>Ga0209987_10001517_pt1 | contig 12737 bp, 16 predicted proteins | sample N074metaG_FD_182134 | JGI IMG/M metagenome (GOLD analysis project Ga0209987, IMG submission 182134) | Deep subsurface microbial communities from Kermadec Trench to uncover new lineages of life (NeLLi) - N074 metaG (SPAdes) (version 2) | ecosystem: Environmental > Aquatic > Marine > Ocean trench... | reverse complement strand
AACCTGATAAAATGAATTATACCCATCAGTCGCGATTGATTCTGACAATAAAAAAAAGAGAAAGGGTAAAAGCAGAAGAAACTTATATCTTATAACTATAGAATTAATTTTCATATGATATTGTTCTAATAACAAGTTTAATTTATTAGCGTTTTTTGATTTCATAATTCTCCAATGAGTGATAATGAGTTGATCCACTTAAACATAGTTTTTTTCGATACGGAGCTTGAAACTTACCTGGCCTGTGAACAATTTGATTACTAATCATTTCTCATATCTTTTTAGTGAAGTTTCATTGCCAAGCATTAAGCCAAAATGTTTTGTTTCTTCCATGTTGTCGAAAGTTATTTTTAGTAGTATAGTTAAAGGAGTTGCTAGCAGCATACCAACTGTTCCCAATGCCCAACCCCAAAATATTAAGGAAATTAAAACAACCAATGGTGATAGTCCGAGATTCCTTCCCATTATGCGAGGCTCAATTAAATTACCAATTAGTCCATTGATTGCTATGTAAACCACGGTAGTTATTATAGCAGAAGGTAAACCAAGTTGAACTAGCGCAAGCATTATTGCTGGAATTGCAGCGATAGCTGATCCGATATTTGGTATAAAATTTAACAGAAAAGCCAATGTTCCCCAAAGTATTGGAAAATCAACTCCTATAATTGATAATGAAATTGTAATACATACCCCGGTAGCAAAGCTGGTAATTGTTTTTGTCACAGTGTATTTGTTAAGTTTATTTATAATCTCATCAATTTTTAACAGGGACTGAGGTTTAATAACATTCATTTTTTTTATAAATAATGTTGATTCAATTAGCATAAAAATTACTACCAATAAAATGAGAACTGAATCTCCTAACAAGTTGCCAAATCCTTCAAACACTTCTCCGGTTAATGACATTATTCTGGCAGGAGTAATATGTTCATCGAGGCCGAAATTTTTATCAATTATACCGGCATTTACTAACCACATATTTATACTTGACCAATGTTGTTGAAATTTTTCTTCATAGAAGGGGAGCTTTTCAGCGAATGCAGAAACAGATACACCAATAAAGCCTAAAAATAAAGTTAGTAATATACCCGTAGCTAATACAACAACCACAATAGCTAAGGATTCAGGAAGCCCTTTTTTTTTGAGCCACACAAATGGACCATAACAAATGGCTGTGACAAAAAGTGCTAAGAACAATGGTGTTATAATGCTTGCCGCTGATTTAATACCCGCAATTACAATTACAATTGCAGCCAGAATAACCCAGAATTTTATCCCAAATTCTGAAATCTTTTTTGTTTCCATTGCCATTTTCTAAACCTCAAATTTTATCTATTTTATAAAAAAGTATAAAACCCATTCTCCAATTCTTAAATTAACTTAAATCTTACAATTCAGTAATTTTCTAATTGAGATGCCTTAATTTTCAGGTTAACCATAACTAAATTAGAGGGCAAATAGCAATTTTATTTTTTTGCTCCGCCAAGCAATAATTTTATCAACGACCTCACAGTCGGAACAATACTACCCAGAACATCAAATTTTCCCGATCCACTAACTCCAGTGCCTGATAAAGTTTTAAATAAAGAGCCGAACGAATCAAGTGCGTTTGACGCCTCTCTACCAAAAGAAAATATTGAAGTAATCGGGCGCATTTTTTCCTTAAACGATTCCAGTTCAAGATCCAGAAGTCTGCGGTGCATACTGATCTTTTGTATTAAAACTTCTTTTTTGTTTTCAAATTCTGTCATTTTTTACATCCTTTGCTAAATATCTTTATTGTCATTGTCAGATTTTTGTTCTGACATAAGAGCCGTCTGATCCTGCTTTAACACTTCAATGGTTGCTGAAAAAGGCGGCGGGGCGGATTTCATAGTCTGCCTTATATATCGTATTAAAATAAGTCCTATGAGTAAATAAAATATAAAAAGTCCCAAAGAGACAAATATTCTTTGTTCCCAAAAAAGAACTAATATCAAAACATTGAGACAAAGAAACGCAATAAAGATTGCAAAGAATGCTATCTGAAGTAATACATATAACTTCCCATACCGTTCAGATACTTCCTCTAGCTCCAGCTCGAAAAGATCAATCCGATACCTGACTCCTTCCATGAAACTGTCTGCAAGTATCCGGAAAGCAATTATAAAATTATGGATAATACTGGGATTTTTTTGATCCTGATTGTTCATATTATTACTCTTATTTATTTCGGTTTAATAATAATCCGATAAGAACTCCAAAACCAGCAGCAATTCCAACAGCAAGCAAAGGATTTTCACGAATTTTATTTTCAGCTTCTTTTAATTCCCTTTTAGCTATTTCTTCTGTATGAGAGATTTTATGACGGATTTTCTCGTCTAACTCATTAGCTTTTTCACTCATTTCATTCAGAAACACTTTCAATTTTTCTTCCGCTTCTTTCAGATTATTAAATAGAGGATCTTTATCAGCTCCGGAAGTCAATTGATCTTCTTTTAGAGCATCACCACTTTCAAGTATTTTTGCATCTTTTTCCCCAAGTGGTATTCCCTTTAAATTCTCATTTTTTCGTTTTTTGCCATTCATACTTTTCTGTGCCATATTCAAGTCCTCAGATTTATTTAACAATTTGGAAAATCATTATTATTTATAAAATGATAAATAATTGCATTTAAAAATTTTCAATCCTCAATATGTCCTCCCATCAACATACTTATTGGTTTCAACGGTTCAATATTTGCGAAAATGATTTTGATGGTGGTGGTAAGCGGAATTGCAAGCACCATTCCCCATGGTCCCCAAACCAGGCCCCAAAACACGAGTGCTACAAGAATAAGTAAAACACTAAGATTAAGTGACGAAGCCATCAATTTTGGTTGTACTACATTACCTATTATCATAAATATCAGCGATAGAAGAATAAGCAATACAAGTGGAATCATAAAACTATCGAACTGTAATAGAGAAAGAATAAATGGGAGCCCTATTGAAAAAACTGAGCCCACAGTAGGTATAAAGCTGAATAAGAAAGCCATTATGCCCCAGAATAAAGGGAAGTCAACCCCAAGAATCCATAACACTAAAAATGTTAATAATCCTGTTATTAAATTAAGAACCACCTTTATAATTAAATAACGACGAACCTGAATGCCTATATTTTGTAGTGCATTATTGATCTTTTCTGATTCATCTGAACTATAAGCTTTGATAACTTTTGCTTTCAAATCCCCGGTACCAGCAATCATAAAAAGCATAAAGAGTATAACCAGAAAAGTCTTCCCGATGAAATCAATAAAAGTTGCAAGTGTTGATGAGAGTGCATCAGCAGTAACTGTTGTTGCTCCGTACAAAGTTCCCGGATCAATTGATTCAACATTAATCCCTAAACTTTTTGAGAACGTTGTTAATGTCCCTACGGCACTATTAATTACATCTATAAATTTATCCTGATAATTTGGCAACTCTGCTATAAGTGGTCCCGAACTCGAGTAAAGCGCTGCACCGAAAAGCAGAATTGATAGACACATAATTACAAAAACGGCAATTAAGGAGATAACAATCGGGATATTTTTACCCTTCAAGTATAAAACTAAAGGCTGAAACATTATTGACAGCAAAACAGCAATTGAAAATGGGAGGAGTAATTCCCGCAGCTCGTGTAAAACCACTACAATTACAGTTAAAGCAATTATGCCTAAGGCGGACATAACAAATTTATTGCTGTACATATTATTAATTCCTACTACTGATCATGATTTTCACTCTGTTTTTCCCATCCCAATGGTTTTTTTATAAACTTAGCCTCTGATGTGGTCTCGAATCTATTTGCGTTAAATGTTCGAACCATAACATACATAAATGAATTATCAAATATTATAATATTGTAACTATTAGGAACCCCTCGTGTTCTTTTTGATGTTGCTGTTCCAGCTTGAATTAGAATAAAATCGATAAATTTGTCATCGTCAAATAAAACTGGCTCAATCATACTTTTATGATCATGACCAAACAATACAAGGTCTATACGGTTCTCCATTAACCATCCACGCAACAGTTTCGATTTAAATAGTTTTACAGCATTCCTTCTAGATGAAATGTGAAATAGATTATGATGAATAACTAAAATTCTAACAATGTTTTTATCAGATTCTCCAAACTCAATAGTTCCTATCTCGAGTTGCTCAGAGGAAAGCTTTCCGGATTTCCATCTCAAATTTCTAACACTATTCAATCCAACAACATAAAGTTGATCATCATTATATTCCCTCAGTTCTTTATCAAAATAAGTATCGAATTTTTTAAAGGGATTTGTGATTCTACCAAAAAGATTATATAAAGGTATATCATGATTTCCCGGAATAATCACCTGGGGGAATTTCAAATGCTCTAAAAAGGATCTGGCTTTAAGATACTCTTTGGTCCTTGCCCGCTGTGTCAGGTCTCCACTTACAGCAATTAAGTTAGGCGATGTGTTAGTAATATCAAAAATTAAACTATTTAAAACCCTTTCATCTTCAGTACCAAAGTGAAGATCAGATATATGAACAATTTTCTTCATAACTATTTTGGTAAAATAACTTTCAATGCTTTATGATTCATCTTATAATGGAGTGGTGTATTCATCCTATATATTTCTCCATCCACGGCTACGGGCAGCCTTTCACTTTTTGACTTAATTACAGCATCTGTAAATGGAATAAACTCAAACTTTGATGATAATTTTGACATGTTAAAGAACGCGAGAACTGCGAGGTGAAGCGAACAGAATAAATTTGTACATTTACTTCCATATGCATACAGTTTGCCGGAATCGAGACTGCTCCTTTTCCCTATATTAAAGGGCGACATATCATAATAGTTATTTCCTATAAAAACGAGAGGTGTCTTTATATTTCCCGCTTCAGGCTGCGAGTCAACCGAAATTTCAATTAAGGGATACCTGAGCGAGGTTTTAATGCTTGCCATAACCATTACAAATTTTTTATTAAGATTGGAACGTTTGCGTGCACGTTCTCTAACAAGCACAGCAATTGGGTATTGACCAATAGATGAATTATTTAGAAAAATTTTATCGTTAACGGAGCCATAATCGATGTAAGTAGTTTTGCCGTTAACAAGGTTAAGCACAGCCTCTTCAAAATCAAGGGGTATACCTGCATCTTTTGCAAAATGGTTAAATGTGCCGCTGGGGATAACGCCAAGTGCTGCATCAGAATCTTTTATAATGATTGCCACACCGTTAATTGTTCCGTCGCCACCTGAAGCGGTAATTACATCATATCTATTATCAACGAAATACTTTATTGTATCGTTTATTTCCGAAGCAGGTATAATTCTTACATCAAATTCAACATTTTTGATAGAATTTTTTGCAGTTATTTCGTCAATCCATTCCTTTGGATCTCGGTTTAACCTTTGGAAACTACCTGCACTTTCATTGAATATTACTCCAATTTTTTTCATTAGTTGTAGCTCTGTCTTTCATACTATTACAAATCTATATTCTTAGTAGCCTCGTCTATTTTCTTACGCAGCTCACTGAGTTTATCTTTTGAACTTGCCCATAATTCACCTGCTTTTTTTTGTACTTCATCACCCGTTTGCTTTGCTGCTTCATAAGCTTCTTTAATTTTTTCCCTCGCTATTCCAAGATCTTCATTTAATTCAGTAAGTGTGGGGTCAACATCAGATTTGGAAACTTTTTGACTGACTTGTGCAATGATACCAGCTTGCAGAATGAGGATTGAAGCAATGTCTGCCTGGTTAGATTGAACAGCTTCTGATAGCATATTATAATTTGCCTCTAACAATGTCAGTCTGTTCTCCTGAAGTTCTTTAATTTCTTCCTTAACACTGGAGCCGATTGATATCATTGATAAACCAAATGCTAATAGATATGAACCCACAGTAATACCGACAGCCCAAGCTCCGGAAACTGGCCACTCTGCAATAATTATTATAGCAAAGATTAGTGAAAGAATTCCGGAAAAAAGAATCCATCCCCATCCTTCTGCTGGTTTGGTTTTGAATGCAATGATTAATTTTGTTACACCTTCCAAAACGAAGAAGATCATCAACATAATTGTAAGAGCACCCAATCCTTCGCCTGGAAATGCTATAATGAGAAATCCAAAAAATAATGTTAATCCTCCAAATAAAAACTTCCATATTCCTTCTTTAAATGATGGAGACTTGAAAGAATATATAGTTCCGGCAATACCGCCTGCAATCATTAACATTCCAATCATAACTGCAATAGTCAGACCTGAAAACAACGGCGACATCCAGGCAATCATACCTAAGAAAACTGTTAGAATACCAAGCGCAGTAGTCCCACCAGATGAGTGTCTAAGTTTTGTTACAGGATCATTCATTTTTTTTTCTACTTTTATTAATGAATTATTTTAGTTTTGTTTTAATACATATAATAATACTGACCCAATTCTCCATAATGTTCTGCTAAATCTTCAAAAGATTCGTTGAGGCCCTCTTTAAATTTTCTATTTTTTTCCTCAACCTTGGCCTTAAAAGATTCTAATGATTCTTTAATTTCATTTTTTTTCTGTTTAAATTTTTCCCTCAGCTCTTCATCTTCTTTTACCATTTCCATTTCAAGAGCATTTATTTCTTCATTGTATTCTATAGAATCTTCTATCCACGCTTTTTCCAAAATTGCATCTTCAATTTCTAAATCGGATTCAAGTTGTTCTTCATAGGCGCGCATTGAATCATTGTATAGCTTTTTATTTTCCTTATAGTTAGTTTTTAACTCTGCTTTCCCTAGCGCAAGCTGCACTTTAAGAGCGTCTCGTTTTTCCAGTATTTTATTTTTTTTCTCTTCAGCAATATCTGGTAAATTTTCAATCTTGTTATCTATTTTCTCCATTGTAGATAACAATTTTTCTCTTTTTTCATAAAGCCGATCACTTGCTTCTATAGTTTTTTCTTCCAGACTATTTTGTAAGGAGTTTATCCTTGCCTCCCACTTTTTCAAATGGGTATTAAAAGAATCTTTTTGTTGTGCTAATGTTTTCATTTTACCCTCATAGTTTTTTATTAATAATATTGACTTGATCGAATAATATTTATCTTCAATTAAGTCCCTGTTTAATCTTTATTCCAATAACTAATTCTCAGTATTTTCAGTAAGTGTTTTTGCAAATTTATTAAGCTGGAATGACCTGACTATCAGTAAAATACCACCGGCAACCGAAAATATTATTACCATCCAGATTAACAAACTACTTCCAACATCAGGGTTCCTTAAGATGAAGACGCCAAAGATTATGGAAATAATTCCTATCAGAATATATGCCCACTCGTTTGTAATTTCCTTTCGCAACTTGATGCCAAAATAGATTTCCGATACACCTTTAAATATTGCAGTAAATCCCATAAAATAAACAAGAAAAATCTGTGTAAATACTGCCCCGGCGACCGGGTGAAGCATCACTATTATACCTGCTAATACACCTAATATACCTGATAAAATTCCCCAACCCCAACCCTTTATTTGTCGGTGCCCCACTACAGAAGTTACTATCATAAAAATTCCATCTACGAACCAGTAGGCACCAAGGATTGCCATAACAGTGATAAGAGTAATACCCGGGTGAAGCATAAACAGAATACCAAACAATAGTAGCATCATTCCTCTTAATAAAACAATCCACCAGGTATCTGAGATAAATTGACCTATAAGTGTTCTTGAATTTTCCATAAGTTCTCCTTAAATATTATTAGATAATTAATTTTAATTAGTTAACAGTTTCAATTGTTTTTTTGCCAACCATACCAAGCGACAGCAATGCTATACCATCAATTAATAGTTTTATACCCACTAATAACCCAATTGCCCACTCACCCGAAGCCGGCCATTTAGCAAATATTAAAATGCCAAGCACAATACCAAATATTCCATCCAGAAGCATCATGGTTCCACCACCAATTGGTTTTAGAAAGAATGAAAACATAACTTCTGATATACCATCCACTACAAACATAACTGCCAGTACTATGGTTAAAGTTGTCATACCCATATCCGGGTTAGCAATTAACCAGATACCCCCAACTAACATTACCAGACCAAAAAGAAATCGCAGAATTGCTGAACCCCAGGATGTTGTTACAAAGGCAAAAGTTGTACGCAGCGCACCGCCTATTATGAAAAAAATACCAAGAATAACAATAATTGTCATTCCTGAATAAGCGGGCAATGTAATTGATAAAACACCAAGGACAATAAGTACAACGGCAAAAATTATTATTTTCTTGCTTGACGACTTTAAGCTGTTTAAAAATTTATCTTTTAACTCCATTTCATCTCCTCCTATTGTTGATGAATTAAAATCTATTGACTTCTGAGAACCGTTTGATAAATATTATTTCGAATCAAACGGGTATATTACTTTCCAATCGTTTTTCATATCTACAACAGTCCAGCCTTTTTCTCTTGCTTCATCCAACCCCTTATCTAATCTGCCAATGTGAGATTCTCTATCATATGCCCATTCACGCTCTGCATCAGTATGGTGGACATAAATCATGTGCCCTTCCCTTTAGTTTATTTAAGTTTAGTGACGTAGCGCCCGTCGAACGAGGTCTTCGACATGCTACGTCCCGACAATTCTGTTAAATTGGTAGTTGTCATCTTACTAAAACATCTGACACTTTTAGAATTACTTCTTCTTCAGCCGATCGACTGCCTGGTTGATACTTTGGCCCAGTGTACTAAATGCATCACTGGCGCCGCTTTGCAATGTTTTCCAACTATCCTCGCCGGCTTCCGAAGCTTGCTCCAAGGCCTTGCGTGCATCAGCCAGTTTGGTGTTGAGATCTTCAAACGCGGGGTCCAATTCGTCAGCAGATATCTTCTCATCCAGCTGCGCCTGGAATTCCATCAAAGAAATCCGGCCAGCAGCCAGATCAGCCTGCGTACTATACACAGTTTCAGTCAGTTTGCGGATATGCGCTTCCAGCGCATCCAATCGTTCGTCCTGAAGTTTGTCGTCTCCAAATAATCCCATGATATGTTCCTCCTAAAGTATTAATGAATGATTGAGTGTAATAAGATTAATGGGCAGGATGAAATGAAAATTTTCATTCTGTATAGAATCATTTTGCCCTCCTCTTAACTATTTAAAACAGTTTATAAAACTTACAATATCCCTATACCCACTTGAAGTCTGCCATAGAATCCAGACATGTTAATCTGGGGTGTTAATTCAAAAATGCCCGGCGGTTCCAGTTTCAGCGAAGTATAACCCAGTTCAGCTCCTATGATGAGCATACCAAGGCGGATTCCCCCCTCAACAGCAAGTGCAAAACTTATCTGATCGGGATCAATATCTGCCGTTTCAAAGGTTGCTCCGTCGCTAATCATAAACGTGCCACTTGGATAACCCAGCGTAAGCAGAGGTCCAGCATAAAAGAGCTCGTTATCGAAGATTCTCCAGTCGACAAGGAGAGAAATGTTCCGGACATCTAACTCGAAATTTTCTCCTGAGGGATTATTCATATCCTGACTGGACCATTCGTACCGGAGACCTGCACCAATAGGTAACAGAGGAATGTTAACATACACATCGAGGTTGAACCCCGACATTGAGTTAATTTCTAGACCCTGCGAACTGATTTGGTTATTTAGCGCCTCAGGATCCGTACTTGTTATAGAACCGCCGAAGCGTAGTTCAATAAGGTTTTGTCCCAATAAGGCATCGGACCAAACCGCAGCTATGCCAATAACCACCATAACTCGTAGCAATTTAGAATAAATAAATATTGATTCCATCAAAACTAGCCCTATTTATTTTATATTTATTTCTCAAAATATGTTTAGAATAAATTTCCATATAAGTAAAATATAACTGAAACTTGAACTCATTTGTGTAAGCATAAAGTGACTATAAAAAATACTTCCTTAATCAAAGGGATAGATCTTTTTCCAATCATTTTTCATATTTACAACAGTCCAGCCTTTTTCGTTGGCTTCATCCAATCCTTTATCTAATCTTCCAACGTGAGAATCTCTATCATATGCCCATTCGCGCTCAGCATCAGTATGATGGACATACATCATAAACCTTGCACCATCACCTGCGGCAGTCCACTGTAGCATTTGTAAGTCACCATCAGAGTTACCAAATGCAGCTATGGGTCTTCTACCAATATATTTATTTATTGCAACCGGCTTATCTTCTTTATCATCAATAAAATCAATTTCAGGTAGTCTTCTTAAAACAGGTCCGGTATCAGTCATTTCAAACTTCACTTTAATGCTGCTTCCTACAACCTGTTCCGGAGGAATACCATAAACTTCTTCTGTCCATGGTCGCATAAATTCTATTCCGCCTCCGGAAACAATAAAAGTTTTAAATTCATTTGCTCTTAGGTATTCGAGCAGTTCGAGCATTGGCTGGAATACCATTTCTTTATAAAGTTTATTTGTTCTGGGATGCTTGGCTGTTGATGTCCAATCTTTTACAATTTGTTCAAACTCAGTTGTCGTCATTCCTGCGTGCGTTACCATTATTAATTCAAGTAAGCCGTGTTCACCAAATGAAAGCACTTTCTTTATATCATCATCCAATACAGCTTGGAATAGTGGATTGTTTTTCCACTCTGGATGATCAGCAGACATTTCTTTTACTCTATCAAGCGCAAACTTAAGCTGGAAGTAAAAAGGCCGTTCAGACCAAAGAGTACCATCATTATCGAATGTTGCAATTCTATCATCAGCAGGAACAAAGTTATGGCTCGATTCGTTTGTTACATCTTTTACAAAATTAATTATTGATGTTTTTGCATCGCCCTCGTTCCATGATGGTAAGGGATCACCACCCTCAGTTTTGTCAGATTGTTGATCACATCCCGGAAGGGCAAATAATATTGTAAAGAGGCTGAGCATGTATATTGTATTAAGTTTCATTTCATTCATTCCATTTTTTAATAATTAAATAGTGCCGCTAAGTTGCGGCACTATTTACTAAATTATCCCAAAATTACTTCGAGCCACCACTGTTTATCATTTTCTCCATCACCTGGTCGATGCTGAAGCTTGCCGGCTTCTGACGCGGTGGAAACTCTATGAATGTCGTGAGAAATTTACCCACATACTGCTGGGCCGGAACCAATAAGAATGCGCGATCAATCAGCCAATCAAAGTAGGTATTCGATGTCATGTGTGCACGCTCATAAGGATCGCGCCTGAGGTTCGTGATCAGCGGTACACGCAACTCGGTCCAGGGTTCAATCCACGCTCTCAAAGTATTGTATTCCTTCTGCTCTAAGTAGATCAATTTCCAGTCGTCATAACGTAAGGCAGTCAATTCACCTGTGTCCGCAAAGTAAAAAATTTCGCGGCGTGGTCCATTTTCTTCCTTACCGGTCAGGTGGGGTAGGAAGTTGTATCCGTCAAGATGCACTTTGTATGTTCGACCAATAGCGTTAACGCCTCCTTTTTTCAGTTTTTCCTTTATGTCAGGATCACCTGCGGCTGCAAGCAGCGTCGGCAGCCAATCCATGTGATGCATGATTTCGTTGGATACACTACCTGCTTTGATTTTGCCAGGCCAGCGCACCATCGAAGGCACTCTCCAGCCACCTTCCCAGTTTGTATTCTTTTCACCAAAGAATGGGGATGTACCAGCATCCGGCCACGTATTCATATGCGGACCGTTATCAGTTGAATAGTGAACGATGGTGTTGTTTGCGATGCCTAACTCGTCGAGAAGATCGAGCAATTGGCCTACATGCATATCGTGTTCTACCATACCGTCACCGTACTCGTCCTGACCGGAAATTCCTCGCAACTCCTCTTTGACATAGGTGCGGAAGTGCATTCTTGTTCCGTTCCACCAAACATAAAATGGATTGCCAGATTTAACAGCATCTCTGATAAATCTTATAGCGGCAGCAAGAGTTTCTTCATCAATAGTTTCCATTCTCTTTTTGGTCAAAGGTCCTGTATCTTCAATTTTTCCACCAGCATAAGAGTGGATCACTCCGCGTGGGCCGAAATTTTTAGCGAAATTTGGATACTCTTCAGGATCCGGATAATCCTCATTCTCGGGCTCTTCCTCAGCGTTGAGGTGATATAAATTGCCTAAAAACTCATCAAAGCCGTGATTAGTCGGAAGATGAGTGTCTTTATCTCCAAAATGATTTTTGCCAAATTGGCCGGTAACGTAGCCATGAGGTTTGAGTAATGCAGGAATGTTAGGATCCTCTATCTGCATTCCAAGATCTGCTCCGGGAAGGCCAACCTTGGATAACCCTGTCCGATACACACTTTGTCCCGTGATATAAGAAGAACGGCCTGCAGTACAGCTCTGTTCGCCGTAGTAGTCAGTAAAAATCATGCCCTCGTTAGCAACACGGTCGATGTTAGGTGTTCGATATCCCATCAGACCCATAGTGTAGGCACTGATATTGGATTGTCCAATGTCATCACCCCAGATAACCAAAATGTTTGGTTTATCTTGAGCGATGGTGAGTAAGCTTACACTAAGAAATATCAGTGTAAATAGAACCAAATAAAGTTTCTTCATAACGTCTCCTATAATTATATGTGAATAGATAAAAATTCTGTTAAAACATAATATAATTCAACAGATGATCGAATTCTCATTTAATAATTGTAATTCTCTTCAATAATTTATAACAGCCCTAAATAATATTTTTTCTGTTAGAAAAATCCGCGCAGTCGTCCTCCTTATACTTATCATTTACTCAGCGCCCACTTGATTGTATCCAGC
>Ga0209987_10001512_pt1 | contig 12750 bp, 13 predicted proteins | sample N074metaG_FD_182134 | JGI IMG/M metagenome (GOLD analysis project Ga0209987, IMG submission 182134) | Deep subsurface microbial communities from Kermadec Trench to uncover new lineages of life (NeLLi) - N074 metaG (SPAdes) (version 2) | ecosystem: Environmental > Aquatic > Marine > Ocean trench... | reverse complement strand
ATCGTGCCGTCAGAAAAGCTCAATCGGATCGACATCAATAGACCATCTTACACGCCGGGCACTGGTTCGACCTTCCAGATCGCGGCGCAAAATGTCGATGAGCTGATGGAGATTCGTTCGTCCGCGACTCTGCAACAACAGCTGGGCGCGGTACCGTCCTGCCTTGCGTTCCATGGGTGAGGTGACCGGCCCCATAATTCGAACTCCTTCGATGTCGCTTGCATTGGCAACCATGGCCACTTCGTTCAGGAGTTTCCACGTACTTTCCCGTTCGTGCGACGAGGCGCGTATCAGCGCCAAACGAGAGAACGGTGGCCAGGCGGCAGCTTTTCGTTCAGCCAGGGAAAATTGTGCGACCTGGTGGTAACCACCGCCGAACAACTCTTTCCAGAACGGGTGATCGGCGAAGGCGGTTTGAATATAGACTTCACCTTGTTGTTTCTCACGACCTGCTCGCCCAGCGACCTGGATCAAGCTCTGTGCGAGTCGCTCGCTGCCCCGAAAATCGGTGCTGAACAAACCCTGGTCTGCATTGATGACACCGACCAGCGTCAGGTTCGGAAAGTGGTGGCCCTTGGAAAGCATCTGTGTGCCAACGAGAATCTTGGCCTCGCCACTCATCGCTTTCGCAAAAGCCTTGTCCATCGTGCCTTTAAGCCGGGTGCTGTCGCTGTCAATGCGGGTAATCGAATGCGTAGGGAAATGTGCGTTCAAGGCGCTCTCGATACGCTCCGTTCCCTGACCCAGAGGCACACAATTGCCGCCGCATTCGCTGCAACGTGGGACTAGCGGTCGGCTCGCTCCGCAGTGATGACAGCTGAGGCTTTTGCTGCCACGATGCACAGTCATGCGCGAATCACAGCGCTGGCACTCAGCCATATGTCCGCATTCGGAGCAAATGAGGGTGGGCGCAAAGCCGCGCCGATTGATAAAAAGCAGCGCCTGGTGGCCGCGGTTGACGTGAGTATCGATGGCGGCGATCAGTGGCGCGCTGAGACCGTCTTCCACCGAGTGCTTGTGGAGATCGATCAAGCGCATGAGCGGCGGTACCGCGCCTCCCGCTCGGGATTTCAGCGTCAAATGTTGATAGGCATCTTCCTGCGCGCGCTTTAAGCTCTCGAGCGACGGTGTTGCCGAGCCGAGAATAACCGGCACGTCGAGATATTTGCCGCGTGCGATCGCCAGGTCTCTCGCCGAGTAACGCAGGCCCTCCTGTTGTTTGAACGATGCATCGTGCTCTTCGTCCACAACGATAAGTCCGGGGCTTTTGAGTGGCACAAAGACGGCCGAACGGGTGCCGAGAACGAGCGGCGCACTACCGGAACGGGCGCTTCTCCATGCGATGAGCCGATCTTTGTCGCTGAGACCGGAGTGTAATAACATCGGTGTCACACCGATTCGTTCTTTTAGTCGCGTGACGAACTGGGACGTAAGACCAATTTCGGGGACAAGTATCAACACCTGCTTGCCAGCGGCGAGGACGTCCTGCATCAATCGCAAATAGACCTCCGTCTTGCCGCTTCCCGTAACGCCGTCGAGCAACGTGGTGTGGAACCCTTTCTGGCTCAGCAATAAATCAACGATGCCGCGTTGCTCGTGGTTCAGTCTGGGCCCGGGTTTAGGCTCATCGCGAGGAGGTTGATCTGAGGGGCTATCGATCGTTTGTTCAACCTGCACCCAGTTCTTGTCGAGCAGCCCTTTTCGTTGTCGACGCCAGCCAGGAATGTGCTTGTCGAGAAGGTTAAATCCTGTCGCTGACTCAGCATTCAGAAAACCGAGGACTTCCGCCTGCCGCGGCGCCCGTTTTGCCAGCAACGTGCAATCGACCAGTGCGCCGTCCGCAGTCAGCCGGAGCGTGTCGGTCACTCCCTGCAGCGATTTGCCCTGTCTTAATAAGGCCGGCATGGCGGATGCGACTACCTCGCCGATCGGGTGTTGATAGTAGTCGCTGGCGAATTGAATGAGCCACAGGTCTGCCTCGGTCAGTAGGGGTTCCTCGTCGATAAGGACGGTGGCCCGCCGCAGCTTCGATAGCGGCAGATCACTTTTTGCAGATGTGGCGATGATCATGCCGACCTGCTTCTGCCTGCCAAACGGTATCCGCACACGACAACCTGGGCGTGGCAGTGAGGGGCCCGCAGCCGGCGGCAAATAGTCAAACAGGCGTGCAAGGGGCGCGTTGACGGCTACTTTAAGTACTGAGTTTCGGGTCATAGTGCTCTGGCGCACTCACGCGCTGAATCGGATAGGTTAAAAAAGGTTGAAAAACAATCATTTAGCATCCAACAAGCCGTCGTTATCATTTGACATAAGTCGATCACATGACCAGCCCTCTGTGTCAACCGACAGTACTCCGGAGCGTTAAAAAGGTGTAACACGGGTTTTCGGCCATCAAAATTGTACCGGAGTGTCAATAAAGGCGTGCCACGGCTTTTCGGCCGCCGAAAATACCTCGGATACCGAAATGGCAGTGGATTACCTATTAGACCCCATGACATGCTGAAGGTGAATACGGTGAATGAGATGGATCTGTGGATACAGGCTGCACCTACAGGTGACATATGACCGTTTACGCGGGCAGTTTTGCGGTATCTTGGACTCGCGAGAAAGACACAGGAGTCAGGTTGCTGCAACGCGAACAGGAGTTGAATCGATTTTTTTCTGACGTAGAAAAACGAGCGCTCAGGATCGCAGAGATCGCGCTGAGGAATCGGGACGACGCGTTGGATATCGTGCAGGATGCGATGCTCAAACTCGTCCGCAATTATGCGCACAAAGACAGCGCCGAGTGGACACCGCTTTTCTATCGCATATTGCAAAATGGTGTGCGCGACTACCTCCGTCGGAAAATCGTGCGCAACAAAATCATGGTTTGGTTTGGTGGAGCGTCCAACGAAGAGAATGATTACGATCCGATTGCTGCGGCACCGGATCCGCGAGGTCGAACGCCGGAGGAGCATTTGCAGACCGGCGAGGCAATGCAACAATTGGAATTAGCCGTTGCTGCATTGCCCGGGCGGCAGCGCGAAGCTTTTATGCTGCGCACATTCGAGGGTTTGAATATTGCCGCTACGGCGGTTGCCATGGGCGTGAGTTCAGGCAGCGTTAAAACACATTATTTCAGGGCAGTACATGCGCTGCGAGATGCTTTGGGAGAGCACTGGTCATGAGTGACGAGAAAGACATCGTTAACAGCGGTGATGAAGATTTGCTTTCCTCGCAGGCGAAAACGCTGTTTGAAGAGAGTGTGCAAAATCTCGATGCGGCGACACGATCACGCCTGACACAAAGTCGGCACCAGGCGCTTGCAGAAATAGCTGCTGCATCGACCGGCGGGAGCTGGAATCAATGGCTGCCGGTGGCGGGTGTCGCAGCCGCGACGGTGATTGCGGTCGTGTTGTGGCGAGGTGAGCCACAGATGGATGAGCTTATTCCTCCGGCGGCTGCGTCGGACTTCGAGATTCTTCTCGATCAGGAGGAATTCGAAATGCTGCAGGACCTCGAGTTTTATAGCTGGATAGATTTCGACGACGAACCTGGCGCCAACGTTGGTTAGTCGTGTTGTGACATTGGCCCTTTACTTGGGGCCGTTGGCTTGTACTGGTCTGGTCCTGGCGGCAGACGAGGTGCAGCCGGATCTTGAATTTCTCGAGTATCTGGGCAGTTGGGAAGAGTCGGATGAGGATTGGCTGATGTTTGCTGAAGTGATGGACAAAAAAGTGGCGGAAGAAGACAGGAAACAGCCCGTGCCGAACGAAGAGATTTCGACGGAGTCAGAAGATGAGAACTAAAACTATCTTTGCGTTGATTATATCGGCGCTGTTGACACTGGGCAGCAGTGCATTTGCCCAGGAACAGCCGATGGCCTGGTCGGATCTTAGCGCTGGGCAGCAGGAATTGCTGCAGCCATACGCTGCTAGCTGGGCAACACTCGGTCCGCAACGGCAGGAAAGACTGGCTGCTGGTGCGCAGCGCTGGTTGCGAATGCAGCCGGGCGAACGATCGGCTGCAAGAGATCGTTTCGATTCATGGAACGAATTGTCGAATCAGCAACGTGACCAGATTCGCAACAGCTATCGCGAATTCAATGATCTTCCGGCGGCGGAACGCAGTCGAATACGCGATAACTATAAACATTTTCGTACATTGTCACCCGACAGGCGACAGCAGCTCAGGGATACCTACCGGAGAATGACGCCCGAGCAACGACAACGAACACGCGATCGGATGCGTGACAGAACGCGCACCCGGCCAAAGACCGGCACAACCGATCGCGTCAGGCATTGAGCTCAAAAACGGATCCGGTCGGTGACAGGATCGCTGCCGCCGACCTTTCGCGCTAGAGCGCTTTGACGGCCTGGATCAGTTCCGAAGCCATTTCCTGTCCGTCACCGTAAAGCATCCGTGTCTGGTCCAGGAAAAAGAGTGCATTCTCGATCCCCGAGAAACCGGCACCCTGGCCGCGCTTGATGACGACGACGTTCTTCGCATAATCCGCGTTCAGAATAGGCATGCCATAAATCGGGCTGGATGGATCTGTCCGGGCAACCGGATTCACAACGTCATTCGCACCAATAACCAGCGCGACATCTGCAGTCGCAAACTCTGCATTGATCTCATCCTGGTCGTAGATAACGTCGTAGGGAACGCCGGCTTCGGCGAGTAAAACGTTCATATGACCAGGCATGCGACCGGCGACCGGGTGAATGGCGAATTTCACGTCGACACCGCGATCGATCAGCAGCTTCGAGAGCTCCCACACTTTGTGTTGCGCCTGGGCGACCGCCATGCCGTAACCGGGAACGATCAGCACCTTATTCGCAAATGCCATCATCACGCCAACGTCGGCGGCATCAATCGGCTTCATTGAGCCGCTGACCTCGGATCCTTCCACAGCCGTATCACCAAAGCTCGAGAACAAAACGTTTGCCAGCGAGCGATTCATTGCCTTCGCCATCAACTGGGTCAGCAGCGAACCGGCCGCACCCACCACGGTGCCCGCAATAATCATTGCGGCGTTCTGCAATACGAATCCTTCGAAGGCAACGGCGAGCCCCGTCAATGCATTGTACAAAGAGATAACCACCGGCATGTCCGCACCACCGATCTGTACGGTCATGGAGATGCCGAGCAACAGGGCCAAAACAAAGAACAGGGTGATAACGTTGTTACCGCCATGCTGCGTGACAAGAATTACACCGACAACGCCAATCGCGAGCAGCAAAGCCAGGTTGACAAGATTTTGTCCCTTGAAACGAATGGTCGTGCTTTTGAATCCCTGCAATTTTGTGAACGCGATAAAACTGCCACTGAATGAAACGGCGCCGATAAATCCGCCCAACACCGCGAGAATAGTAAACGTCAGCCCGTGATCCGCACCGCGGAATAATTCAACGGCCGCAATTGCCGCCGCGGCACCACCACCCATACCGTTGTAAAGAGCGATCATCTGCGGCATGTCGGTCATCGCGACGCGCTTGCCACTGATCCAGGCAAGTCCGCCGCCCGTTGCAATAGCGACCATCATCAATACGTAGTTGGTCATTCCGGGATAGAGGAATGTCACAACGGTCGCGACCACCATGCCAGCGCCGGCCCAGACAATGCCACCGCGTGCTGTTACCGGTGAACTCATGCGCTTCAGGCCATAGATGAAGAGAATAGCGGCCAGGAAATAACTCGCCTCAATCAGCGTGCGCGCAGTAATGAACTCGCTCACGACTTCTTCTCCTTGCTGCTCTTAAACATTTCCAGCATGCGTTCCGTGACGACATATCCGCCAACGGCATTTCCGGCGCCAAGAAAAACGCCAATGAAGCCGATGGTCAATTCGAGAGTGGAGTCGGCACGGCCCAGAGCGACCATTGCGCCAACCAGTACGATGCCGTGAATAAAGTTCGATCCGGACATCAATGGTGTGTGCAATATGGCCGGCACGCGGCCAATGATTTCGTGGCCGACGAAGCCGGCCAGCATGAAGATATAAAGTGCAATAAATCCGTCAATCATTTGCTGGTTCCTCCTTCGATTGTTGTGCGCGTAGGCTCATGCATGATTTCGCCGTCACGCGTTAATGCCGAAGATGCAAACACCTCGTCCTCCCAGTCGATTTTCAGTTCACCCTCTTTAATGGCCGGCGAAATAAAGTTGAACAGGTTGCGCGCATACATCTCGCTGGCGTGCCTGCCGAGTGAGGCGGGCAAATTAACCGGGCCAACGATTTTGACATTGTGCTCGATGACGGTCTCACCGGCCTTGGTCAGTTCGCAGTTGCCGCCGGTTTCCGCGGCGAGATCGACAATAACCGCACCCGGCTTCATCGCTTTGACCGCATCAGCCGATATTATTCGGGGCGCAGGTCGGCCGGGAATTGCCGCCGTGCTGATCACCACATCGGACACAGCTATTTCTTTCTCAAGGGCAGCTTGCTGCTTTTCTTTCTCTTCGTCTGTGAGCTCTCGTGCATAGCCGCCTTCGCCATCAGCGGAGACGCCAGTTTCGACGAACTTGGCTCCCAGCGACTCAACCTGTTCCTTGGTCGCGCCGCGCACATCGTAAGCTTTGACGATTGCACCGAGTCTTCGCGCGGTCGCGATGGCCTGCAATCCTGCAACACCTGCGCCGATGATCAGTACCTGGGCGGGTCGAATCGTGCCGGCGGCAGTTGTGAGCATCGGGAAAAATTTATCCAGGGTAGAGGCTGCTATGAGCACGCTTTGGTAGCCGGACACTGCCGCCTGTGATGACAGCACATCCATGCTTTGCGCCCGGGATATTCTCGGAATGAGCTCCATGGCAAAGCCATCGTGCTTTTTGTCCTGCAATGCTTTGACGAGGTCGCGATTGATGTGTCCGTACATCATCCCGGCTACAACAGAGTTTCCGGCCAGTTTTCTGACGGCCTTCTTGCTGGCAGGTTGAACCGTCATAAGCATGCCGGCTTTGGCCAGGACGCCGGCGGCATCTGTAATTTCTACGCCCTCGTAATCTTCATCGAGAATTTGTGCGGCAACACCTGCACCGGTCTCCATCACTACATTGACGCCCAGTTTCTGCAGCTTGGCTGTAATTTCGGGGGTGAGGGCAACGCGGGTTTCGCCGGGCAGGGTTTCTTTAAGCACGCCAACAGTCAGCGGCATCATTTCTCTCCAGTAAGTCAGTATTGATTGGCATCGTAACGCGTTCCGGAGAGGGTCGTGCGATGAGGTATTTACCCCACCGCGACTCGACTCGGGTTCAGGTTGATATGCCGATTAGGGTTATTGGTCACATTGGTGTCATGCAGAAAGCGAATGATGACACAGAGACCCGGGATCGGAAACCTCGCTGGCATTTGATTTTTTCTGTGTGTTCTGCACACTAGGAGTCTAAGGAGGAAGATGCATGCTGCCTGGCTCCGCTAACAACATTTCCCAACAGGTTCTGAGGACTGATGTGGCCGGGATGCCGCTCGAATGGATCGACTATCGAGAAGCGGCTCGACTCTACTATTCAGAGCAGGTTGCCTATGCCTGCGGCACCCTCCTGTACACTGTGTTCGGCGGGTTCAGTGCCCTTGACGGTCGTCGTAGCTCGATTGACGTAAGCTCTATCATCGCGACACGAGGCACCAGCCAGGGTCTTGCGTTCATGCGCGATCAGTACGTGCCCCCGTTGAACAATCGCACGCTCTTCAAGCGCGACGCTGATCTTTGCCTGTATTGCGCCATGCGCTTCACGACACGTGAGCTGACTCGAGACCACATTACGCCACTGTCGCAAGGTGGCCAGGACGTTTGGAACAATGTTGCGACTGCCTGCCGTCGATGCAACAACCACAAGGGTGGCCTGACACCGGAACAGGCCAACATGCAGTTGATCGCTGTACCTTTTACGCCCACATACGCCGAGTACATTTATCTCAAAGGGCGTCGCGTCCTGACCGACCAGATGCAGTACCTGCTGGCGCATATTCCCCGTTCGAGCCCGCTGCACGCACGCCTGAGGGATCATTTGTCCGCAGGTGGAAGGATTAAAGATGAGTTCGCGCATGACTGATTGCGCCTGATGCAGTACCTGATCGACGCCAGCGTTTACGTTTTCAGGGCTTATTACTCCATGCCCGATGACATGGTGGATGGCAACGGCAATCCTGTAAATGCGTTGTATGGCTTTTGCCGATTTCTCGGCGACTTCATGGAACAGGTGCGGCCTGAGCACGTGGCGGTACTTTTCGACGGTAGCCGCAAGACGTCCTTTCGCACCGAAATCTATCCGCAATACAAAGCCAATCGGGACCCGGCGCCAGCGGAGCTCAAGCGTCAGTTCGAGCAGTGTCGGCAATTTACTCGCGCTTTGGGGCTCATGGAGTGGGCACACCCCAACTATGAAGCCGACGATTTGATCGGTACGTTGGTAGTAGAAGGCCGGCGCAAAGGGCGGGCATCAACCATTGTCACGCGAGATAAAGACCTGGCGCAATTGGTTGCCAAGAATGATGTGTTCTGGGATTTCGCCGGCAGGGGCAGGATTACTTACGAGCAAATACCGGACGTTTTTAACGTCTGGCCTGAACAAATCGCCGACTTTCTCGCACTCGCGGGGGACAGCGTCGACAATATTCCGGGCGTGCCCGGTGTCGGACGAAAGACGGCGACGGCTTTGTTGCAGCATTTTGGCACTCTCGAAAAGGTGTATGCAAATCTGGGTACGGTGCACGAAGTCACTGTGCGTGGTGCCAAAACGCTCGGTGCGAAGCTTGGCCAGCACAAAGATGCGGCGGACCTGGCCCGCAAGTTGACGGGTATTGCCTGCGACGCTCCTTTTGATTTACCTGACACCGGGTTGAAGCCACAACCGCCTGACCTGGGCGCCATCAACGCACTGTTCGATGAAGCAGGAATCGGCACCGCCCTGCGCCGGCAAGCTGAAAGAGTCGGCGATCTTTATTAGGGGTTCCCATCGCCGCAGTAGATTCGGCCTAAGTCCGGGCTAGATAAGGTCATGGTCCCCTTATCCTGATTCGTCAACGACGTACGCTTCGCCCAGAAAATCTTCTTCGAAAAGATACAGTCTTGTGCCTTCTGGCGCCTGCAGGACGCGGAATGCTCCTTCGTAGCCGGGAAATTTCTCGCTCGGGATTCCGTTGCGCTCAACCAGTTCGTTCAACGCGTTTTTGTCATGGCACTTAAAGCAGAGCGCCGGGCCCTTTAAGGCGATACTTTCGCTCAATCCCAGGGCCATGCCGCTGGTAGCAAATCGCATGTGGGTGGTTGGTTCCTCACGCAGGCGCAGAAGAGCCGGCGCAAGCGGTGCCCAGAAAAGTCCGGCGTTCATTGCGTCGCGAGCCGGCAACGTCAATTCGAACCAGCTTCCACAGAAGGAATCCTCCAGGTCATCCGGTACCGGGGAGAATGTCCGTGCCTCAACAAGAGTGACCATATTCCCGTCACGATCCTTGAAGCCAAGCTCATTGAAAACGTCCTCATTAACTCGCAGAAACGAAAAATTGAAGCCGTGGTCGGTCATCGAGCGCGCGTGTCGAGCGAGGTCCTGTTGGACAAATGCGATTGCCGGCGCATCGAACTCGCGATCGTGCAAGCCAATACAGATATCGCCGTCGCTTACAACGGCGTACGGGTGTGACCAGACATCACCGGTTTCGAGTTCCGTGAAGCCGATCGACTTGTAAAAACCGAGGGACTCAAGAATGCTGGGTGCAAAGACGCTGAACTCAAGGAATTTACCGAGCATGGTTATCTCCCGGCGCCCAATGCGCGAGCCCGCCGCAGCGATTCTTCCAGATCGTGCGAGGTTTCGCCTGTGTTTTTTTCGGCTGACGATTCAGGCCAGCCTGCGAGGTTTTCCTGCAGCAGCTGACTCAAAAAAGAAACATGATCGTCGCGTGCATTTAACGCCGGTACGTAATGCAACTCGCCGCTCCCGGATTCTGCATAAAGCGCGGCATATCGAAGCGCAATTTCTTCGAGCGTTTCCAGGCAGTCGACGGAGAATCCCGGGCACACAACATCAATATTGCCGGCTCCGGAGGTGCCCCAGTTCCTGAGCATCTCGTCGGTATAGGGCTGCAGCCATTCAGCGCGCCCGACCTGTGACTGGAAACTGATCGCCCAATCGTCGTCACCAAGTTTCAGGGCGTCGGCAAGCAAGCGGGCGGTTTTCTGACACTGACAATGATAGGGGTCTCCATCGTTAAGCATTTGCTGCGGCAAACCATGAAATGAAATCAATAATCGTTCACCACGACCCTGTGCTTCCCAGTGGTCGCGAACGCTTGCCGCCAGCGCCGAGATATAGCCCGGAGCATCGTGATAATGATTTATGAAGCGGAACTCAGGTATCCAGCGCCGCTTCGATAGGGCGGCTGTGACAGCGTCGAATACTGAGCCGCTCGTCGTTGAGGAATACTGTGGATACATTGGCAGGACGACAAGGCGCTGTACATTCTGCGCGAACAGCTTTGCGAGTGCAGCGTCTATGGACGGATTGCTGTACGACATGCCTACTTCTACATGCACCGTGCCGGACAGTATTGCCGCAAGTCTGGCATTCAACGCCTCGCCTATGCTTTGCGAATTCAATAGCAACGGTGATCCCTTATCCGTCCAGATTTTTTTATACGCTTGCGCAGATCGAGATGGCCGAAAGCGCAATATGAAACCATGGAGGGCGAGCCACCAGATCAGGCGTGGCGCTTCAACCACGCGCGGGTCTGCCAAAAACCGACTGAGAAAGGGCCGCACCGAAGCGGCGGTTGGCTCATCCGGAGTGCCGAGATTGACCAGCAAAATCCCGAGCGACTCTGTAAGTCCATGTTCGTGCGGAGGTGATGATTCAAAGCGAGGCATTTGTCTTCAGATGAGGTTTGAATGTGCAAGTGCTTGAGTAACAATACTAAATTGCCGCCTTCGGCGCTAGAATATGCATGTTATATTTCTCGTTTAAAACATGGAAATCTGATGAAAGAAAATTCTGCCGCGCGTGATCCGGCGCTGTCGCCCGACCGCTGGACTTTAATACGCGATATAGCCGTCTTGCAGGTGAAATTGCTGGTCGATGGCGTCCGAGATCTCTTGCTTGTGCCGGTATCGATTGTGGTGGGAATTATCAGCCTCATGAAATCGGGCACTCCTGGCAGCCAGTTTTACGACTTGCTGCATTTTGGCAAGCAGAGCGAAAAATGGATCAATCTGTTCGGCGCCGCGGACCACGTGAAGGGCTCCGCGCCTCGCGGTGACCCTTTCGCGGGCAAGGACATCGATTTCATGGTGAAGAAAGTCGAGGCATTTGTTGTCGAGGAATACAAAAAAGGTGGTTTAACGGCACAGGCGAAAGAACACCTGGACAAGGTGCTCGATACCGTTAGCCGCAAGCGCGGCGACCGGCGGTCTGCGAAGAAGAAATAAACCTTATTTTGCCACGTCGCGGCCGCTCGGCAAATCGTCCAGGTGTGGTGGCGGGTGGTCCGGGCCCATTTTTCCGGACTTCAATCTCCTGATGTAATCCTTGTAGGCACGCATCGCCTGGTAGCCGAATATCCAGCAAATCGGCAGGTTTGCATAAATGATCACCCCGAGCCCAATGCCGGTCATATTGTCGAGATCGGTGCTGGTCTTGATGTGGCCCAGTGTTGCGAGCAACGTGAGGCTGCAATAGACAATTCTGAACGGCAGCACACCCTTGTCGCCAGCCAGGTAGACGGCGCCCTGTTCACCGTAATACGCCCACGCGATAATTGTGGACAGCGCAAACATCCATGAAGCGATGGTGATAAGCCATTTGCCGAGTCCCGGTGCGACCGAATCAAACGCTTTGGCGGTCAGCGTCGCACCGACGTAATCACGGTAAAAACCGCCGTCAATATTTAGTGGCTCCGTCTCACCCCTGAATTCACTCCACGAGATGACGAGTCGGTCGCCGGAAGCGCTGACTTCACCCGGGATCTTGTGGTAATGATTACCGGTGCCAGGATTCTCGCCAGCCTCGACCACCATCATAACCGGCTCTCCTTCGCGCCATTCGCCGGAAGGGAGTTCGGTATCCGAATACGACCAGCCGGTCGCAGTCCGTGTTAATTCGGGCGGCACGTCGAAGCTTGCGTCGGGTGCGCGGTTCCAGATACCTGTGGAGAGAATAATGAGTGCGGTGAACGTGCACACAACAATCGTGTCGATAAAGGGTTCAAGTCCCGCGACAATACCCTCACGCGCGGGCTCATCCGTCTTCGCTGCGGCGTGAGCAATGGCGGACGAACCCTGCCCGGCCTCGTTGGAGAATACAGCCCGTTTCATGCCGAACATGAAAGCAGAGGCTGCTGTCCCACCGATGAAAGCACCGGTTGCTTCGGCGGGAGAAAATGCGGACTTGACGATCAGCGCGAGCAGGCCCGGTATTTGCTCGTAGTTTGCGAACAGGACATAAAAACCGGCAAGCAAATAGAAAAAGACCATGAGCGGCACGAGCGTCCCCGAGACCCTGCCTATTCTTTTGATTCCGCCGATGATCACAATGGCAACCATCGCCGTAAGAACTACTCCGCTCAACCAGCCGGCAACACCGAAATATGAGTTCGTAATATCGGCCACATTCCAGGCCTGGAACATGTTTCCGCCGGTTGCGGAGGACATCATGACGCAAATGGAAAATATAACAGCCAAGGTCTTGCCGACCCAGGCAAACTCGGGTTTCATTTTGGCAAATGCTTTGTCTGCGACCCACATCGGTCCGCCGTGCGGGTTGGCCGGATCGTCC
>Ga0209987_10001511_pt1 | contig 12756 bp, 9 predicted proteins | sample N074metaG_FD_182134 | JGI IMG/M metagenome (GOLD analysis project Ga0209987, IMG submission 182134) | Deep subsurface microbial communities from Kermadec Trench to uncover new lineages of life (NeLLi) - N074 metaG (SPAdes) (version 2) | ecosystem: Environmental > Aquatic > Marine > Ocean trench... | reverse complement strand
GAACCTGGCTAAAAACGTCGGTTTCGAGCACCGCCAGAAAGGTCCGGTGTACCCCCAACTCCGGTCCTTCTAGCCTCGAACTTCCGCTTTCCCCAGCAACGGACGTGAATCGGCCTAATCCCGAATGCAACGAATTGACCCAGATCGGTCCTTCCGTGCCTCGGCCGAAGTTGCTATTTCAGCTCCTCCAACAGCGCCTTCGAGGCGGTCCAATCGTGTTTCCGCCATAACCGATGGCGCTTCTATCGGCGGCGCCTAAAAGATTAAGGGCCGCGCCATCGGTCTGATGGCGCGGCCCCCAATCGTGGTGTGGTGCGTTGAACGGCGCTGCTTAGAAGCCCATGCCACCCATGTCACCCATGCCGCCGCTCGGCGGGCCGCCCATGGGCTCCTTCTTCTCAGGGACCTCGGCAACCATGGCCTCGGTGGTGATCAAAAGACCGGAGATCGAGGCTGCGTGCTGAAGTGCGGTGCGGACGACCTTGGCCGGGTCGATGATGCCGGCCTTGACCAGATCGCAATAGATCTCGTTCTGGGCGTCGAAGCCGAACTTGATGTCCTTCGACTCTGAGATCTTGCCGACCACGATCGAGCCGTCGGCGCCGGCGTTCTCGGCGATCAGGCGCAGCGGCATGCGCAGCGCGCGACGGACGATATCGACGCCGACCTTCTGGTCGTTATTGTCGAGCTTCAACTTGTCCAGCACGCGCGAGGCGTAGACCAGGGTCACGCCACCGCCCGGCACGATGCCTTCCTCGACCGCGGCGCGAGTGGAATGCAGGGCGTCATCGACGCGGTCCTTGCGTTCCTTCACCTCGGTCTCGGTGGCGCCGCCGACCTTGATCACCGCAACGCCGCCGGCCAGCTTGGCCAGGCGTTCCTGCAGCTTCTCGCGGTCGTAGTCCGAAGAGGTGTCTTCGATCTGCGCCTTGATCTGGTTGATGCGCCCGTCGATCGCCTTCTTCTTGCCGGCGCCGTCGATGATGGTGGTGTCTTCCTTGTTGATCATCACCCGCTTGGCGGAACCCAGCATGGCAAGGGTCACGTTCTCGAGCTTGATGCCGACGTCCTCGGAAATCACCTGGCCGCCGGTCAGGGTCGCGATATCCTCAAGCATGGCCTTGCGGCGATCGCCGAAGCCCGGCGCCTTGACGGCCGAGACCTTGAGGCCGCCGCGCAGCTTGTTGACCACCAGGGTGGCCAGCGCCTCGCCCTCGATGTCCTCGGCGATGACGAGGAGCGGGCGCGACGACTGCACCACGGCTTCCAGAACGGGAAGCATCGCCTGCAGGCTGGATAGCTTCTTCTCGTGGATTAGCACATACGGGCTTTCCAGTTCGCACACCATTTTCTCGGCGTCGGTGACGAAATAGGGCGACAGATAGCCGCGATCGAACTGCATGCCCTCGACCACGTCGAGTTCGGTCTCCATGCCCTTGGCTTCCTCGACCGTGATGACGCCTTCCTTGCCGACCTTTTCCATCGCCTCGGCGATGATGTCGCCAACTTCGCTATCGCCATTGGCCGAAATGGTGCCGACCTGGGCGATTTCGCCGTGGCCGGAAACGCGCTTCGACTTGGAGCGGATCTCGGCGACCACCGCGGCGACGGCAATATCGACGCCGCGCTTGAGGTCCATGGGGTTCATGCCGGCGGCAACCGCCTTGGAACCCTCGCGCACGATCGCCTGGGCGAGCACGGTCGCCGTGGTGGTGCCGTCGCCGGCGACATCGCTGGTCCGCGAGGCAACCTCGCGCACCATCTGGGCGCCCATGTTCTCGAACTTGTCGGCAAGTTCGATTTCCTTGGCCACCGTCACACCGTCCTTGGTGATGCGCGGCGCCCCGAAGGACTTGTCGAGCACGACGTTGCGGCCCTTTGGCCCCAACGTCACCTTGACCGCATTGGCCAGAATGTCGACGCCGCGCAGCATCCGCTCGCGGGCGTCGGCGCCGAATTTCACATCTTTCGCTGCCATAATTCCAATCCCTTACTGGATCACGCCCATGATATCGGACTCTTTCATAATCAACAGCTCGTCGCCGTTGAGCTTGACTTCGGTGCCGGACCATTTGCCGAAGAGAATCTTGTCCCCCTTCTTCACGTCCAGCGGCACGAGCTTGCCGGCTTCGTCGCGGGCGCCGGGCCCTACCGCCATCACCTTGCCCTCCATGGGCTTTTCCTTGGCCGTGTCGGGAATGATGATCCCGCCGGCGGTCTTGTCATCGTCGTCGATGCGCTTGACCAGAACGCGGTCGTGTAACGGCCTGATGTTCATCCGTCGACCTCCAGATTTTCGGACGTTCGTAAAAACGATTTCGATTTGTTAGCACTCTCTCCCGATGAGTGCCAAATCGCGCATCTGATATACGGGGCGCGCCAGGCCCTGTCAAGGCACGGGGCGCCGGTTTCGCGACGCTTCAGGAAATCAATCGGTCAGCGCCGTTTCGGCGGCCGGAAAACGGCTTTGAAAGCGCGCTGAATCGGCGCCATCGAGGCCGACGCATAGATGGGCGTATTCATCGTCGTCGGTCCGGCTGAGCACCTCGCCGTGACGATAGAGCCAGGCCAGGGCCGCGCCGTCGCTGAGCTTGAGGCGCAGCGTCAGCATCTGGCGTTCCGCGGCCAAGCGCGCGTCGAGCACGCGGCACAGGGCGTCGCAACCGGCGCCGGTCAAGGCCGAAAGCGCCACCGAGTTGGCGTCGGGCGCCGCTCCGCGTCGGTCTCCGTCGCCGAGCCGGTCGATCTTGTTATGGACCTCGATCACCCGGCCCATGTCCCCGGCGTCGATGCCGAGATCGCGCAACACCGCCTCGACGTCCTGCTTCTCGGCCGCGCTGTCGGCGGAGGAAATATCGCGTACGTGAATGATAATATCGGCGGCGATCACTTCCTCGAGGGTGGCGCGGAACGCCGCCACCAGATCGGTCGGCAGGTCGGAAATGAAGCCCACGGTGTCGGACAGGATGGCCTTGCGGCCGGACGGCAGCACGAGACGGCGCATGGTCGGGTCCAAGGTGGCGAACAGTTCGTCGGCGGCGACCACCGTCGCGCCGGTCAGTCGATTGAACAGGGTCGACTTGCCGGCGTTGGTATAGCCGACCAGCGCGACGATCGGGTATGGCACGCGACGCCGCGCCTTGCGCTGGAGTTCGCGGGTCCGCGCCACCTCGGCGAGCAGGCCGCGCAGACGCATGATCCGCGTGCCGATCTGGCGCCGGTCCGACTCGAGTTGCGATTCGCCGGGGCCGCCAAGGAAGCCGGTGCCGCCCCGTTGGCGCTCCAGATGGGTCCAGGAGCGGACCAGGCGGCCGCGCTGATAGGTGAGCGAGGCCAATTCGACCTGAAGGCGCCCTTCCCGGGTGCGCGCGCGGGCGCCGAAGATTTCCAGGATCAGGCCGGTCCGGTCGATCACCTTGCAGTGCCACGCCCGTTCCAAATTGCGTTGCTGGATCGGCGCCAGGGTGGCATCGACGACGACGAGATCAAGGTGTTCGGAGCGAACCGTCTCCGCGATATCATCGACGGCGCCACGTCCGAAAAGCGTGCCGGCGCGCGCCGCGCGCAGCGGAATCAGACGCGCCTCGACGACGTCCAGCGAGATCGCCGCTCCCAATCCCACGGCTTCCTTGAGCCGCGCGTCCGGTGCCCGGCCGCGCGGCTTTCCGCTCTTGACGACGGGGTGCAGAACCAGCGTCCGCGGCGCCGTCACCCCGTCATATGAGCCTCCGTCCGTGGTCAAATCACTCTTCGTCGGCTTCCTTGGCCGGCTCGAAAAGCTGTATCGGCGCGGCTGGCATCACCGTCGAAATCGCATGTTTGTAGACAAGTTGCGATTGGCTGTCGCGGCGCAGCAATACGCAGAAATTGTCAAACCAAGTAATGACGCCTTGCAGCTTCACCCCGTTCACGAGAAAGATCGTCACCGGGACCTTGTTCTTACGGACATGATTCAGAAACACGTCCTGTACGTTTTGGCCTTTTTCGCTTGCCATTTTTTTGTCTCCGTCTGTCGACGGGCTTCCAGCCGCGTGGGATTTCGGACCCGTGATATTCGCGGCCGCCCCCTTTTCAGGACCAATGTATAGCACAGCTTTCGCCCGTGCTAACGCCTTCGCTCGATCGACGTGCAAATTGGCTGTCGGCCGCCGTCAATTTCGTTTGCCGCGCGGCGCCACGAAGTCCAGATAAAGCGCGCGCAAACGTTCGGTCACCGCGCCGGGCCTTCCGTTGGCGACCACCGCGTCGTCGATTTGCACGACCGGAACGACAAAAGAACTGGTGCTGGTCAGAAACGCCTCGCGCGCGCGGGCCGCTTCTCGCGGCGTGAAGGCGCGCTCGATCACCGTGATGCCGTCCCGGCGCGCGAGGTCGATCAGGCGCGTGCGCGTGATCCCGGTCAGAATGTCGTGGCTTGGCGGGCGCGTGACCACGGCGCCATCGGTCTCCACCATCCAGGCGTTGGATTGGCTGCCCTCGGTGACCATGCCGTCCTCGTCCACCTGCCACGCCTCGAACGCGCCGTCTTGCGCGGCGGCCTGCTTGGCCAGGACATTGGCCAACAACGAGACCGACTTGATATCGCGCCGCCGCCAACGGATGTCGGGAATGGTGATCACGCGCACCCCCTCGACCAGCGCCGGGCTCGACGCCGGCTGGCCGCGCCGCGCGGTCACCACCATCGACGGCCGCGCGTCGCGTGGAAAGGCATGGTTGCGCGGCGCCACGCCCCTGTTGACCTGCAGATAAACGATTCCCTCGGTGACACGGTTGCGCCGCGCCACTTCGCGCAGCACCGCTTCCAGCGGCGCGCGGCGCATGGGCGCCGTAATTTCCAGGGCGCTCAGCGAACGGTCGAGGCGCTCATAGTGAAGCGTGGCGTCGACCAGTTCGCCGCCAACCACGGCGATAACCTCGTAAACGCCGTCCGAGAACTGCATGCCGCGGTCCTCGACATGGGTGCGCGCGGTGGCGTGCGGGACGTAGCGCCCGTTCACGTAGGCCCAGCGCGACATGACGCTCCTCCTTTTAACGCCGCCAGAATATCGGACTCAATAGCACGAGCAGAGTCAACAGCTCCAGGCGGCCGATCAACATGCCCAGCGCGAGCAGCCATTTGGCGCCGTCCGGCAGGGCGGCGTAAGTGGCGCCATGTCCGCCGACCGCCCCCAGCACGGGGCCGGTGTTGGACAACCCCGACGTCGCCGCGGTCAAGGCGGCCGGGAAATCCAATCCGAACGCCGAAAGACCGCTGGCCAGCAGAACCAGGCAAAAGATATAGGCGGCGAAAAATCCCCACACCGCCTGGATCATCGGCGCGGGCACCGAAGCGCCGCCATATTTGACCGGTATCACCCCGTGCGGCCGGGTCAAGCGCACCATTTCGCGCCCGCCCTGGCGCAACAGCAGCACGCCGCGCATCAGCTTCAGCCCACCCGCGGTCGATCCGCTCGCCCCGCCGACCATCGCCAGGGCAAGCAGCAGGAACACCACGAAAGTGGGCGCCATCGGTATCGTGGGACCGACATAACCCGTGGTCGTCACCGCCGACACCACGGCGAACACGCCTTTGCGCAAGGCTTCCAGCGGCATAATCCGGTCACCGACAATCAACACGCCGGCCGTGGCCACCGTGGCGAACAGCACGATGCCGAGCAGAAAGCGGCATTCGGGGTCATCGCCATAGTGACCCGGCCGACCCTGTATCGCGCGCCAATGAAGCGTGAAATTCATCGCCGCCGCCACCATGAAAACGACCAGAATCAACTCCACCGCGGCATTATCGAAACCGGCGACGGAGTCGGCGCGGGTCGAGAACCCGCCGGTCGATAGCGTGCTCATGGCGTGACACAGGGCGTCGAACGCGGGCATGCCCGCGATCCACAGGGCGGCGCCGCACAACGCGGTCAAGAAGGCGTATAGCAGCCACAAGGCGCGCGCCGTCTGGCGCAGCCGGGGCCTTAACGTATCGGAGACCCGTTGTGTTGCATCACCGCGCAGAATTTCGATGCCGCCGATGCCCAATGTCGGCAGGATGGTGATCGCGAACACGATTGTCGCCATGCCACCCATCCATTGGGTCATGGCGCGCCACAGCAAAAGCCCGCTGTCCAGGTTTTCGGGGGCCGGGAAAATGCTCAGGCCGGTGGTGGTAAGCCCCGATAGAGATTCGAAGAAACCGTCGGTCAGGCTTGTCGCCGTGGAACCGAAAACGAACGGTAGCGCGCCGAATAGGCCGAGCACCAGCCAGCCCATGACGGCCAGCACCAGGGCCTCGGCGCGCCCGATGGCGCCGCCCCGGCCACGCCCCGTAACCAGCAGCAGAACGCCGATGAACAGGGCCGCGCCGGCGCTCAGGGCAAAGCCGGCCGCCGTATCGATTTCGCCGGCGCCGAGGGAAAGCAGGGCCGGCGCCAACATGGTGGCGGCGAATATCGACAGCATCCAACCAAGGACGCGAGAGACCGCGGCATGAGACATCGGGAACCTTTCGCGCGCGGCGCGCCGGCGGCGTCAGAAGAAACCGAGCGCCACCGAGAACAGCTTTTCGACCTTCTTCACCGCCCCATGCGCCGCGAAGATGACGACCCGGTCGTGGGCTTCGATGGTCGTCGCGCCGCGCGGCATGATCACCTCGTCGCCGCGCACCACCGCGCCGACCAGAACGCCGCTCGGCAAGCGCGCGTCGCGCAACGGCACGCCGACGACGGGCGAGGTCTCCAGCGCCTCGACCTCGATGACCTCGGCCTCGCCGGCGCGGAGCGTATAGACCGAACGGACGCGGCCACGCCGGACGTGCTCGAGAATGCGCGATACCGTAATCTCGCGCGGGCTGACCGCGGCGTCGATGCCCAGCGGCGAGATCAGCGGCGCGAACGTGGTCGCGTTGATCAATGTGACCGCTCGGGCGCAACCGTGGCGCTTGGATAGCACGGAAACGAGAATGTTCACCTCGTCCCGGTCGGTCACGGCGACCACGGTCTCCGCCGCGCCGATATTGGCTTCCTTGAGGATTTCCGCGTCCAACGCGTCGCCGTTCAACACGACGGTCCGGTCAAGCTGGTCGGCCACGAATTCAGCGCGCGCCTTGTCGGACTCGATCAGTTTCAGGTTGATCGTCGGATTGGTTTTCTCGAGCTGGCGAGCGAGTCGAAAACCGATATTGCCGCCACCGATGATGACCAGACGGCGCGCCTCTTTCTCCTCGTGGCCGAACAGCGCCATCGCGCGACCGATATGCCCGCTATCGACCACGAAGTAGACCTCGTCGCCCGGCACCATCTGGTCCATGCCATGGGGCACGATGGCGGTCTCGTCGCGCACGATATAGACCACGGTGATCTTGAGGTCGGGGAACAGCTCGGTGAGTTGGCGCAACGGCGTGTTGACCAACGGGCAGTCCTCGCCCAGCCGCACGCCGATCAGGCGCACCCTGTCGTCGGCGAAACCGATCATGTCGAGCGCGCCCGGTTGTTCGAGCCGCCGCGCGATCGAACTCACCACTTCCGCTTCCGGCGAGATCAGAAAGTCGATCGGCATGTTGTCGCGGCTGAACAGGTCGGACCAGGCCGGCTCCAGATAGGCCTGATGGCGCACCCGCGCGATCTTGGTCGGAACGTTGAACAGGCTGTGCGCGACCTGGCACGCGATCATGTTGATCTCGTCCGATTGGGTGACCGCGATCAGCATGTCGGCGTCCTCGACGCCGGCCTGCTCCAACATGTCCGGATGGGACGCGAATCCCAACAGGGCCTGGACATCCAGGCCGTCGCTGACCTTGCGGATTTGCTCGGCGTCGTGGTCGATGACCGTGACATCGATATTCTCGCCCGACAGGTGGTGGGCGATATTGAAGCCGACCTGGCCGGCGCCGCAGATGATGACCTTCACGGGATTATGTCGTGCCCGGCGGGACGGTCGGCGAACGGCTTTCGCCCGTGATGCCGAGCGACTTCAGTTTGCGGTGCAGGGCCGAACGTTCCATGCCCACGAATGTCGCGGTGCGCGAGATGTTGTTGCCGAAACGGATCACCTGGGCCTGCAGATACTCCCGTTCGAACATTTCGCGCGCCTCGCGCAGCGGCATGCCCATGATCTCGCCGCCATTGTCGGCGCGCAGCGAAGTGGGCGTCGACGTGGTGATTTCGGGCGGCAGCATGGTTGCGCGCACCGGCGCGCTCGGTTCGCCGGGCGCCATGATCAATACCCAGTCAACCACGTTGCGCAGCTGGCGAACGTTGCCGGGCCATTCGCAGGTCTGCAACACCGCCAATGCGTCGGAAGCCAACTCGCGCGGCGGCAGACCGGAGGCCTCGGCCGCGCGGGTCATGAAATATTGTGCCAGGATCGGCACGTCCTGACGCCTGTCACGCAACGGCGGCACCTTGATCGGCACCACGTTGAGCCGGTAGTAGAGGTCCTCGCGAAAGCGCTGTTTGGCGATCTCCGCCAGCAGGTCGCGGCTGGTCGCGGCCACCACCCGCACGTCGACCTGGATCGGCCGCGTGCCACCCACCCGAACGAAAGTCTGGTCCTGCAACACCCGCAGAATCTTGCCCTGGGTCTCCAGGGGCATGTCGGCGACCTCGTCGATGAACAAAGTGCCGCCGTGGGCTTGTTCAAAGGTGCCGACCTTGCCGGGGCTGTCCGGGCCCAAGGCCCCCTTCTCCACCCCGAACAATTCCGCCTCCATCCGTTCGGGCGCCATGGAGGCCGCGTTGAGCACGACGAACGGCCCGTCGGCGCGGCGCGACTTCTGATGGACGGTGCGGGCGGCGACTTCCTTGCCGGACCCAGGCGGTCCGCTGATCAGGACGCGGCTGCCGGTGGGCGCGACCCGGTCGATGGCCTGGCGGACCGCGTTGATCCCGGACGAGTCGCCGATCAGCTCGACGTCGCCGCCGGCGCGTTGGCGCAGTTCCTGGTTCTCGCGCTTGAGGCGGTAGGTTTCCAGGGAACGGTCGATGACGAGCAGCAAGCGGTCGGCCTCGAACGGTTTTTCGATGAAATCGTAGGCACCGAGCCGGATCGCCTGGACCGCGGTCTCGATATTGCCGTGGCCGCTGATCATGATGACCGGCAAGCCGGGATGACTCTCCTGAATCATCTTGAGAAGTTCAATGCCGTCGCGCTTGCTGCCCCGCAACCAGATGTCGAGCAAAACCATCGACGGGAGACGCGCCTCGATCGCCGCTAGGGTGCTGTCGCTATCGGACGCCACGCGAGTCTCGTAGCCCTCGTCGGATAAAACCCCGGCGATTTGGGCGCGAATGTCCGCCTCGTCGTCGACGATCAGTATTTCATGAGCCATATGACGCGCGCGGTTTCACTGAATGAGCAATTTCCGGGACGGTCTCGGACGCGACCGTGGTTTCGCCAGGGAAGATCAAACTCACCCGGGCGCCGCCCGGACCATCCTCCAACTTCACTTCGCCCCCATGATCCTCCATGATCTTTTTGACGATGGCAAGACCCAGTCCGGTCCCCTTGGCGCGGGTCGTGACATAGGGTTCGGTCAGGCGATCGCGCTGGTCCGTGGGCAACCCTGGTCCGTTGTCCTCGACGGTGACCGCCCAGCGCTTGTCCGGAGTCGCCTCAATGCCGACGGCGATCCGCCCGGCGCGCGCCTCGCCGGCCTCGCCGCCTTGGATCGCGTCCACCGCGTTCTGCAGCAGATTGGTCACCGCCTGGCCGACTTGCCGGGCGTCGCAATGGATGTCGACCGATCGGTTCGGAAACGCCGTCGTGAATTCGATCTCGGCGCGCGCGATCTTTTGCAGTGACAAGGCGCGTTCCACGACCGCGACAAGATTCTCCTGGACACGCACCGGCGCCGGCATGCGCGCGAAGGCCGAGAACTCGTCGACCATGCGTCGGATATCGGCGACCTGGCGAACGATGGTGTCGATGCAGGTGGCGAACACTTCCGGTTCCGTGGTCACGGCGTCCAGGTATTTTCGCTTCAGACGTTCGGCCGCGAGCTGGATCGGAGTCAGCGGGTTCTTGATCTCGTGCGCGATGCGCCGCGCCACGTCGGCCCAGGCCGCGGTGCGCTGCGCGGTGACCAGTTCCGTGATGTCGTCGAACGTAACCACATAGCCGGTGATCTGGCCGGTGCCGCGTTCCACGGCGATACGGACCAGCAACCGGCGGGCACGGTCGTCGCGCACGATGCTGATCTGGTCCTGTACCATGGGTTGGGCGCTCGCCCGCATGTCCGCCATCAACGGCGCCATTTCGGGCACGGCCTGTTCCAGCGGCCGCCCGACCAGGTTATCGACCGGACAGGACAGCAAATCGAGCGCGGAGCGGTTGGGCAGGAATATCCGCCCTTCCGGATCGAGGCCGAGGACCCCCGCGGACACGCCGAACAGCACGGCCTCGGTGAACCGGCGGCGCTCGTCGAGCTGCCTGTTGGCTTCGATCAACTCGGCGCGCTGACCCTCCAACTGTCCCGTCATGCGGTTGAAGGCGCGGCTGAGCGTGGCGATTTCGTCGCCCTCGCGCCCCTCGGGCACGCGCGCCGTCAAATCACCGGCGCGCACCCGCTCGGCCGCCGCGACCAGCGTGGCGATCGGGCGGACCAGGCGGTTGGCGAAGGTCAGTCCGACCCAGACCGAGGCCAGCAGCAGCAGCAACGTGACGATCAGGTAGATCATGGTGAAGGTGATCTGAATGCCCGAGCTCTTGCTTTCGAGTTGACGATAGTCGTCGACCGCGCGGCGCAGCTGTTTCATGTGATTGAGCACGTCGCTGTCGACGAAGCGTCCGACATAAAGGAACGTGCCGGCGATGCCGTCGAGGCGCCCCAGCGCGCGGACACGGTCCTCGTTGTCGTTGGTGAAGACGATCACTTCGCCTTCCGCGGCGCGTAGCAGCGCGGTGTTCGGCAAGGGATCGAACTCGAGCACGAAGCTCAGCTTGGTGCGGGCCAGCACCTTGCCGTCGCCGCGCAGCACGATGGCCTCGCTGATGGTTCGTTCGGCGCTGAGTTCCTCCAGCAAGGCGTTGAACCGTTGCGCGTCCTCCAACAGGCGCGGGCCAATGCGGTTGATAACGCTGGCCATGGTCAGGACGTCGGCGCGGATGAATTGGCGATGGTCCCTGTCGTAGGCTTCGGCGACGTCGAGCGAACGATCGAGCGCGGTGCTGACCCGCTCGTTGAACCATCCTTGAATGCCGAAGCTGAAAAACCCCACCGAGAACACCGCCACGATGATCGCCGGCAGCACCGCGACCAGGCTGAACAACGCCACCATGCGCGCGTGCAAGCGCGAGCCGGCGGAGCCCTTGCGGCGCGCGATCCAAAGCCTGACCAGGCGCCACGCGACCAGCGCGCCGAGCGTGAGCATCAGCACCAGGTCGACGTTGAGCAACACCAGGACGGTGCGCGGCTTGGCGCCCAGCGGCGACACCGCGCCGGTGATCGCCACATAAGTCGCGACGCCCGACACGATGGCGGCGACCGCCAGGAACAGGGCGAACTGGCGGGACTGGGCGGCGCGCGTGATCCACCGACCGAGAAGTCCGGGCGTCGCGCCCAACGTGTCGTCTGTTTCGCTCGCCATGGTCATTCCGTCCAGTGGCCGGGGCGTTTATTTGGCGCCGCGCACCACTTGTATGTCGAGCACGCGGATTTTTTTGCGCAGCGTATTCCGGTTGAGTCCAAGCACCCGCGCCGCCTTGATCTGGTTACCATTGGTCGCCGCCAGGGTGCGGATGATCAGCGGGCGCTCGACCTCGCACAGTATTCTGTCATACAGGCCCGCCGCCGGCAGACCGTCCTTGTGGGCGCTGAAATATCGCGCCAGATGCTGGTCCACCGAGTCGGACAGGTTCTCGGCCTTCCCGGCGGAGCGTTCCTCCGCGCCCGAGCGGGGCTCCGTGAGTTCGGCATCGATCGCCTCCGCCGTGATCACGTCCTCGGCGTAAAGCACCGCCAGGCGACGCACCAGGTTCTCCAGTTCGCGGACGTTGCCCGGCCAGGCATGGGTCTTCAGCCGTTCCATCGCCGCCGCGTCCAGGCTCTTGAAAGCCAGGCCTTCCTCGGCGGCGAGGGATAGGAAATGACGCGCCAGCATCGGAATGTCTTCGGTCCGTTCGCGAAGCGGCGGCAAGCGAAGCGGCACCACGTTCAAGCGGTAGAACAGGTCCTCGCGAAACAGTCCCTGGCTCACCTGCTGGCGCAAGTCGCGGTGGGTGGCGGCGACGATGCGCGCGTCGGCGCGGATCGGGGCGCGGCCGCCGACCGAGGTGTACTCGCCGTCCTGCAGGACGCGCAGCAGCCGGGTCTGCGCTTCCAGCGGCATGTCGCCGATCTCGTCGAGGAACAGGGTGCCGCCCTTGGCCTGCTCGAATCGCCCCACGCTGCGCGCCGTCGCGCCGGTGAAGGCACCGCGCTCATGACCGAACAATTCGCTCTCAATCAACTCGCGCGGGATCGCCGCCATGTTGATGGCGACGAACGGCCCGTCGCGGCGCTTGCCGTAGTCGTGCAAGGCGCGCGCGAACAGCTCCTTGCCGGTGCCGGATTCGCCCGAGATCATCACGGTCAGGTCCGTGTTCATCAGGCGCGCCAGCACGCGGTAAACCTCCTGCATGGCCGGCGAGCGGCCGACCAGCGGCAAGGCGTCCTCGCCGTCCAGGGGGGCGGCCGCTTCGGCCATCTCGCCGTCGCCGCGTTGGGTCAGGGCGCGTTGCACGGTGCCGATCAGCACGTCCAGGTCGAAGGGCTTGGGCAGATATTCGTACGCGCCG
>Ga0209987_10001510_pt1 | contig 12771 bp, 10 predicted proteins | sample N074metaG_FD_182134 | JGI IMG/M metagenome (GOLD analysis project Ga0209987, IMG submission 182134) | Deep subsurface microbial communities from Kermadec Trench to uncover new lineages of life (NeLLi) - N074 metaG (SPAdes) (version 2) | ecosystem: Environmental > Aquatic > Marine > Ocean trench... | reverse complement strand
CCACAAAGATCGATCCTTCGAATGCATTGGCAACTATCTACTTGCAGGCTTCTTTCAGCTCGCCGAGAGCCGCAGTAAGGGTCGAGATGTCAAAATTGGCGAAAACCGATGCTTCGGAATAAGGCGCTATCTCAATTTCCAACATCTGCGCCCCGGCAATCCTGGCAAGCAATTTTTCGACATCAGCGGCGGACCGTGACAACGTAATTTTGTTTGTTTGATCGACACCCAGCTTCAACCAGGTCGTTTTCCCCCCATCCGCTTTAAATCCGGCTTCCGTATTGAAAGACGATATGAAGCGTCGCCAATCGATACGAAACTCGATGGGCGCACCGGTGCTGGGTACGCACCGAAATTCCAGGATTGGCAGGACTTCATCTTTCGCTTTTTCATCGCGGATCGAATTTGCCGAGCTTTGTCGTAGCGATGCGACCGTTTGATAGCTAATTGGGTCTTCACCGGTAACGAGTGACCAATGTTCGTCCAGCGATTCGGCAAAACAGGTTGAACCCGAGCAAACGAGCAGCAAAACTCCTGCAATCTTAAGAAATCTCACCAGTTCGCTCCCACGCTATCGCAATTTCACGCCGTTTATTGCTCCCTCGATCAGATTCAACGCTGCCCGCCTGCTAATGCCATCTGGATCCAGCGAGCCTGCGGGCGTTGAGGCTATACCCAGAGCGATCGTCTTCGGATTGCGGAACATGAGCGTCATGGCCTCTGCAAGCGCTACGCTGGAAGGACCGTCCGGAACTGCCAGGCCATGCCCCGGAACCTCTGCCGGATCGAGCACGTCCATATCGATATGCACGTAGATCACATCGACACGATCGGCTAGTTCGCTCATTTGATTCATGAGGTTTGGAGACAGCTCCCGAATGTCCCGCACCGAAAATTGTTGCGCTTCATGCTCTCGGAAGCGCTCTGCTTCGAGGGGGTCAAGGTCGCGAACCCCACCCCACAGAATATGGCTCATCGGCAATGGGTCTGTCAGGCCGGCCGTTTGTCGAATGTTATGCAAAGCGTGTCCGGCGGCCACGGCAACCGGCATGCCACCGAGCATTCCCGAAAGGGTTGTTTCCGGGACATTAAAATCGCCGTGTGCGTCTATGAATACCAGGCCAACCCGACGTGCATTGCCGTCAGAGTCGTATTTCAGCCCCGCCAGCATGCCCAGCAAATCGTTACAGTTGGCTTCGAGCCCAATCGTAAGAAGATCGTCCTGCAGCCCCTCGCGAACGATATCTGCAAAATTCGCGTTTGCCAACGCCATTCGATTCCACTCACCGTACTGTTTTTCCTGGGATTCGTTCAGGCGAACATCCTGGACGGGTCGAATCAGTTCTCCACCCCATTCTTCGATGAGCCGCTCTAAGCCCGCCGCATGAATATAATCCGGATTGATCGAAAGTTCCGGTACATTTCGTGCGCCGCTGTAGGGGTTCTTGATCACATCGACTTTCACCGCTGCGAGTGCTGTTGCGGGCATCACAACAGATAATGCCAATAGGCAGATCAGGAGTCTGTGCGGTAGAAATATCCGTAGCGAGAAAGTGCCACAGCCAGGCCAGTTTTTCGATCTTTTGAGGCGCTTAGTGGTTCTACGTAACGAAAAAGATCGGAAAAATGGGCCGCTGTGGTGCTTTCGCAGTAGGATTATTTCTACCGCACAGACTCCTGCTTGACGCATGATCCTCTCCCCTTGAATGAAGCCGTTCTGGTCGCGACTGATTTTAGCATGAGCGTACTGCCGGAAATCATTTGCTAGCCACTAAAACTGCTCCTGTGGTCTCGCTATTTGAAATTTGTCGGTCATGGTGTCGCGCTTGGCCAAGCGTTGAAATGACCCCGTCGAAGGCATCCACAGCCCAATTGCAGCGCCTCTGTGGGCATGACATTATCCTCCCTCTGCTGGCCGGATTGGCCATTGGCGCGGTGCCGACAAAAGGTAGCCTGAAAATGCATAAGCAGCTGCTCGCTCTCTTTATTTTCCTGTTGCCCGACGTTGCCGCTGCTGAGGGTGAACAGTTATTTGGCGCCCATTGTTCGCGCTGTCATGCACCTGTCGAGATTGAGCGGCGTCTCAAAGGGGACTGGGCGGGACGGACAGCGGATCAACTGTTCCAGGCAACTCGTCAATCCATGCCCGGCGAATCGCCCGGTTCATTATCCGACAGTGAGTATCTTCAGCTCATCGCCTACATGCTCGATCTTGCCGACGTGCCTTTGGCCGAAGTTGAGTTGACGATCGATGCGCTGGCAACTGTAACAATTGTTCCGCGTGTATCTGGTGAGAGCGACAAGCCCGACATCCCATGGAAAAATTTCGGCGGCGAGCTCAGCGCACAACGCTTCGCGCCACTCGACCAGATCAACTCCGCCAACGCCGCTGAACTCGAAATCGCCTGGAGCTGGAGCGCAAAAAATTTCGGGCCGACGCCGGAAATCCGCAATGTATCAATGCCTATCATGCACGATGGCAAGGTGTTCATTGGCGCAGGTGCGACACGCAATGTCGTGGCCATTGATGCCACGACCGGCCAGACTCTGTGGATGTGGCGTCCTGACGAAGGCGAGCGCTTTATTCAGGCGGCCCGCAAGGATTCGGGCAAAGGTGTCTCCTACTACGAAGGAGAGGACGGCCGTCGCCGCATCATTACAGTAACGCCGGGCTACTACCTGGTCAGCCTGAACGCAGAAACAGGCGTCCCCGATCCGGAATTTGGCGCGGGCGGCTGGGTGGATCTGACGGCTGGATTGAGAAGAGCACCCGATCGAAATCTTGACGTTGGTTTAACATCGCCGCCACTGGTGGTTGGTAACGTAATCGTTGTGGGCTCGGCGCACGATGTCAGTTTTCGGCCGCCATCGAAAGCCAACGTCAAAGGCGACGTACGGGGTTTCGACGCAAAAACGGGCAAGCTGCTGTGGACATTTCATACCATTCCCGAGCCCGATGAAGAGGGGATTGAGACCTGGCTGAACGGCTCGGCGCAATATACGGGCAATGCCAGCGTCTGGGCACCGATGTCTGCGGACGAAGAACTCGGCCTGGTGTATTTGCCGGTCGAGTCGGCAACGGGTGATCAGTATGGCGGCGATCGACCGGGAGCCAATCTCTACGCCAACAGCCTGATCGCAGTAGATTTCAGGACGGGCGAGAGGCGCTGGTATTTCCAGCTCATTCATCACGATATCTGGGATTGGGATACACCGACCGCGCCGATACTCGTGGATTTGCCCGATGGGCGAAAACTCGTCGTACAAGTCACGAAACAGGCGTTTGCCTATGTTTTCGACCGGGAGACCGGTGAACCGGTGTGGCCAATTATCGAAAAACCAGTACCGCAGACTGACGTTCCGGGTGAATGGACCTCACCGACACAACCATTTCCGACCTGGCCGTTGCCGTTTGATCGACAAGGCGTCACGCGGGACGATTTGATCGACTACACCGCACAGATTCGCGACGCAGTTGATGAATTGCTGAAGACTGTCCGCATCGGGCCATTTTTCACACCGCCGTCCACCGACGACGCGCCCGATGGAACGACGGGAACGTTTAGCCTTCCCTTTTCCACCGGTGGCGCTAACTGGGAGGGCAGCGCCTACGATCCAGGCACAGGTCTGTTGTTCGTTCCGTCGCAAACGCGCGTCGCAAATATGCAGCTGACCCATGACCCGGAGGCTTCGGATATTCGATATATTTCGGGCTGGTCACCGCCACCGGAAGTGTTTGGCATACCTATAGTAAAACCGCCCTGGGGTCGCATCACGGCCATTGACCTTGCCAGCGGTGAGCACCGCTGGATGATCGCAAATGGAGATACACCGCAGGACATCGTGGACAATCCTGCCTTGTCAGGCATTGATCTGCCGCGAACCGGGAAGCATACTCGGGCTGGTCTCCTCGCGACCAATACACTTCTTTTCGCCGGCGAGGGTTTTGGCGGCGATGCCGTTTTTCGCGCGCACAACAAACTAACTGGCGAGATCATTGCAGAAATCAAGCTACCAGCCACGCAAGCCAGTCCGCCAAGCAGCTATCGTGTGAACGGCAAACAGTACATTGTCATGACTGTCGGGGACGGTGAATCGCCGGCGCAACTTATTGCACTCGCGCTTCCTGGAAAAAACCGGGGATCCTCTGATTAATTCCGAGCCAGGCTGGTTGTCGACGTCTGACACGAACCGATTGAAACGTTGGAGAAAAAAGAATGAATCATAAACGACGACTTACGTACATACCTGTGCTCGCTTTATTGAGCCTGCCCCTGGCGCAGGCGCAGGATTTCGACGATGTTGAAATGATCGTCCATCCAGTTCGGGGTTCGGTTAGTTACATTCAAGGCCGGGGCGGCAATATTGGATTGTTGACAGGCGCGGATGGAGTCCTGTTGATCGACGATCAGTACGCGCCGCTAACTGACAAGATTTCTGCCGCCATCCGTACGGTATCTGATGAACCGATTCGGTTCATCATCAATACTCACATGCATCCCGATCACACAGGTGGCAACGAGAATTTCGGCAAGATGGGTGTCATGATTGTCGGGCACGATAACGTTCGTACACAAATGGCAGCGGCGGGATACGCCGAGGAGCCGCCCTTCGTCACCTTCAGTGAAGACGTGACATTTCACATCAATGATGAAACGGTACATGTGTTCAAGGTCGCGGACGCTCATACAAACGGCGACTCGTACATCAAGTTTGAATCGGCAAACGTCATTCATACCGGCGATGTGTATCGAACTACAAGCTACCCCTACATCGATCAGGCAAACGGTGGCAGTTTCCTCGGTACGATCAGGGCCTACGACCTGTTAATCGATATTTCCGACGCAGAGACGAAAATTCTTCCGGGACATGGCGTTGTGTCCAATGTTGCGGACGTCCGGGCATTCCGCGACATGCTGCTGGTGATTCGCGACCGGGTCGGGAAGGCGATCAAAGGCGGCCTTACGCTGGAGCAAGCGCAATCGGCAGGACTAACGGCCGAGTACGACGAGCGCTGGGACTCAGGAAGCCGCATTGGCAGTTCTCGGGAATTGCTGAGTGCGGCCTATGCCGACATGCAATAGCAGAGATTATTCAGCACCCTAGTCGTCGCTTTCAAGGAATGGCAACACTGCTGCAAGAAAATCGGCAGTCTGCTCTAATTGTGGAAGATGCCCGGACGAATCAATAACTCGCAATGTGGATCCTGAAATGTCTTTCGCTAATCGTGCAGCGTTCCTGATCGGGAATACACCATCATCCGCGCCCCAGACGATCAGGGTTGGCAAGTCGATCTGCCGCATCTCCTCTGCGGTGAGATCGCCTCCCTCCAGCAACATGTCGCCGATCGCGCGTGCTGAATTCAGCCACATGTGAAAAGCCTCTTCCGCCCATTTCCGCGTCACCAGTGAATCGTCCAGTACCCGTCGTTGCAGAAAATTCTCGGTGGCCTCGATGCTTGACCCCGTTGCGATGCGCCGGAAATTGATCATCATGGCAGATGGCGGTTTTGCCAGGTCACGCTCGGGGTTGCGATAGCCGGCACCATCAACCAGGACAAGCCTGTCAATATTGGCTGGGTGATGAATGGCGGTATAGGTAGCTGTATTGGCGCCCATTGCGTGTCCCATCAGAGTTACGTTGCTGAGATCCAGGGCCTCAATAAATCCTGCCAGGAATTGGGATAACAAGGCATTGTGATATTGTCCGCCAGGCTTGGCAGAGTCGTGAAATCCAATGAAATCCATGGCAATGACACGATGTTGGCGCGCCAGCGGCTCAATTATGGGCCGCCATTCATTGGTCCCGCCCCAAAGTCCGTGCAGCAGGAGGATAACCGGGCCGTTTCCTGCCTCCGCGTAGTGAATATTGAATCCGTAGACGTTGACATTCTTTGTCGCCAGACCGTCGTACCCGGCCTCGCAGTGCAGCGCTACGCCCAACAGCACAATCAAGCAAAGTTTATTCACCAGGGTCCCACCTCAATAATTCCATGCAGCCTGTTTCGCTCTACGGATCATGTTACCGGAATCACCGTGGGCGGAGCGATTATCGCTTTGCTACTCGGCTCGCATAGCGGCACAATCAGCGAGCGCTGTCTCAGGAACGCCTTTAATGATGAAACGTGTTTTGCTCTGCTTGTTAACGATGATCGTCGTCAACGTCGCGATTGCCGAACCGAAGATTTTGCCGATGCGCGAGCGCGCCGAAATTATCGATCGATGGCTCGCCGACCGGGTGCAAACGGTGTTGCCCGAGATCATGCGGCGAACCAATATAGACATGTGGGTCATCGTTTCCCGGGAATACAATGAGGACCCGATCATTCGCACGTTTCTTCCCTCGACCTGGCAGTCGGCCCGTCGACGAACCATTCTGCTGATATTCAATCCGGGTGACGGCGAGCCGCTGGAGACGCTTGCGGTGGCACGATACGCAGTCGGCGATATCTTCGAGAAGGCGTGGGACAAGGAATTACACGGAGATCAATGGCAGCGCCTTGGTGAATTGATCGAAGAGCGCGATCCCCAGCGAATAGGGATCAATTATTCTGCAACTTTCGCACTGGCCGACGGAATTACGCAAACCGAGTACCAATTGCTCCGCAAAGCAGTGCCGATGGGAATGCGTGATCGAATTGTCTCCGCGGATGACCTGGCAATCGGCTGGCTTGAGACACGCACTGCCGATGAAATGGAGGTGTATCCGCAAATTTGTCGTATCGCTCATGAAATCCTTGCGCAGGGACTATCCGAGGCAGTTATTCAACCCGGAGTGACGACCACGAATGATGTTGAATGGTGGTATCGCGATCGAATTCGCGACCTGAACCTGACGACCTGGTTTCACCCCTCGGTATCCATCCAGCGGGCCGAGAAACCAGAACTCGATATGAAGGCAACCATAGAATCGCGGCACGACGATGAGATTATTCATCCCGGAGACCTGTTGCACGTCGATTTCGGCATTACCTATCTACGCCTGAACACCGATACACAACAACATGCCTATGTGCTCAAGCTCGGCGAATCGGATGTCCCGGAGGAACTAAAGCAGGCGTTTCGTCGCGGTAATCGACTGCAGGACATACTCACTGGCAATTTCATTGCCGGTAGAACGGGCAACGAAATTCTTGCTGCGTCTCTGCAGCAGGCGACGGAAGAGGGCATTGTTGCATCGATTTACACGCACCCAATCGGCTATCACGGTCACGCGGCGGGCCCAACGATCGGTATGTGGGATCAGCAGGGCGGAGTCGTGGGCGCCGGCGACTATCGGCTTTATCCGAACACAGCCTATTCAATCGAGTTATACGCTGAGACCGATGTCGAGAGCTGGGGCAAAGCGGTGCGAATCAAGCTGGAAGAAGACGCGTTCTTCGATGGGCAGAAAGTCGAGTACATCGATGGACGCCAGACAGAAATTTTCCTGATTCCGCGAAAGGCGCCGCAACAGTAAGAGGATTCGAACATGCAGGCAAAGCTTACGCTACTGACATTGCTAATCGTGATTTCGACTATGGCGAATGCCGATTTGAGAGAGCTCGTCGCTGAGGATGTGTTATTGCAAATCGCGGCAGAAACCTCCGGCGAAGCCGCCAAACGCAATCTCGATACGCTGACGACTCATCATCGCATGCGGGCGAGCGATCAGTTTGGCGAGGCGACTCAGCATATTGAGAGGATGTTACGGCGTTACGGTCTGGATGAGGTCGGGATTCTCGTGTACCCGGCCGACGGGAAAACCCTTTTCGGTACGCAAATGTCACGCAAGGTATGGGATGTGCGCTTTGCGGAGCTCTGGGAGCTGGTCGAAGTGAATGGAGAGCTGATTCGCCGTCGACGACTTGCGAACTGGGATGCTGTGCCATTAACGCTTGCACAGGACAGCTTGTCGGGCGAGGTGACGACGGCACTGGTCGATATCGGCGCCGGAATGACAGACAGTGATTACGCTGGCAAGGACATCAGGGGGAAACTTGTTCTGACGTCAAGCCAGCCAGGCAGTGTTGTCGAGCGAGCCGTTGGTGAGCTCGGTGCAGCCGGTATTATTTCCTACGCACCGAACCAGCATTCGGCTTGGTGGAAAGAGGATGACCGTCTTGTCCGCTGGGGCCATCTGGGTAGCTTTCCGAAAACTAAATCATTCGGTTTCATGATCTCGCTTGGAGAGGCGAGAAAACTCAGGGAGCGCCTCGAGGGCGGTGAAGAAATTTATTACCACGCGAAAGTGGATGCCAGTCATGAGGTTGGGGAATACGAATTCGTCGAGGCGGCAATCCTTGGCGCGGATTCTGACATCGGTGATGAAGAGATAATCATCACCTGTCACCTGGACCACCCCCGCCCGGGTGCAAACGACAATGCTTCGGGGTGTGCTGCCATTTTAGAGACTGCTCGGACATTGCAGAAGTTGATACACGACGAGATTCTGCCGCGTCCGGCTCGCACCATTCGTTTCCTGTGGCCTGCGGAAATAGAGGGCAGCATTATTTATCTGTCACAACACGAGGATACTTCGCGATTCAAAGCGAATATCCATATGGACATGGTTGGCGGAGGTCTCGAAACAAAATCCGTTTTTCGTATTTCAGGTGGGCCGATGAGCTTGCCCACATTTATCGCGGACGTGGGTTTCGAGATAGGACGCTTCGTTAATGCTGAAACGGAAGGCTTTGCGAGTGGCGATGAAGTACGTTTTCCCCTGAACGCACCTGAGGGTGGAAAAGAACCCCTGCTCGCGTTGCTGGAAGGCATTGACATGGGTAGCGACCACGATGTTTTCCGGGAAGGATCCTGGCAGATTCCAGGCTTGTATCTGCACGATTGGCCGGATCGTTACATCCATACTAATTTCGATACGGCAGCCATGATCGATCCCACGAAGCTTAAGCGCGCGGCATTTATTGGCGCAGTCTCGGCGCTCTACCTGGCGAATTTTTCCGCGCGCGATGTGCCGCCGCTTTTGAAGCTCCTGAAGAGAAATGCGCTTGCTCGCAGCAAGACGTTGCTTGAGCGCATTGAGCCGCTGGATACTTACGACGCCGCAAAAGTTGCCAGCATCTTGTTTTCTGTTGAGCGTCGCAAGATTCACAGCATTGAAGCATTCGCGGTGCTGCCCGCCGAATTGCACGATGAGGCCGCTAAATTCGTTCAGGATCTGGAGACGTTACTGGCAATTCCCGATGGCGGCAGTGCATCGAGCGGTGACCTTGCCGTGTACTCGAGAAATGCGGAGGTACAAGGACCGATGGGCGCGTTTGGGTATTCTTATTTGCAGGATAAGTACGGTGTGGATCGTCAAGCGAAACTGAGATTGCGCAATTACACCGGCAGCCACGGCAGCAGCGGTGAATACGTATATGAGGCTTTGAATCTTGTAGACGGCAGGCGTACCGTGAGTGACATTCGCGATTGGCTGACGGCGGAACTCGGTCCTGTTCCGTTGGACTACGTCAGTGAATATCTGGGTGCGCTGGAAGAGATCGACGTCATCCAGTTGCATCAATAAGCAATTCCATAACAAGTAAGACAGGGAACATGTCCGGGGAGACTTCATGACTTCATTTTCAAACCAGCAACCCGCTGGCTCTTTGTCACGACGGCGATTCTTATCCGGAACTCTCGCGGGTGCGGGTGCGCTGGCGCTGTCGGATCGGCTCGCAATGGCTCAATCCATTGTTTCGGGCTCCTCGCCCATCACAGTGGATGAGATACAGGGCTGGGGAGAGGTTCCCGGCGTTGTCGACATAGGAGATAATGAAAACCCCTATGGCCCGTCGCCAATGGCGGTCAGGGCCGTTGCCGACAGGATGATGGACGTCAATCGCTATGACTTTGGCGCATCAAGATCGCTTGAGAGCGCCATCGGGGAATTTCACGGCTTTGCGACGCCGCCGCCGCCAGCGCACCGTTTTGCGCCGAGTGGGTATCCCGTCTATGTCGAGGGCGGCTCAGGATTCATCCTGAAACAAGTCGCCTTGAGGTTCGGTGTAGCCGGCGGTGCAGGAGAGATTATCGAAGCATCACCGGCGTATGGTGGGGTCAGTCGAGCGATCCAGGGCTACAGCCGCTTATTCGGCACTGAAATTACCCTCCGTCGAGTGCCGACGACGGCTGACTTCAAACATGATCTCGATGCGATGTTGGCAGCGGTCACTCCCAAGACCACCCTGGTTGTCATCACCAATCCGAACAATCCCAGCGGCACGCTTGTTGCGCAAGCAGACATCGCCCGATTTGTAGACGCGTTGCCGAAACGAGTGATGGTATTGATCGATGAAGCCTACATCCACTTCGTACGAGAAGCCGGGTACCAAGACAGCATTTCACTGTCTCAAAAACACAAGAATGTGATTGTCACGCGCACATTTTCGAAAATATACGGTTTGGCCGGCTTGCGTGTTGGTTACGCCGTGGGCGATATGGATCTGATCAATGAACTTAAGTTTCTCGGCAACTCCGGCGGAATGGGAGCCATCAGTTGCTACGCCGGAGTCGCAGCACTCGAAGATCGCGCGTTTGTGCGTCATGTCAAAAGGATGACCAACAACGTAAAAGATTATTTCTATGCCGAGCTCGACAAACTGGGTTTGTCATACATACCCAGTCACTCGAGTTTCGTTCTTGTTAATGCCGGACGGGACGGCGAAGAATTGTTCAAGCGCATGGCGGCCAAAAAAATCATGCTCAGCCGACTTGGCATGGACGGGAATCCTTTGCTAAAGAATTACATTCGTTTCTCGATGGGTACACCTGATGAATTGCAGGTAGCTGTCAGCGCACTAAAAGAAGAGCTCGCGGCTTAGGAGTCTGCGCGGTAGAAATAATCCTACTGCGAAAGCACCACAGCGGTCCATTTTTCCGATCTTTTTCGTTACGTAGAACCACTAAGTGCCTCAAAAGATCGAAAAACTGGCCCGGCTGTGGCACTTTCTCGCTACGGATATTTCTACCGCGCAGACTCCTGGTCCGCGTTTCTCATTGGAGGCAATATGATTAATCGATCGATCAAATCCGGTAACACCGTTTTCGCCCTGGTTCTCATGGCATTCGCATCACAGGCAATCGCGGCGGATCATCCGTGGCGTGCTGTAGATGGGTGGGCGAAACTCCCGGAAGGCAGGGAGTGGGGCGCCACCAGCGCGGTCTACACAGGTCCAAACAACACTATTTGGGTCGCTGAACGTTGCGGACAAAATAGTTGCATTGGCAAAGACGATGTCGACCCGATTCTGCAATTTGACGCGGACGGCAATCTCTTGCAGAGCTTCGGCGCCGGGTTGTTCACATGGCCGCATGGCATACATGTCGATGCAGACGGCAACGTCTGGATTACTGATGCGCGCGGTGATGAAACCCGGGGGCACCAGGTCATCAAATTCGATGCCAGAGGTAATGAACTTATGCGGCTTGGCAAAGCCGGTGTTGCTGGCGACGGGAATGATGAATTCAATCAACCGTCGGATGTGCTGGTTGCTCCAAACGGCGATATTTTCGTGGTTGATGGCCACGGCTCCGAAGGCAATAATCGCGTCGTCAAATTCTCAAGCGATGGAACGTTTATCAAAACCTGGGGATCGACAGGTGCCGAGGCTGGTGAATTTCGTGATCCGCATGCGCTTGCGATGGACTCGCTGGGACGATTGTTTGTCGGTGATCGTGGTAATAGCCGCCTGCAGATATTCGACCAGGACGGCAACTGGATCGCAACCTGGACTCAATTCGGTCGGCCGAGCGGACTGTTTATTGACAAGAACGATATTCTTTATTCGGCAGATTCGGAATCGCATGTGGAGTGGTCAGGAAACTGGGGTTGGAAACGCGGCATACGAATTGGCAGTGTCCACGATGCGTGGGTCACTGCATTTATTCCGGACCCCGGCCAACCCGATCCGTACAACGGCGGAACGACCGCCGCAGAAGGCGTAGCTGTTGATGCGGCAGGAAATATTTACGGTGCCGAGGTTGGCCCGCGAAAGCTACGCAAGTACGTCCGCAACAGTTGGGAAAAGCCGCCGGAGTAGGTTAAACCGCTGCTAGGAGCCTGTCGGACTTAGCAGCGATTCGACCTTTGAATCTCTCAGGGCGTGTTCCTGCGATTATTTTTGCGTCTGCGTCTGCGTCTGCGTCTGCGTCAGGTTGGTTTTTTTCGCGGCCGGGGCAGCGTTAATGCGCCCACGTTTGCCCAGACGGCGTTCATTCAGTTGCTCGACAATTTCTTCCACGGCCAGTCTAACGGCCTTCAAGCTTCCCTGTCGGTAGCCTCGAATCGTGTTATTGCCTTGTTCAATGATGTAACAATGCCAGTTGGTGCCTTCCGTACCTTCTGGAGGGTCGGACTTCACGATGGAAACGATAGCGTAAAATTGCGATCTTGGAATGGGTGTATCGGGTATATCAGTCATATTGGGTCACGTGCAGATGTAAGCCAGCCCTTTCGCGGGCGGCGTTTCAAAACAAAGTGTTATTCGCTAAATCCACCGGCGGTTGGTGTTGCTTCGAAGTCTCGATTACCGCCGCAGGGGCGGGTGAGCGCGGCATTGTAGCCTGAAATGTACCGCTCCCGTGGATTTATTCGCTCGTGCGGCCTGCCGGGCGGGGCCGCCAACCAGTCCGGGCTAGGTACCCCGGTCCTTGCGGAAGTCAGCCGATGTATTGACGTGTGGGAACGGCTCGTCAGGAATCTCAAGGCCCAGAGCGGCACAGATTGGGGCCCAGCCGTCCCCGGGCCGCCATTCCAGCAATCGCTCCGGTGGTACGCGACGGAATG
>Ga0209987_10001506_pt1 | contig 12788 bp, 13 predicted proteins | sample N074metaG_FD_182134 | JGI IMG/M metagenome (GOLD analysis project Ga0209987, IMG submission 182134) | Deep subsurface microbial communities from Kermadec Trench to uncover new lineages of life (NeLLi) - N074 metaG (SPAdes) (version 2) | ecosystem: Environmental > Aquatic > Marine > Ocean trench... | reverse complement strand
CCAGACCGGTGGCAGTTCTGGTAACTCGGGCGGTTCAGGCGGCGGATTCGGGGGTGGTAGCAGCGGCGGTGGCGGCGGCGGCAGCGGCGCGATTATCTCGGGGCCGGCCGAAGGCCCCGTCCGCGTGGCGGACTTCGAGTTCGTACAGGACCTGATGGATCTGATCCAGGCCGCGGTCGAGCCGTGGTCCTGGGAGGACAACGGCGGCTCGGCAAGGATGAGCTACCTGTCGGGCAACCTCATTATCAGGGCGCCCGGCTTCATTCACCGTCAGCTCGGCCGACCGTGAGCTTTCCGGAACCAAGGTGTCACCCGGGCGTCTGACGGTCTGTGGGCGGGGGAGTCTGAAAATTCCCGAACAGACTCCAGTCAAAGGGATTAGGGTATTCTGCGACCGTCGAATATACTCTTGCGAATCAGATTACATGGGGCATTGGTTGTCCCTAGCCGCCACGGCGAACAATTGGAGCATCACTGATCATGAAATCCACGGCCATCGTCCTCGCCGGCACCTGCCTCCTGCTCGCCGCCCCGGCATTCGGTCAGAGTCTCTCGGAGCGGATCAACTACGTGATGCAGCAACGCGCCGAGGCGCAGACACGCAGCATGACGATGGGCCAGATGCTCAGCGTCCTCACGTACACGGACATCACCGTCAGCTTCCCGGAGACGCCGGCACGTGAGACGTTCAACTACCTCCAGACGGTGCTGGGCATTCCGATCATCGGCCGCTTCAGCGATGACAAGGCCGGACACGGCATCGACCCCGATACGCCGATTACGCTCGACGTCGTCGACAAGCCGGCGCTGACCGTGTTGGAACTCGTCCTCGACCAGTGCGAGGAGTTCGAGCCCACGACCTGGCAGCTTCGCAACGGTTTCGTGGAGGTCGGCACCAAGGAGCGACTGAGCGCCCCTGCCGCCCGCGAGATCAAGTACTACCCGATCCGCGACCTGCTGTTTGAACCCCCCTACTTCGACAATGCCCCGAACCTTGACCTGGCGACCGCGCTGAACCAGACCCAGCAGAGTTCCGGTGGCGGCGGCGGCGGCGGCAGTGGCGGCGGCGGCTTCGGCGGCGGCGGCGGCGGTGGCGGCGGCGGTGGCGGCAGCGGTGGCTCGATCTTCGGCGACCCCGGCGACGAGCGGGAGCGCAAGAGCGAGGCCGAGAAAGCCCAGGAACTCATCGACCTGATCACCGAGACCGTCGAGCCCGACGCATGGGACATCAACGGCGGCGACTGGGCAACCATCCGGTACTACTCCGGCGTCCTGATCATCAGGGGCCCGGACTACATCCAGCGACAGATCGGCGGCTACCCGTTCGCCGTCCGACCCATCGCCCGATCACGCATGGCATCCCCGCGGTACCTGACCTTCACCGGCAAGACGACCGCCGTCGAGGTCGCGAATATCCGAAGCGTGGAGTCCACCGGGGCCGTCGGCGGCAACTAGTTTGAGCGCTCCGTACGGCCCTCCGGGCCGACACTCGCTTTCGTACGACCCGCCGAATTCATCCGGCGGGTCTGAGCGGACGTGCAGGGACAAACGCGCGGCGGGGCGTGCAAGCCGCCCCTGCCACGCACGCCCCCATCGTCGATATCCTTCTCTTGTTGGAAGAGAGCCGGGTTCTCCCGTGTCATCCACGGAGACGCCTCGCTCGCCATCCATCGGCCACCCATGCAGAAAGGGATCGCCCGTGAAGAACGCCGCCATTGTCATGATCGGCCTGACGCTGCCGGTCCTGTTCGCATGCCAGAGCCCCGCGCCACCCAACCGCGGCCACACCGGCACCCGGATGGACCCGTCCCGCGACGCGGCCTCGGAGGTTCACACGGGAACCCTTCGTAGCGCCGACCTGGTCACGGCAACCGACAGGATGGCCCAGGACATCGCCAGTCGGCTGGACGTCACCAACCGCCAAAGCCCGCCGCGAATCGTCGTGGGTCGCATCGAGAACCGCACGTCGATGCCGCACCAGAACTACCAGGTCTTCCTGACCCGGTTGCGGGCGCAGCTGATGTCGTCGGGCTCGAGCAGCGGCCTGGAGTTCATCCGCGATCGCCGCTTCATCGAACAGCAGCAGGAGCGAGAATACGGCGCCGGCGCCAGCGACGGTTACCAGTCGCGGGCGGACTACGTGCTCACCTGCGAGATGTGGGATATGCCGTCGGGCGGTACCTGGTATTACCTGCTGGACTACCAGCTCGTGCAGCTTCGTGACGCCGAGACCGGGCCCAACCTCGGCGCCGGGGCGATCGTCTGGGAGAACAAGTACGAAGTGAAATTTCAATGATTCAAACGCGAGCACTGGCGATCGTGTTCGCGATACTGTTGGCGGCCGGGTGCGCGGCACCTGAGGTCCGGACGACCTTCCTGGGCAGCGTCGACCTCGTGGACATGACCGACCACATGGCCGACTCGTTCGCAGCCGATCCCGTCATCGGCCGGCGCAGCGAGGCCAGCGAGACCTGGGTCATCTCCATCGATCGGGTCGTCAATCACACGAACCAGATCATCCCGGTTCGCGAGAAGTGGCTGTACACGACGCGAATGCGGGCAAGATTGGCCGGGTCGGATATCGCCCGGCGGCGCAACATCATCTGGGTCGTCCCCCCGGAGCGCTGGCCCGCGGCAGCCGGGGAGCTGGAATCCGAACACCGGCGGCAGCCCCCCACGCACCTTCTGGCCGCGGAATTCCAGACCCTCACCCGGACGTCGGCGGCCGGGCGGTCGGACACCTACGTCTGTGCTTTTCAGCTGACGAATCTCAGAGATGGCCGCCTCGTGTGGGAAGATCTCTGGGAGGTCAAATACGCGGCGCAGGGACTGACCTGGAACTAGCCTGAGATGTGCAGAATCGGTCGAGCGTATCTGGTGGTGATGGGCGTCGTCCTGGCGAGTGGCACGGGTTGTTCCTCGCACCAGCGCAACTACGCGGCAATCCACAGCTACTACAAGTATGACTTCACGGCGGCCCGCGAGGCGCTGCGGGAAGACGCCGGCCACAACGACACCAACGTCCTGCTCAACAACGTGCGGCTGGGGCTGGCGGCCCTCGCCGACGGCGACACCCTGGAGGCCGAGGCCGCCCTGGGGCGATCGTTCGACCTGCTCTCGACGGCCGGGCTCAACGACGACCGGACGACGGCGTCGATCATCGTGGATGAGGGCGTCCTGATCTGGAAGGGGGAACCGTTCGAACAGGCGCTGAGCTACTACTGGATCGCGGCGTTGTACGCGACGCTCGACGACTGGGAGAATGTCCGGGCAGCATCAGCCAACGCGCTGTTCCGCCTGACCGACTTCGGCTCCCGGCAGACCGCGCGGACGATGACACGCAACGCGGCGGCCGACCCGGACTACCTTGAGAAGGGTTACACGGCGGTCGACACCAACTTCGCGCTGGGCTTCCTCATGGAAGCAATCGGCTCGTCGTTGTCCGGCGCCGCGGGCGCCGACGAGCAACTCGACGCGGCCATGCAGATCGACAAGAAGCTCGGGCACATCGTGAGCATCCTGCGTGCCGGCGACTACGACACGCTGCTGCTCGTCGACTACGGCAAGGGCCCGACAAAGATGGCCTACGGCCCGGACGACGCGCTGGCCCGGTTCGTCCCGCAGGAACGGCATCATGGCGACCTGGTGGTCAGCTACAACGACATCGAGTATGGACCGTTCCGGCGGGTCTGTGACGTCAACCGCATGTCGATCGACATGCGGTGGAACAACCTGGAGAACATCCGGGTGGCCAAGAGCACGATCGGCAACGTGCTGCTCACCGGCGGCGCGGTCACGATGGCCGCCGGCGCGTCGTCGGACAGCGGCGGGGCCGCGGTGGTCGCGGGTATCGTCGGTCTCTCGATGATGGCGGTCGGCGCGTTGTTCAAGTCCGGCGCCGCGGCTGACGCCCGCTACCTCGAGTTCGCGCCGCAGTCGATCTACATCGCGCCGCTGCGGCTCAACGACAACGGCGAACTGCGTGTTGCCGTCGAAGGCGATCCGGGCTCGACGATCGTCTTTCCGGACTTCCGGCCCGGCAAACGCGGCGCCCCCCAGGCGGTCTACCTTCGCCTGCACGGCCTGGACAGCCCGGACCCACCGTGGTTGGAATCGACCTGGGAGCTCTACGGCAACGACCTTACGGGTGTGTTCGAGGATGACTGGCCGTGGATCCTCGGCGGCTCCGACGTCTCGACGCCGGACCTGGGGACCATCGGGGCCTACAAGCTCGGCGGCTACCTGTCCAGATTCAGCATCGACGACCTCAGCGAGCTGTACCTCGCCGAAGGCATCGTCATCGGCGCCGGTCGGGTGAGCCCGGACACCGGACAGCGGGCGTGGCGGCACATCCTCGACGGTGGTCGGGCCCTCTACACGCCACAGCCATGGTCGATGGGGTACAAACGGCTGATGTACTCCCCGCACGACCCGTACCGACCGAAGTCCGGTCGAGTGCGGAATCTCTCGCCAAGGTACGGAATTGAATACGTCCAGTGGTGACTCAGTTGTGTCAGCGCGCCAGGAGAACGGTCATGCTTTCATTCCGCGTCGTGGGTGCCCTGGCTGTCAGCCTCATCGTCGGCTGCCAGTCGCAGCCCGGTGCGCCGAGCAGCGGCCTCGGTGACCCGTGGCCGGCCCCGGTCAACGACCCGCAGATCACCGTCCTGTCACCGGACCTGCAGCAGTGGCTACGGTTCCATCCGGCTCGGATCGATCTGGACCCCGGCCGACCGATGCAGGTGGAGGTGCCCGTCCGGAACCTCGCCAACCGGCAATACCTGGTCAGCTACCGGATTACCTTCTACGACGACGGCGACATCGAGGTCACCCCGACCATGGGCTGGCGTGTGGAGGCGATCGACGCCAGGCAGACCGCGCGGCTTTCGGCCGGCGCCATGAGCGCCGAGGCCGTGAACTATCGCCTCGAGGTCAAGTGGGCAGAGTAAATGTGCGGGCTAGCACGCGCCCCAGTTGGCTAACAACTCCAGGAAGTCGTTGATCCCGACGTCGCCATCGCCATCGAAGTCCGGCGGGCCGCCGGGGTCGGTGCCCCACTGCGCGAGCAGGTCGAGGAAGTCGTTGATCCCGACCGTACCGTCGTCGTCAAGATCCCACGGACACGTGGGCGCACATACGCCAAACGACGTAGCGATCAACCTGCCGGTGCCGGTCACGTCGCCGCTGCCACCGATGCGAATGAAGTAGGTCTGGCCGCATTGCCCGTCGAAATCTATCGACGGTCCCAGGTCACAACTGTCGTCGCTGCAGCCAACCAGCGTGAGGTCACCGCAGTTGCTCTCGTACACGGCCAGACGCGCGTCGAAGGTGAGCGGGTCGAGGCACAGGTTCAGAACGACCGAGGGCGTCTCGGGCGTGAAGGTGAACCACGTGTCGTTCTCGAAGTCCAGACCCCCGCCTTCGTCGCACTCGACCGGCAGCGACAGAGCGCTCGTAGTCGCGCCGAACGTGGCGAAGTCGGTAATGGTCTGGGTAATCGGAATCGCACCGGCACACTCATCGTTGCCGGGGGGCGGCGGATCAGCGTCCCAACCGCTCAAGACAGTCTCGAACCAGCAGTGCATCCGCGATGCCTGGTGCACGGTGAACCGGTTCCAGCACGAGTTGCCGTAGCTCATGTAGCTCGCGGGCAGCGTCGGAGCCCAGGGCGCTCCCGAGCACGGGTCGTTGCTACCGGGGTACGCGCAGTCATAGTCCACCGGTGTCGGCGGCGTGTCGCTGCAGAAGTCGCCCGTCGTGTCGCCGTCGACACCGTCGGCCTGCTCCCAGCACGCCGAGCAGGTACTGACTTCGCTGACACCGTGATGCGTGTGCCAGAGGCCGAGGTTATGTCCCATCTCGTGCGACATGACCGAGGTGTAACCGCCGAAGGCGCTGCCGCCGATGACGATCCCGCCCTGCGCGGTCAGCGCGTCCGAGTCCCACGCGAACGTGCCGTAGCCGCCGTTGAGACTCGTGACGTAGACGTTGCACTGGGTTGCCGGGCTGACGGCGTGCGTCTGCTTCATCAGCGTGTCGTTGCCGTTGTACCGGAACAGCGTGCTGTTGACGTACTCCCAGGTGTACACGAAGTGAATGCGGTAGTCGACGAAGTCGCTGTTCATGCGCTCCATCTGCTCGATGACGTCCGTATCGTTCGCGGCCGCCGCGGAACCGTCGTCCTCACGGAACACGATGAAGTGAAGACGGATCAGCTTGAACGGCGTCGAGGCGTCCGGTGCATGGGTGTCGCGCACCGCCGGGATATCGCACGACCCCGCGATCGGGCACCCGCCGGAGACCGCGGAACCGCCGAGCCCCTTGGCCTCCCATCGCTCAAGCGTCGTGCACCAGTCCTGCTGCTCGGCGCCGGCTGCAGCGACACCAGTCATCATTATCAGACCGACTACGAGTGACATGAAGGGGCTCCGGCTGACGTGGGCGTACCCGAAGAGCATATCGTGTCATCTCGTCATTACCTCAGTTCATTTAGTGAAATAAAATTTGAATATTACGTAAGACAAACCTTGACAAATCGTAGTTTGGTTTTATCTTTCTCAAAGAACCAGCCCTTTGAGGAGACCCGATGGCGGACCAGACCACCCGACACCTCCTTCACCAGCTCGATGAGGACGACCTCAACATGGTCACGTCCTTCATCCTGGTCTCGGGCTCGATCAAGGACCTCGCGACGCAGTACGGGGTCTCCTACCCGACGATGCGGCAACGGCTCGACCGCTTGATCGAACGGGTCCGGCGTCTGGTCGACGGCACCGAGGCCGATCCACTCAGCGACTACCTGGCCGACCTGCTCACCCGCGGGCACCTGGCGCCGGACGTCGCGCGACGCATCCGCGAACTTCACCGCGCCGCGGCCTGTCCGCCCAAAGACGTGCCAACCGATGGAGACCCATGCGATGACTGACCCATTCATGATCAATCTCCTGTCCGAGGTCGAGCCGTGGTTCGACCCGAATCTCGCCGGCGGGATCCTCGGCGGCGGTGTCGGTGTCCTTGGCGCGGTGTACGGCACACTGGTCGGCGTGCTCGCGCCGCGGGGCAAGGGTCGAACCTTCGTCATGGCGATGCACTGGGGCGCAATCGCGCTCGGCGCCGCGTTCCTCGTGGCGGGCATCGGGGCAGCGTTCGCGGATCAACCAGGCGGCGTGTGGTTCTCGTTGCTGTTGCCGGGGGTGCTGCTGGTCGTGCTGATGGGCTGCATGACGCCGGTGATCAAACTGCGGTACCGCCAGGCGGAGCACCGGCGTCTGCAGGCCGAGGAGTTCCGGCGCGGATGATCGCCCGCAGCCCGCGACTCGTGTTCTGGATGGTCGCCGGCATCACCGTTGCCGGACTGCTCGTGCGGGCGCCGCGACTGACCGAAAGCCTCTGGTACGACGAGATCGCCGCGTGGACCTCGCACGCCGCCGGTGGTCCGGTCGCGATCATGGGGAGCTTCGCCGAGCCCTCCAACCACATCGCGCACACGCTGCTTTGCTGGTGCACGGTCAGGGCCTTCGAGCAGTCGCTGGGTTTCGAGATTGCGTTGCGTCTGCCCGCTCTGCTGTTCTCGCTGGCGGCGATCGCCGCCATGTTCGGCCTGGCCCGCGAGGTGACGGGGCCGCGGCCCGCGGCGATCGCGGCGGGGCTGATGGCGGTGCTGCCGGTGGCGGTGCTCGAAGCCACCGAGGCACGCGGCTACAGCATGATGATCTGCTTCTCGGCGCTGGCAAGCTGGACGCTGCTTGCAAACGTCCGCGACGAGCGGGCCTGGCGGTGGGCCCTCTACGCCCTGTTGTGCGCTGCGGGCGCCTGGACACACTTCGTCGCCGCGTTCGTGCCGATCGGTCACGCGGTGTGGCTGGGATGGCGTGCGATACGGCACCACGAGATACGCCGGGCGGTCCACGGCGGCGTTGCGCTCGCCCTGGCAGCAGCCACGACGATCGCGTTGTACGCGCCGGCGTTCGCGGACCTCTTCGACGCGCGTGGCATGTACGTCGCCGGCCGCGGTGATGAGCCATCGGTCTTCGGGCCCCAGGGATGGCACGCACTGCTTCAACTCGGCGGTTCCTGGTACGCCTGGGCCGCCCTGCCGGGTCTGGCCCTGCTGGTCTTCGGCGGCGTGACGACAATTCGGTCGGCCCGAGGGTCACCGAGCCTCCGCGATGCCGCCGCCATCACACTGCTGGGCCTTCCGGTCTTTCTACTGGTTGTGCTGGTCAGCGGATCGTGGATGTACGCGCGGTTCGCGCTGTTCAGCCTCCCCGGCGCGGTGCTACTCATGGCGGTCGGTCTCGACGGCCTGTGGACGCGGCATCGTGTCGCGGGGATCGCCGCGGCCGTGATCGTCGTCGCCGCATCACTGTCGGACCTCGCCGTACGCCCGCCGAAACAACCGCTGCGTGACGCGGCCGAACTCGTGCGAGCCCGACGCGGCAAGGATGAAACGATCCTCGTGATCGGCATCGCGCACCGCGTGATCGACGTCTACCTCGCCGATCTCGACCCCCGGTACAGCGTCATGCACGGCGCGGACCTGGAAGCAAAGCTCACGATCGTCGATCCGGAGTGGATCGTCCTGTACTACCCCGACAACGTCAGCGACGCGAACTACACGCTACTCAAATCGCGCGGCTACGTACCCCTCCAGCGATTCCGAGGCTGGGCGGACTGGTCGAACGGGGATGTTGTTGTTTACAAGAGAAAGAGGCAGTAGCCATCAGCCAGTAGCCAGTAGGGGAAGAGGCGCAGGTAGTTATCTCATCGCAGGCTCGCTCGGTGGCGATTCTTCCCTACTGGCTACTGCCTGATGGCTAATGGCTCTTCTCAATCATGCCGCAACGCCACGATCGGATCCTGGCGGCTCGCGACGATCGCGGGGTAGATCCCGAAGACAAGGCCGACGACGGAGGCGACCGTGAACGACACCACGATCGACCAGAGGGTGATCTGGGTCTCGACGACGGTGATCTCGTCGAAGCGTCCGCGGAGGATGGGCAGCCGCAGGATCCACGGCAACGCCGTGCCGATCCCGATCGAGACGCCGAGGCCCAGCAGAACCCCCAGGATCCCGCCGGCCCCCGTGAGCGAGCCCGTCTCGACGAGGAACTGCGCGATGATGTGCCGCCGGGTCGCACCGAGGGCCCGGCGGATACCGATCTCGCGTGTGCGTTCAGTCACCGACGCGAGCATGATGTTCATGATGCCGATACCGCCGACCAGCAGGCTGATGGCGGCGATCGAAATCAGCACGATGTTCCAGATCAGCGCGGTCTTCTTCGCCTCTTCCAACAGCTCCCACGGAACGATGATCTGCACGTCATTGGTGTCGGCGTGGCGGACATCCATGAGACGGCGGACACGGGCGGCGGTCATCAGCACCGTTTCGGTCGAGTCCGCGGTGATATAGACCTCCGACAACTCCACTTCCTCGCCGGAGAACGATCCCGTCGCGCGACGCACGATAATGTCCTGGAACTGCAGCTCCGCCGTTGACAACGGGATGTGCACGTCCTTGTTCAGATCCCTGCCCACGAGCGCCGAGCCCGCGCCGCCGGAAAGACCGACTGGCTCCAGCACGCCGATCACGCGGAACACCTGCTGGTCGATGCGGAACAACGCGCCCAGCGGGTCACGCAGCCGGAAGAACTTGGAGGCCACCTCCGAGCCGATCACCGCCACGGATGTGCGTTGGTTGAGGTCCTCGTCGGTCAGGTAGCGACCGCGGCGTTGGACCCGGAGGTTGGCAACGTCGCGCAGCGCCGGCGTCGTACCATACACCTGGCTTGGCATGCGGTGCGCCTGGTAGGAGATCTCGGCACCGACGTTCTTCAACGGCACGACCGACAGGGCGTCGCCGAGGTTGTATTCCAGTCGGCGGAAGTCCTCGCGGGTCATACCGTACTTGGCGATGAACGAACGCTCCTCGCCGGTCATCGACGCCGTCTCCGGTGGGGGCACGGAGCGCACGATGATGTTCGTGGCGCCCAGCGCCTCGATGCCACGCAGCGCCGCCAGCTTGTTCCCCTCGCCGATCGACACCATGATGATCACCGCCGCCACGCCAAGAATGATTCCCAGACTCGTCAGCACCGATCGCAGCATGTGCAGGCGGAGATTCTTGAGGCCGAGGCGGATGGTTTCGAGGAGGAAGCTCATAGGGGGAGGGATGATAGGAAGGCACGGAGTCTGGCGCGGCGGTCATCGGTTGATGAGCTTGGGGATCTCGGCGTCGGCGTCGGGGTAGCGTCGGCGGGCGGTTGAGGCGTCGAGGGTTGTCGGAAGGTCCGACGGGGTTATCCGGGAGAGTAGGAACACTGCAACAGCCGTCGCAACAGCGTGAGGGGGATCGCCGCCGTCGTTGCTCCACAGGTCGTAGTCTGCCCAAGAAAGCCGCAGCGTGCGTGTCACCCCTCCGAGCTCAAGCTCGAACGACCAACCCCCTTCATACTCCCGCTCGCTGACAACTTCGACGTCCACGTCTTCACTCCGTGCCTTCGTGCCTTCCCTACGCCATCAACGGCTGCGGCTCATCCGGCTGGTGCGTGAGCGGAACGTCGACGAGGAACGTCGCGCCGCGTCCGGGCTCGGAGACGAGCGACACCGTCGCGCCGAGCAGGTCCGCGAGTTCTCGACAGATCGCCAGGCCCAGTCCGGTGCCCGCGTGCGAGCGCGTGTGGCTCGCGTCGAGCTGCCGGAACTTCTCGAAGATCGTATCCTGCTGGTCGTACGGGATGCCGGGGCCGGTGTCGGAAACGCCAAGCCGAACGCCCGGGCTCTTGTCCTGCCGGGCCAGTCGGTCGGCGGTGGTCGTGACCGTCCCGCCCTGGGGTGTGAACTTGATGGCGTTGGAGAGGAAGTTGTAGAGGATCTGCTGGAGCTTGCCGGGATCGGTTTCGATCATCGGCAGGTTGCGACCGACCTGCGTGACCATCTTGATCTGCTTGGCCTCCGCCTGGGGGCGCATGATCGTGTGCAACCCCTCGATGAGGTCGCTGATGCTTGTCGGCTCCACGCTGACCTCCATGCGACCGGCCTCGATCTTCGCCATCTCCAGCAGCTCGTTAATCATCTCCAGTAACGACCGGCCGCTGGTCAGAATGTTCTCGAGGTAACGCAGGCGTTTCGGGTCGGCGTTCTGGTCGCCCTTGGCCAGGTCGTCGAGCACCTCGGCGAAACCGATGATCGAGTTCAGCGGCGTACGCAACTCGTGGCTCATGCTCGCCAGGAATTCGCTCTTGAGCCTGTTGGACTCGAAGAGCCCGATGTTCGCCTCCGACAACTCCGAGACCTTCAGATCGAGGTTCTCGTTCATCGACGTCAATTGCACCTGGCTCTGCTCGACCTGGTCGAGCATCGCGTTGAACGCCTCGGCGAGCTGCTCGAATTCGTCGCCGGTCTGTATCTTTGAGCGGATCGTGAGGTCGCCCGCCTGCACCTTCTCGGTGGTTTCGCGGAGGTGGCGGACCGGTGAGAGGATCAGCTTTGTCAGGATCAGGTAGAAAACCACCACGGCACCGAGCCCGGCGGCGAGCCACACGGCGATGATGTAAATCCGGTTTCGGAGCAGTTGCCCCTGGGCGATGGTGCTCGTGCGATCGATGACCAGCAACGCCGCGACGGGATCCGGGGCGGGATTGTCAGCGTCGGCGGTGGCGGCGACCGACGGCTGCTGCACCCCGACTTCGCCGGCGCGGATCACCGATTCGCCCAGCGGCCGGGTGTAGCGGTATACGAGCCTGCCCCTGACCTCGACCTTGGAGGTGACCTCGGTGAGCTCATCGTCCTGCTGGAAACGTCGCAACGCGGTTGCCATGAACCGATCGGGGGCCTCTGCCTCCTCGACCAGTTCGACCGACACGATGACCATCCGTAACGACGGGGCCGTTTCCGCGTCGCCAAAGACCTCGACAAGCGGGGCCGGCATCTCGGTGGCGGTCTCGACGGTCGCGCCGGTGAGGTACTCGTTGAGCCACGCCTCCGCCAGTTCGCGGGCCGCCTCGAACTGGCCGAGATGCACGAGCTTCGCCGACCGCACCCACGGCACGCTCAATGCCAGCGCCAGGATCATCAGCACCGCGAATCCGAACAAGAGCTGGCTCTTATCCGCGAGACTGATCCCCGCCACCATCGGCAGCCGCGTCTGGGGCTTGGAAGACTGGACCTTGGACGCCTGGGGGCTCATGGCAGGAGTCTAGGGCATTTCTGACTGCGTCCGTTCAGACCCGCCGGATGAATTCGGCGGGTCGTACGAAAGCGAGTGTCGGCCCGTAGGGCCGTACGGAGCGCTCAAGCCAGTGGCTTTTTCCAGCCGAAGTCCTTGTCTTTCCCCAGGCTTTCGGCGCCCAGTTCGATACATCGGCGGCAGATTGCGGCGGCCCGCACCGGGCTCTGCCAGCCCGGCTCCTCGGCGCGGTCCAGGGCTGCGCGGTCGGAGCGCTCTTCAAGGCACATCGGGCACCTGTACTCGTCCGGCGCCGTGTCGTCACCGTTGACCACGACCTCGGTGTAGGCCATCGTCAGGCACTTCGCGCACAGGCAACTGCCCTGGTGCCCCTCGATCATCGGCACGGCCTCGCTCCACTCCCGTCCGCAGAAGTCGCACTGGACGTCGGACATCTGCACATTGGATTCGTCGGTGCCTGGTTTGCGCATCGCTCTATTCTAACTTCGCTTCACCAGGGTCATACCCCGGAACAGCCGCCCCTCCCGCTTATACTTGCGTTCGAAGTTGGAACCGACAAGTTCGCCGGCCGACGCCGACTCGACCGGGTCGAACGGGCGAC
>Ga0209987_10001504_pt1 | contig 12790 bp, 12 predicted proteins | sample N074metaG_FD_182134 | JGI IMG/M metagenome (GOLD analysis project Ga0209987, IMG submission 182134) | Deep subsurface microbial communities from Kermadec Trench to uncover new lineages of life (NeLLi) - N074 metaG (SPAdes) (version 2) | ecosystem: Environmental > Aquatic > Marine > Ocean trench... | reverse complement strand
CTCGTCCTTCGAAAAGTGGGCGAGGATGCGCAATTCCACCTGCGAGTAGTCGGCCGAGAGCAGGACTTTGCCTTCCGAGGGAATGAAAGCCTCGCGAATCCGGATCCCTTCCTCGCTGCGAATCGGAATGTTCTGGACGTTTGGGTCCGCGGCCGAAAGGCGCCCCGTCGCGGCGCCGAGTTGATGGAATGTCGGATGGATGCGGCCCGTCGCGGGATTGACCAGCGGCGGCAGCGCATCCACGTAGGTGCTCCTCAACTTCGCAAGCCGCCGATAGGCGAGGATCTCTGCGGGAAGATCGTGCTTCGAGGCGAGCTGCACGAGCACGCTCTCGTCGGTCGAATAACCCGTCTTGGTCTTCTTGATCGGCGGCAACTTCAGCTTCTCGAACAAAATCTTCTGGAGTTGCTTGGGGGAGGAGATCAGAAAGGTTTCGCCGGCGAGTTCGTAGATCTGCGCTTCGATTCCCTCGAGCCGCAGACCCCACTCTTCTGAAAGCTTCGCGAGCAGCGGCTCGTCGATCCGCACTCCCGTGCGGTGCATGCGCGCCAGCACAGCGGTCAGCGGCAATTCGACGTCATCGCAGAGGCTCGAGAGCCCGTCGCGCTCCAAGCGATCCGGCAGCACCTCGTGGAGCGAGCCCAGCGCACAAACCTGTCGGCCCGCCCAGTTCGCGACATCCTCGACCGGGAGCTCGCGGGCCGGCTTGGCTTTGGCGCCGCGACCCGCCAGATCCTCCCAGCTCGCCAGTTTGCGGCCGAGTTCGCGCTGCGCGAGCGCGGAGAGCGAATTTGCACCAGCAGAGTCGAGCAACTGGCTCGCGATTCCGAGATCGAACGCGGGCGTCGGAAGCTCGAGGCCACACTCTCCGAAGACGATCTGGATCTGCTTGGCGTCGCAGGCGCTCCAGGCGCGCGCATCTGCGCCCTCGAGCAGCGGCCGCAGCCGGTCGGCGACGAACGCCATCGACAGCTCGCCCGAATCTGCGCCAATCGCGAGGTAGGCCGCGCAGTCATCCGTCATTCCAAACGCGAGCCCGACGACGTTGCCCGACATCGGAGTGTTTTCGCCGAGTACACAAATAAGAGTAATTACCGGAAGCGCGCGCAGCTCCTCCAGGACGACGTCGAACGACGCCGCGTCTTCCACCCGCCGAATGGTCACCGGCGATTCCGAATGCGGCGCTGCCGCGACACCCCCTTCGACGTCGATCGCCTCGACGAGGCGCACGAAACCCAGCCGCTCGAAAAGCACCCGCAGCGTCTGGCGGTCGGGGGGCTGTAGCGACACCTCATCCAGCTCGCTCGGCACGGGCACATCGGTGCGAAGCGTGGCGAGGCGCTTCGAAAGCCGCGCTTCGTCGAGCTGGGAATCGAGCGCGTTTCTCGCCCGTTTGGCGGTGATTTCTGCCCGATGTTCGATCAGGTTCTCGAGCGTGTTCCATTCGGTGATCAATTTTGCAGCGCCCTTTTCACCGATTCCCTTGACGCCCGGAATGTTGTCACTGGGATCGCCGACGAGCGCCCGCAGATCGAGAATCTGGTCGGGCGGCACACCAAAGCGCTCCTCGACTTCCGCCGGCCCATAGCGGCGATCCTTTACACCATCGAGCAACGTGACGCGATCGCTGACGAGCTGCATCAAGTCCTTGTCAGTGGACACGATCGAGATTTGCGCGTCTTTCGGGGCGCGCGCGACGAGTGTGGCGATCACGTCATCGGCCTCGAAGTCCGGCACCGAAACGACGGGGATCTGGTAGGCGTCGACGAGTTCGCGAACGATCGGAAACTGGATCGTAAGATCCTCGGGCTGGGCTTCTCGATTGGCCTTGTAGGCGTCGTAGAGTTCGTGGCGGAAGTTTGGACCGCGAGCGTCGAACACGACGATCACGCGATCGGGCGCCTCTTCGCGAATCACCTTGGTGAGCATGTTGATGAAGCCGTAGGCGGCGTTGGTCGGAGTGCCGTCGGGCGCGCGAAGCGGGGGGATCGCAAAGAACGCGCGATACAGGGAGTTGGTGCCATCAACGAGAAGAATCCTGTAGGGCACGGCCGCAGACCCGGCTGACATCCTTACCCCCTTGCGCCGATTCAGCGGATGGGGCGGGCGTAGCCGCTGCGACCGCGCGGGGCCCCTGCCCGCGCATCGTTTAGCTGACGTGTGACTCCACGAAACGCTGAATGTCGCCGATCGTTCGCATCTCCTCGACGGCATCGTCGGGGATTTCGATATCGAAGGTCTCCTCGAGGGCCATCACCAGTTCGACCACGTCGAGCGAATCCGCCCCGAGATCATCGAGAATGCTCGCGTCCTTCGTCACTTCGGCGGGTTTGACACCCAGCTGGTCAGCGACGATCGCTTGAATCCGATCCGACAGATCGGTTGCCATTGATTACCCCCCCTCCCTGAAAACCACGATCCAACAATCCAATCAGAAAACCAGAACGGCAAAACCAAAAACCAAAACTCTCGCAGAAGTCTTCGATTCAGGTACCGATGTCGTCGCTGCCCTCGTAACAATAGGGCTCGAAAAGCTTTGTCTGGATATAGCGCTCGCCGAAACTCGGAATGATCACGACGATCAGCTCGCAGCCACTGCCCTCGCCAGCCGCGTATTTGAGAGCCGCAGCCACGGCAGCACCGGATGAAATCCCGCAGAGCAGCCCTTCCTCGGTGGCGAGTCGGCGCGCCATCTCGAGCGACTCTTCATTGCCTACCTTGATGATCCCGTCGAGGAGATCCGACTCGAGAACATCCGGTATGAACCCCGCACCGATTCCCTGGATCACGTGCTTGCCCGGCGAGCCACCCGAGAGCACGGGGCTGTCCTCGGGCTCCACGGCAATCGCCTTGAATTCGGGCTTTCGCTTCTTGAGGGCCTGGGCAACTCCCGTAATCGTGCCGCCGGTTCCAACACCCGCAATCACTGCATCGACCTTGCCGTCGGTGTCTTCCCAGATCTCTTCAGCCGTGGTTGTGCGATGCACCTCGGGGTTGGCCGGGTTCTGGAATTGCTGCGGCATGTACGAGTTCGGGATTTCGGAGAGCAACGCCTTGGCGCGATCGATCGCACCGGGCATGCCCTTGGCGGGGTCGGTCAATATGAGTTTGGCGCCGAAGGCGCGCAGCACTGCGCGACGCTCGGGGCTCATCGACTCCGGCATGGTCAAAACGCACTGGTAGCCCTTCACCGCGGCCACCATCGCGAGCGAGATACCGGTGTTTCCGCTGGTGGGTTCGACGATCACGGTTTTGCCGGGAACCAGCGCACCCGCCTTCTCGGCGGCCTCGATCATCGCCAAGCCGATCCGATCCTTGACGCTGTTCGCGGGGTTGTGACTCTCGAGCTTCGCGACGATTGCCTGCGAGACCGAAGCCGCCACGCGATTGAGGCGAACCAGCGGCGTGTGGCCGATCAACTCCGTTACAGAATTGGCAATCTTCATCGGGGGAATCCTCCTTGGCGGCCTCAGGATAACGCGGGTCGCGTCGACATGTCACCCGCGGCGGATGGCGGGCCAACCTCAGGCTCTTCACCCAATACGGCTCGGATCAACACCGTCGCATAACTCCCCGGCGGAAGCTCGAATTCCAACCAGAATCCGCCCGGAAAGTCCCGCATTCGCGCATTGTTCGGTCGAACCCGGAGCGTGCGCCGCGCACCCCGCAGGCGGATGCCCCTGGGCGGGCGGAGGTCCGTGAGGCTGATCCCATGCGACTCGAGAGCCGCCTTCTCGCGCAATGCGACTTCGCCCGCGGGTTCGATGACACGGTTTCCGAAGATCGGGCCGGTCGGACTGATCTCGAAGGCCGCCGCTCGCGGTTGCTCTCGCTCGACGTCTTCGATCAGGAACTGTCCACCCGAGCCGTGAAGCACCGCAACGTCGCCAAATTCCAATTCACCGATACCCGTTGGTCGGGCGTCGAGCACGTCATTGAAAACCGCTGACTGCAGAGCGGAAATCGCGAAGCGCGCTTTGCGCCGATCTTTCAAGACAGCCTCGCCGCGCAAGAGGCGGGAACCCATCTCGACATTCCGGCCCGCGCGGCCGAACCGCTGAGATCCGAAAACATTTGCCATTCCAATCCGATCCATCTCATCGAGCCGCGCGCGCGCGGCTTTCCGAGCCTCGTCGCCGATATCGCGCACGGCGATTTCGAAACGATTTCCGCGCAGCTGACCGGTGCGCAATTTGTGTCCGTGCACCACCGCCTCGAGCACGCGAACACCCTCGAGTTGGAGTTTCAGCGCCCGCTGTGGATCGAGGCCCGGCACGGAAAGCCACTGCGTTGCGACGGCAATGCGGTCTTTGCGGCCCGCGTAGCCGACATCGCGTGCACTCACACCCGCGGCGCGCGCGAGCGCGCTGGCGACTTCCTCCGTGGTAACGAGGCGTTTCTCGACGCGCACGAAGGTGTGTCCACCTTCGCCGCTAGGCGGGTACAGAGGCAGCTCTTCGACACGAAAGTCTTCGGGATCTGTGCGAATGCGCGCCATCGTCGTTAGCGAACGAGCGCTCGCGACACCGGGGCGAAGCTTTGGCGATGGGCCGGGCACGGGCCGAGGCGATCGAGCGCGGCGAGGTGCTCGGGCGTTCCGTAACCCATGTGGTGACTGAATCCGTAGCCGGGGTGCCGCTCGTCGAGCCGGCACATCAACGCATCGCGGTACACCTTCGCGACGATCGAGGCGGCGGCAATCGACGCATCCAGCGAATCTCCGTGGATCAACGCGGTCTGCGGCACCACCAGGCCCGGAATCGTGCGAGCGTCGACGAGCACGTGATCGGGTTGCAGCCGCAGGCCGGAGACCGCGCGTTTCATCGCCGCGAGCGATGCCCCATGCGGGTTGAGTCGGTCCACGTCGGACGACGAGACTTCGGCGACGAAGACCGCGGCCGCCTGTCTGCGAATTTCGCGATCCAGCGCCTCGCGCAGCTTCCGCTTCACGCGCTTCGAATCGTCGAGGCCGCTGAGCGCACCCAACTCTACCTGGCGTGGAAAAATCACCGCTGCGGCCACCAGCGGTCCCGCGAGCGGCCCCACACCGACTTCATCGACACCCGCGACGAACCGCACTCCCGATTCCAGCAGCTGCTCTCGGAGGGCGAAAAAACGCTCGAGCCGACCGCGTTCGGTGCGGCGCGCGCGCTCGCGACGATCGACCGCCTCACCCAACGAGCGCGCGCCGCTGCGCGGATCGAGACGCAAGATCGCCGCCATCCGCTCACGCTCTTCTGGACAGGAGACCGCGTCGAGGCGCGCGCGGATCTCGGCCAAGGGCACGCGTGTGAACTCGCCGATCATCGGACCGACCGATCGCGGATCCACGGTCAGCGTGCGAGTAGGACCGCCACCGGCGAGGTCCTGACCACGGCGGCAGAATTGCTTCCGAGAAAATAGTCGGTGATTCGATTGCGCCCGTAGGCGCCCATCACGATCAGGCCTGCGCGAACCTCGCGCGCCGAGTCGACGATCTTGACGTCGGGCCGACCCAGCGTGGAAGAGATCTCGCGAATGGGCGCCGGGAGTGATTCGGCGAGGCTGCGAACCTCTTCGAAGCGCGCGATCGCGCGCCCTTTATCCTTCGAGTCGACGAAGACGTGAATCGTCTCGCTGAGTCGGGTCGCGATCTGCACGGCGAGATTGGCGGCCAGTCTGGATCCCGCCGAACCGTCGAAGGCGAGCACCAATGGGCCCGAAAGGCGAGCGCCACTGGGAACCACGAGGGCGGACTTGGCGGTCTTGTGAATCACCCCGCTCGTCGTCGAGCCGATCATTCCGGTTCGATAGGCGGCGTGCTGGCCATCTCGGCCCAGGACGATGAGGTCGGTCTTCTGACCGCGTTCGACGATTCGATCGTCGGCGATCCCCTGGAGAATCTCGGTCGTGCACTCGACCCCGGCCGTGCTCGCGCGCTCTGCGAAACGTCGACAGACCGCCTCGGCGCGGGCCTTCAGGTAGCTGGCCACCGGCTCTGCGGAAGGAGGTGCCACCCCGAGACCATCTTCGGGCATGCCGCAAGCAAAGCGGTCCTCGACCACACAAGCCCCGACGACGCGCGCCATCAGGCGAGCCCCAAGCTCCGCTCCGAAGCGTTCCGCCGCCGCAGCGGTCTCCGAACCATCCGTCGCGACCAGCAACGATGATGTCATCCGCAGTAGCCCCTTGCGGCCGCGGTGATCCTCCCGACGATTTTCGTTCGGGAATCCCCGCGGACGCCGCACTCCCCCGTCAATCCACAGCGTGAGGTTACGGGATCCCCGCGGGAATTGTCAATCGAGATTCGATCTCCAGGCGTTTGCTCGGGGCGGAAGCGGTTTTCGGGATCGCCGCCGATCCGGTTTGCGGCCCCGTGCGGGGCCGACCGAGGCATCATCGGCACCCGAGCAACCAAGGGCGGCTTACCAGCCGCCCGCGATGCAACGAAGCACGTCGGTCTCGGTCAGCAGGCCCACCAGCTTGCCTTCGTCGATCACCGGCAGACAACCGATACGCTTCTCCGCGAGCAGCCGGGCGGCTTGCTCGATTTCGTCTTCTGGGGATATGACGATCGGCGGGGTCGACATCACACGGGTGATTTCCACCACCTGGAGAAAGGCGCGCCGCTCTTCGTGCCGGAAGTCGGTCAGATTCGACAGCGAGGCCCGCAGCAGGTCGCGCTCGGAAACCACACCGACCAGTGCGCCACCGCGAACGACCGGCATGTGACGCACGCCGCCCAACGTCATGATATCCTCGACGGTAGACAGCGTGTCACCCGCACTGATGGTGACGAAGCTCGTCTGCATGATGTCTTGGACGCGGATTGTGTTGTTCGCCAACACGAACGCTGACTCAGCCATCATTGGGCATCTCCACAGGGGGATTCTACTCCATGGCGCAGTCGGGAAGGAAGCAAAGAATTGAGCCCGAAGTACAAGCGAAGGAGCCGGCGAAGCGGAAAGAAGCGAAAGAGCCGGAGGAGAGCCTCGGAGCCATCCCCGAGCTGATGCGGCGCGCGATCGCGCTGGGGTTGACTGGTTTCTTTACCACGGAAGAGGCCGTGCGCAGAGCGCTTGGGGATACGGTTCCGAAGGACTGGACCGATTCCATCGCGGAAAGCAGCGATCGAGCCCGCAGTGAGTTCCTCGACAAGCTGAGCCGCGAAATCGCCGGGACCTTGAAAGAGATCGATCTCGCCGACGTCCTGCGGCGGCTGCTCGAGGGCCAGACCCTGACGGTGAACGCGGAAATCAGGCTGGGCGGCGATTCGGAAAGCGGCCGCAAAGCCTCGGTCCGATTGAAAAAGAAGATCGAAACCGAACCGGGCTGACGAGCTTGGCCCGCCGCACGGGGCTCGTCGGCCAACGTGCCGGTTTCCGAACGCGGTTTCCCCGATCAGTCGCCGGTCGAATCCGCGCGTTCTCTCTTGAAAGTCACGAAGGCCATGCAGGGGCGTGGCGAAGCGTCTCGCATCGCGAATTGAAGGCCGTCGTAGACCCAACCCTGGGCGACCCACTCGTTGAGGACGGACTCGATGGCCTCATCGGTGACGGCGGAGATTTCGACGACTTTGTATTCGACGGACACGGATCTCCTTGCTTCGACGGACACGGACCCCCAGCTTAGGCGGTCTGTGACCCAAGGTTCGACGGTCTCTGACCCGAGCTTCGACAGTCTGTGACCCGAGGTTCGACGGTCTGTGACCCGAGTCTCGACGGTCGCTGACTCCAGTTTCGACGGTCGCTAACCCCAGTTTCGACGGTCTGTGACCCCAGTTTTTATAAGGGGGTCGAATTCACGCTTTCAGGCGGCTGGCCACTTCGACCGCCGCATAAGTCACGATCCAATCTGCACCGGCGCGCTTGATGGCGATCAAGGACTCGTCCATCGTGCGGTCGCCATCGATCCAGCCGCGCTCGGCGGCGGCTTGGATCATCGCGTACTCGCCGGAAACCTGGTAGGCGGCCAGAGGCAGATCGAACTCTCGGCGCGCCTCCGCGAGCAGATCGAGGTAGGGGAGCGCGGGCTTGACCATCAGCGCATCCGCACCCTCCTCGACATCGAGGCGCATCTCGCGAAGCGCTTCTCTGCGGTTGGGGGGATCCATCTGGTAACTGCGCCGATCGCCAAATTGCGGCGTGCTTTCCGCGGCCTCGCGGAACGGGCCGTAGAAGGCGCTCGCGAACTTGGCGGCGTAGGAGAGAATGGCAACGCCGGGAAAATCGTGTGCATCGAGCGCAGCGCGGATCGCCGCGACCCGCCCGTCCATCATGTCGGAGGGCGCAACGATGTCCGCACCTGCGCGGGCGTGGGACAACGCGGTTGCCGCCAACCGCTCGACCGAGGGGTCATTGTCGACATCACCATCGGCAATGATTCCGCAGTGACCGTGATCGGTGTATTCGCAGAGACAGACATCGGTCATGACGCAAAGGTCGGGCTCGACCGCCTTGATCGACTCGACGGCGCGCTGAATGATGCCGTCGGGTGCGTCGGCACCCGAACCCCGCGCGTCTTTGGCTTCGGGGATCCCGAAAAGTAGAACTGCGGGGATTCCGGTATCGCGAACCCGCTTCACTTCCGCGACCAACACGTCCACCGAGTGGCGAAACACGCCGGGCATCGAAGCCACCGGCTCACGAACACCGCTGCCCTCTACCACGAACAGCGGCAAGATGAGGTCGTCCCGCGACAGCCGCGTTTCGCGGACCAGCCGGCGCAGCGCCTCGCTCCCGCGCAGGCGGCGCATCCGCGTCGTCGGGTAGCTCATCGCCCGTCTCCCTCTGGCTCGCGGCCCATGCGGACCCCCAAGCCCTCGACCAATGCCCGCACCGTGGGCTCGTCGGGCACCCAATCTGGCGCGAGGCCCAGGCGTCGTAGCGCGTCTGCGGTCACCGGGCCAATCGCGGCGATCGTACACTCCGCCGCGGCCTTCCGGCTCTCTTCATCCAGCAGCGCCGCAAAGTGCTCTGCGGTCGACGGGCTCGTGAAGGTGATCGCATCCAGTCGGCGGCCGCAGAGCTGCTCGCGGAGGACATCGACATCGACCTCCGCGGCGAGGGTACGGTAGACGGTCAGATCATCGACCGATGCGCCGCCCTCTCGCAGACCCTCGGCGAGCACGGGTCGCGCCACTTCGGCTTGGGGGAGCAGGAAGCGCCGGCCCTGGGGCGGCCAGTGTTTCGAAACCGCTTCGAGCAATCCGCGGGCGCCGCGTCGGTCGCTCGGAACCAGCACCACCGAAAACCCCGCCCTTCGCGCCACCTCGGCCGTGATCGGCCCCACGCAGGCGGTCGGCGGCGCAGCTTCGAGAATCGACCGCCCGATTTCCCCAGCACGCGCCGCGAAGAAGCGCACGGCGTTCGCGCTGGTGAACAACAGGGCGTCGTAATCCGCGAGCCCGCCGAGGGCAGCGTCGATCTCGGAAGGATCTGCGGGCGGCACCAGCCGGATCATCGGAACCACCACGGCTTCGGCGCCGAGTTCCCGAAGCGCGCTGACAATTTCTTCGCTCTGATCGGCCGCACGCGTGACGAGTACGCGAGAACCGAAGAGCGGCCGTTTTTCGAACCACGCGAGTGAATCCCGGAGCTTCACCACGTCGCCGACGACCACCGCCGTCGGGGCGCCGAGTCTGGCGTCGCGCACTTTTCGGACCAACTCCGCCAATGGAGCCACCACGACGCGCTGGCTCGGCAGGGTTCCGTTCATCACGGCCGCAGCGGGTTTCGAAGCCGCACACCCCCCATCCAGCAGCTGCCCGACGATCGACTCGAGATTTCGCATACCCATCAGGATCACGAGCGTGTCCGAGGCGGTCGCGAGTTCACGCCAGCGGGTCTCTTGCGACACTCGAGTCGGATCCTTGTGACCGGTCACCACCGCAAATGAAGCCGAATGCCGCCGATCGGTGATCGGGATCCCCGCGTAGGCCAGCGCCGCGACAGCCGACAAGATTCCCGGAACGACCTCGAACGCAACACCGGCTTCCACACACGCAGTCGCCTCTTCACCACCGCGGCCGAACACGAAGGGATCACCGCCCTTGAGCCTCACGACCTGCTTGCCCTCGCGGGCGAGGCGAACCAGCAGTGCATTGATGTCGCCTTGCGATCGGGTGATCTCTTCATGGCCCCGCTTGCCGACGTTGAAGCGCTCGGCTTCGGGCGGGGCGAGCTGCAGGAGTTCGGGCGACGCGAGCGCGTCGTAAACCACCGCATCCGCTTTGCGCAACGCAGCCGCACCGCGCACGGTGATCAAATCCGGATCGCCGGGGCCGGCACCCACCAGCCAGACACGCCCACGAGATCGCCGATCTGCGGTCAAGACCCGCCCTCGGATCGAATTTTGGCGAGGATCTCTTCACCTCCACTCGCGAGGATCCGCTCCGCGAGTCGACCGCCGCCCGAAGCCGCTTCGCCGGCTGCCACCTCGAGCTCTCCCCGTACGATGCGACTGCCATCTTCAGCCGCGACGAGGCCGCGCAGCCAGAGCATCCCGTCTTCGCGGCGTTGCGCGAGGCAGGCGACGGGCACCGTGCAATCCGCGCCGAGGCGAGCCAAGAAGCCCCGCTCTGCGGCGACATCGCGCGCCGTCTGCTCGTGGTCGAGCGCTGCGAGATCATCGCAAAGCGCTTCTCCGCGACGCGCCTGGATCGCGAGCGCTCCCTGAGCGACGGACGGCAGCATCGCGTCGGGCGAGATCCGCTCTTCGATCTGGTCGTCGAGCCCGAGCCGATCGAGGCCCGCGCAGGCCAGGATCACCGCGTCGAGTTCCTGCTCGACGAGTTTCCGCAACCGCGTGGGCACGTTTCCCCGCAGCGGCACGATCTCGAGATCCGCGCGATGCGCCTTCAGCTGGGCGGTGCGCCGCGCACTGCCGGTGCCAACGCGGGCTCCCGCGCCGAGCGCAGCCATCGTCATTCCAGACTCGCGGGCCACGAGTGCATCGCGACAATCCGCGCGCTTGGGAAACGCGGCAAGCACCAGGCCGTCGGCGAGAACCGCGGGCAGGTCTTTGGCGCTGTGCACCGCGAGATCCGCGCGACCCTCGGTGAGCGCCTCCTCGATTTCTTTCACAAACAGGCCCTTGCCGCCGATCTTCGCGAGAGAAACGCCCTGGAGTCGATCGCCCGTGGTCTTCACCGGCACGATCTCCGTGGACACGCCGAGTTCGCTCTCAATCTGGGCGGCCACGGTTCGCGCCTGGACGAGTGCAAGATCGCTCGCACGCGTGGCGATTCGAATCGTGGTCACTCGCGGTCTGTCTCGTCATCGCGATCTGTCTCGTCATCGCGATCTGTCTCGTCATCGAGGTCGAAGAGGACCCGGGCGAATTCCAGATAAGCCATCCCCTCTTCCCGCTCCGCCTCTCGCTTGAGGCGCGAAATCGGAGCGTGCAGGATCTTGTTGACGATCGACTTGGTCAACGCGTCGACGGCCGCCTGCTCGGTATCACCAAGTTCGAGTCGCGCGAGTGTTCTCTCGAGTTCTCGCGAGCGAATCCCCTCCACGCGATCGCGCAGGTGGCGAATCGTCGGAACCGCGCGCAGGGCCGCAAACCAGCCATCAAAACGCTGCTGCTCCTCGACGACGATCGCCATCGCCCGCTCCGCTTCACGCGCGCGCTGCTCGGCGTTGTCGCTCGCCACGGAACCCAGATCATCGAGGTCGTAGCGATAGAGGTTGTCGATCGCATCGATCGCGGGATCTGCGTTGCGTGGCACGCCAATATCGATCACGAAGAGCGGCCTGTGGCGCCGATCCCGCAGCGCCCGCGTCGCGAGATCGAGCGTCAAAATTGGCGTGTCACCAGCGATCGAGGTGATCACCACGTCGGCGTCCGCGATCAGCGCCTCCAGATCGTCGAGCCCGTGGGCCGTGGCGCCAAACTGCGCGGCGAGCGCCGCGGCGCGCTCGGGGGTGCGATTGGCGATGCAAATCGACTCGAGGCCGTGTTTCTTCAGCGCCTGAAGCGCCATCTCGCCCATCTCGCCGGCGCCGATCAACAGCGCGCGTTTATCGTCGAAGCGCTCGAAGATCTGCCGCGCGAGATCCACCGCGACGCGCGCCACCGAAACCGGGCGCTCACCAACGCGGGTTTCGGTCTTGACCCGCTTGGCGGTCGAGAAGGCGTGCTGGAACAGGCGGCCGAGAATCGGCCCGCACGCGCCGCACTCCACAGCGGCGCGGTAGGCGTCTTTGGTCTGCCCGAGGATCTGGGGCTCTCCGACGATCATCGAATCCAGCGCAGAGGCCACTCGCAATACGTGCCTCACGGCTGCGCCGTCGCGATATTCGTAGGTGACTTCATCGAGATCGGGGGAAAAATCGCCGTGCGGAAGATCGCGACTGAAAAATGCGCGCAGTCGATGGCGGGCACTCTCGAGCGATCGCGTCAGCGCCAACACCTCGACGCGGTTGCAGGTGGAGAAGAGCACGGCTTCTTCGATGTCGTCGCTGTCGACGAGTTTTTGCAGCAGCGGCCCAGGCTCATCGACCGCCATACGCTCGCGCACCTCGATCGGTGCGCTTTGGTGATTCATGCCCAGCAAGATGATCTTCACGAGATGAACTCCAGGCCGATCACCGCGAAGAGCAGGAAAGCAAAACCGCCGACGGCGCTCGCCGCCGCCTGACGCGAACCCTGTTTGGTGAAAAAGCGCGCAACAACCAACGTGCCGTAGACCGCCCAGGCGACGAACGACCAGGTCTCGTGCGCGGCACCCGACCAGGGGCGACCGTTTGCGGTCTGCAACCAGGCCATCCCGGTGATCACACCGAGGGTCAGCAACAAGAATCCCACG
>Ga0209987_10001503_pt1 | contig 12797 bp, 7 predicted proteins | sample N074metaG_FD_182134 | JGI IMG/M metagenome (GOLD analysis project Ga0209987, IMG submission 182134) | Deep subsurface microbial communities from Kermadec Trench to uncover new lineages of life (NeLLi) - N074 metaG (SPAdes) (version 2) | ecosystem: Environmental > Aquatic > Marine > Ocean trench... | reverse complement strand
GTCGGACGAGCTAGAGCCTAGCTCCAGTTGAAGGCATGTCATGGGGCGTTCCGCCGATCCTGTTGAGCCGTGTTGCCATGGGCGGAATATAGCGACTAAGCGCGGCGGATGCTACCCACATTGCTACCCACGAAGGATATCGGCTTGGCTGCCGTTATTTAACTTATTGATAATATTGTAAAATTTGTAGAGAATTAGATTTATTAGAACTGATCGATTGTCGGTTCCATCTGGCTTCCACATGCTTTCTATTGCGGGGCGAACGGGTCGATGAAGCGGCGACAGTATTTTATTTTTGGCGGAAAAAATACACTGTCCGCTTTCGCCCTCGTCTTTAGAGACCGCCTGAACCCTTTTCCTTGCCGGACCCGGAGGGATATCTTGGTGCGCGGCGCGGGAAGATTCTGGAAAGCGCGGGGAGGCAGGGCATGATTCCATTGATCGGTTACGGTGACCGGCTGTCGGTCCGGCCCGGGGAGACCATCGAGTTCAAAGTCAGCAGCCAGAACCCGGCGCCCTTCGAGGCCAGCCTGGTGCGGATCGTCTGCGCCGATCCCAATCCGGCCGGCCCCGGCATTCAGGAGGCAACGGTCGCGGCCGATTTCGCCGGGTCCTATCCGTCCCGGGCGCAGGCTATCGCGCAGGGTTCCCACGTGCGGATCGAGGATTGCGCGGCGCTTGGCGCCTGCGATGACCTGACGCTGGTCGCGACAATCTGGCCGACCACGCCCGGCCAGGGCGAGCAGGGCGTCCTCGCCCGATTCGACCCCGAGACCGGCGCCGGCTTTGCGCTGGCCCTGGGCGCGGACGGCAGCGCCACCGCCATCCTGGGTCGGAACGGGGCCCACCCGCTGCGCGTGAGCGTCGGCAAGAACCTGTGTCCGCGCACTTGGTACCGCATCTGGGCCAGCTTCGACCGCGACCGCGGCCGCCTCACGGTCGGCCAGGCGCCGGTCCGGCCCGATCCCTTCGTCGATCGCGCCGGGGTTGCCGGGCTCGCGGTCGAAGGTGATGTTGCCAGCGATGGCAATTGCCCGCTTTCGATCGGCGCCCTCGGCGGCCAACCGGTCTCGGGCCACTTTAACGGCAAAATCGAGGCGCCGGCGGTCTTCGGCCGGGCCCTGGAGGCGGACGAGGCCGCCGCCGCGAGCGCGGGCGAGGCGGTCGCGGGGCTGGTCGCGCGCTGGGATTTTTCCCTAGGGACCACCGGCACCAAGGTCTTCGATACCGGACCCGCGGCGTTGCACGGGACCCTGGTCAACATGCCGGCCCGGGCCATGACCGGCGCGGCTTGGGATGGCTCGGAGACTTGCTGGCGCCACGCCCCGGCGCACTACGGCGCGATCCACTTCCACGACGACGATGTCGCCGACTGCGGCTGGGACACGGACTTCGTATTCACGGTGCCCCAGGATCTTCCCAGCGGGGTCTACGGCGCGCGTCTGGTCTGCGGCGCGCACCAGGATACCATCCCCTTCTTCGTCTGCCCGCCCAAGGGTACCCGGAACGCCGATCTCTGCGTCGTGATCCCGACCTTCACCTACGTCATCTACGGCAATCACGCCCGGTCCGACTATGGCCCGCATTGGCATGCGCGCGCCAAGGAATGGAACGGCTACCCCTGGAATCCGGCCGACCATCCGGAGTACGGCCACTCCACTTACAACTTTCATTCCGACGGCAGCGGCATCTGTCATGCCTCCCGCCTGCGGCCCCTGATCACGCTGCGGCCCGGTTACGTCTCGATCGCCGAGGCGCGTGGCTCGGGCTTGCGCCATTTCCAGGCCGACACCCATCTGCTCGCCTGGCTCGAGGCCAAGGGCTACGCCTTCGACTTGCTGACCGACGAGGAGCTGCACCGCGAAGGCGCGGCGGCGCTCGCGGGCTATCGCACGGTGATGACCACCAGTCATCCCGAGTACCACACCGCCCAGACCTTAGACGCGCTCACCCAATACCGCGACGGCGGTGGCCGATTCCTCTACATGGGCGGCAACGGTTTTTATTGGCGGATCGCGCTCCACGAAGACGCGCCCGGCGTTATCGAAATCCGCCGGGGCGAGGGCGGCATCCGTGCCTGGGCGGCGGATGCGGGCGAGTATTTCAACGCCTTCGACGGCGCCTATGGCGGCTTGTGGCGGCGCAGCGGCCGCGCGCCCCAGGCGCTGGCCGGGGTCGGCTTCTCGTCCCAGGGGTTGTTCGAGGGTTCTTATTACCGGCGTTCCCCCCAAGCCTCGGATCCGAGGGTGTCCTGGATCTTCGACGGCGTCGAGGACGAGATTCTGGGCGATTTCGGGCTGAGCGGCGGCGGCGCGGCCGGCTACGAGCTCGATCGGGTCGAACGCCGCCTGGGATCTCCGGAGCACACCTTGATTCTGGCCAGTTCCGAGGGCCACAGCGACAACTTCGTGCTGGTGCCCGAGGAGCAGCTGACCCACGTGACCACCTGGCCGGGCGACCCGCCCCAGGACCTGATCCGCGCCGACATGGCGTTCTTCGAGGGGCCCAACAACGGCGCGGTCTTCGCCACCGGCTCGATCACCTTTTGCGGTAGCCTGCTGCACGAGGATGGCGACAACAACATCTCGCGCATAATCGCCAACGTGCTCGACCGCTTCCTCGACCCCGAAGCCCGCTTCGAGCTGCCGGGTTGAAAGCTGAATTCCACCACGGGAGTTGTTTTTATGGACATCGGTTTTATCGGCCTCGGCACCATGGGCGGACCCATGGCACTCAATCTGGTCAAGGGCGGCCATGCGCTCTTCGTCCACGATGTCGGCCAGCTGCCCGCGGCGGTTATCGAGGCCGGGGCCACGGCCTGCGTCAGCGGTCGCGAGGTTGCCGAGCGATCCGAGATCGTGATCACCATGGTGCCCGATACCCCCGACGTCGAAGCAGCGTTGTTTGGTGCCGATGGCATCGCCGAGGGACTCAGCCCGGGCAAGCTGGTCATCGACATGTCGTCGATTTCACCGACCGCGACCCAGCGCTTCGCCGAGCGCATCGCCGGGCTCGGCTGCGACTATCTGGACGCGCCGGTCTCCGGCGGCCCGCCCAAGGCCGTGGACGGCACGCTCACCATCATGGTCGGCGGCACCGAGGCCGCCTTCGCGCGCGCCCGTCCGGTGCTCGAGGCGATGGGCGCCACCATCACGCAGATCGGCAGCCGCGCCGGTGACGGCCAGATCGCCAAGGTCGCCAACCAGATTATCGTCGGCCTGACCGTTGAGGCGGTGGCCGAAGCACTGACCTTCGCCGCCAAGGCCGGGGCCGATCCGGCCAAGGTGCGCGCCGCGCTGTTGGGCGGGGCGGCAGCCTCGCCAATTCTGGAGAACCAAGGCGCCCGCATGCTCGCGCGCGACTTCGCGCCCGGCTTCCGCGCCGAGTTGCAACAAAAGGACCTCAACGTGGCGCTCTCGGCGGCGCGCGAGCTCGGCGTGGTTTTGCCGGCGACCGCGGCCGCCGAACAAATCTACAACGGCGTCCGTGCCCGCGGCGCCGAGAAGGACGACCACATCTCGGTGCTCAAGGTGCTCGAGGACTTGGCCGGCGGTGCCGGCGGACCCTGAAACCAGAGTTCGGGATCTGGCCCGGGTGTCGTCCCGTTGGCCATAAGTCCTTGACATTGGCCCCGGGAAGGGCCAATTGTGCGCTGCAACATCAATCTCGTGAGAGCGCGAGGTGCGGCCGGCTAGCCCGGCGGCGCCGAATCCCGAGATAAATCCCAGAAAATTTGTCCGCCCCGGCCGCGCGCGGGGACGGACCCAAAGAACTTGGCGCGGGCCGCCTCTCCATGGCCGCCCGCGGCGAACTCGTATGAATAAGGAACTACTTGTGAACAATGTATCTTTTTCCGATCTCGACCTGATCGAACCGCTCCTGCGCGCACTCAGCGCCAAGAATTACAGCCAGCCCACGCCGATCCAGGCGCAGGCGATCCCACCGATGCTGGCCGGCAGGGACCTGCTCGGCATCGCCCAGACCGGCACCGGCAAGACCGCGGCCTTCGGGCTGCCGATGCTGCAGACCCTCGCCGAGGCCCGTTCGCCGGCCCGCGCGCGTTGCCCGCGTGCCCTGGTGCTCGCCCCGACCCGGGAACTGGCCATCCAAATCGCCGAGGAGATCCAGGCCTACGGCCGTTACCTCAATCTGCGCCAGACGGTGGTCTTCGGCGGCGTCGGCCAGCACCCGCAGGTCAAGGCGCTGGCGCGCGGCGTCGATATCGTGATCGCGACCCCGGGGCGGCTGTTGGACCTGCTCGGCCAGGGCCACCTGCGTCTCGACCGGGTCACCCACTTCGTCCTCGACGAGGCCGACCGGATGCTCGACATGGGCTTTATCCACGACGTCCGGCGAGTCGTTTCGGCGCTGCCCAAGCGGCGTCAGACAGTGTTTTTCTCGGCCACCATGCCGCACGAGGTCGCCCGCCTGGCCGGCGACATTCTGGACGACCCCCTGCGTGTCGAAGTGGCTCCGGCCGCGACCACGGTGGAGCGGGTCGAGCAGCGCGTGTTCTTCGTCGAGACCGCGAACAAGCGCGCGCTCCTGGCCGAGGTGTTGAAGGACCCGGCGCTCAACCGGGTCATCGTCTTCTCGCGCACCAAACACGGCGCGAACCGCATCGCCGAGCAGCTCGACAAGCGTGGCGTCGGCGCCGCGGCGATCCACGGCAACAAGTCCCAGGGCGCCCGCCAGCGCGCGCTCGAGGGCTTCAAGTCGGGCCGCGTCCGGGTCCTGGTCGCGACCGACATCGCCGCGCGCGGCATCGACGTGGACGAGGTCAGCCACGTCATCAACTTCGACCTGCCCAGCGAGCCGGAGAGCTACGTCCACCGCATCGGCCGCACCGCGCGTGCCGGGGCGTCCGGGATCGCGCTGTCGTTCTGCGATGGGGACGAGCGCGCGTATCTGCGCGACATCGAGAAATTGACCCGGCAGCGGATCGAAGTCGATACCGAGCATCGGTTCCACGCCGCCGCCAATGATGCCGCACCGCGTGCCGGGGCGGGGCGCAGAGAGCCATCGCCGTCCAAGCGCCGGCGCCGGGGGGGCCGGCCGCGGCGCGCGGCTTAAGCCTGCCTTCCCACTGTTTTCTTAGTGACCGGTTCATATTCTCCAGGCAGATTACAACCATGACCGATACCCTGAACGGCCTGCGCAATATCGCGATCATCGCCCACGTGGATCACGGCAAGACCACGCTGGTCGATCAGTTGCTGCGTCAATCCGGCGCCCTAGCGACCTTCGGCGAGATACCGGAGCGGGTCATGGACTCCAACGACCTGGAGCGCGAGCGCGGCATCACGATCCTGGCCAAGAACACGGCGATTACCTGGAAGTCCTGGCGCATCAATATCGTCGATACGCCCGGCCACGCCGATTTCGGTGGCGAGGTCGAGCGCGTCTTGTCGATGGTGGATTCGGTGCTGCTGCTGGTCGACGCGGTCGAGGGGCCGATGCCCCAGACCCGCTTCGTGACCAATAAGGCGCTCGCCCATGGCTTGCGGCCCATCGTGATCATCAACAAGGTCGACCGCCGAGGCGCCCGGCCGGATTGGGCCGTGGACCAGACGTTCGATTTGTTCGATCGCCTGGGCGCGAGTGAAGAACAGCTCGATTTTCCGGTGATCTACACCTCGGCGACCCAGGGCTGGGCGGTCCAGAATTTGGATTCGGGGACCCCGGCGCCGGACGAGTCCAACATGGACGTCCTGTTCCAGGCCATCGTCGATTACGTGCCGGCGCCCGACGTCGATACCGAGGGGCCGTTCCAGCTTCAGATCAGCGCGCTCGACTATTCCAGCTACGTCGGCGTGATCGGCATCGGCCGCATTCAGCGCGGCCGCATCCGGCGCAATTCGCCGGTCACCGTGGTCGGCGCCGACGGCGCCACGCGCAACGGCCGAATACTGCAAATCCTCGGTTTCCACGGCCTCGAGCGGATCGAGTGGGAGACCGCGGAGGCCGGCCAGATCATCGCCTTTACCGGGCTCGACAAGCTCAACATATCCGATACCCTCTGCGATCCCGAGGCGGTCGAGGCGCGGCCGCCGCTGGTGGTCGACGAGCCGACCATCGCCATGACATTCCAAATCAACGACTCGCCCTTCGCCGGGCGCGAAGGCAAATTCGTCACCAGCCGAAACCTGCGCGAGCGCCTGGCCCGGGAGCTGATCCACAATGTCGCTCTCCGGGTCGAACCGGCCGACGATCAGGACAAGTTCAGGGTCTCCGGGCGCGGCGAGTTGCACCTCTCGATCCTGATCGAGACCATGCGCCGCGAGGGCTACGAGCTCGCCATCTCGCGGCCCGAGGTAATCCTCAAGACCGTCGACGGCGTGGTCTGCGAGCCCTGGGAAACCCTGACCGTGGATGTCGAGGAGCCGCACCAGGGCGCGGTCATGGAGAAGCTGGGCGAGCGCCGCGGCAATCTGCGCGACATGGTCTCCGATGGCCGGGGCCGGGTGCGCCTCGATTACATGATCCCCAGCCGAGGGCTGATCGGCCTCCGTTCCGAGTTCCTGACCGCGACCTCGGGCAGCGGCCTGATGTACCACGCCTTCGACCACTACGGCCCCAAGGCGGCCGGTGAGCTCGGCCGGCGGGTCAACGGGGTCCTGGTCTCGACCGCGGCCGGCAAGGCGCTGGCCTATGCGCTATTTAACCTGCAGGAACGCGGCCGCCTGTTTCTCGGCCACGGCGCCGCGGTCTACGAGGGCATGGTGGTCGGCATCCACGCGCGCGCCAACGACTTGATCGTCAACCCGCTCAAGGCCAAGCAGTTGACCAACATCCGCGCCGCCGGCACCGACGAGAACCTGATCCTGTCCACGCCGGTGCCGGTGACGCTGGAATACGCGCTCGAGTTCATCGACGACGACGAATTGGTCGAGGTCACCCCAAAGTCGATCCGCATCCGCAAGAAGCTGCTCAAGGAACACGAGCGCAAAAAGGCCGCCCGCGCGGCGTGATGCGGGGATCCATTGGTCCTTCCTTCTAGGTCGTGTCTCAATGTGAGAGTCCGCCGAACCAAGTGCACCCTAGGGCTTATATCTCACAATTAATGGCGTCATAGGTGGTGTCACTACCATCATCGACGCACACATCGTTGTGCCAGCCGCCGTCGATGTAGTCGTCACCCTCTCCACCGTCAAGTATGTCGGCGTGATTGCCGCCCTTGAGGGTGTCGTTGCCGGGGCCACCCAAGACGACGTCTTCGCCGCTGCCGGCATTAATACAGTCGTCGCCCATCCCACCATGGATTTCGTCGTCGCCGCTGCCACCCTTCGTCAAATAAATTCTGCCAGGTGCTGCTGTCAGTAGTACACACCCGACCCCTGAGGCTGGGGAAGACCCGACCCCGCCAAAGATGATGTCGTCGCCGGGGCCACCATAGATGTCGTCGTCCTTGGCGCCACCATCAATGGCGTCGTTGCCGTTGCCACCATAAATGGTGTCGTTGCCGCCGCCTCCAGAGATGAAGTCGCCGTTGTGGCTACCATAGATCAAGTCGTCGCCGCCGAAACCATAGATGTCGTGCCCAATGGGAGAGCCGCGGCAGTCGATGGTGTCGGCCTTTCTGGTTCCTTCTATCAAGCCGGGATCACCGGGCACTTCGACTCCATTGATTGTACATCCATTACTCTGTCGATTGCGCGTAGTCTACTAGCAGGGTTGGCAGATATATGACCCTCAACAACTGCCCAATTCAGAAACGTACAAATCGGAGAGAGAAGCCTATTTACCGTTGCAGGTTTGATGGGAGGTAGTCGAAGCGCGGCAACGTCCCGAATTTTCATATCCCCGAAGCGCGTCTGCCATTTGGGTGGTAGCTTCTCTAGAGTCACCTTGAACTCTTTGCAGTCCTTACGCGATAGCAGGCCAATAGCCTTGGGGCCGACGAAGTTCAATAACAGCCTGAGTGCTACAGAGTGCATTTGCGTAGATCTTGGGGCCCAGACCTGGGCTTTTTCCGCAGTGAACATGTCAATCAACTCTGCCAGATCTGGTCCGTGATCAGGCTCTTGGTTTGTCATGTTTGCCGGTTGAATCATGACTTGAGCTAGTGCGGAATTAGGTCGGTTCTGTCCATTAGACGCTTGGATAAGCGTTGAGTTGAGAATTGCCTGTTGCCTCAATCCTGCAAACTCACTCTCCAGTTTGACCTTCAACGTCAGGGCCAGGGCTTTTGCAGTCCTTCCGTCTGTAGTTCCAAGAGACCTGTGGATCTCCCTGGATCGTATGATGACAAACAAGTCTTGGGGAACACGCATACGGAAGTGATAACGGCCATTACGGCGGGTCAGATATGTGGCAACCATCCTGCAATCTCCTGTGTAGCAACCTGTGTAGCTCGCCGCTAAGCACAAGCTGTCTATGTTGCAGGATAGGATCTTGGGTGACGTTGAATACGTCCTAAAGTCAGTGTCTTAGAGGATGATTGATGGCCCTAAGAAGGCTGGGAAATCCATATGCTGGATTGCCTTCAATCCTTCCTACCAGACGTGACAGCGCCGCTGCGCCGTAGGATACTTGCGGCGCCCGGCGTCCGGTACCTCATGACGCGATGTCGGGCCAAGATTTTCCGCCGGTGGGAGGCCCGAAAATTATGTCTGGAAGCAGCGCCAAGCCCGATCTCGTGATCCGCAACGCGCGCCTGATCGACGGCAGCGGTGGGCCGTCTTGGACCGGCGATCTGGCGATCTCGGACGATCGCATCGCCGCCCTCGGCGAGTTGAACGGGATCCAAGGCGCGCGCGAGATCGACGCCGGCGGCAAGGCGCTGGCGCCCGGCTTCATCGACCCGCACACCCACGACGACCGGGCGCTGCTGTCCGACCCCTTGATGACCTGCAAGGTCAGCCAGGGTGTCACCACCGTGGTCGCGGGCAACTGCGGGGTCAGCCTGGCGCCGCTCGATACCGCCCGCCGCCCGCCGCCGCCGCTCGACCTGGTCTGCCCCGAACCCGGCGGCTTCTTCGCCGATTTCGGCGCCTATCTCGGCGCCCTCGACGCGGCACCCGCGGCACTCAACATGGTCGGCCAGGTCGGCCACGCCTCGCTCCGGGTCGGCGCCATGGACAGCCTCGACCGCGCCGCCACGGCGGGCGAGATCAAGACCATGCGTCGGCGTCTCGAGGCGGCGCTGGAGGCCGGCGCGGTCGGGCTCTCGACCGGACTGTTCTATAAGCCGGCCAGGGCGGCGCCGACCGAGGAGGTGGTCGAACTGGCCCGGGCGTTGACCGCTTATCAGGCGATGCATTCGACCCATATGCGCGACGAGGGCGACCATATCCTAGACTCGCTGGAGGAGACCTTCCACATCGGCCGCGAGGCCCGGGTGCCGGTGGTCATCTCGCACCACAAGTGCTCGGGCCGGCGCAACTTCGGGCGCATGCGCGAGACCCTGCCGCGTATCGAGGCGGCGCAAGCCAGCCAGCCGGTCGGGCTCGACGCCTACCCTTATATCGCCGGCTCGACCACGCTGGATTCGGGTCGGGCGCTCGATGCCGAACGCATTCTGATCACCTGGTCGGAGCCGCACCCCGAAGCCCAGGGCCGCGACTTGGACGAGATCGCCGCCGAGATGGGCCTCGGCCGGGAGCAGGCGGTCGAAGCCTTGCTGCCGGCGGGCGGCATCTTCTTCATGATGGACGAGGCGGACGTGCGCCAGGTGCTCGCTTATCGCCACACCATGATCGGCTCCGACGGCCTGCCCCACGACGCCCACCCGCACCCGCGGCTGTGGGGCACCTTCCCGCGGGTGCTCGGCCACTATGCCCGCGAGGTCGGCCTGTTCAGCCTGGAGGAGGCGGTGCGCAAGATGACCTCGCTGACCGCGCGCCAGTTCGGGCTCAAGGATCGCGGAACCTTGCGCGAAGGCGCCTACGCCGATCTGGTGCTGTTCGATCCCGAGACCGTGCGCGACCGCGCCACCTTCGACGATCCGAAACAGCCCGCCGCCGGCATCGAGGCGGTCTGGGTCAACGGCCGGATGGTCTGGGAGGGCGGCACCCACACTGGCAGCCGCCCCGGCCGCGCGCTCCGGCGCCAAGACCTCGACGCGCCCCAAGCGCCGGCGTGAGGGGGGGAGGGGCCAGCAGCCGCCCTCAACGCTCGGACTGCGCCACGGTGGGCGAGATCAAGCTGCCCAGATTGATCCATCCCGACGCACCAATTGAAGCATGAAGGTCATAGGGTTTGCATCGCATGGCAGCTCATGTCCTGGTTCGAACTGCACAAGAAATTGATTGACCCTCCTTTTAGGAGAGATACAGAGTGTTCAATCAACCTTGGCGCAGCGGCTGGGAGAGGGTTTGAGGACGATGAAAATAACCGAAATACTTGAGGAGAAAATCAAATCAGATATCAAACTTTCATCGGTAGTTTCGACCGCCATAGCGAAATTTTCCCCTGGCTTGACGGAAGCGTTACTCCATTTTTCCCGGAATATACAGATCATAGTCTCACCCATGTCGAAGATGTACTGAGAACTACTACAGAGATCGCAACTGAATCCGCGTTGGATGCGATGACAGCCCACGATGCTGTGGTCCTCATATCGGCAGTTTGCCTCCACGACTGCGCCATGCACCTTACCGAAGACGGCTTCAAGAGCTTGGTTGCGCCCGACAGTCGATGGAAGCCGGTTTCATATTTTGATAGCAAGACATGGCGCGAGCTTTGGGTGGACTTCATGGCCGAAGCTCGCAGGTTCGACGGGCGGAAATTGCATTCTCTATTCGGAGATGACGAGCCGATTCGTCGCCCTCCAGAAAACCATTTGGACTGGAGCGCCCGAGATCGATTGCTCATAGGAGAATTTATCCGCCGCCATCATGCGCGGTTAGCACACGAAATCGCACTCTACGGAGTTCCCGCCAAGGATGGGACTCCCTACAACTTCTTTCCGGAAAACGCCCAAAAAGAAACCGCAGATTTGAGCGGCTTGGTGGCGCGCAGTCACGGATTGTCACTACGGACATGCGTCGGTTACTTGCGTGATGAGTATGATGTGCGCGATTTCGACGGTGTTCATGCGGTTTATCTCATGGTGCTGCTGCGGATAGCAGACTATCTGCAAATCCAAAGTGGGCGAGCGCCATCTGAAACTCTCGATCTTCGCACCCTGCACAGTCCTGTCTCTCAAGGGGAATGGAAGGTACACGCATGCGTTCGCAACATAACTACTGAGGGCGAGGATCCGGAGGCAATTTTAATTGATGCACGACCCGAAGACATCAGGACCTATTTGCGTATACGCGAGTGGCTCGGCGGTATCCAAAAAGAACTAGACATGTCATGGGCAGTCCTTGGCGAAGTGTATGGCCGCTACAGCGGATTGGATGGGCTGGACCTGCGACTGCGTAGGGTGCGCTCAAACTTGGATGATGATTCAAAAACGAGTCATGACTTTGAGTATGTTCCAAAAAGAATCGCTTTTGATGCAGCAAACCCCGACCTTCTAAAATTGCTTGTCGGACCCCTATATAGTGACGACGCCGGTATTGGCGTGCGCGAGTTAATTCAAAACGCCGTCGATGCGGTGTGGGAATTAGAAGACTTAATCGAACAGCGGCCCGAACTAGGAAACATTGAGCGTCGCAAACAGAAAGCGGATGTCGTTATTGTCATTGAACTTGATGATGACAATCAACCCAAATCCCTGACCATATCGGATCGGGGTGTAGGGATGAATCTCGATGTCGTAGAGAACTACTTTCTCCGGGCGGGAGCATCATTCCGAAATAGCGATGCCTGGAAGCGTCAACATGAAGACGAAGATGGCCATTCGCGGGTGTTGCGATCTGGGCGATTCGGCGTCGGTGCTTTGGCCGCATTCTTGATCGGCAATGAAATTCGGGTCACGACCCGTCACGCTGAAGATGAAAAGAGCGATGGACTGCAATTTTCTGCGCGGCTGGATGAAGATGCCCTAGATATAAGACGCATCTCATGTCCGGTCGGAACCGAGATCGCCGTAATAATCCCAGAAGATATGCGGGAGAGATGGGGTGGTCAATTCCTGTTTATATCAACAGAACATGGAAGAACTAAAACACTGGACGATTTCGATAAATTGAATCATTATCGATTAGTAGAGCCAAGCTTGTCATGTGTTATAAACCCACATAAAATCGAGTTATTTATTGAAAAAACTCTTCCATCAAGAAAAAATCGTTTTTCCTATCCCTGGCGCTTCGTGGAGCATGAAAAATACTGGGGAATTCATTGGAAATATGGCGAAGGAGAAAGTCTAAGCTGCAATGGAATTACTATAAGCAATCAACGATATCATTCCTACGATAACCTTCATATTTCTTCTCCCCCTCTGATGATTCCACGCGTGTCAATTTTTGATCCTGATGGCGACCTGCCTGTCAATCTACAGCGTGACACGGTTATTGGCGGTATCCAGTCTTATCACGACGAACTTCTGGAAAGTGTGGTTTGCGATATGATTGCCTACGCTCTGGTTATGGGGCCGGAGCAAACCCGAAAAGCCTCCGAAATAAAATGGATGTCTGGAAAATTTCTGGGCTTCAGTTCAACCCGGTGGAGGGAGAGTGTATTCGGCTACCGTCCGCTGTGGGCTGTTGGTCGGAACGGATTTACTCTGAATCACCGGCATATCTATGGCGTCATGGGCGTGAAGTCGGTATTTGCAGCCTTCGTCGCTAATTCTTCGAACCCATTGTCCGAGCATAGATACATTAGTCTACTTAACAATAATCAAGTTGTAACTTCTTTTGGTTATTTCCCGAACAACCTCAATACTACGAAATCATGCATATCTA
>Ga0209987_10001502_pt1 | contig 12805 bp, 15 predicted proteins | sample N074metaG_FD_182134 | JGI IMG/M metagenome (GOLD analysis project Ga0209987, IMG submission 182134) | Deep subsurface microbial communities from Kermadec Trench to uncover new lineages of life (NeLLi) - N074 metaG (SPAdes) (version 2) | ecosystem: Environmental > Aquatic > Marine > Ocean trench... | reverse complement strand
TCTGGAGTATGACGATGGATTTTGAAGGAAAACAATTTGATAGTCCTTATTACGGCCTGGAGGCTGCGGCGGAGAGCTACTCGCTTGCGTTGCAAGAGGCCTTGAAGCCTGCCATTGCGGATTTAGCGGGATTGTCTAAGCAGGATCCTAGCCGGTTGATGCCACGCTAAGTTATTGGAATCATTGAAGACTGAAGAAATGTTCCATGATGGGTTGATATTTTGCTGCAAGAAGATTATTTTTACGCTTTAGGCCATAAGCAAAACAACCGATAAGGATGAGGAACGTGGAGTATCGGATAGGTACCTTATCTTTAAGGGTTGCTTGAATCGTGGTTCACGAATCGTAGTTTCCTAAGTCCTTATTTGGGCATATCCTGTTTGTTATGGATGAAATTGTTGTGCTGATAACAGCAGGGTCCGAGGGAGAAGCCACAAGTATTGCCCGGGATTTAGTTGAGAAAAGGTTGGTGGCCTGTGTGAATATTCTTCCCGGTGTGCGTTCAATTTTTCAATGGGAGGGGAAGGTCACTGAAGAATGTGAGTATTTACTGATTGCCAAGACGGTGAGTCAGGCGTTTGAGCCTGTGGTGGCAGCGGTGAAATCTCTTCACAGCTATCGTGTTCCTGAAATTATTGCGCTTCCGATTCAACAAGGCCTTCCAGAATATTTGCGGTGGGTTCGAGAATCTACGAACCAAACTCATCACTCGGCATGAAGGAGATGCTGCATACTTGAAGATGGATGGAATCACCATTTTAATTTACTTTTCAACGTCATTGGTGAATGAATGAAAGAATCCGAGGAGACCATAACAGTCATAATTTTTCGTGGAGCGCGAGCGAATCCATGGCGTCTGAAAATCCGCAAAGCGTTTGTGAAGCATGGGTTGATCTGGGGCTTGGTGTTGTTGTTGATTCAAGGTGGAATCGTGACGCATTACGTCTATCAATGGAATCAATTGAGTGAGTTTGAGGGAATTAAGAAGGAGTTGAATGTGACTCGTTCCAAAACCAGCACATTTTCGACTGAAGTCGATGGTATGAAGAAACGGATGTTGGCATTAGAGAACCTCAACAGAAAATTGCAAACGATGTTTGGGTTGGAGCCTGATGACATTCATGGTTTACCGTCAGACTTGGCGGGGCAAGGTGGAGAAGAGCTGCCCTATGACGGTTTGCAAGATGAAGCGGATGTTCAGCCTCTTGTCTCCAATGACAGAGTGTCTTCTGTAAGCGTGGCTGATGTTTCTAGTGCATTTTTGACGACTAAGAGGCAAATACGTGAAATAAAAGTGGGGCTTGATTGGTTGAATCAAGAGACAAAATTTGAGAGCCAAATTCTGGACAATCTTTCCTCTGTAGCCAGGAAAAAAGCGGTCCAATGGGCCTCGACTCCTTCTATTTGGCCTGTAAGCGGAAGAATTACATCACGCTTTGGACCAAGAATATCACCATTTACCGGAAAAAAGCGGTTGCATGCTGGAGTTGATGTTGGCGCTCCTACCGGAACTGAGGTTCGAGCCCCGGCATCAGGAAAAGTTGTTGTGGCGGCGTATGATAGTCGAATGGGAAAATTTATCCGTATTGACCATGGATTTGATATTGAGACGACGTATGGTCACTTATCAAAGATTCATGTGAAATATGGTGATCGAGTGAATCGAGGCGATCTCATTGGCCTTGTGGGCAACACAGGGAAATTTTCAACCGGTCCGCATCTTCATTATCAAGTTGCAGTGAATGATAAGGTCGTCGACCCTCTCCACTATATCCTTGATTAGGTGTCCTGCCTTTGCATGGCAAGCGTAGGCAGGTTATCCTCTTTTCCTGGATTCTTCTTCTAAGTACCTGATTTTTTAGACATCCAGATCTTTCAGGACATCTTCTGGAACAAAAGACCTAAACGCACAGAGATCTCAATGGGTCTTCTTTTTGTTGCAGTGGGCCTTCTTTTATGTTGAATTGTATGTCAATATCACCTAGATTATACCTTGGAAAATTGATATAGTCTGGTGGTGCGTTTTTGAAAAAGGTTCTATTGTTCATGACAACTACGATTCTTGATGAGTTTTCTTTACAAAAAAACGACTGCATCTCAAGATGATCGTTTTATAACCTCAAAGAAGGAGACAGATTATGAGTCTCGATTATGTGAAGTTTACACCTGGTTTTGGAAAGTTTATGCCAAAAGAATATCGCGATATGGTAGAGCATGGTCCATTTGGCAAAAAGACAACGGTGTCCCAGGTAGGCACCTTTAAAGAAATTATGGAAGAACATCCCATGTGTGCGGGATGCGCGATGACATTGTTTATTCGTTTAGCGTTTATTGCCCTTCCGAATCCTGAAGATACCATTATGGTGGGGACAGCTGGTTGTGGCCGATTGGCGATTTCCCAAGCTGCCGTTCCTTTTGTTTATGGAAATTACGGTGACCAAAATGGGGTAGCGAGTGGGTTATCTCGTGGACTTCGCTTGAGATTTGGTGATCGGCCAAAAGATGTGGTGGTTATGGCAGGAGATGGGGGAATGGCAGATATTGGCTTTTCTTGTACCTTGCATTCCTGGTTTCGAAAAGAAAAGTTTACGACCATCATGTTAGACAACGAAGTGTACGGAAATACAGGTGGTCAAGAGAGTGGTATGACGAATAAAGGGCAAGTGCTCAAGATGGCCCCACTTGGGAAAAAATTCGAAAAAATGGATATGCTAGGAATGGCCAAAATAGCGGGATGTGCATATGTGGCAACGGTGGTTCCCAATAATCCTCGGAGAGTAGAAAGTGTCATAAAAAAAGCAGTATTGATTGCACGAGAAGTGGGTCCAACATACATCCAAGCCTATACGTCCTGTAATATCGAATATGCGATTCCGACAGATCAAGTATTGCAAGATTGTAAGGATGTGGAAAATGATCGTTATAAATTTTCTGAATATTTAACAGATGAAGCAAAACACCATTTGTCGAGTCTTTATGGGTATAAAGAATATCTTCCGAAACCAGCAGCGGCGTTAACAAAAGGGTAATCTTTTAACCTAACTGGCGTTGGTAGTTTCAGTACTTTAGGATGATGGAGGTTGAGTATGGCTATTCGTTTTAACATTCGCATGGCAGGTCTTGGGGGTCAGGGTGTCGTAACCGCATCACATATTTTTAGCACGGCGGTTATTAATGCCGGTGGGGAAAGCACCATCGTTCCTTTCTATGGGTCTGAAAAGCGAATGGCTCCCGTAGAAAGTTATGTGCGTGTCTCGGATGAGCCAATTTATGAAATTGGGGAAATTACATTCCCACATATCCTCATGATCTTTCATCCGCAGTGCATCACTCATGGAAAGAGTTACACAAATCCATTTTATTTTGGTTTAAAACAGGATGGAGTCGTGCTTATCAATAGCAATACACCAATGACACTTGAGCCGGATCAAACGGCGGAATTAAAAGACTTAAATGCGAGAATTTATTACCTCCCGGCGACCAAAATGTCGCTAGAAGTTGCTGGAATAGATCTGGCCACGAATATGGCCATGGTTGGAGCAATCGGAGCGATCACGGGTCTTGCAGACTTAGAGCCTATGGGTACTGCAGTGAAAGATCGATTCCTGGGAAAAGGTTTTGTGGTGTCAGGTGGGACTGCTGCACTTGATAGCGTCGTGGAAAGAAAGTTTAAGAAAAAGTCAGAACTGATTGGAAAAAACTTAGCAGTGGTCAAGGCTGCGTGGGATTATTGTCATGAACATGGTTGGGCGAAGGCGAAAGATTCAACCACTGCAGGTGCGAGTGCGTAGTGTTCATATTGTGAAAGGGGGCTGCCGATGTATTTAGTTGCGAATATAGATCAGGAAATATGTGCCGCAACTAGCTGTAAGTTGTGTACACAGTTTTGTCCAGAAGCCAATACGATTCAATATAATACAGAGTTAGGAAAAGATAAGGGTTTGAAGTATGGTTCAGCCTATGTTGCCGTGGATCGTTGTAAAGGCTGTGCCCAATGTGTGTGGGTGTGCGATAACATGGCGAAACATCACGCCATTAAGATGGAAATGATTGATCAGATTGGGGATCAGGCACTCACCGAAAATATTTCATACCATGAAAAAACTACTAACGCCGTTTTAGCAAGTCCGTGGAAATCCTAAACTCAATCACGTCCTTGCTGATTTTGTATTTAATTTGAATCGGAGTTCAACGTGGAATTAACGAAAGAACTAGAAGAAGCAATCGTGGCTCCAGGGCCACAAGGTTTCCATCCCCCATCGGCTGCTGAACTTGGCGTATTGACGCCGGATGAAGGGTATGGTCTGAAATTTGGCCATGTTGTTGAGGAAGAGCGGGCAATGGAAGCCATGGCGCATACGATGTTCACAAGAAAAAATGCGACCATTTTCCCTGGACCAATGGTGTTGTGGGCATGGAATGAACATGCGGCAGATAAGGCAAAAGCGGTGTTGGAATTGGCTGCCCAAATTCCCGAGGTATTGGTCATTCCAATGCCGGACTACAGACCCAAGTACCCAAAAGTTGAGCCTGAAGAAGCCATCAACCCGAATCATCCTAATTTGACGATCTGGGGGAATAAGATTGAAGCCTGTATTTTTGTTGGAGTGCATTGCCATTATGCCAATCTCACCCTCAAGATGATTAGAGCCGGAACGAATTGTTGGACTTCGGCTATTTGTGCGGAACAAGGCCATGAAGATGCCATGTTTACGGTTCGAGATTCTGATGCGGCAAAAATTAGACGGGTCACGGCTGTCTTTAAGCGGGTACGAGAAGAGATGGGGATTGCATTACCAGATCATAAAGAAAATGTTCGTTTTACTGGCCTTCAGTCTCTTGTTCATGGAAACAAGACTCACACCAATCCGTTAGATTTCACTCTTGAAACCCCAGTTGATGGGAACGCGGCGGCCTTTGGTCATAAAGCAGAAGACATGCAAAAAGAAGCGTAAGTGATATGTTGACATTATACTTTAGCAATAGGGGAACGAAGCCATGAGTGAAGGTTTAGAAACAGAAGTCAAAACCAATCCCCAAGGCGATCCAATTACTAGCGCTCCCGCTGAAAAAGCGGATGCTAGTAGTGGAATAAAAGACCCTCATGGGGAAGCCAAGCGCCAGCGGGAAGTTTCTCCGGATTATATGTTTTTTGAGGCTCCTCGTGAGCGGGAATTTATTACGGGAAGTGAATGTGCAAAAGAAGCGGTGAGGCGTTCAAATGTCGATTTATCCGTGGCATATCCCATTACCCCGCAAAGTGAAACATTGCAATTAATCGGGGTCTTGTATGGGGAAGGCTATGTGAAGGAATTCTATCGTGGCGAAGAAGAATTTGGAGTCATGTCGGCAATTGCCGGGGCCTCGCGCGCAGGTGTTCGAGCCTTTACAGCCACAGCAGGTCCTGGAACATTACGCGGTCTTGAGCCTATCGTCTCGTGGGCTGGTCACCGTCTTCCTGCCGTGTGCATGTTTACATGCAGAGTTGTCAATGCTCCGCTGGCTATCCAACCGGATAATGTTGAAATTGCATACCTTTTGAACTGCGGAATGATTCTGTTTCATGCGGAAAATCAGCAGGATTTGTTTGATTTTATCATGAAGGCGTTTATTATCGGTGAAAAAAATGATGTGACTCTCCCGGTAGGTGTCTGCTGTGATGGTTTTTTTGTGACTCATGCTCGAGGGTATTGTTCAATGCCTGATCGAGGGATAAAGTTACCAGCTCGGGATCCTTACCGAGGGTCTGTACCAGTTTTAGATGCTGAAAATCCTCCAGCTCGATTGTCCCGTGATGCTCCAGTACAGAAATCTAATTTTATGGCCTACAACATTCACGCCGTGTGGCAGCAGGAAGTATGGGCTGCTGTTGAGCGTTCACGCAAATATATTGACCACTTTATGGATGGATTGTTAGAAGCTCAGGATGTGGAAGGCGCAGATGTTCTCCTTATTGCTTCGGGGAGCGCAGCGGCCCAATCCCGCGAAGCGGTCCGCCAATGTAAGGAAAAGGGGATAAAGGCTGGATTGATCAAGATTCGTTCATTGCGACCTTTCCCGACAAACGAATTGAGGAAACTTTGTGCGAAGGCCAAACTTATTGTCATTCCAGAATTTAATTATGTTGGATGGTTGGCTAAAGATGTCGCCAAGACAATTTATGGGTTTTCCAATGCAAAAATTGTGGCCGGTCCACATGTCTATGGAGGAATGTCCATGCCGGTGGAAATGATTACAGAGGAAGTGGAATGTGGATTGGCTGGTAAAAAGTCGGTTAATGTTCCACCTTCATCAATTATGGGATAAATAGATCGACGGCTATGGCAGATTTGTGAGAAGTAAATAACCCATTTGTTAGTCAATTGAGTCAAATGACAAGCCCGTCCCAAATAAATTGGGGCGGGCTTTTCTGTATTATTCGGAAAATAAAAACATAATATGTCTTTTGTGCAACCAAGACGAATTCTCGTAACAAACGATGACGGGATCAATGCGCCGGGTATTCGTGCGTTGGTAAAATCTCTGTCAGTTTTGGGTGAAGTGTGGGTGGTGGCGCCTGAAAAAGCCCAAAATGCAGTGGGCCGCGCCATGACCTTGCATAAACCATTGCGTCTTAGTCCAATGCGGCCACGGTGGTTTTCTGTCAACGGGACTCCAGCGGATTGTATGACCTTAGCCCTTTGTCATCTCTTAGAGTCAGACTTGCCACAGTTGGTGGTCTCCGGGATTAATAAAGGTTGGAATTTAGGCGATGATGTCACCAATTCAGGGACCGTTGCAGGTGCATTAGAAGGGATGCTCCATGGGATTCCGGCCATGGCGGTTTCCTTGGAAGATTCTCCCAAGGCTTCCTATACCGTAGCTGGAGATTATGCGGTCCGGCTAGCTGAACGTGTTTTGAAATATGGGTTATCCAATGGGACAATCTTAAATGTGAATGTCCCAGCTCCGAAAAAAGAAGCCATTGCCGGGATTCAGTTCACGAGTTTGAGCCATCGTCGATATCATAAACCAATCGTTGAAAAAATTGACCCCAGAGGCGTGTCGTATTTTTGGATTGCCGGTGAACGAGAATCGTGGGCTCGAACAACACCATCTGATCATGATGTTGTGGAAAATAACATGGTTTCCGTCACTCCGTTGCATTTAGATTTAACGGATTATGATTCCCTCAAAAGCCTGAAAAAATGGGAAAGAAGCCTGTCTCCTGAGAAGGCCCCTTCTGTCTTGTCCATTCAAAAAGTGAAAAAAGTGAAAAGTCGTAAAGTCAAACCTTAGCCAGTTGTGAAATTATTTTCTAGGCATTTTTTTCACCATACATGGAATTGGTTAAGCAATTATATGACTGGATGCTTTCCTGGGCTGATTCACCCTATGGGGTGCCGGCACTCTTTGGTTTAGCCTTTGCTGAATCTTCTTTTTTCCCTCTCCCGCCTGATGTGTTATTGATTGCCCTAGCCCTTGGTAATCCTGCAAATGCCTGGTGGTATGCCGCAGTCGCCACTATCGGGTCGGTTTTAGGAGGGGCCATGGGTTATGGGATTGGCTGGTATGGTGGACGTCCGGTGTTGAAAAAAATCATGGGGCAGGAACGTGTGGATGTTGTGCATGACTATTTCCAGCGGTATGAAGCCTGGGCGATTCTCATCGCCGGTTTTACCCCCGTTCCCTATAAAATTTTTACTATTGGAGCCGGGGCGTTTTTTGTAGATTTCAAAACCTTCATGCTGGCCTCGCTGGTGAGTCGAGGCGCACGTTTTTTTCTGGTAGCTGGTGCCATTCAACTCTTCGGTCCGTGGATAAAAGAGCTGATTGAAAACTATTTCAATCTCTTGTCGATCATCTTCATCGTTCTCTTAGGCTTAGGTTTTTGGATTGTGAAATATCAAGGGCAGAAATTGACGAAAAAAACATCTTCACGAGAGACGTAGGCAATGTCGATTTCCATTTATAATACGAAGACCAAAAAGAAAGATGCCTTTGTTCCATTAATTCCTGAACAGGTGAGCATGTATGTCTGTGGAGTCACGGTCTATGATGACTGCCATCTCGGCCATGCCCGTAGTGCATTGACCTTCGAAGTGATCCGTCGCTATTTGGAATTTTCCGGCTACCAGGTGACGTATGTTCGAAATTTCACGGACATTGATGATAAAATTCTCAACCGGGCTCAGCAAGAAGGTGTGCCATGGAACGACATCAGTGAACGGTACATTCAAGCCTTTTACAGGGACATGGGGGCATTGGGTATTACCAGGCCCACCGCAGAGCCTCGAGCCACTGAACATATGCAGGATATTCTCAACATGGTCGAAGGCCTTGTTAACAAGAACATGGCCTATGAATTGGATGGTGATGTGTATTTTTCTGTGAGAAAGTTTTCCAGCTATGGACAACTGTCTGGAAAGAAATTAGAAGAATTACAGGCTGGTGCCCGGGTTGAAGTTGATACCAGGAAACGCGATCCGATGGACTTTGCCTTATGGAAAGCGTCGAAGCCCGGGGAGCCTAGTTGGGATAGTCCCTGGGGAAAAGGTCGTCCAGGTTGGCATATTGAATGCTCGGCCATGTCGGTGGCCGAGTTAGGTTCCACCTTCGATATTCACGGTGGTGGCAAGGATTTAATTTTCCCGCACCATGAAAATGAGATTGCCCAATCCTGCGCCTATACCGGAAAAGAATTTGCGCGCTATTGGGTCCATAATGGATTTGTGACCGTGGACAAAGAAAAAATGTCTAAGTCGTTAGGGAATTTTTTCACCATCAGGGAAATATTTGAGAAGTCGCCTGTTTCAGATTCGGAAATAATAACCGGTGAGTGTTTGCGCTATTATCTCTTGTCGACTCATTACCGAAGTGATTTAAACTTTTCAGAAAAGTCTCTTCCTGAAGCCAAATCGGCAATGGATGGTATCTATGGATTAATACAACGGTTAGAGGAATCTGAGACTCAAGAACTCAGTTTCGGTGACGAAGATTGTGGACAAATCTTGAAGGAATTTTCCAAAAAATTCCAAGAAAGTATGGATGATGATTTTAATACGCCCAAGGTGCTTGGAGCCTTTCATGAATTGCGTGGAGAGGTCAATAAACTATTGAGGGGGTTGGGGTTGTCCAAAGAGGCCAAACAAAATGTTATAGAGAGTCTTAAAAAATATGGGCAACCATTGGGTCTTTTCCAGATTCCTTCAAAGGAATGGATGCGTGGGGTACATTTATTAGAAGGGCATTTCTCACATTCTCTCACATTAACTGCTAACCTAGTGACAGGGCCGAAAGATGAATGGGTTAATCAAAAAATTAAATTGCGTAATGAAGCCCGCGCCAAAAAGGATTTTTCGACCGCCGATACAATCCGAAAAGAATTAGCTGCCCAAGGTATTATTCTCGAAGACCGACCTGATGGCACCACGCGCTGGAAACGATGAACCCGCCAATGTGTTGTATGGGTTTCATGCGGTCACTGAAGCTCTGCAATCGTCTTCCCGCGTGATCGAACGGCTCTGGCTGGCGAAATCAGATGGCCGCTTTTTTCCACTCACTCGTCTAGCCAAAGAACGACATATCCCCTATTCCGTCGAATCCCGTGAGCGATTAGATCGCCTTGCTGGTGATCGTCATCATCAAGGGGTCGTCGCCACTGTTGCGGCGAAACAGTATTTGGAGGGGGAAGAATTGCTCGATGAAGTGGAGCAACGCCACGTTCCCTCGCTTCTCGTGGTCTTAGACCAGATTCAAGATCCACATAATCTTGGAGCCATTGCTCGATCAGTCGACGCAGCAGGAGGACATGGTATTGTCATTCCAAAGCATCGTGCGGTCGGCCTCACAGCTGGAGTGGCGAAAGCTTCTGCTGGTGCGTTGGAACATGTGCCTGTGGCCCGTGTGACGAATATTGGAAAGTTTCTTGAGCTTTGTCAAAAACAAGTTATTCAAACAGTTGCCTTGGATGCTCACGCGACCATCTCATATGATGAATGTGATTTGACCGGACCATTGGCCTTAGTCTTTGGAAGCGAAGGGGAAGGGATTCGACCGATTGTGCTGAAGAAGTGCGATGAGCATGTGAGGATCCCGATGTCGGGAAAGATTAATTCGTTGAATGTGTCGGTTGCTGTGGCGGTGACGATCTTTGAAGCGGCCCGGCAACGGGCGCACAAGGTGTGAGCGGCGGGCGGACGTTATTTGATCTGAATGAGCCCTTCCTGAATAGCTGCGTTGAGTAGCTGCGCGGCATTTGATACCCGAACTTTTTTCATCATATTGGCACGATGGGCTTCCACTGTCTTGACGCTAATTTTTAGCTGCTGCGCAATTTCTTTATTTTTCAGTCCTGACCAGATGAGTTGAAGAATTTCCTGTTCCCGTTGCGTCAGGGCTTCCGGTCGTTTGCGTTTAATCGGAATGTCTCCTGATGGTGTGGTATTCATGAATTTTTCGATATCCTTGCTTGGGCGAATTATCTAAGGGTTCGCGAAACAATAACTCCCCAGAATTCGCGCCCAGATTTGTGCTAGGTTGGGTCGATCTGAGGGAGCCCAACCGCAGGCGTCGCAAGGGCGACGTTGAGGATTGGGCGAGTGTAGATCGGCCTAACCTGGCCCGAAGATGGGAGGCGAAAATGGGAAGTTATTATTTCGCGAGCTCTAAGGGAGAATATCAGGTCATTTTGAGATTGTAAACTGAAAGTATACGTAAACTCACCCTAGTCGAATTAACTACGGAATATGTGGCATTGATGTCTCACTGGATTGTTTGGTTACACGTCTTTATTCTTGGAATCATCATCGGGAGTTTTCTGACCGTCTGTATCCATCGTATCCCGAAAGGGTTATCAATTGTTGCGCCACGGTCAGTCTGCCCGCAATGTGAAGCGCAAATCGGCTGGTATGACAATGTGCCGGTATTCAGCTTCTTATGGCTCAGGGGGCGATGCCGGGGATGTCAGGTCGCTATTCCATTACGATATCCTGTTATTGAGCTGGTCAATGGTCTGGGATACCTTTTAGTGGTATGGCGGTTCGGGTTCACATGGGCCACAATGGTCTATGCCGGATTATTTTCGGTGTTGTGGATGGTGACCTGGATTGACTGGGATCACAAGATTATTCCTGATGTGGTGACCTTGCCGGGCATTGTCATCGGGTTTGTGTGTGGGGCGCTGTTACTGCCCACGGGATGGTTGAATTCGCTGTTGGGCATTCTTGTTGGTGGAGGGTTTTTGCTAGGGCTCGCCTGGATCAGTCCTTATGTGTTTGGCAAAGAGGGGATGGGCGGCGGCGATATAAAATTCTTGGCCATGATTGGCGCATTCTTAGGCTGGCAGCAGGCCATCATCACCTTGATGGTGGCGTCGGTGGTTGGCGCGGTGATCGGGGTCGGGCTCTTGGCGGCAAAAGTGCTGAAAAAAGGGCAATACATTCCCTTCGGTCCGTACTTAGCGTTGGGAGCCCTTATTGCCATGCTGTGGGGCATAGATATATGGCACTGGTATTTTCGCGGGATGATCTGAAGTGATGCAGGAACAAAATCTCAGCGGGCAGGATGGAAACAAGCTAATGGTGAACAAATCTCAATCCGTGGCAAAGGGGTTTACCTTGATAGAACTCATGATCGTGCTTGGCATTATGAGTGTCACCTTTATGCTGACGAATATGTGGTTGTCATCTCAGTTACCTCGTTGGCGATTGAACGGGGCGGTACGGCAAGTGATGTCCGATCTGGTTGCGGCCAAAATGAAGGCGGTGGTCGAGCGAAATCGGCAACGGATTTTCTTCCAGGACCATCGTCATTATTTGATACTGGATGACAAAAACAATAATGGAAAGATTGATGCGGGTGAACATCAGGACATCAGGGATATTCAAGCTGACTATCAGGATGTCACGATGACCGCCTCCAATAATCCATCGTTTTTACCTCGTGGCACGGCCTCGAATCTAGCCTCCATCACACTGACGAATTCCGCTGGATCACGAAAGATTACGGTTAGTATTACGGGCCGGGTGAAAGTGAAATCGTAAATGCATGCTGAAAGCAAACGGTTCTGGCATGTCTCGTACTATGCACAGAGGCAGCAAGGGGCATCCCTGCTGGAAATTCTTATCGCCATGGCTGTGGTCTTTCTCGCGTTGATGGGATTTGCAGGATTTTCTGTTGTGGCACATACAGGTATGAGTGCCAGTTACAAGATGACACAAGCGGTCACGTTGGCGCAGGAAAAGATGGAAGACATTCAGCGGGAAGGCGTCCTACCTGGTTTCACGCATGTTTTAAACATCACAGAGCCCTACGGATCGATCTCAGGCGCACTCCATCATCAACGCATTCTCACGATGACCCCTGATGATCCTCTGCCAGGGTTGCATACTGTGACCGTTGATGTGGAATGGGATCACGGGGCACATACCATCTCTCTCAAAACGTACCTTACCCAGGAGTAGCGAATTCGTGATGTCACGTTGGCAAATGCCATCTGGTGCAGGTTTCACCCTTATCGAGATGGTCATGGCGCTCGCGTTGAGCTTTGTCACGGTGACGGCGGTCTATTCTCTCTATGTCAGTGAACTCAGGGCTCAGAACGTGCGTGAGGATCGGCTGGACATGCAGCAGCAGGCACGAGTCGTGATTGATGTGGTCAGCCGTGAACTCTTGATGGCGGGTTTTGATCCCCGTGGAGTTAATCGCGATGTAGATTTGAGCAATGATTTTCAAGGAGTGACATACCATCATGATCGTTTGATCATCAAGGCGGACCTGAGCGGAAATGGCCTGATCGTGGATGCCAATGAGTCCATCATATTTG
>Ga0209987_10001498_pt1 | contig 12821 bp, 13 predicted proteins | sample N074metaG_FD_182134 | JGI IMG/M metagenome (GOLD analysis project Ga0209987, IMG submission 182134) | Deep subsurface microbial communities from Kermadec Trench to uncover new lineages of life (NeLLi) - N074 metaG (SPAdes) (version 2) | ecosystem: Environmental > Aquatic > Marine > Ocean trench... | reverse complement strand
TTTCACGTTGTATTTTTTTTGTAAATGGCTTAAATAATATAAAGTAAATCAACGAACAATAACTTAGGAAAATAATGATTGGAAAACTGCTTAAAGTTGCAAACCTGTCTTTAATTAATGAGACTATATATTCAGCATCAATAACATCACTAAAACTAAAAGCAGATATGATTTTATAATCAATTGTTAATAAATAAGCCTCGAAAGGTAATGTTAAATAAATAATCACTGCAATTATAAAGAGCCAACCATTTTCCCTTAAACTTATTTTTGATGTAAAAAGAAATATCGTAAACACAATAATAAAAAATATATAAAGAATGAATGTTGTGTTTACAGCAGGAACAATTGTGACTATAATCCCGCTGAGATTTTGTTGATTTACGTAATGCATAATATTCATATCAATATCAAATAACTGATAACTTATGATCATCCTTTCTGCATAGGAGCCCAGCCAAATTGCGCCGGAGAGCACTGCTAAGAATGCAAATATTTTATTTAAAAGATATTGTTCTTTCATCTTAAATTTTTAATTAATTAAATTAAACTTAAAAAAAATTTATGATTATTGCTTCAGTTGATATTGGCACAAATACTGTCCTTTTGCTTATTGCAGAAGTTGATGAGACTTCTTTTGAAATCACTCCCCTTCTTAATGAGTATAAAATGCCAAGAATCGGCAGAGGGTTAATACTAAGTGAGAGAATTACCGTGGAACGTATTGAGAAATTATTTACTGTCCTCTCTGAATACAAATCAATTATAAGTAAATACAATGTTGATAATGTGCTTGTAACTGCAACAAATGCTCTTCGAATAGCCGCTAATGCCCCTGAGATTGTTGAACGAATTAAAAAGCAATTATCATGGAATGTCAATATCATTTCTGGTAAGACTGAAGCAGAGTTCGCATTCCTTGGGGCTGTACCGGTTTCAACTAAAAATAAAAATATTTTAGTTATTGATATTGGCGGTGGAAGCACGGAGTTAATACTCGGGAATGAAAATAGTATTGAATATAGGAAGAGTTTTCCGATTGGTTCTGTTAGTGTAACCGAAAATTACCTAAAAAATTCTCCACCACTTGATATGGGGTTACGTGAGTTAAAAATTCATTTGGAAACTATATTTACAGAGATTAAAAACAAGGTTGCTCCCGATTTAACATATTCAATCGCAGGAACTCCTACTACCCTTTTTTGTATGATGAATGAGATAAAAAGTTTTGACGATTCAATTGTAGAGGGGGGTATTTTGAAGCATGGAGATATTGCTAATTTGATACAAGAATTGCAAAAATTATCCTCGGAAGAAATTAGAAACGACTACGGAAAAATAATGCGAGGAAGGGAAGATATCATTTTAGGTGGATCAATTATCTTATTAAATATTATGGAGTTATTACATTTATCTAATGTTATTGTTAGCTCAAGAGGAGTTAGATATGGTGCGATTGTTTCTTTTCTTAATGGAATGCAAAACAAAGGATGATAATTTAATGAGTTCACTTTAAATAAACCTCATTGTCTAATCTGTCATTCCCACGAAAGTGGGAATCTCTTTAATAATATGAATCTTACAGTTCCCAATTCCTAGTATAAAAAACTGCTCCCATATTTTAATCCTGCTCCACAAATTAATTCTCAATACATTTAACTATTTTTTAGAACCTCGTGAAAATTATATAGAAAGAAATCTATATCATTTTTGGTTGTGATAAGAGGAGGTAATAATCGTATAACATTTTTATTTGTGCAATTCGCAAGTACATTTTTTTTAATAAGATTTTCAATTAACAAAGTACAATTATCATTCATCTCTACACCAATCATAAAACCGAGCCCGCGGATTTCTATAATTTTATCAGGAAATAGATTATTCAATTCCTCAAGTTCGCTCTTAAAATAATTGCCTAAATCTACGGCATTTTTTATCAACCCATTTTCAAAAACCTGCTCAAGTACTACTAACCCAGCAGCACAGCTAACAGGATTGCCACCGAACGTAGTACCGTGTAATCCATACGAAAATGATTCATCAAATTCACCATTAGTAAGCATCGCTCCTAAAGGCAATCCACCACCAATTGATTTTGCAATTAACACAATGTCAGGCGAAACATCAAAGTGATTAAATGCGAATGGTTTCCCTGTTCTTCCTACACCGCTTTGGATGCAATCAGCAACAATTGCAAAATCATATTTTTGTTTTAATTCTGCTAACAACTTAACAAACTGAGTGGAAATTAAATTTATTCCGCTTTCTCCTTGAAGGAATTCTATAAAAATTGCAGCGGTTTTTTCATTTATTTTCTTTTGTAAATCTTCTTCATCGTTAAATTTAATTGTACTAATTTTTGGTAGTAAAGGTTCAAATCCTTTTTTATATTCTTTACGATCAGTCAAGCTTAAAGCTCCGTAAGTTCTGCCATGGAAAGAATTAGTTAATGAAAATATTTCGCCTTCACTCCCCTTTAATCTGCGGATACATTTAATTGCAGCTTCAACAGCTTCCGCACCGCTATTTGTAAGAAAAGCTTTTGACATATTAGAATATTTTAAAAGTTTAGCAGTAAATTCTAATTGTATATCAGTAATAAAATAATTTGAAAGATGTGAAAATTTAGCTATCTGTTTGTTTATTGCTTCTACAATTCGGGGATGAGCGTGACCTAAAGCATTAACACCCAATCCTCCGATAAAATCGAGATATCTTGTTCCATCTTTAGCAATTAAATGAACACCATCCCCGTGAGAAATATTGATCGGTATTCTCTTATAGGTTCGAAGAAAAAGTTCCTCTTCTTCTTTTAAATAATTATCCATCAATAATACTTATACTGTGAAAATAAATTTTGAAGAGTAAAATAAAATTATCGCTAAGAAGAAGTAGAAAACAAAGGAGTAAATGATACTGTAAAGCAAAGAATCAGTTTGAACTTTAAATGCTTTATAAGAAAGTAAAACAGACCAACCGATAAGCAGGATTTCAGCCCCGGCAAATATGTATGCTGTAATTCCTTTAATAACAAAAGGAGTTGGATTTATTGAAAAAAGATATTCACCAAAGACAACTAATTCTATTATAAAAAGAAAAATAATTCCGAATACATTCGGCAGCAAAGAGTAAGTTATTACAGTAAAATTATCCCGGAACCTTGTAGTGATATACATTAATTTATTTATAGCTGTAAAACAGATTGAAAATAAAATTAAATAGACCACTAAAATGCCAAATATAATTAGATAACTTAAATACAGACTTGTGGAAGGATTGAAAGTGCCGAGACTGATGAGTGAAATAAATCTGGTATTCACTAGCATTTTTACGGCAATAAAAATCAGGAGGAAACTAATAAAATTTTTATGTTCTGAAAGTACGATCAGCTCGAATGCTTTTTTTGGGCTTTCGATCAATAACCCAATAACATTCCACAAATCTATATTAAAAACTCTTTCGCGAATAAATGAATTGCAGTTTTTGCAAGTGTATGCATAAGGAGGATTTTCAGCCGAACAATTTGAACAGGTAATTCTATTATTCATATGTTTATATTTTCAGTTTAATCCCTGTCTAAGTATGAATGTATGATTGCATGTAATGAATCTGCAAACTTCCTTTGGATAGATATTGAATATCTTTTGAATGATTCTTCATGCACCAATACATAAATCTATTTCAAAAATTTAATCATTCCCTTTGCCGAAGGCAGTAAGACTGTATAAAAAGTAATATTGATTGGATTGTCATTCGCATGAAAGTGGGCATCTCTTACAATTTTAAACATTTGGATTTCCGTTTTCACAGAAATGACAAAAAATAAATATTTTATACATAGTCTCCATTTCTTCGGAAGTGTTTAATTGTTTTTACATGATAAGTTCAATTAAAATAATCTTCGCTTATCATCGGTGTATATAAGACTAAAAATGATACGTTATTTTTAATCTTGGTGTGTGCATAAGATAATCTTCTTCAACAGAAAAATCAAAAAGATGTGCGCCGACAAATGCATCAACCAAATTAAGCAAGTAAGTTATAGCAATGTAAATTGTAAACTGATCTCTTTGATCACGGTAAAAATCTCTTTTCGCTTTATCAAAACGGTCTTCGGTTTGAATAAAATTATCTCTGTAAGTTTTATAATTATTGTTGTTAAGGATCCATTGCGAACCGAACCAACCCAGTAATCCCCAGATAACAGGAATATGCCAATAGTTTTCGGTATAGAACTGCCCCCACCCCGGAAGAATAGCACTTCTGCCGACAGCACCCCATGGTGATTTTTGCATTTGGAAAGTTTGTTCGCCGGATGAAATGGTAGTATCACTAACAACTTCCTGCTGTGCTGCAAGCGAGGTTATAAGTACAAAAAGGATAACTATAGATTTAATTATAATTTTTATCAATGATCTCAAACAATTCAAATAACCTCTCAAGCTCGGTTGAAGAATAGTACTCGATTACAATTTCCCCGCCGCCGTTTTTTCGTTGTTTGCACGAAACTTTGGTACCGAAAATTTTTCTCAATTTATCTTCAACATCATTCAAGTTAGCCGAAGCTGATTTAGGAGAGATTGTAAAGGATTTTTTAACAGTTTCGCTCTTAGGAGTAATATAAAATTCCTTAACAAGCTGTTCTACTTTTCTAACAGATAAATTTTTATCTAATATCTTTTTAAGAATGTTAAGCTGTGCGGATTTATTCGGCAGATTGATTAGTGCTCTTGCATGCCCGGCAGTAATAGTACCAGAAACTAAACTTTGCTGAATTTTTTGAGGCAGTTTTAGTAACCTTATTGAATTAGCTATAGTGGTTCTTTTCTTTCCGACTTTTTCTGCAATTTGTTCTTGTGTAAGATGGCATTCGTCCATTAATCTTTTAAATGCGGTTCCAATTTCAATAGGATTAAGATCCTCGCGTTGAATATTTTCTATCAGTGCTAATGCAAGCAATAATTCATCAGAATCAATATGGATTATGTAAGCAGGGATTTCTTTGTAACCAATTTCACGGAAGGCATTTAATCGTCTTTCGCCAGAGATCAACTGGTATTTATGATCGGGAGTTCGCCTTACTGTAATTGGCTGAATCAATCCGTTGGATAGAATTGATTTTTTCAATTCTTCCATCGCTTCAGCATTAAAATCGGTTCTTGGCTGATACGGATTACGTGAAATAAAATCAACGGATATTCTTGCCAGAATATCCACCTGTTTGCCGTCATCATCTCTAAGATTTTTAAAATCCTTTTCCACATCACTATTCTTCACATAGTCCTGTGGTTTGATGAGAGCATCAAGTCCTCTTCCTAATCCGTGTTTAATTTTACCCATAGTTAATTTGTTTTAATCTCTTTAGAATTACGTTCTAATAATTCGTTTGTAAGAGCCATATAATTTCTAGCTCCAGTTGAAATTGCATCGTAATGAATAATCGGTTTTCCGTAACTAGGCGATTCTGAAATTCGTACGTTTCTATGGATAACTGTTTCATATACTTTATCGCCAAAATATTTTCTTACCTCTTCAGCTACCTGGTGAGAAAGGTTTAACCGGGTATCGAACATAGTTAGCAGCACACCTTCAATGGCTAATCTCTTGTTGTAATGCTTCCTAACAATATTAATAGTATTAAGTAACTGTCCTAATCCTTCGAGTGCAAAATATTCGCATTGTACAGGGATTAAAACCGAATCGGATGCTGTAAGTGAGTTTAATGTTAGCAGACCCAGCGATGGCGGGCAATCAATAATTATATAATCATATTTGCCAGTAATATTTTGCAAAGCATTGTGTAGCAGCCTTTCTCGTCCTTCCATATCAACCATTTCAATCTCTGCTCCCACTAAATTTATGTTAGACGGAAGAATATCGAGGAATGGCATATATGAATCAATAATTATATCATTAATATCTTCATTTCCAATCAGTACTTCATAAACAGAAGGATTGTAATTTGTAATGCTCAAACCTGATGATGAGTTTGCCTGTGGATCAATATCTACGAGTAAAGTTTTCTTTTCGGCAGCAGCAATTAGTGAAGACAGATTTATTGCAGTTGTTGTTTTACCAACTCCGCCTTTCTGATTTGCTATGGAAATTATTTTTGTCATTAAGTTGTATTAATATAAACTTTTCTAATAGAATTCTTTTAAAATTGGATTTTTAAAATAGCACTTCGAACCTTATTTTCATAGGTATTTGAAACGCAAGCACTATTCTTGATTATAATTCTATCTCTTCACCGTATTCCATTACAATGCATTTAAAACCTTTTGCCTCTACCTTTGCTTTAAAATCATTTGGATCAGCTTCAATAACAGGGAAAGTGTTGTAGTGCATTGGAATTGCAACTTTTGGAGAAGTTAATTCAACGGCTTTTACTGCATCGGTTATTCCCATTGTAAAGTTATCTCCAATCGGCAGCAGCATATAATCTATCGGAGTTATCTCACCTATAAGTTTCATATCGTAAAACAATCCTGTATCTCCCGTGTGGTAAATATTTTTACCATCAATGCTAAGTATAACACCAGCGGGTTCACCTGCATAAGAATTATCCGGTGTCATCGAACCGTGATGTGCAATTGTAAATTTAATTCTTCCAAATTCAAAATCGTATCCTCCGCCAATGTGCATATTATGTGCTTCAAATCCCTTCGATTTACAATAATCAGCAAGTTCATTAACGCATATAAATGAAGAGCCGCATCTTTTTGCTATGGAAAAAGAGTCGCCAATATGATCGCCATGTGCGTGGGTTAATATAATATATTCTGCATCAACATCTGCGGCTTTAACAGGTGAAGTTGGATTGCCGTCTAAGAACGGATCAATCAGAAGTTTTATACCGCTGTTTGTTGTTACCTGAAAAGATGAGTGTGAAAAATATTTTAGTTTCATGATAGTCTCCCTTATTTAGTTTAACAATTTGTTAAAGTCTTTTAACGAGTTACTGTGAATGAATTTCATTAATTCAAGTTCTAATTTATTTTCAAGAGTTTTTCTTTTCTCTTCAACTTTAGTTAATACTGCACGGTTGACCTTGATCTTCTCTTCAGATACTAAAGACGAAATATTTTCTTTAAATACATCGAGGTCGCGAACTAAACCAGAAATATCCTGAAGGTTTTCTATTATTTTATAAAATCTTAAAAATATTTTTCTATCGAAGCAAATAATAAATAATTCCATATTATAACGTACTCTTCTTAATGCAATTCTTATATCGTGTAGATTCTCAACATTTCTTTCTTTGAAGTAATCATCTATTTTATTTATAAGATGATTTAAGCGTGCTTTTAAAATAATTTTTGAAGCATTGCAAAAGCTTTGCCTCTTTTTGATTCCATCAATTTCCCACTTCTTTGTTTTGCTCATATAATTCTAATTAAATAAAACTTTTATAAAATTGAAAGTAGTTTTAACGGGGGTCATTTTACTTTCTTCATTTCCATAAATGGTAGAGATATCCGTAAAACCAATTTTGTAACCTTTACGGGATGCTTTAATTAATATTTCGCTTTCGGCTTCGAAACCATTTTTAACTGTTTTAATATTTTTTATTACCTCAGATCTGAAAGCTCTGAAGCCGCATTGGCTATCAATTATTCTTTGTCCCGTTTTTATGCTCAGTAAAAATGAAGTGATTTTATTACTCATCCTTCTGTGCAACGGCATATCAACTAAATTATTTAATCTATTCCCAATAACTATATCAAAATTATTCAGTTCATAAAGCAGCAATGGAATTTCATCGGGATTGTGCTGCAAATCTGCATCAATTGTAATTAATTGAGTATAACCTTTTTTAATTCCTTCGCTTAATCCTTCTCGTAATGCAAAACCTTTTCCACGGTTCTCTTTAAATTTAAGTAAAGTTATATTTTTATTTTCGGAAATATTGGAAGAGGAATCATCTGTCGAACCATCATCAACAGCAATGACGCGATCAACATACTGCAAAGTATTATTTACAATTTGATTAATCGTTCTGTTTTCATTAAAAAAAGGAATAACAGCAGCAATTTTATTTTTGTTTTCTAAGTTGTTCAATTATTGCTTTCCATCCTTTAATAGGCGGAGTTTTAAATGCTGATTCAATTCTGTTTTTCAATGTATCTTTAGATAAACCATGAGAAAGCTCACCGTTTTCCGCAATAGAAATACCACCTGTTTCTTCCGATACAATAATACTTATTACATCTGCTTGTTCGCTAATGCCTAAACCCGCCCTATGTCTCATTCCCAATGATTCACCATCGATCTTTGTTGTATTAGATAATGGAAGCGTTGCACGAGCAGCTTCAATCACATTGTTTTTAATTATTACTGCTCCGTCATGCAAAGGTGAACGAGGATAAAAGATTGAAGTTAAAAGTTCTTTGCTTAATTGTGCATTTAAGATCTCACCAGTTTCTGTGTATCCTCTTATTCCCGTTGAACGTACGAGAACTATCAATGCTCCGTGCTGCTGCTGAGAAAGTTCGAAGGCAGTATCAGCAATTATTTGTGCTTCTTCGGGTTCTTCTGCTTTTGTAAATATCCTGAACATCGGGTTACGTGCAATCATCACCAAAACTCGTCTTATTTCCGGTTGAAATAATATAACAAAAGCAATTACCCAAATATCTGTTAACAAACGAAGCAGCCAGCTTAATGCTTTTAAATTAATTGCCTGGGCAACAAATGAGATCATAAGAATTATCATCAAACCAATAAATACCTGTGCTGCAATTGTACCGCGCAGCAAAGTATATAATTTATAGACGATGAACGCTACAATAACTATATCAACTATATCGCTTAACGTAATTGTTAAAAATCCTATTTTGAAAAGTTCAATCATTCAACGGTAATATTGTTAGTTTTATTAAATAACTCCCTTAACATCACACCATTTTTAATGTTATGAGTTCTTATTATTCTTGCGCCTTTATAAATTGATAGCGCTTCCATAATGGAAGTAGGAGTATCCCGCTCATCTACCTCTAAGTTAAGAGATTTGCCGATAAACGATTTTCTTGATACACCTATTGTAATCGGATGTGCGAGAGATTTGAAATCATCAAGCCGGTTTAACAAGTTAAAATTATCTGCTGTTGTCTTGCCGAACCCAATTCCCGGATCGATAAAAATACTGTTTATTCCTGCTGCTTCTGCTTTTTTAACTTGTTTGTATAAATAATCATAAACTTCTTCAACAACATTTCCATAAATCGGATCATTTTGCATAGTTTGTGGTGTTCCTTTAATATGCATAATGATATAACCTGCATGATGTTTTGCAACTGTTTCCATTATGTCCGGCTCAAAAGTTCCACCACTAATATCGTTAATAATTTTTGCACCATATTCCAGCGCTTTTTCTGCAACATCACGTTTAGTTGTATCAACCGATATTATGGTACCGGGTCTGTCATCCAATATTTTTTTTAGAACAGGAATTATCCTTTCAATCTCAAATTTTGCATCGATTTTTTTAGCACCGGGTCTGCTTGATTCACCTCCTATATCAATTATATCAGCACCTTCATCAAGCATTTTGAATGCATGTGCTACGGCTTTGTTTCTATCGTAATATTTTCCACCATCGGAAAATGAATCGGGTGTTACGTTCAGGATTCCCATAATATAAGCATTGTTAAATTCAAACAGCTTATCGCCTATTCTATAACTAGTTAGATCATAGCTTTCAAAGAAATTTATAGTATTAAAAAGTTTAAGAGATAATCTGCCCGAAGTATTGTCGGAAATTCTTCCAGCAATAATTTTGAATTTTCTTATCGAACCAACAAGAAATAAGCTTATTAAATCATCTGCATTTTGAAACTGATAAATTTTCTCTCCTTTTTCCGAAAATTTATTAAACACATATTCGGCTTCTCTAATTTCTAATTCTCTCAACTCAAGCCCAAAAAGACCGTAAGAGTACTTGCCTTTAGAAATAGCATATTTATCGCAATAATATCTAAATATATTTCCAGGTGATAAATTAATTACTTGTGCAATCATTATTTACTATCTAAGACTGAATACAATAATAACAAGAGAGAGTCGCCACAGTAAGTTGATTTTGAATAAAATAAATTTAATTTCAAAAATTCACTCATTGGGTTATAACTTTTTTTAATTCCATAGTTGCGGCGGAAATATTATCTGTTTTGAATATTGCTGAACCTGCTACAAACACATCTGCTCCAACTTTGAAAGCAGTTTTTGCAGTTTCAACATTCACTCCACCGTCTATTTCAATCAGAAAGTTTGTGTTCAACTCGTTACGGAGGGTTATTGCTTCCTTAATTCGTTGTATTGAATTTGGAATGAACTTCTGTCCTCCAAGTCCAGGATTCACTGTCATTATCAATAACAGATCAATATACTCAGCAACATCAAGAATTGACTTTACGGGAGTGGTAGGATTTATAACTACTCCGGCTTTTGCACCTAATTCTTTAATTCTATTAACTGTCCTGTTAAGATGAACAACTTCTTCAACGTGAACAGTTACATAACTTGCACCCGCTTTTATAAAATCTTCCAAATATTTATCAGGATTCTCAATCATTAAGTGTACATCAATTGGAAGATTAGTTATTTTGTGTGCAGCTTTAATTATTGAAGGACCAAAACTTAAGTTAGGAACAAAATGACCGTCCATAACATCGCAATGTATCCAATCAGCACCGCCTATTTCAACCATTCTTATTTGTTGAGCAAGATTAGTAAAATCTGCTGATAATATTGAAGGTGCAAGTATTCCCATCTATTCTTCTCTAATTTCTGGTTCGGAAGATTTAGTAACAAACAAATCCACCTTTTCACCTGGATTTAATTTATTTCCGCTGCTCGGGTATTGATCGAGAACAGTGTTTGGTAAAAGGGTTTGCGATGTTTGAAAATTAATTTTACCAATTGATAAAGATTTATCAGCTAATATACTCTCTGCTTGTGCTAATGATTTTCCTATCAAATGAGGCACAATAATACTACCACCGCTCCTGCCGGCACTTACGGAAATATTAACAGTTTGTCCTTTCTTTAAAGTGGTTCCTTCTGCATACTGCTGATCGAAAATCATATCTTTAGGTTTATCGGAAGGAAGTTGAGTGACTCTGCCTAATTTTAGTCCTATTCGTTCTAAAGCAAATTTTGCATCCAGCATTGTCTTTCCAATCAACTGGGGAACACTTATTACATGTGCTCCACCGCTAACAAACAAATAAATTTTTCTTCCCACTTTGACTATTTTTCTATCTGAAGGTTTTTGAAGAAAAATTATTCCTGCAGGATAACTTTCCCCGTATGTCGTGTCAATCACTAAGGGTTCAAAACCGGAATTCTGCAAAAGCTCAATCGCATCTGTATCTTTCATTCCAACTACATCTGGTACAACAGTTTCCGGAGAATCAACATACCAAGGAAGGATTAACTTATCTATTAAAAGAAGAAGTACAATAATAATTGCTAAGAAGTATAATAATCTTCTAACAAAACGGCTTTTTAATAATTTTTTCATCGCTTCAAATATATCAATAGCACACCTGTTATTCAACAAAGTTCAAATCAAAGATTCCGTAAATGGAAATGTTTTACTTATTTATTTGTGATTTTGAATAAACTTCTGAATGATATATATTAGTAAAATATTTACGAAAAGAAAATAATGTTGCCACTTGTTCAGAGGTTCAAATAATTACTTCCCTTCAATTTAGATAAATAAAAGTTAACCAATAATAATAATCGAGGTTTGTTGATGCTAAAGATGTTTTCCGAACACCCTAAAGGATTATATATTCTATTTTTCACTGAAATGTGGGAAAGATTCAGTTATTATGGGATGCGGGCAATTTTAACTCTTTATATGATTACGTCTGTTACAAATGATAATTCTGGTCTCGGATGGGACGATGCTTTCGCATTATCAATATACGGTTGGTACACAATGGCTGTGTATGTTATGTCCATTCCGGGAGGTATTATTGCAGATAGATGGTTAGGACAAAAAAAGACAGTTTTATTGGGAGGAATTTTACTTGTATTTGGACACTCGATACTTGCTATTGATGCTATTTGGGCTTTTGCTGCTGGTTTAAGTTTAATTGTTCTTGGAGTTGGTGGTTTAAAACCTAACATTTCCACGATGGTAGGAGGGCTTTACAGAAAAGGCGATCCGAGAAGAGACCATGGATTTACGATATTTTATATCGGAATAAATGTTGGCGCGTTCCTTGCTTCCCTGGTGGTTGGAGGTGTAGGTGAAATATATGGCTGGCATTACGGTTTCGGACTCGCTGGAGTGGGAATGCTTCTCGGAGTTTCAGTCTTCCTTTACGGACATAAATATTTGAAGGATGTCGGTAATCCACCAAAGCTAAGATCGGAAGTATCGACGCAAATTAAAAAGCCCTTAACAAAAATTGAAAAAGACAGAATGGTAGTATTGTTTTTATCGTTCATAATTATTATTGTTTTTTGGGGCGCTTTCGAACAGGCCGGTGGTCTTATGAACATTTATACAAATTCCAAAGTTGATAGGATGCTGTTTGGTTGGCAAATACCTACGTCCTGGTTCCAATCATTGAACCCATTTTTTATTATGATATTTGGTACTCTTGTAGCTACATTTTGGTTGAAAAGACAACGCTCAAACAAAGAGGCATCTACTTTATTTAAAATGGCTGTAGGAACAATGATTATGGGAACAGGATTTTTAATGATGTCAGGTGCTTCACTCCAATCAACAAGTGACGGACAAGCTGGAATGTATTGGTTAATTGCAGCTTATCTACTGCATACTATTGGAGAGTTGTGTG
>Ga0209987_10001497_pt1 | contig 12828 bp, 13 predicted proteins | sample N074metaG_FD_182134 | JGI IMG/M metagenome (GOLD analysis project Ga0209987, IMG submission 182134) | Deep subsurface microbial communities from Kermadec Trench to uncover new lineages of life (NeLLi) - N074 metaG (SPAdes) (version 2) | ecosystem: Environmental > Aquatic > Marine > Ocean trench... | reverse complement strand
CGCTTTCACGCAAAATGTGTTCGGCCGTCTCGAACGACATGTCGCCGGACAGAGCAAAGCGCCCACCGCCCTGGTCTTGTAAGGAGTATTTACTCATCGCCGCCGACGACGGATTCGCCGCCAGTTGCGGACCGAGCTTCCGCCTCCAGCCGTTCGATTACAGCATCGAGGCTGGTCTGGCGGATCTCCGAATCCACTTCCACGCGATAATTGCGAACAAAGGAAATGCCCTCAATGGTGACATCGAACATTTGCCAGCCGTTACCGCGATCGGCAAATCCGTAATTTACGGTGATCTTAATGCCACCATCGAGATACACATTGGTCTTGACGATCGTCCGCTTTTTGCTTAGATCGCCACGAAACGGCAGTACCTGGACGCGCTCCTCATCGAACTCGAGTACTCCTTCTGCGTACTTCCTGAGCAATGAATTGTAGAACCCGTCGATAAAGCGTTCACGCTGCGTCGCATCCGCCGCTTTCCAGTTCTTGCCAAGTACAAGCTGTGCCGAATACTTTCGATTGAATCGTGGCAACAGAATCTCGTTAACCATTTTGTACAAGGCCCGATGATCATCTCTCAGTTCGTCCTTGCGTCCCTTGAGCCCTTCCGCCAGCTCGACGATGGCCTGCTCAACCTGTTCCTGCGGAGCCTGTGCCAACGCGGGATTCAGGGCCGATGCGAGCGCGAGAATGATCAGGGATAGCATCGTATTCTTCACTGTAAACTCCATCATCTTGGTGAACTGACTACTTGCTGTCGCTCGAGCTTTTCACTAGAAACTTGCCGATCAGATTTTCCAGAATAATCGCAGACTGTGGCAGGAAAATTTCGCTGCCTTCCTCAAGGTAGATGTCCGAACCGCCCGCCTCCATCCCGATGTACTGACTTCCCAACAATCCCGCAGTCAGAATGGCGGCACTGGAATCGTCCGGAATCTGATCGTATTGACTGTCGATAACAAATGTTACGAGCGCATTTAACTCAACCGGATCAAATACGATATCGGTAACACGGCCGATTGTAACGCCGGCCATCGCGACAGGCGCACGCGGCTTCAGGCTGCCAACATTCTCAAATCGTGCCTGCACCTCAAATACATCGCTGGACGAAAAGCCATCGCCGCCGGTCGCCTGAGTCGTCAGGAAAAATAACGCGGCCATTCCCATTAAGACGAACAAACCGGTACCAAATTCCACTGCTCGGGTCTGTCTCATAAGTCTTTCCTCATAGTGCGACGGCCGTAATCATGAAATCGAAAATGAGTACTACAATCGCCGTAATAACAACCGATCGCGTGGTTGCACGCCCAACACCTTCGGCGGTGGGTATGGCACTATAGCCCTCCCACACTGCGAGCGAACTCGCGATAACGCCGAAGACGAAACTTTTTACGATTCCTTCCTGGATATCGCCAATCTCGAGGCTTTGTTGCATTAGCTGCCAGAATGCACCGACGTCAATGCCCAGCAAGCCGACGCCGACAAGATGGGCACCAAACAAGCCAATCGCGCTGAATATCGCGGCAAGAAATGGCATCGCGATAATGCCGCCCAGGAAGCGCGGCACGAGAATTCGGCGCAATGGATCGACGCCCATCATCTCCATTGCCGAGAGCTGGTTTGTCGCTTTCATCAAGCCAATCTCGGACGCGAGTGCAGTTCCGGCCCGACCTGCAAATAACAAAGCCGTGATCACCGGGCCCAGTTCTTTGACCAGCGCAAATGCTGCAAATGTTCCGACGGAATCCTCTGCGTTAAAGCGCGCCAGGTTCGCGTAGCCCTGCAGACCCAGCACGGCGCCGACAAAAAAGCCGCACACCATGATAATGACGAGCGACAAAGTGCCCGTATTGTAGACCTGCTTTACAACCAGGCTGAAGCGCTTGAAGAAGATGGACGGCGAGTTAACCAGCAAGCGCAGAAAAAACAATTGGAACGCGCCAAATGCGCGCACGAATTCCATCAATGAATTATAGATATCGCGCAGCATTGGGTTTAGTCCGCGTCCATGCCAAGCAACTGCTCGGTGTAATCCGGCGCCTCGAAATGAAATGCCACGGGGCCGTCAGCCATGCCGTGCATGAACTGTTGCACCAGCGCCGAACTCGCTTTTTGGAGTTCCTCCGGGCTGCCGGAGGCGGCCACTTTGCCGTCTGAGATCAGGTAGCTGCAATCGGCCACGGTGGCAATCTCGTCAACATCGTGACTCACGAGGATGCTCGAAATATCCAGCGCGTCGTTCATCTTGCGAACCAGGCGAACGATGACACCCATGGATATCGGGTCGAGGCCGACGAACGGCTCGTCGTAGATCAGAAACTCCGGGTCCATGACGATCGCACGCGCAAGCGCCACTCGCCTGGCCATGCCACCGGACAGCTGTGACGGCATCATATCGGCCGCCCCACGCAAGCCCACGGCGTGTAATTTGGTCAGCACAACGTGCCGAATCAATCGATTGGATAAGTTCGTGTGCTCGCGCAGCGGAAACGCCACGTTTTCAAACACCGAAATATCGGTGAGCAACGCGCCATTTTGGAACAACATGCCGAAACGCCGGCGCAGCTTATAGAGATCCGCCCGATTGAGCGTCGAGATATCCACGCCATCGACGATAATGGTGCCGCTGTCGGGAATCAGCTGCCGTGTAATGAGCCGCAGCAAGGTGGTCTTGCCCGTGCCACTCGGCCCCATGATCGCCGTAATCAGGCCGCGTTTGATATTGATGTTCAGGCCATTGAACACCTGCCGCGCGCCCCGACTGAAACAGAGGTCGGTGATTTCTATCAGATTTTCAGATTCGCTGACCATGGCGGCAAAGCATAGCAACATCGCTGTTGGACCGCACAGGCTATAGCGCGCAGACTCAAATAGGACTAAACTGGTCCTTTATCCTGAGACCGGGAGCCACAAAGTGCTCAGAATCAGCAAGCTCACAGACTACGGCACCGTTGTGCTGGCGCAACTGGCCATGCGTTCAGGCCAGGTGTGCAGCGCATCGGATGTGGCCAATGCGACCGAAATTGGCTTGCCCACGGTCAGCAAGCTCCTGAAATCACTCGCCCGCGCCGGCCTCGTCTCATCGACGCGCGGCGCGACGGGCGGTTATGAACTGGCTAGAGAACCGGAAGACATCAGCGCAGCTGACGTCATCGATGCGCTCGAAGGCCCTGTCGCGATTACCGAATGCAGTTCGTCTGACAGCCATTGCGTCCTCGAGCACTTCTGCAATGTGGGCAGTGCATGGCAGCGCATCAACGCTGCCATTCGTCAGGGCCTTGACGACGTAAGCCTGGTTGACCTCACGCAGACGAAAATGCCGCTACGCCAATTCCATTTTGCAGGAATGCCTGTGTCGGTAGATCACACTACCCGTAAGAAGAACTGAATCATGTCCACTAAATCTGAAAACATCGACAGTTTTGTCAATCGACGTTACGAACACGGCTTCGTCACGGAAATCGAGACAGATAGCTTCCCGCCCGGCCTCGACGAAGGCGTCGTGCGCGCCATATCTGCGCGCAAGGACGAACCCGAATTCATGCTCGAGTGGCGCTTGCAGGCATACCGCCAATGGCTCGATATGCGGGAGCCCGTGTGGGCCCATGTGCACTACCCGCCGATCGATTTCAACAAGATCTCCTATTACTCCGCTCCGAAATCCGACAAAGACCGGCCCAAGAGCCTGGATGAGGTGGATCCCAAGTTGCTGGAGACCTACGACAAGCTGGGCATCCCGCTGCATGAACGCGCGCGGCTTGCCGGTGTCGCCGTTGACGCTGTTTTTGACAGCGTGTCGGTCGCAACGACGTTCAAGGACAAGCTGTACGAAGCAGGCGTCATATTCTGCTCATTTTCCGAGGCCGTTCGCGAGCACCCCGAACTCATCCGGAAATACCTGGGCAGCGTTGTGCCGCGGCGCGACAATTTCTATGCCGCACTGAATTCAGCGGTCTTTAGCGACGGCTCCTTTGTGTACATCCCCAAAGGCGTACGTTGCCCGATGGAATTGTCGACCTACTTCCGCATCAATGCGGCCAATACGGGGCAATTCGAACGCACACTGATCATCGCCGACGAAGGCAGTCATGTGAGTTACCTGGAAGGCTGCACGGCACCGATGCGCGACGAAAACCAGCTGCATGCAGCTGTCGTCGAGCTCATTGCGCTGAAAGATGCGGAGATCAAGTATTCCACGGTGCAGAACTGGTATCCGGGCGACGAGAACGGCATAGGCGGTATTTACAATTTCGTCACGAAACGCGGTGACTGTCGTGGAGCGAACTCGAAAATCTCCTGGACGCAGGTCGAAACCGGCTCTGCTATTACATGGAAGTATCCAAGCTGCATTCTGCGTGGCGACAACTCTGTCGGCGAGTTTTATTCCGTCGCGGTCGTCAATAATTTCCAACAGGCCGACACCGGCACGAAGATGATCCACATTGGTCGCAACACGCGCAGCACGATCGTCTCAAAGGGAATTTCCGCCGGACACGCACAGAACGTTTACCGCGGCCTGGTACGCGTGATGCCGCAAGCAAGCGGCGCACGCAATCACACGCAGTGCGATTCCCTGCTTATCGGTAAGGATTGCGGCGCGCACACATTCCCCTACATGGAAATTCGCAATCCGACCGCACAAATCGAACACGAGGCAACGACGTCGAAGATCTCGGCCGACCAATTGTTCTACTGCCGTCAACGCGGTCTCTCTGAGGAAGATGCGGTCAACATGATCGTCAACGGTTTTTGCAAACAGGTTTTTAATGAATTGCCGATGGAATTCGCCGTCGAGGCACAGGCATTGCTTAACGTCAGCCTCGAAGGCGCTATTGGCTAGGAAACAATAATGCTCGATATTACGAATCTTGAAGTACGCACAGGTGACACCGACATTCTTCGCGGTCTGTCCCTGTCCGTAAAAGCCGGCGAAGTGCATGCCATTATGGGTCCCAACGGATCCGGAAAAAGTACGCTCGCGCAAGTCATCGCGGGTCATGACGCCTACGAAGTGACGGGGGGTTCTATCACGTTCAATGGCAATGACCTGTTTGATCTGGAACCCGAAGAACGTGCCAGAGAAGGCATTTTTCTAGGCTTTCAGTACCCCGTTGAAATTCCCGGCGTCAACAATGCTTACCTGCTCAAGGCCGCGATGAATGCCAGGCGCAAACATCAGGGCTTGCCGGAAATCGATGCGTTCGAGTTTCTCAAGCTCGCTCGCGAGAAAATGGCGACACTCGGCATGGACCCGAAGTTCCTGAATCGTGGCGTTAACGAAGGTTTCTCGGGCGGTGAAAAAAAGCGCAATGAGATTCTGCAAATGGCGATGCTTGAACCCAGGCTGGCCATACTCGACGAGACAGACTCGGGCCTCGACATCGACGCGATGAAAGCCGTTGCGGGCGGCATCAACGCACTGCGCAGCCCGGACCGAGCCATCATCCTGATTACGCATTACCAGCGCCTGCTGGAATACGTTGAGCCGGACTTTGTTCACGTCCTGTCCGAAGGCAGGATCGCGCGCTCGGGTGACAAGTCGCTTGCGCTGAAGCTCGAGGAACAGGGATACGAATGGGTTCGAGAAGCAGCCAGCGCATGAGTGTTATTTCCTTACAGCCTGACGCTCTGTCACGGGTCGTCGATTCATTAAGCGGTGAGACACCGTCGGAATTGCGACAACGCGCGATGCAGCAGTTCATCAAGCGCGGCTTTCCGACCACGCGCGACGAAAACTGGAAATACTCTGACTTGTCGAACATCGTCGACATCAGCGAACGATGGCTCGCACAAGTGGACGATGCGCCGCTAGAAGCGCTGGATGAGACGCAGATACGCGAGATTCAGGCATCGATTGACGCGACCTGGCTGGTCTTCGCGAACGGCCACTTGCACAAGGAACTGTCCAGTGCGCTGACTGCAGCGGCAATCAGTGTGACTGGGATCGACGACGCGACCGACATCAGCATTGATGAGCCACTGGCCGACCTCAACGCTGCGTTGATGACCGACGGTATTGTCATTCGAATAGGCGAGAACGAGCGCATCAAGAAACCTGTCGGTCTGTTATTCGTGGACCGCGCTGCATCACGACCGCTCACATCTCATGCTCGCGTCGTTGTCAGCCTCGACTCAGGAAGCTCAGCGCGCTTCATCGAATACCATGTGTCATCCGGCGATGCGAATCACTACTCGAATGTCGTTATTGACGTCACACTGGGCAACGGCGCTGAACTCGACTACGTCAGAATACAAAACCGCGGCCGCAATCACTCCCAGACACAGCGCTTGAGCGTTCGCCTGGAAAAAGACAGCAGCATTCGACACTTCGGCATGGACCTTGGTGGCGTGTTCACACGCAATGACCTGAACATTGATATCGTCGCTGCCGGTGTGTCAGCGGAATTCAACGGTCTGTACATTGGTAGCGACAAGCAACACATCGATAATCACACGCGTGTGGACCATCGTGTCGGGCCTGCGACGTCGGTGCAGGAATACCGCGGCATCATGAGCGGCAGAAGTCGGTGTGTCTGGAATGGCAAGGCGATTGTGCATAAAGGTGCAGACGGCAGCGACGCGACACAGACAAATCACAATCTGCTGTTGTCGAAGCACAGCGAGATAAACGCGAAACCCCAACTGGAAATCTACGCCGATGAGGTCAAGTGCGCACACGGCACGACAGTGGGCCAGCTGAATGATAACGCCCTCTTCTACCTGCAGACTCGAGGGCTGGACCGGCAAGAGGCAAAACGCGTGCTTACCCGCGCGTTCGCCACCACCGTGGTCGAGAAGTCGCCAATCGTGGAGTTGCGTCAGCTGATCGCCTCACAGCTTGAGGCGCGGCTGGACGAACTCGACGATGGAGACAGCGCGTGAGTCAGGTAGTGCGAAATCGCGGTGAGAACATCACTACATTGGGTGTAAGAGCCGACTTTCCGGCGCTGCAGCAGGAGATCAACGGCCAGCCGCTGGTCTACCTGGACAGCGCTGCCACCGCGCAGCAACCGACAACCGTCATCGATGCCGTGGCGAACTATCATCGCCACGATCATGCGAATGTGCACCGAGGCGTGCACGCCCTTAGCCATCGCGCCACTGAGGCCTACGAGGGTGCACGCGACAAGCTGCAGTCCTTCATCAACGCCGCAAGCCGCAGCGAAATAGTCCTGACGAGCGGAACGACCGAATCCGTCAATCTCGTTGCACAAAGTTTTTGCCGCCCCCGCATAGGTGCCGGCGATAAAATACTCATCACGCAACTGGAACACCATTCCAATATCGTCCCCTGGCAACTTGTTTGCGAACAAACAGGCGCTGAATTACTTATCGCGCCTATCGATGACAGCGGCCAGATTGACCTCGATGTATTACGCGCATTGATGACAGACGAAGTCGTCCTGATGGCCGTCGGCCACGTCTCGAATGCCCTCGGTACGATCAATCCGGTGAAAGATATTATTGCCTGGGCGAAGCAGTTTGACATCATGGTGCTAATTGATGGTGCACAAGCTGTCCCGCACATGGCGATCGACGTGCAGGAGCTTGGCTGTGACTTTTATGCATTTTCCGGTCACAAGATGTTCGGCCCTACCGGCACCGGCGTGCTGTACGGCCGCGAGGCGCTGCTCGACGCGATGCCGCCCTGGCAAGGTGGCGGCGACATGATTCTCGAGGTGCGGCTGGACGGCACAACGTTCAACGATCTGCCTTACAAGTTTGAAGCGGGCACACCCAATATTGCCGGGATCATCGGCCTCGGTGCGGCAGTCGACTACATACTGGACGTCGGCTTCGACAAGATCGCTGCACACGAGCAAGACCTGCTGACCCAGTTGACCACGAGGCTCGGCGAGATTGAAGACATTCGACTCATCGGCACCTCCGCTAACAAGGCCAGCGTGCAGTCCTTCCTGCTCGGCGATATTCATCCGCATGACCTCGGGACGATTCTGGATCATCAGGGCATCGCGATTCGCACCGGACATCATTGCGCAATGCCGGTCATGGAGTTCTTCGGCCTGGCCGGCACGGCCCGCGCATCGCTGTCACTTTACAACGACAGCGACGACATCGATCGGCTTATTGCAGCCATCGAGAAAGCACGGCAGGTTTTTGCATGAACGAATTCGGCGGAATGAGCAATGATGAGCTCCGCGACCTTTACCGGGAGCTGATACTGGATCACGCGCGCAAACCACGCCACTTCGGCAAGCTCGAATCCGCAACGCATTCCGCAGAGGGCATCAACCCGCTGTGCGGCGACAAACTGCGTCTGTATTTGCAGGTCGATGCGGCGGGAAACATTCGTGACGCGGCATTTGAGGGCTCGGGTTGCGCGATCTCGGTCGCCTCAGCGTCTTTATTGACGGACAGTATCATCGGATTACACGAACGCGACGCACTGGCGAAATTTGAGGACGTAACGTCCAGCCTGACCGCCTCTGCCGGAGACGTGCAGCGCAGCATCAAACTTGGAAAACTGCGAGCGCTCGAGGGTGTGCGGCAATTTCCCGCACGCGTTAAGTGCGCAACCCTCGCCTGGCACGCATTACGTTCAGCGATCAATCAGCAAGCCACACCGGCAAGAACGGAGTAAGAGTCGAACATGTTTGGACACACGAACGAAGCCATCACACTGCAACGCGACGTCAAGGCCACGATGATCCCGGCGGGCGACGGGCTTTTGCTGCGGCAGGGAACCAGCGGCTTTATTACCCAATCACTGGGCGGCAGCTTCACTGTGTACATCGAGGGAAACCTGTTTCGCATCGCCGGTGCGGATGCGGACGCACTGGGCAAAGAACCCGAGTCGCCACCGGATGTGCCGGAAAACCCGACCGATGCGGACATCGAAAATGTCATCTGGAATCAACTGCGAACCTGCTATGACCCTGAGATCCCCGTCAACATAGTGGACCTGGGCCTTGTCTACGCGTGCAACGTGACGCCACTGGGAAACGGGCTACGGTCGGTGGATGTCGACATGACGTTGACGGCACCGGGCTGCGGCATGGGTGAAATCCTCGTACAGGACGCACAGGAAAAGATTGCCGTCATTCCGACAGTCGCAGATGTACGTGTGCAACTGGTTTTCGATCCGCCCTGGAACCAGTCAATGATGTCCGACGAAGCCAGGCTGCAAACGGGACTCATGTAGCCGATGAAAACGCTTACGATCGTGCGGCATGCCAAATCCAGCTGGCATGAGCCGGTCCTGAGCGATCGCGAGCGACCGCTCAACAAGCGTGGCCAACGCGATGCGCCACGCATGGGAAAACGCATCGCCGATGCGGGCATACGGCCTTCATTGATTATAAGCAGCCCTGCCACGCGCGCGTGGACAACGGCGCAAATCATTGCAGAGGAGCTTTCCTACCCCGTTGAATTCCTGCAGCGCGAAAAGTCGCTTTACCTGGCATCGTTAAATGACATTCTCGATGTCATCGTCGCCCAGGGCGACGGTTTTAACAGCCTCATGGTCGTCGGTCACAACCCGGGACTAACCAACATGGTCAACTTCCTGTCACCCGGAATCACGGGCAATTTGCCAACGGCCGGGGTCGTGTCGGTCACTATTGATCAGGACGACTGGAAACTTTACGAGCAACCGCAGACCGAGCTGGTCCTGCACGACTACCCGAAGAAACACCAGTAGGAGCGCTGCTTGCAGCGCCAACAAACCTGTCAGCATTCGGGGACATTCACTGCCAGCCCGCCCTGCGAGGTTTCCTTGTAACTGGCTTTCATATCGAGACCCGTCTGGCGCATCGTCTCGATGACCTGATCCAGCGTGACGATATGCGTGCCATCGCCATGCATGGCCAGCGTCGCGGCATTGATCGCTTTGTTGGCGCCCATCGCATTGCGCTCTATGCAGGGAATCTGAACCAGGCCGCCGACCGGATCGCAGGTTAGCCCGAGGTTGTGTTCCATGCCGATTTCCGCGGCTTCCTCGACATGATCATTGTTGCCGCCAAGCGCCGCTGCGAGCCCGCCTGCGGCCATGGAACACGCGACGCCGACCTCACCCTGGCAGCCCATCTCAGCGCCCGAAATAGACGCATTCATCTTGTACAACACACCAATCGCACCGGCCGTCAGCAGGAAGATGCGTCTGCCCCTGGCAGATGCGTCCGGCACGAATCGCGTGTAGTACATCATCACGGCCGGGATAATGCCCGCCGCACCGTTCGTTGGTGAGGTCACGACACGGCCACCGGCCGCGTTCTCTTCATTGACCGCAATGGCAAACACATTGACCCACTCCATCGCATCAAGTGCCGATGGCACCACGCGCTCTGTGAGTCGTTTGTGTAGCCTGGCAGCTCGTCGCAATACGGACAGCTTGCCCGGCAGCACCCCCTCGGTACGCAGGCCGCGATCAATACACGACTTCATCGCGGCCCACAAAGAGTTCATGCGCTCACGAATTTCGTCGGCAGTACGCCACGTGAGTTCATTGGCATAAATTAGCTCGGCGATGCTGAGATCATTTTCCGCCGCCACGCGCAACAAGGAATCCGCACTGTCATACGCATAGGGCGGCGCGCCCGTTTGTGACGCCACCTCGGGTTCGTCGCCTCGCGCAATGAAACCGCCACCGAGTGAGTAATAGTCCTCGCTCAGCAGCTCCTGCCCGCCCTCATCGCGCGCGACGAATCGCATGCCATTCGTGTGCCTGGGCAACTCGTCGCCGAATTCGAACACGACATCTAAATCGGGGTCGAACCGCAGTTTTCCGACACCCTGCACCTGCAGTTGTTTGTCTGCGTGAATTGCGCGCAGCAATGGCTCAACACTGTCCGGGTCGATCGTTTCGGGTTCCAGCCCCATCAGGCCCAGCACGACCGCAGAATCGGTGCCGTGTCCCTTACCCGTGTACGCGAGCGAGCCATACAAGGTCACTTGTACGGCAGCAACGTCACTCGCAATAGGCTCCAATTGTTCTGCAAACGCGCGCGCCGCTTTCATTGGGCCCCCTGTATGCGAACTGGATGGGCCTATTCCAATCTTGAAAATATCGAAAATACTTATTGCAGCCATCGAAGTGGGAACCCTTTTAGTCAGAATCGAGAGACAGCAGGCTGGCGTTGCCACCGACTGCCGAAATATTATTACTCACCGTCACTTCCGTGCCGAAGCGCGGCAGGTAGTGTGGACCACCGGCTTTTGGGCCCGTGCCGGAGAGACCGCGTCCACCGAAGGGTTGAACGCCGACGACCGCACCTATCATGTTTCTGTTGATGTAGATATTGCCCGCAGCGGACAGCTCGGCCAATTTTTGGGCACGCTTGTCGATGCGGCTGTGCAGGCCCATCGTCAAACCAAAACCGGTCGCATTGACCGCTGCGATTGTTTTCTCAAAATCCTTGCCGCGATAGCGCAGCAAATGCAGAACCGGCCCGAATACTTCCTGCTCGAGCTGATCCACGCTGTCGATTTCGATCAAAGTCGGTGCGAAAAAGATGCCACTGTCGGTCGCCGTCGTTAATTCGCAGCGGTGCACGATGTTGGCAACTTCAGTCATGCGACCGAGATGAGCCGTCAACAGTCCGCGCGCTTCTTCGTCGATCGTCGGCCCCACATCCGTCGACAACAACGCAGGGTCGCCAATGCTCAACTCATCCATGTGGCCTGTCAGAAGCTCAATGACACGTGACGCGATATCTTCTTGTACACACAACAGACGCAGTGCCGAACACCGTTGACCCGCACTGTTAAACGCTGAGAACACAGAATCAATAACAACCTGCTCAGGCAGTGCCGAGCTATCAACGAACATCGCATTCTGCCCGCCCGTTTCTGCAATCAAAACCGCGATGGGTCCATCACGACCGGCAAGCGTCCGGTTTATGAGTCGGGCCGTCTCGGTGGAGCCTGTGAACGCCACACCTGCAATGCGCGGATCCGCGACTGCCCTGCCGCCGATTGTCGCGCCATCGCCAGGCAGAAAGTGCAATACATCCGGCGGCACGCCGGCCTCGAGCAACAGCTGCACGGCACGAAATGCAACAAGCGGCGTCTGTTCTGCCGGTTTCGCAATGACAGCGTTACCGGCTGCAAGTGCGGCAGCCACCTGTCCACTGAAGATTGCCAACGGGAAGTTCCATGGACTAATGCATACGAATACACCACGACCGCGCATGCTCAAAGTATTGCGCTCTCCGGTTGGCCCCGGCAATCGCACCGGATCCTCAAAATTTTCTCGTGCCTGTTGTGCGTAATAGCGCAGAAAATCAACGGCTTCTCGCAACTCGGAGATTGCGTCCGGAATGGTCTTGCCCGCCTCTGCAACACACAGCGCCAAAAGTTCCGGCCCGTTTTCCTCAAAGAGATCTGCGGCGCGCTCGATGATCTCGGCGCGTTTACTGGCAGGAGTCCTGCTCCAGCCATCCTGTGCAGCCGCTGCGAGTGCCAAGGCCTGATCGACGTGTTCGGTCTGCGCCAATCTGCACGTGCCGACGACCTCGGAGGTATTCGCAGGATTAACAGACGGTACTTCCTCGCCGGGCATCGCTTTACCACCCACCAGTGGATGCGCACTGAAGGTTTTCTCCATGGCGACCTGCATGTCGGCGAGCAACTCATTGCTCTTGAGCCGGTCCGGCAGATTGATACCGGCCGAGTTCTGCCGCTCTGAGCCAAACAAATCCTGTGGAGCGACAATCTTTGGATGCGGCAAATGCTCGATTTCGCGCGTCGCCTCCAACGGGTCCGCAACAATGTCTTTCACTTCGATAGACTCATCGACAATTCGATTTACAAACGATGTGTTGGCGCCGTTCTCGAGCAGTCGTCGCACAAGATACGGCAACAAGT
>Ga0209987_10001496_pt1 | contig 12830 bp, 14 predicted proteins | sample N074metaG_FD_182134 | JGI IMG/M metagenome (GOLD analysis project Ga0209987, IMG submission 182134) | Deep subsurface microbial communities from Kermadec Trench to uncover new lineages of life (NeLLi) - N074 metaG (SPAdes) (version 2) | ecosystem: Environmental > Aquatic > Marine > Ocean trench... | reverse complement strand
CTTGATCTCGACGTCGAGGGCGATGCCCCAGTCCGAGATGAAGTCCTTCATCACCGCCTTGAGTTCCACTTTGCGCTCGGCGCTCAGGAGCTTGGCGGCTTCGCCCTTGGCCTCACCCGGCTCGGCCAGGGTCGCGAGTTTGTAGGGGGTGGCGGTGCCTTCGAGCACGGCCAGCGCCTGGCCCTGGGCCAGCCTGTTGAAGACCGGCCCGCTGCGGGCGAGCGGCCCTTTGACATTCTTGTCGCCGTGGTCCAGGCGGAATTGCATCAGCGCCACGGCAGTGTCCCGGTCGAGCTTGCCGGTCACGTGGTCGCCGCGCAAGTACATCAGCCCGCCCTTGGCTATTCTCTTTAGCCTCCGGCCCTCAGGCGGACGCCTTCGCCTTGCTTTCTCCGCAATGCTCCTGAAGATTGTGAGGACGGCGGGTTCGGCCGCCGTGGAGGAACGGCTTGGAGCGGGACGGTGGCGTGACCCAGAAACCTCAAACCCCGGCGGAATTCAGTGTCCCGGAGGCGTTGTGGTACTTGTGCTTAGGCGCCGGGCTCGCCTTGGCGCCGCTGCCGGCGTTACACGCCTTGCCGGAGGAGTTTATCTATTTCCTTTTTGAGTCGCCCCTGCCGATTCGGACCCGGCTGGCGATGCCGGAGCCTTTTTGGTTTACGCTGCTCGGCCTCCCGATTACCGCGATCTTCCTGGCTTGGGCTCTGCCGGGCGCGCACCGTCCCGGCCTGCCGCCCCGTTCCATCGGCCTGCTGTGGCTCTTGGTTGCCTACAATCCACTTCGGCACTTGGTGGAGAGGTATTCCTACGGCGAGATAGTGGCCAGTATAGTCGTCGCCTCCGACCGGAGCTCGGCCGCAAGCTGGACCGTGCGGCATCTGGATACGCCCTTGTTGATCGCGCTCGCCGTAGCCGCAGTGCTTCGGCGTGGCACGCTTCAGTCTCTGCCGAAGATTCTGTTTCACTGGATGCTCTTTGTGTGTGCGCTTTGGGCCGCCGGCCCTCCCTTGCTCGATCTTGCGTTTTACCGGTTACTGTCGTTTCGTGTTGCCGGCGCATAGCCGCTGGGATGTATCATGGCATTGGCTAAGATGCAGGCCGCACCTCGAAAACGATCTCCCGGAGCCGGGCCCTGGGTGTGAAGGGGTCCAGGATTTCTAACTCGCCCGAGATCCTGTCGTCCCACTTAGCCTCCCAGAGGAAGGGCTTGGCCTTTTTGTGCCGCTCGAGAACCTGGGACTCATCACGAAAGGGTTGATCCTTATTGAAATCGAATCCGGGGTCGGACCAGATGTGCCGGACTGACACCGTCACCACGATGCGATTTCCTGTTCGTTTCAAAAAGAACGCACCACTCGAGGTCACGTTGCTGCCGCCGGCCCCGAAGCCGAGCGAACCGGACAGTGGGTCCACTTCGCGACCGAGCGCCGATTTGAACTCGTTCTCGATTGCTTTTGAAGGCACGGACCTCACCCAGTAGTCGTCAAACGCCTGATTGCCGACGTCCGGGCCGTTGATGATGGCCTCGACGGCTTCGTTGACGCCGGGGGTTTTCGATTTCGGCTCGATCAAGTTGTCTTGCCAGAATCGTTTGATGTTGACCGCCGCAGCGTCCTGCACCTCGTCGAACGCTAGAGCCTCCTCGCGGCTCAATTCGATTTTGCTGCCATCGGCTTTTAGATAATTCTCCATGAATCGCACCGCCAGCGTGAAGCCCTTCTTGCGCCAGTCCGCCAAATAGAATTGGGCCAAGGCCTCGACGCCTTCCAGATCCGTGCGCACGACACAGGCGAGGTCGTCCTTCAAGCCGTTCTGAATCTTCACGTCGGCTGGGTCCGTAATGCCGAAGGCCGCGACGCAGCGCGCCTTGAGGTCGGCGGCGACGGCTTCGTAGAGCGCCTTGGCCTTGGTACGGAACTGCGTGTTGTTCAGCACGGGCGATAGGCCATTGCCGCTGTCGACCGAGCGGCCGCGCGGCGAGAAATGGGCCACCAGCGGCAGGGAATCGTAGTCCTTTCGAAGACGTTCGGTCCGGGCGGGGCGGTTGTTCGCCGCCACCTTGATTTCTACATCGAGGGCGATACCCCAGTCCTGGGTGAAGGCTTTCATCGTCTCGTGAAGCGCCGCTTTGCGATTGGCGCTTAGGAGCTTGGCGGCTTCGCCTTTGGCCTCACCGGGCTCGGCCAGGGTCACGAGATTGTAGGCGATGTTCGTGCCTTCGAGCACGGCCAGCGACTGGCCCTGGGCCAGCTTGTTGAGAGTCGGCCCGCTGCGGGCGAGCGGCTGTCTCATATTGCCGTCGCGCTGGTCCATGCGGAAGCGCATCAGCGCCTCGGCGGTAAACTTGTCGTATTTGCCGGTCACGTGGCCGCGCAGGTACGGCCGATTGCTTTTTCTGTCGCGCTTTTGGCCGAGCAGGGCCTGCACGAGCGCCACGTCGTGGACCCGGTTGTCGCCGCCCTGGCCGACCCGGCCGGTCAGTGCCGCCGGGCGCGTGGCTGCGCGTTTGGGTGCGGTCATCTTGAAATGTCTCCTTGGGGTTCGAGGTTGCGGGCTGTGGCCCAATGTTCTTGTTATGTTCTAACTTTGGACCACAGCCCCAGCCTGTCAAGACCCCAAGTAGTGGAAGATGTCGATTTTTCTCGGAAAACGGGTCCCCGCACGAGACGCGAGCCCCCGCGCCGGCAGCCGTCTCGCGTCGGATGAGGTGTTGTAAGTATCAGAAAATACTCAGAAAAATGAGAAATAAAGGGGACTGTCCCCTATTTTGGCCCGATTCCCTCGCGGTGGCGAGCTTGAGTTCGACGAAATCGATCGGCGGATTCAGGATCGGGTCGATCATGATGGCGTCGCAGCCGGCCAGCATGGCGAGCGTGATGAAGGCCTGGTTCAGGAGCTTGCGTCGCGGCAGCCCGAAGGACACGTTGGAAAGCCCGCCGAAGATATGCACCTCCGGGTATTTCTCGCGCAGGCCCCGGACCGCGTCCAGGTAGTGGTTGCCGAAATCCGGTCCGGCGCCGATCGGGAACACCAGGGGATCCAGGTAGCGGTCGCCCATGGGCAGCCCGACCTTGTCCATCATCTCCATGCAGCCGCTCAGATTGGCGATGCGTTCCTCGGCGTTCTGGGGCATGCCCGAACGGCCCGAGCCGTTGGCGAAGACGGCGCAGTCCTCGTCCTTGCCCAGTTGCACCAGTTCGTTGCGGCCCTCCTCGAGGCTGACCGAATTGATCGCCGGGCGGCCTTGCTGCGATCGTAGACCTCGAGCCCGGCCATGAGGGTTTTGGGATCGGAGGAGTCGATCGCGAAGGCCACGTCGGACAGCGACTGCGCGGTCTTCACCATCCAACGCATGTAGTCGTGGCGTTCCTCCGGGTAGACCGAGAGTTCGTCGACGCAGAGGTCGATGATGGTCGACCCGGCGCGCTCCTGGCCGAGGATCGCCCAACCGAGGGAGTCCAGGTCCTGCTTGCGGACCGCCTGGCCGATAGGGGGATGCGCGCGGTCCTGAGTTCGGCCGGGTCCTCCGGGAAAATGTCGGTGATGTCGAGCAGGCGGCGTGTGCCATCGAGGCCGGTGTAGGCGTAGCCGACCTTGCCGTCCTCTTTGACGATATTGGGGCTGGTCGCGCGGATCTTGCGCGTGGTGTTGATGTTCTCGCCGATGACGATCAGGCCATTGTTCGCGCTGGACACGCGGGTCTCCTAGGTTTTTGGGTTTCTGTGCATGAGGTGGGTGCTGTTCAATCCAGCGGGCGCAGGCCGTAGAGGCCGGAACGCGATTTCTTGGGGATCATGGCGCAGCTCTCCATGAGCCGCACCGGCAGCGGCGCGTCTTCGAACAGGGCGAACAGCCCGGTTTGCTCTTCGAGCGGCCAGTCGACGTAGCCCGGGCCGAGCCGCCGGGTCGGGCCCAGGCGCTCGTCCCGGACTTGCTCCGCGACATGCAGCGCCAGCGCCTTGGTCGCCTGCTCCACGGCGAGCCAGCCGGCCATCTCCAAGAACAAGGCATCGACGATCTCGTCAGCCGCGGTCAGGCGCTCGGTCTCGGCGTCGAGCGCGGGGCCGAGCGTGAGCACGAAGGCCACGACCTCGCCGCAGCCGGCGAAGACCTTGGCGAAGCGCGCGCTGTGGAAGCTGATGCCGCCTGCCAGTTCCATTGTGTCTGGCGTGCAAGACTGAATCTCGACACGCCGGTAACAGGCGTCCGGCGCGGCCAGGGTCCGCGCGACGCCCGCGGCCTTGGTGGCGATATCCCGGATCCGCGGCCGAATTCGCGCCGGATCGCGGTAGCCCTGCAGGCGCAACAAGGACTCGACCGGCAGCTCCGCGATCTCGGTGCGAAAGCGGCCGAAGCTCGTGTCCTGGGCCGTCATGGTGCCGTCGACAGGCATCAGTCCTTGCCGAGAGCCGCGGCTCGGATCGTCTTGAACTCGGCCTCGAGTTCGGCCTTGACCGCGTTCGCCACTTCCTCGGCCGTGCCCTCGCGTGTGAGCCGCTTGCCGCGCCGCCATTCCTCCAGATAGGTGTCGGTGCCGGCCAGCCCCTTGCGCATGGCGACGGCGTCGATCAGCACCTGAAACTTTTGGTCGAGCTGCAACTTGTGCACGCCGCTTTCGTCCTTGGCTTCGACCAGCGAGGGAATGTCCTGCCAATAGAGAATGCTATAGTTCGCCATGCCTGCTCCCTGAATGATTCCTAATCCGGACTTCCTTAACCCAGATCGATATCGACCGAAAAGCCCCGGCCGTCCCGGTTCATGGTGAAGGCCCCGTCGGCGACCGCGTAGCCCCACTTGGCCGAGCGCCGCAACCCGCCGAGCGGATACATGTGCACCCCCGCGATTCCGCAGCCCGGATCGTCCGCCTGATACGCCGCCAGATCGGCGATCAGCTGGTCGGGCGCCGAGACGCGCATCAGCTTGGTCACGTTGCGCGCCTGGCGGGTCAGGAATTTCATCGAGGGGCCGATGCCGCAAGCCTTGGCGTGGGCGAGCAGGGTTTTGATGGTGGCCAGGCCCGGCACGCCGATATGAACCGGCAGCCGGTTGCCCTCGGCCTGAATGCGCCGGTCCCAGGCGATCACTGGCCCGGCCTCGAAGCAGAACTGGGTCACCAGGTAGAGCTCGGCGCCGCTGCGCTCGGCAAAATCGTTCTTCCAGCGGAGCGCCTCCGCGATTGCGCGATCGGATATGTCCGGGCTGCCTTCGGGGTGCCCGGCGACGCCGAACTTGCGGATGCCGTGTTTGTCGAACAGGCCGGTCTCCAGAAGCTGCATGGTATCGGAGAAATCGCCGGCCGGCGTGTCGACCGCGCCGCCGATCACCAGAACCTGCTCCAACCCAACTTCGCCGGCGAGCCGGGCCAGCTTGTCATCGAGGAACGCCGCGTGCGGAATGCTGCGCGCGGCGAAGTGCGGCACCGGCTGGAATCCCTCGCCCTCGAGCCGTTTGGCGACCGCGATGGTGTCGTCGAAGTCCGAGCCGGGCAGGAAGGTGATGTAGACCACCGCGCCGGGGCGCAGATGCTCTCTGTAGTCGGGTGTCTTCGCGGCCGAGCCGGGGGTGGTCTCGGCGGTGAAGCCAGCCATGAACGCGGCGATTCGCTGTTTGGCGCCGTGGTTCGTGACGGCAGATTGCGTCATAGCTTGCATCGTCCCCATGTCCCGTTCCCCTGGGCCCCGTTCCCCTGGGCCCCGTTCCCCTGGGCCCCGTTCCCCTGGCGCGTCACGATGTCCGGCGGCGGGCCGCGCGCTTCGGTTCCCGGTTCCGAGGGTTCAATCCCCCGAAGACCGGCCAGACGTTCAGCCCGGCCAGACGTTCAGCCCGGCCAGCCGCGGCCAACCGATTGACGGGCTTTCTGACAGCGATTTTTCGGAAATGCGACCCATTCTTTTCTCACCACTCGAAATTTTCGCAGGATTCCCGCCCGATCCGCCGCACGCGGGCCCTTTACAGGACCCGATCCGGCCGGCACTGCTCGATCCCCTCAGCGACATTATTGCCCGCTATCAGAAAGACTATTTCATCCTAATCGATCTGTCTTCGACTCTGATCGAGGCGGCCTATGCGCACATCATGGGGACCGAGAACTTCTTCCTCTACCTGTTTGATGAGCCGGAACTGATTGCCGGCGTGCTTGATGGCCTGACCGAGTACTACACCAAGGTTGGCAAGAACGCGATCGCGCGTGGCGTCGACATGGTACGGGTCGGCGACGATGTCGGCGCCCAGCAGTCGATGATGCTGTCTCCGGTTCAGTGGCGCGAATTGGCCAAGCCGCGGTTCAAATACATGTTCCAGGAATTCCGCAAGGCTAACGACGAGTTGTTCATCAAGCTGCACTCCTGCGGCGACTATTCGCCGATCATTCCCGGCGAGGTCGAACTCGGTGTCGATTTGTCGGGCCTGATGCAGCCGACCGGCGGCAACAAGGACCAGGCTGGGATCAAGAAAAAGTACGGCAATGACATCGCATTTATCGGCGACTTCGACGTGCAGAACCTGCTGCCGATCGTGGCCGGCTTCGTCGGCGCCGACACCGTGGCCGCGGTGGTGGCGACCCGCATTTACGACAGTGCCGAGACCCGCTGCCTGGTCGACATCGGCACCAATGGCGAGGTGGTGATGGGGATCGCCAACGCCGAGATCGCGGAATTGATGCTGTGTGGTGGCTTCGGTAATTACATCAACACCGAAAGTGCGGTGCGCATCCGCCTGCTGCCCAAGCTGCCGCTCGACCGAATTAGTTACTATGGCAACGCCGCGGTGCTCGGCGCCCAGATGACGTTGCTGCCCGAGACCGAGCGCGCCCGCGCCGACCGGCTCGCGCGCGAGATCGCGCACGTCTCGCTCGCCTCCCAACCCGACTTCCAGGACGTCTTCGTCGAGGCCTTGAGGTTCCAGGACAACGGTGAGGTTGGAGGGCGGGTGACGGCAGGATCTGAAGTGGCGGGTTGATATGCAGGTCAACATGATCTTCGGCTTCCTCGGCTCCGGCAAGACGACACTGGTGCGCCACCTGCTCGGCGCGCGTGGCCGCGACCGGAATCTGGCGGTCATCGTCAACGAGTTCGGCCAGGTCGGTATCGACGGTGCGATCCTGGAAGGCGCCGTCTTGGAAGGTGGGGCCGTCGACATGATCCAACTGACCTCGGGCTGCCTGTGCTGCACCCTCAAGGGGCCGCTCCTGAACGCGGTCGAGGAGTTGCGCGACAAGGCCAGGGTCGAGCACACGGTGATAGAGGCGTCCGGGGTCGCCGATCCCGAGGAGATGATCGAGAGCTTCTCCGCCCCGGAATTCCGCGCCTCGGTCGCCGTTGGGCCCTTCGTTACCGTGGTCGACACCGCCAAGTTCGAGGTCATGCGCGCAATGCTCGGCGAGTTTTACGGCTCCCAGGTCGCCCACGCCGACATCGTGCTGCTCAACAAGATCGACTTGGCCTCGCCGGAGCAGCTTGCGGCGGTGCGCGCCGAGGTCGCCGAGCTCAATCCGGGTGCCCGGATCGTGACCACCGAGCACTGCGGCGTCGACGCCGGCCTGGTGCTCGACGCCCTGAGCGGCTGGGAACCCAGCCAGCACGAAGGCGGACACCACCATCACCACCACGGGCACCACCACGGGCACCACGGGGGCCACCCGAATTTCGAATCCGAGGTCCTGGATGCCGCCGGGCCGGTCGCGCGCGCGGCGCTCGAAAGCTTCTTCGCCGGCTTGCCGCCCGAGGTCTTGCGCACCAAGGGTTTCATGGTGGTGTCCGATATCACCGCGACCGGCGTTCAACACATCTACGAGTTCCGAGGTCTGATCGACGGCTATACCGCGCGCCTGGCAGCGAGCCGCGCCACCGCGGACGACGTGCGCGAACTGGCCGAACTGCAGGCCGGCTTGGTCCAGGCGACCGAGGACGACGACGTCGACCGCTACGTGCTCCTGGACCGGCGCTTCTACGAGGTCTTGGCGCGGGCGGCCCAGAACACCTATATCGCCGAAGCGGTGCCGCGCATCTTCAATTTGCACCTGCGATTGTGGTTCTTCATCGCCAACAGGCGCGGCACCTGGCACGATATCGCCCGCGCCCACGAAGTCATGACCGCGGGTGTGATCGAAGCGGTCGAGCGGCGCGACCCGGAGGCGGCCGGAACCGCCATGACCGCCTACATCGACGGCCGGCACAGCGACATCCGGGAGCTGCTGTAGCGCCTCCGGGCCGGCGTCCGTCTTCGGTATTCCTTCCCATAAATTCTCTGTGACCCGGGATTTCACCTCGAACAGGCCGGGGTTTCGTGTTTGAATTGGATCTGTTCCGGGGGGGAGGCGGAGCGTTGCAACGAGACCTTTCGAGGCGGTCGAGGACATGGCGAACCCGAGCGAAGCGGAATTCACCCAGGCCCGCCTCTCTATGGTCGAGCTGGTCCAGGTATACATGCAGCTGAGCAGCACTCAAATCGATCGCGACCACCTCGACCGGCGCGTGCTCTCGGCCATGGCCGAGGTGCCGCGCCACAACTTCGTGCCGCCCGAACTCCGCCACGTGGCCTATGCCGACAGCCCGATTCCGATCGGCTGCGACAAGACCGTATCCCAGCCGTTCATGGTGGCGCTGATGACCGATCTGCTGGACATCGAGCCCGGCGCGAAGATGCTCGAGATCGGCACCGGCCTCGGCTATCACGCCGCGATCCTGGCCGGACTGGCAGAGACGGTCTTCACCGTCGAAATTCACGAGGAACTGGCCCGGGAGGCGCGCGCGCGCCTCGAGGCCCTCGGCTACGACAACATTAGCTTCAAGATTGGCGACGGCGCTCAGGGTTGGCCCGAACAAGCGCCCTTCGACCGCATCCTGGTGGCCGCGGCGCCCGAACTGCTGCCGGCGGCGCTGATCCAGCAGCTCCGGCCGGGGGGGCGCATGGTGGTGCCCGCCGGCCTGCCCGACGATCAGCAGCTTCTGGTTGTCGACAAGCTAGCGGACGGCCGCATCACGACCCGCGAAGTGCTCCAAGTCGTGTTCTCGCCGCTAATTAAAAGCCACTAAATCACGGCGGCGCGTTAGCCCGAGCCGAACACCGGGTTGAAGGTGCCGCGGCGGCGGCCATCGGCGGTTTTGGTGTCGAAGGCGACCACCACCAATTCCCGCTCGGCCGGCGATAGCCGGGCCAAAAGCCGGTCCGCGTCGTTGAGCTCATGGCCGGCGAAATACATCTGGGTCGTGATCGAGCGGCCGGAGGGGCTGTGCACCTTGTAATGGATGTGCGGCGGGCGCACCCAGTTGCGGGCCGCGGGGTAGGCGCCGGGAATGACGGTCACGAAGCGGTAGCGTCCGTCCTGGTCGGCAATTAGGCGGGCATAGCCCTGGAAATTCGGGTCGAAAACCCGGCCGCCGGGCCGATCCTGGGGATGGTCGTAGAGGCCGTGCGTGTTGGCTTGCCAGACCTCGACGATGCTGCCCGCAAGCGGCTTGCAGCCGGCATCGAGCACTTGGCCGATAACTTCGATCACCTCGCCCTCGGCGCGGCCCGATCCGCCGGCGACTTGGGTCAGGTCCCAATCGTCCTCGCCGATGGCGACCGGATAGAACGGGCCTTCGGGCTGCGCTGGCGTGATCGCCGGACAGGCGGCGTTCGCCACCCGGCCGGCCGCGATCAAGGCGGCGCCGGCGGTCAATCCGGTCAGTACGCGGCGGCGCGCGACCGCCCGGCTCGTGTATTTTACGGTCATGGCACGCTCCGTTCTTTCAGTTCGTCCCGCCTGGGATAATACCATGGGTCAATATTTAGGACCTTTGGTATTATGATCGTGCCGGGCAAAAATAAAGGGGGGGTAGGGCCATGGGGAGGATGATCGCCTTCGCCTGTCCGGACGGCAGCGAGGCCCAGGGCTATCTGTCGGAATCGGCCGGGGCGCGCGCGGGCGTGGTGGTGCTTCAGGAATGGTGGGGGCTGAACCAGCAGATCAAGGGCGTGGCGGAGCGTTTCTCCGTGGCCGGGTTCACGGCCCTCGCGCCCGACCTCTACGGCGGCCGGGTCACCGCCGAGCCCGGCGAGGCCGACCACCTGATGACCGGCCTCGACTGGGTCGGCGCCACCGAGGTCGAGGTCCAGGGCGCGCTACAGTATCTCAAGGCGCGGCTCGAGCGCGTCGCGGTGATGGGCTTCTGCATGGGCGGTGCGCTCGCCGTGATCGCCGCGGCCCGGCTCGACGACTGCGATGCGGCGGTCTCGTATTACGGCGCTCCGCCCCGCGAGCAGGTCGATCCGGCCGAGGTCCGGGTGCCGTTCCAAGGCCACTTCGCCGCCCGGGACGATTGGTGTACCCCCGATGCGGTCGACGCCTTCGAGGTCGCGCTCGGACCCTCCGGCGTGCCCCAAGAAATTCATCGCTACGAGGCCGGCCACGGCTTTTTCAACGAGACCGTGGCCGCCTACGATTCTTTCTCCGCCGCCAAATCTTGGCAGCGGACCCTCGACTTCCTGCGCGATTATATGTGAAGGGGGGCAATTCAATCCTCGCCTTCGTCCATAGCCGCTTCGACCAGCTCCGCCATCTTCAGGCTGGCGTCGCCGCCCTGGGCGCGCAGGCCGTTGATCACGCCCAACCGGTCGTGGTGCGGCCGGTTCTGTGACAGCTTCCACTTGCCCTCAATGCGGCTGAGCGGGATTTCGATGCCGACGATGGCCCGGCACATGCCGTCGATGTAGTCCGCCGGTGCATCGCTAATATTCCAGGGCACCGCGGCGCCGGCCTCGAAGCGGTTGGTGAGCGCGCCGAGGTGCGCACGCAAAGCTTCCACATCCTCGAAGGTGGTCGCCGTGCCATAGGCGTGGATCGCGACGTAGTTCCAGGTCGGCACCACTTTGCCGGTCTCGCGCTTGGTCGGGTACCAGGACGGCGAGACGTAGCCCTGGGGCCCCTGAAAGATCAGTAACAATTCTTGGCCATCGGCAATGCTTTGGGCGTGGGGATTTGGCCGGGCGAAGTGGCAGCGAATGGTGCCCCAGGGCGCCGGCTCCGGATCGATTTCGATCGGAACGTGGCTTGCGATCAACCCTTCGGGCCCCGGGCCGACGACGGCCGCCGCGCCGATCTCCAGCATCGTGGCGTGCAGCACCTCGATCCGCTCCTCGCGAAACATGCGTGGCAGGTACATTCCAAGCTCCTTGGGTTGGCATTCGATTTCCATGCCAGGATGGTCGGCGCCACGGCGCGGGGCAAGTCTCTAGCTTGCAACCGGGCCGTTCTGCCGCACAATGGCGCCGGCATGACACGAGCGGGGGAGGGGCCATGATCGACCATGAAAGCGGTGCTCCGGCGGATGAGGCGGCCGCCCCGTTGGCCGTCCGGGCCGCGAAGCTCGCCACTTCGACGTTGGCCAATGCGCTCGACGACGCTGGGCTGCACCACAACGTGATCGCGGCCATCAAGGCGGTCTCGCCGGGCATGCGCTTCGCCGGGCCGGCGGTCACGGTGCGCGAAGTGGCCGGCGATTACGGCGCCTACGGCTCCGCGGACTTCAAGGTCGGCGCCATTCTGGATGCGGCCGGGCCGGGCGATGTGATCGTGGTCGACCTCGGCGGCGCGGCCTGTTCGACCTGGGGCGGCATGGCGTCGCTGGCCGCCACGGTCAAAGGCGTGGCCGGCCTCCTGGTCGACGGCGGCGTGCGCGATCTCGAGGAGATGATCGCCTTCGACTTTCCGGTCTTCGCCCGCCACCTGGTGCCGACCACCGGGCGTGGGCGGCTCAAGGTCGAGGCGATCGGCGAGCCGGTCGAGGTCGATGGCGTCGCGGTCGCGCCGGGCGACATCATCGTGGCCGACGGCACCGGCGCGGTTTGCTTGCCGCGGGCCGGCGCCGGGGAGATCGTGACCCATGCCGAGGCGCTGCAGCGCGACGACGAGGCCGCGGTCGCCGAAATTCAACGGGGCCTCGGATTCTCCGAGGCGATGAAGAAGTTCACCCGGATCTGAGGGGAATTTCTTGGCGTTGTCCTCCCCCATGACACTTGCCGATGCCATGCTGGCCGCCTTCAAGGCGCGCGGCGTGGCCCGCATCTTCGGCGTGCCCGGCGGCGATTCCAGTCTCGATCTGATCGCCGCCGCCGGCCGCCAGGGCGTCGACTTCGTACTCACGCGCGGCGAGACCGCCGCCGCCATCATGGCCGCGGTCACCGCCGAATTGACCGGGGCGCCCGGGGTCGTGCTCACCGGCATCGGCCCGGGCGCCGCGAGCGCGGTCAACGGCGTCGCCTATGCCGCCCTCGAGCGCGCGCCTTTGGTCCTCATCACCGACGCGCGGGAGGCGGCGGCAGGGGGGCGGATGCCGCCGCACCAGGTCTTCGATCAGCCGGCCCTGTTCGCGCCCATCACCAAGGCCGCGCGGCGCCTGCGGCCGGAGGACGGCATCGATGTCCTGGAAGATTTGCTCGACTTGGCGCTCGACGAGCCCAAGGGACCGGTGCACCTCGATCTCTCGGCGGAGGCTGCGGGCTCGGTCGCGGGCGCGCCCGTGGGTACGGCCATATCGGGGGCGTCCCGCCCGCCGCGCGCCGCCGCCCGGGAGGGTGTGACCGGCGATCGGGCGGCGGCCGAAAAACTGCTCGCGGCCAGCCGCCGCCCGGCGATCCTGGCCGGCACCCAGGCACGCGCGCCAGGCGTTGCCGCGCCGCTGCGCCGGTTCGCCGAGCAACTCCGCTGTCCGGTGCTGACCAGCTACAAGGCCAAGGGCGTGCTGGCCGACGATCATCCCGGGGTGGTCGGCCATTTTACCGGCGCCCGCGCCGAGTTCGACGTTCTCGCAGGCGCCGATCTGTTGATCGCCGTGGGCCTGGACCCGGTC
>Ga0209987_10001495_pt1 | contig 12833 bp, 9 predicted proteins | sample N074metaG_FD_182134 | JGI IMG/M metagenome (GOLD analysis project Ga0209987, IMG submission 182134) | Deep subsurface microbial communities from Kermadec Trench to uncover new lineages of life (NeLLi) - N074 metaG (SPAdes) (version 2) | ecosystem: Environmental > Aquatic > Marine > Ocean trench... | reverse complement strand
GTTTGAACCTCTTTCCTGGCAATCGTTACGTCGTAGGAAACAATATGGCCGAACCGGATGCAATCCTTGTACGTTCGCACAATATGCTAAAAATGGAAATTCCTAAAAGTGTAATGGCAATTGGAAGAGCGGGTGCAGGAACCAATAACGTTCCAGTGAAAAAAATGAATCAACGTGGCGTACCTGTGTTTAATGCTCCTGGCGCAAATGCGAATGCGGTGAAAGAACTTGTATTAGCAGGTATGTTGATGGCAGCACGCAATCTGATTCCTGCAATTCACTTCACCGAAAGTCTACAAGGTAGCGACACTACTCTACATAAATTGGCAGAAGATGGTAAAAAACAGTATTCCGGAATGGAGTTACCAGGGCGCACATTAGGAATTATTGGATTGGGTGCAGTAGGACGGCTAGTTGCAGACGCGGCCATTGGACTCGGAATGAAAGTGATAGGTTATGATCCTGAAATAACCGTAGATGCAGCATGGAACCTATCATCAGAAGTAAAAAAGGCTCCAAGTATTGAAAATCTGCTACAACACAGTGATTTCATAACCCTACACGTACCTTTACTTGATGCAACACGTCTACTGATTAATAGCAAATGTGTCAAAAACATGAAGCAAGGCGCAATCCTGCTTAATTTTTCTCGTGAAGGTATTATTGATGAAGATGCGGTACTAGCAGGAGCTGAGTCCGGCAAAATAAAATACTATGTATGCGACTTTCCTAGTCAAAAACTCCAACATCATAAAGCGGTGATCACGTTACCACACTTGGGCGCTTCCACCATGGAAGCAGAAGAAAACTGCGCGATAATGGTGGTAAGGCAAATGATGGATTATTTAGAAAATGGGAATCTTACCAATACTGTCAATTTTCCAAACTTAACGATGGGGCGCGAATCCCCTTATCGAATGGCGGTAGCCAATACTAACGTACCTAATATGCTGGGACAAATTTCTACCAATATGGCAAAAGCTGGGCTTAACATTCACAATATGGGAAATAAGTCTCGCGGCGAGATGGCCTACACCTTGGTAGATGTGGATAGCCCAGTACCACAAAAAACAATAGATAAGATTGCGGCAATTCCTAGCGTTTTGATGGTGCGATATTTACCAGTATTGGCTGAATAACTTTTACAGACAAGGAATTTATTCTCAATGACTGATCAACTTGGGCAACTTCGTGATGAGATAGATGCAATTGACCGTGAGCTACTCAATCTTGTAAACACGCGCGCCAACCTAGCCAAGCAGATCGGTCAATTTAAAAAAGGCTTGATATATCGACCTGAGCGGGAAGCACAAGTACTGGAACGTATGCGAAAACTAAATTCTGGGCCGATGACTCACGAGCACGTTTCACAGTTGTTTACTGAAATCATGTCATTATGCCGTGCTATGGAAAAACCATTAACTGTAGCCTATCTGGGACCACAAGGTACTTTTTCAGAAGAAGCCGTATTGAATCGCTTTGGTAGTGCCGTAACAACCCTCCCATGCGAATCGATTGATGAGGTATTTCACAAAGTAGAATCTGGTACAGCAAGTAATGGGATTGTACCAGTAGAAAACTCCAATGAGGGCGCAGTTGGTAAAACACTAGATCTACTATTACAAACCTCCCTAAAGGTTTGCGGTGAGATCCAGTTATCAATACATCAATGTCTACTTGCTTTACATACTGATCTTAAGGGCATCAAAAAGATTTACTCTCATCCACAATCTCTGGCGCAATGTCATGAGTGGTTAAACAATAATTTTCCTCTCCCACAAGTAAAACGGGTAATTGCAGCAAGCAATGCTCATGCAGCGATGATTGCTGCTGAAGATAAAAGTATTGCTGCAATTGCCAGCAAAAAAGCGGCCGAGGTGTATAAACTTTCCATATGCGCTGAAAATATTGAGGATGACCCAAGAAATACTACACGTTTTTTGGTACTCGGCACTCAGGATGTTGCTCCCTCTGGTAAGGATAAAACATCGCTAGTGATGTCGGCTAAAAATATTCCTGGTGCCATACATGCGCTTTTGTCGCCTCTGGCAAAACATGGTGTAAGCATGAGTCACCTGGAATCTCGTCCCTCCCGCGCCAGCTTATGGGAATATGTTTTCTTTGTTGACATCCAAGGTCATCAGCAAAACGAGAAAATTGCGAAGGCGCTAGAAGAAATACGAGAGAAAGCAACATTCTTAAAAATACTCGGATCTTATCCATCAGCATAATTCAGTTTTAAGTGCCCGGGTAAGGCTTAATAGTGGTGTTTCCAATTTATTATGATTTTACGCGCCCTTAATTTTCTATACTTTATGGTGCTGGCTATATGAATCTTTGTGATCTTGCCCCGGAATATATCCACTCTATTGCGCCCTACCAGCCAGGCAAACCGATTTCTGAGTTAGCAAGAGAAATGGGTTTGGATGAACACTCCATTATCAAACTCGCATCGAATGAGAATCCATTTGGGACAAGTCCTCTAGCACTTGAAGCAATGGAAAAAGCACTCAAAGAAGTGATGCGATACCCTGATGGTAATGGCTTTGAGTTGAAAACTGCGTTGTCGAAGAAGTATGCTGTAGACAGCGACCAAATCATGCTAGGTAACGGTTCTAATGATGTGCTAGAGCTGGCGGCCCGGGTATTCCTGAAACCTGGTGCATCAGCAGTTTACTCACAACATGCTTTTGCAGTTTACCCACTGGTGACCCAAGCAGTCGGAGCAAACGGTATCTCAGTTCCTGCCAAAAATTTTGGCCATGACTTGGATGCCATGCTAGAGGCTATAACACCTGAAACCCGCGTGGTATTTATTGCCAACCCGAATAATCCTACTGGTACTTTTGTGGCCGCTGCTGATCTTTTACGGTTTCTAAAACGAATTTCTCCAGATGTACTGGTAGTGCTTGATGAAGCCTATAATGAATATTTGCCAGAGGCTTCCAAAGCCAACAGTATTGAGTGGTTGAATCGCTTTCCCAATTTACTTATTACCCGTACTTTTTCTAAAATTTATGGTATGGCGGGTATTCGTATAGGATTTGGACTTTCTCATACTCACGTGGCTGGATTGATGAACCGAATACGTCAGCCATTCAACGTTAACAGCATAGGACTCTCGGGGGCGTTGGCAGCTATAAATGACATAGAATTTGTCAAACGCTCCTATACGCTCAACCTAGCAGGAATGCTCCAAATAACTACAGGCCTGCATCGACTTGGAATCGAATATATTCCTTCCTACGGAAATTTTCTAAGTTTTTGTGTAAGGGATGGTAAAGCTATTACCGTGTATCAACACCTATTAAAGAAGGGAATTATCGTACGCCCACTCGGTATTTATGAGATGCCGCAACATCTACGTGTCACCATCGGACTCGAATCCGAGAATCATAAATTTTTGCAGTCCCTTGAGAGGGCGATTAAGTAGGCTTGATTTCATTATCAAAACTTTTAATAAAGTTACTAAAGAATAATTTAAAACTATAACAAGGGAAGCAATGTGTAAGACTGATATTATCTTAAATAAACTAGTGATTATCGGCGTCGGCTTGATTGGCGGCTCATTTGCGCTGGCACTACGTAAGGCGGGACGAGTTAAGCACATTGTTGGTTTAGGACGAAGCAAGGAGAATTTACAGCGCGCACTGGAACTAGGAATATTAAACGAAATTACCGACGATTATCCGCTCGCACTCAAGAATGCAGATCTAGTATTACTTGCCATACCAGTGGGGCAGACTGCTAAAATTTTAGAGCAAATCGCCCCCCACCTCGAATCTAAAACCATTATAACTGATGCGGGAAGTACTAAACAAAATGTAATTGCAGCAGCGCGTTCTTACTTACCTGAACATTTAAAGAACTTTGTGCCTGGCCATCCTATCGCCGGAGCGGAGCAGAGTGGAGCAAACGCAGCGAACGCAGATTTATTCCGCGACAAGAATCTGGTACTTACCCCGTTAGACGAAACCAATACTAATGCACTAAATTGTGTAAAAGAGCTATGGCAAAGTTGTGGTGCCCGAATTTCACAAATAAAGGCCCATCAACACGATAAAATCCTCGCTTCGATAAGTCACCTACCCCATTTGCTGGCATCCACGCTGATGAACCATATTTTTTCTTCAAGCACAGAAGATAGCTCAGATGATCTACTGTGCTTTGCCGGTAGTGGTTTTCGTGACTTTACCCGCATTGCAGGAAGTTCTCCGGAAATGTGGCGCGACATTTGCCTCGCTAATCGCGAATTGTTACTTAAACAAATTGATGCCTATCAAAACGAACTGACACGCATGCGCGAAATGTTAGAAAATGGCGATGAATCAGCGTTGGAAAAATCTTTTTTCGATGCACGTGCAATACGGAAAAGATGGTTAATAGACAAGCATTGAGCCATGGATTTAGGCTAATTTAAATTACGCGAGTTTTTTAATTAGCGCCAAAGAGAAGGTACGATTCTTCCCATTATTGTAATTTCAGATATGCAGTGCTCGCTTATCTACACCTAATGCCGCCTCGTGTAGTACTTCGGACAAAGAAGGATGAGCGTGTACAATACGAGCAATGTCTTCGCTGCTAGCGGCGAATTCCATTGCCATCACAGCTTCAGAGATCATCTCGGAAACATAGGGACCAATCATGTGAACACCGAGGATACGATCAGTATTAGCATCTGCAAGGACTTTGACAAAACCACTTGTCTCACCTAATGCTCTTGCGCGTCCATTTGCCATAAAAGGAAACTGCCCCGCTTTATACTTAATTCCTGCAGTTTTTAATTCTTGCTCAGTCTTGCCCACCCAAGCTATCTCTGGTGATGTGTAGATCACCCAAGGAATAATATCGAGATTTAGCTTTGTAAGCTCTCTTACTTGACCTTCTACATTTGCGAATATTGACTCTGCTACCGCTATACCCTCTTCTGAAGCCTTATGTGCCAACATTGGCCCGCGCACAACATCACCAACGGCATACACATTTGGCAGATTGGTACGACAATGGCTATCTACTCCTATGTGGCCACCATCATCTATTCTGAGGCCAACATTTTCTGCTCCCAATTCAACAGTATTTGGAACTCGGCCAACCGATACAATCAACTTATCCACTTCTAGCTTTTTCGCTCTAGCTTGAACGTCAAGGTATTTCACTATAACGGTTTTCTTTCCAGTTTTAATCTCGATAAGTTTAATACCGGTTAGTATTTCTAACCCTAATTCCCTAGTAAAAATCTTATGTGCTTCTTTTGCTACTTGTTCATCGACCACTGAGAGAAACTCCGGCAACGCCTCAAGAATAGTGACCTCTGACCCGAGTCTTCGCCAAATGCTAGCCATTTCTAAACCGACCACCCCTGCACCAATAATACCTAGCCGCTTAGGCACTTCGACCAATGCTAGTGCACCTTCATTATCTAATACACGTTCATTGTCCACTGCTACAAATGGTAACTGGCGCGGTGTTGAACCTGTGGCGATGATGATATATTTTGCTTCAATAGTTTCTTCTTCGTCTCCACTCTTTACCTTAACTTTCCAAGGCTTTTTGTCATCTTTATCCTTAACTAATGTTCCTCGCCCATGAATTGAGCTAACTTTATTTTTCTTAAACAACATGGCGATTCCACTGGTAAATGCTGTAACAATCTTATCCTTACGGGAAAGCATCATAGGAATATCTACCGACAAACCTTCGACCTTGATCCCATGCCCTGAGTATTTATGTGCAACACGCTCATAATTTTCAGAAGATTCCAGCAATGCCTTGGAAGGAATACAACCTACATTGAGACAGGTACCACCAAGACTTGCTTTGCCCTGCAGATTCTTCCACTCGTCGATACAAACGATATTAAGCCCCAATTGGGCACATCGGATTGCAGCTACATAGCCTCCGGGTCCGGCACCAATTACTGCCACATCAAAAGATTGAGACATTTTCTATATTGTAAATAATATAATGCTAAATCTAAATTAGAGGATATAATCCTCTGTTTTTATAATGAATAATCTTAAGTATTATTCTCTAGATTTCTAGTAATGGGCCCATCGGGTTTTCAAGCGACTCTTTCATAGCTACCAGAGAAAGCACTGCTTCACGTCCATCAATAATGCGATGATCATATGATAATGCTAAGAAATTAATTGGACGAATGACCACTTGGCCATTCTCGGCTACCGGACGCTCCTTAATGGCATGAACTCCAAGAATCGCACTTTGTGGTGGATTGATGATAGGGGTAGAGAGCATCGAACCAAATACGCCGCCATTGGTAATAGAAAAGGTACCTCCTGTTAACTCTTCAATTGTAAGTTTACCTTCTCGGGCACGCAGGCTGAAATCAGCAACTTGTTTTTCGATTTCAGCCTGCGACAGGCGATCAGCATCGCGGATAATTGGCACCACTAACCCACGCGGACTCCCTACCGCAATACCTATATCGTAATAACCGTGATAAATAATATCGTTACCATCCACCGAAGCATTGACAATAGGAAACTTCTTCAATGCCTCTACAACTGCCTTAACAAAGAATGAGGTGAAGCCAAGCTTTACTCCGTGCTCTTTCTCAAACTGATCCCTATTACGAGCACGAAAATCTATTATCGCCTGCATATTAACTTCGTTAAAAGTTGTAAGTATTGCCGCAGTGGATTGTGACTGCACCATCCGCTCGGCTATACGCAAACGTAACCTGGACATGGCTACACGTTGCTCTGGTCTATTTCCTACTGATGTGGATGCTGAATCTGTGGAAGTTCCTGGAGTGGATTTGGATTTTAAGTGAACCACAACATCCTCCTTAGTAATGCGCCCCCCCCGACCTGTACCACTGATTGCACTAATTTCTGAAGTTTTGATGTTTTTCTCCGCCGCCATCCTTTTGGCTGCGGGAAGCATCGATGGTTTAATTGCAGCTATAGATTTTTTATTCGACGATACAATATTTTTAGTAGAAGCAGAAACGGCAGCAACCTTAGTGTCTATAGTAGCAATAAGCTCGCTGCTGACCACCGTGGCCCCATCGCCCTTGATAATCTCTACCAGCAAACCAGTTGCCGGTGCTGGCAACTCTAGTACCACTTTATCAGTTTCAATATCTATCAAATTTTCGTCACGCTCAACAAATTCGCCTTGTTTTTTATGCCATGAGACCAGGGTAGCCTCTGCTACCGACTCGGATAATACTGGAACTTTAACTTCGACTAGCATGACTTTGCCTTTAGATTAAATTCTCTTGCGAAATGCTGCTACGACCAATTCATTCTGCTGAAAATTATGTTTTGCCAAATATCCTGCGGCAGGTGATGCTGAAGATGGGCGTAACGCATAACCAAGAATCTGATTAAGTCCCAAATGTCGCAGCAAATAATGCTGAATACGATGCCAAGCGCCCTGGTTTCCCGGCTCCTCCTGACACCAAAGTACATCATTGGCCTGATCATAACGATCGACCTCGGCTTGAAAGTCATCATGAGGAAAAGGATATAGCTGTTCAATACGGATAATCGCTATATCTACAATTTTTTGTTCTTTTCGGTAAGCCAACAGGTCGTAATAGACTTTGCCACTACAAGCGATGATGCGCCGCACTTTCTTTGGGTCAAGGTATTCTACTTCTGGGATTACAGGCAAAAAGCTTCCATTGGCTAATTCTTCCAGCTTTGATACTGACTCTTTACGACGCAATAAACTTTTTGGACTCATGATTATGAGTGGTTTACGTATCGGGCGAATCATTTGACGCCGTAACAAGTGAAACATCTGTGCTGGATTAGACGGCACACAAACCTGAATATTGTATTCGGCACATAATTGTAAATAACGCTCAAGCCGCGCTGAGGAGTGCTCGGGGCCCTGTCCCTCGTAACCATGTGGAAGCATCATTACCAATCCACACAGCCGTCCCCACTTGGCTTCCCCAGATGCTATAAACTGATCAATCACAACCTGAGCACCATTAGCAAAGTCACCAAACTGTGCTTCCCAAACTACAAGTTCATTAGGCTGGGCTGTAGTATAACCATATTCAAAAGCTAGAACTGCTTCCTCTGATAACATTGAATCAATCATCCCGAAATTCGGTTGTTTTGGTGCAATGTGACGAAGCGGGAGATAAGTCCTTTCATCCTGTTGTTCCAAACTCTGATTATGCAACACCGCATGGCGATGAAAAAAAGTTCCACGCCCGGAATCTTGTCCTGAAATACGCACTGGATACCCATCACTCAAGAGCGCCGCATATGCCAGATTCTCAGCCATCCCCCAATCCAAAAATAACTTTCCATCACCCATCAATCGACGGTCCTCAATAATTTTTTTAACTCGAGAATGTAACTTAAAGTTATCAGGGATATCAGTAAGTCGTTTAGCCAGATGCTTCAATTTTGCCATCGACAAACCAGTTTGCACCTTCTGATTCCACTTACTTGTCTTCAAAAAAGGTGCCCAGTCTACCGCACGTGACGACTTCCTGCCATAACATATGGTCTTATTAGGGTTACGACCCGCATCCATGTCATTGCGGTAATTCATAAAAATATCTTCAGCTTCACCAGCCTTAATAACACCCTCAATTTCTAGCTTGTCAGCGTAGAGTTTACGTGTACCAGGATGTTGACCAATAATGTTGTACATCAATGGTTGCGTCACCATTGGGTCATCCTGTTCATTGTGGCCAAGACGGCGAAAACAAACCATATCTATGACCACATCCTTCTGAAACTGCATCCGAAAATCAAGCGCAAGCTCGCTAACCATCGCTACTGCCTCAGGATCATCACCATTGACATGAAATATTGGCGCTTCAACCATTTTCGACACCTCAGTACAATAAAGTGTAGAACGTGAATCGCGCGGATCAGAAGTAGTAAAACCAATCTGGTTATTGATAATGACATGTACCGTGCCGCCAGTTCCAAAGCCACGAGTCTGGGACAGATTTAACGACTCCATCACCACGCCCTGGCCAGAATATGCAGCATCACCGTGCAGCAATACTGGCAATACCATTTTACCCTGCTTGTCTAACAACTCATGCTGTCGGGCACGTACTGAGCCTTCTACTACAGGATTGATAATTTCAAGATGTGACGGATTAAATGCGAGTGTCGCTCGCATAACTCCGCCTGGCGTTGATATGGAAGAAGAAAATCCTTGATGATACTTGACATCTCCCGCAATTAGCTCCTGCGCATGTTTGCCCTCAAATTCCTGGAACAAGTCGGATGGCATTTTGCCTAAGATGTTTACTAGCACATTGAGTCGCGCACGATGTGCCATGCCAATTACTACCTCTTGCACACCCATTCGACCGGCACGCTGCAATAAGTTATCCAACAATGGGATTAAACTCTCGCCACCCTCACCGGAAAAACGCTTCTGTCCAACATAACGAGTATGCAAGTATTTTTCTAATCCCTCTGCCGCACTCAGGCGTTCCAGAATATGACGCTTATACTCAGCAGAGAAAGTAGGTTGTGCTCGCGTGCCTTCAAGGCGGTTCTGAATCCAGCGTTTCTGCTCAGTATCGCTCATGTACATGTACTCTACCCCGATACTCCCACAGTAGATTTGCTGAAGCAATTGCAAAATTTTTCGTAGTGGTGCAAGTTCCGGACCGACTAGCGAACCCGTATTAAATACCGTTCCCATATCCTCCTCAGTCAACCCATAGAATGATGGATCAAGTCCTGGAATATATGGTTTCTTCAGACGTTTAAGCGGATCAAGATTAGCTTGGCGTACACCAAGAAAACGAAAAGCATTGATAATCTGCAGCACTGATACTTGCTTACGTTCCTCAGAAACATTGTGTATGACTTGTGAAGTAGTGTGACCGTTTTTACGACGTTCTTTTTCTATTCGAATGAATGATTCAATTACTGGGCCGTGTGGAATATCGGGTGTTTTCCTCCCCTGCCCTTGTTGTAATCCATCAAAGTATCCGCGCCATTCCAGAGGTACCGAAGTTGCGCATAGCAAATAGTCCTCGTAAAGCTCCTCAATAAACGGCGCATTCGCACCATATAACATTGAACTCTTAAACAATTGCTTCATCATATTCACGAATCTTGCTTCAATTATTTGTGATAGACCCAAACTACTTACGTTGTTCAATCGGCACTACTGCACGCGTTGGAACACCAGTATAGAGTTGACGTGGACGACCTATCTTAAGTTGCGTATCAGATATCATTTCAATCCACTGAGATATCCACCCTACTGTGCGTGCAGTAGCAAATATGGCAGTGAACATGGAAGATGGAATACCGAGTGCACGCTGTACAATACCTGAATAGAAATCAACATTAGGATAGAGTTTCTTGGAAACGAAGTATTCATCTTCCAGCGCAATTCTCTCCAGTTTCAATGCCAGCTTGAATAGACGATCATTCTCCAATCCCAGTTCACTTAATACCTCATGGCAGGTTTCACGCATCAGTTTCGCGCGAGGGTCAAAATTCTTATACACCCTGTGGCCAAAACCTACCAACCTAAAATCATCTTTAGGGTCCTTGGCTCGATCAATATACTTACCTATGCGTGTATCATCCCCAATTTCTTCTAGCATATTAAGGCAAGCTTCATTCGCCCCGCCATGCGCTGGCCCCCACAGACAGGCAATGCCTGCAGAGATACAAGCAAACGGATTGGCTCCACTGGATCCAGCCAAGCGAACTGTAGAAGTAGAAGCGTTTTGTTCGTGGTCGGCATGTAGGATCAGGATGCGATCCAGTGCCCGTGCCAACACAGGGTTGGGCTTGTATTCTTCAGTAGGAACGGCAAACATCATATGCATGAAATTTTCCGCATAACTGAGATTGCTACGCGGATAATTGAAAGGGTGCCCGAGGTTATATTTATATGCCATTGCAGTAATGTTAGGTAACTTTGCGATCAAATGATAAGCTGAAAGTTCACGGTGCGCTGCATCTGAAATATCTAGAGCCTCGTGATAAAATGCAGATAAAGCACCAACCACTCCCACCATCACAGCCATCGGATGAGCATCACGGCGAAATCCAGAATAGAATCGTACAAGTTGCTCATTCACCATCGTATGTTCATTGATAGATTTTACGAATATAGCTTTCTGGTCTGCCGTAGGCAGCTCTCTGTTTATCAATAAATAACACACTTCCATAAAATCACAGTGTTCAGCCAACTGCTCGATCGGATAGCCTCGATGAAGCAATATGCCTTTATCTCCATCAATAAAGGTTATTTCAGAGCTGCTGCTAGCTGTAGAAAGGAATCCTGGATCATAAGTAAACATACCGCTCTTCGCATGTAAAGTACGAATGTCTATCACATCCGGCCCCATACTCCCAGATAAGATTGGAAATTCAGCGGGCTGATCACTATTTCCCAAATTAAATTTAGCTGTCCTTTTTTGCTCCATATTTTTCTCCACTGGTTTTATAATTAGCGGTAAAGCTACCGTAATTGGGTTAATCTATTTGTAAAAGCCGCAGCATGGGCTGCAGCTTTATGTCGCCCATTTCTTTCTTTGCAGTAATCATATCCCACAAGTCATTGTCAGGAAGGTTCAGTAATGTGTCAAACTGCTGTAATTCAGTCTCATTCAGTTGCGTATAGTGTTTGTCCACAAACCGTTGTAATACAATATCCAGTTCTAGCATACCCCGCTTGCAACGCCAGCGAACGCGATCTAATTCTTTCATACGGTCCTTTTCACCATCATGCCCTTAATCTTGTTGATAGCTTTGGTTGGATTTAACCCCTTAGGGCATGTATCCACACAGCTCATAATGGAATGACAGCGAAACAGGCGGTACGGATCCTCAAGATTGTCCAGCCTCTCAGCAGTGGCTTGGTCACGACTGTCGGCAAGAAATCGATAGGCTTGCAACAGACCAGCAGGGCCAATAAATTTATCTGGATTCCACCAGAAGGACGGACAGCTGGTACTGCAGCAGGCACACAAAATACATTCGTACAAGCCATCCAATTTCGCTCTATCCTCTGGCGACTGCAGTCTTTCTATGGCAGGAGGAGGGTTTTTGTTAACCAGAAAAGGATTTATTTTTTCAAATTGTTCATAAAATACGGTCATATCTACGACCAGATCTCGAATCACTGGCAGGCCTGGAAGTGGTCGTAAAATAAGTTTTCCTGATTTCGTTACAGAGGAAACGGGTGTGATACAAGCAAGCCCGTTTGTACCGTTCATATTTATCCCATCGGAGCCACACACGCCCTCTCTGCAAGAGCGCCGATAGGCTACGGAGGTGTCCTTTCTTTTCACCAGTTCCAGCACATCGAGAACCATGAGATCTTTACCTTCGGGTATCTCAACCTCAATATCCTGCATCCAGGGCTTGGTGTCTGTCTCCGGGTTGTAGCGATATATGCTGACTAACACTTTATTTTTCCTTCTCTACCGTCTATTGATCGAGCTCGAACACTCCAGGAAATCCTAACTCAATAGGTTCTAATCATTGGTTCAAATGTAGGAACCATTTTCGGTGAAAAATTCACTGCACGTTTGGTAATCTTCTTTTCTGCCGGAAAATACAGGGAATGGCAGAGCCAATTTTCATCATCCCTGTCACGATAATCATCCCGCGCGTGCGCTCCCCTGCTTTCGGTTCTGGTTTCAGCCGCGATAGCGGTTGCTTCTGCAACTTCGAACAGGTTTTCCAACTCCAGTGCTTCGATGCGAGCAGTGTTGAATGCCATGCTTTTGTCTTCCAGATAGATATTAGCAATTCGCTCGCGCAAGGATTTCAGCTTTTCAATCCCCTGCAGCATAAATTCACCCTTACGGAATACGCCGAAATGATCTTGCATAATTCCCTGCA
>Ga0209987_10001493_pt1 | contig 12837 bp, 8 predicted proteins | sample N074metaG_FD_182134 | JGI IMG/M metagenome (GOLD analysis project Ga0209987, IMG submission 182134) | Deep subsurface microbial communities from Kermadec Trench to uncover new lineages of life (NeLLi) - N074 metaG (SPAdes) (version 2) | ecosystem: Environmental > Aquatic > Marine > Ocean trench... | reverse complement strand
CGGTGCTTGTGAGCTGCCCGAAGGCGTTGAGATGGTGATGCCAGGTGACAACGTGCAGATGGTTGCCACTTTGATCGCCCCGATTGCGATGGAAGAAGGTCTGCGCTTTGCGATTCGCGAAGGCGGTCGTACGGTTGGTGCTGGTGTGGTTGCCAAGATATTTGAGTGATAGACCCGGGGGCAGGCCTTAGGTCTGTCCCCGTTTGTTGCGACCAAGCCGAGCTGTTTTTTTTCAGTTCGGCTTCGTCGTCTGAGTTAGGCCAGTAGCTCAATTGGCAGAGCAGCGGTCTCCAAAACCGCAGGTTGGGGGTTCGATTCCCTCCTGGCCTGCCATTTATGGCAGGAAGTTGAAGATCAGGGGCGCGCCCCGGTTTTTCTTTAAAAGAGGGGTTTTCCCCGGAAGGATTTGTGTAGATGAGTGTGGAAGCAGCCGCAAGTCGGTTTGATTCAGTGAAGTGGGTTGTTGTGGCAGCCCTGGTTGCGGCGGCTATTGTAGGCAATAGCTATTTCGCGGACCAGTCGTTGTTATACCGGGTGTTGGGTATTGTTGTGATATCTGCTGTCGCTGGAATGATTGCCTTGCAGACGACCAAGGGTGTGGCTTTCTGGAATTTGGTAAAAGGCTCGCGGACAGAGATTCGCAAGGTTGTTTGGCCAACGCGTCAGGAAACGGTGCAAACCACCCTGATTGTTCTGGCATTTGTAGTATTGGTGGCCCTGCTGCTGTGGGGTCTGGATACCCTGTTGGGCTGGCTGGTATCGCTGGTAATTGGCTAAAAACGAAAAGGTTCATAGATGGCAATGCGCTGGTATGTTATTCACGCTTATTCGGGCTACGAAAAAAAGGTTGCGGTCTCCCTACGGGAGCGCATCGAGCGGTTCGGCCTGACAGATCGCTTTGGCGAGGTGTTGGTACCCACCGAGGAAGTGGTGGAAATGCGCGGCGGCCAAAAGCGCCGCAGTGAGCGCAAGTTTTTCCCCGGCTACGTGCTAGTGCAAATGGAATTGGATGATGATACCTGGCACATGGTGAAGGACACACCACGGGTGATGGGTTTTATCGGCGGCAAGGCAGATGCCCCAGCGCCTATTACTGAAGCGGAAGCGAATACCATTCTGCAGCGGATTGAAGACGGTGCCGAGGCCCCCAAGCCCAAGACACTGTTCGAGCCCGGCGAGATGGTTCGGGTTATAGATGGCCCCTTCAACGACTTCAATGGCGTTGTGGAAGAGGTCAATTACCAGAAGAGCCGCCTGAACGTGGCAGTCATGATTTTTGGTAGGCCAACCCCGGTAGAACTGGAGTTCGGTCAGGTCGAGAAGGCTTAGAGAGAAACGAGGTCAGGGCTCCAAAGGGCCTTGATCTGTTAAATGAACGGCGGTGCAAGCCGCCACAATGGGGAGCCCGAATACCGCGAGGTACGACGGCGCTAGAACCCGGGAGTGTAACATGGCTAAGAAAGTCGAAGCTTATATTAAGCTGCAAGTGCCTGCTGGACAGGCCAACCCCAGCCCACCGGTTGGACCCGCGCTGGGTCAGCACGGCGTTAACATCATGGAATTCTGCAAGGCGTTTAACGCCGAGACCCAGGGCACTGAACCCGGTCTGCCAATTCCCGTTGTCATCACAGTTTACGCTGACCGTTCCTTTACCTTCATCAAGAAGACACCGCCTGCGTCTGTTTTACTGCGCAAAGCGGCCAAAATCAAGAAAGGTTCTGGTACACCCAACACCAAGAAGGTTGGCAAGGTTAATCGCGCCCAACTGGAAGACGTGGCTACCCAGAAATGGCCCGACCTCACCGCCGCCGATATGGATGCAGCGGTTCGCACTATCGCCGGCAGCGCACGCTCTGCCGGTATTGAAACTGAGGGAGTGATCTAATGGCCAAGTTATCCAAGCGCGTTAAAGCGTTTAAAGAAAAAGTCGAGCCCGGCAAGGCTTATCCTCTCGCTGAAGCTGTTGCTATGCTGAAGGAGTTCTCCACCGTCAAGTTCAATGAGACCGTTGAAATTGCGGTGAACCTGGGCATAGACGCACGCAAATCTGACCAGGCGGTTCGCGGTGCTACCACCTTGCCTCACGGCACAGGCAGCGATGTTCGCGTAGCGGTATTCACCCAGGGTGAAGCGGCAGAGAAGGCCAAGGCGGCCGGCGCCGACATGGTTGGCATGGAGGACCTGGCCGAGCAAGTTAAAGGCGGCATGTTGGACTTTGACGTGGTTATCGCCTCGCCGGATGCCATGCGCGTTGTCGGCCAGTTGGGCCAGATCCTGGGCCCCCGTGGTCTGATGCCCAACCCCAAGACCGGCACGGTAACCCCCGACGTTGTAACGGCGGTTAACAATGCCAAGGCGGGGCAGATTCGCTACCGCACAGACAAGAACGGCATTATTCATGGCGGCATTGGCAAAATCAGCTTTGAGCTGGACGCTATCAAGGGCAACCTGGAAGCGCTACTGGCCGATCTGCAAAAAGCCAAGCCGGCTGCCTCAAAAGGTATTTATATGAAGAAGGTGACCCTGTCTACAACTATGGGTCCCGGCGTCATTATCGACCAGGCGTCGTTAGAAGGTTGATCGGATAGCCCCCACAAGGGGCTGTCCCTCAAACCTCCCCAGGGACGGGGAGTGTTGTAGGTCGGAGTAAAAGCATAAGCTGCTTTGCCCCGACCCACTTTGAGGTCTTTGGAGCAGGCATGGGCTTTGCCCATTTAGCTGAGAACTGAAGACCATCAAAGACCGTAGGTGTCCAGGCCAATGTACGTGGTTGGCGGGGGCTTAATCATCGCCTACGCAGATGGTGGAATGTTCACCACGCAAACGGTACCGCTATAGTTTTGGCAGTACTTAATTAAGTAATCCAGGAGTAATTCCAGTGGCAATTGGACTCGAAGACAAAAAAGCGATCGTAGCTGAAGTTAACGAGACTGCCACCAGTGCTCTCTCCCTGGTTATCGCCGATGCACGTGGCGTAACTGTGGGTGGGATGACAGCTCTGCGTAAAGATGCGCGCGAGAACAATGTGACCCTCCGTGTCGTGCGGAACACATTGGCCAGGCGTGCCTTTGAAGGAACTGAATACGAGTGCGTGACCGACTCGTTGTCAGGCCCTTCGCTATTCGGTTTTTCTATGGAAGACCCGGGTGCAGCGGCTCGAATCTTTAAAAATTTCGCCAAAGAAGAGAAAAACTTCGAGGTGAAAGCACTGGCGGTAAGCGGCCAAATGCTGGGTGCAGAACAGTTGGATGTTCTGGCTAAGTTACCTACACGCGATCAGGCACTCGCACTGTTGATGAGTGTTATGAAAGCGCCGGTAACCAAGCTGGTACAAACAATGAACGAAGTACCTGGAAAATTGGTTCGCACAGTCGCAGCAGTACGCGATCAAAAAGAAGCAGCGGCTTAACCGCCTCTGTTATTGGATTTTAATCAGCTAAATAGGAGATAAGAGTCATGGCTCTGTCTAAAGACGATATTTTAAATGCAATTGCTGATATGAGCGTTATGGAAATTGTAGAGCTCATCGAAGCAATGGAAGAGAAGTTTGGGGTAACCGCTGCCGCAGCTGTTGCTGCTGCACCCGCCGCTGGCGGTGCTGACGGCGATGCCGCCGTAGAAGAGCAGACTGAATTTGACGTTGTTCTTGCCAGCTTTGGCGAGAAGAAAGTAAGCGTCATCAAGGCTGTTCGCGCAATCACTGGCCTGGGCTTGAAAGATGCCAAGGGTCTGGTTGACAGCGCACCTTCCACTATCAAGGAAGGCGTTTCGAAGGGTGACGCTGAAGAAGCGAAGAAAGCTTTGGAAGAAGCTGGCGCTACTGCTGAAATCAAGTAAGTTCAGCATGCAGTTCAGCTTTGGCTGAACAAGGACAAGGCTGGTGGGCAATATGGCTCGCCGGCCTTTTCCCGCTTGAACGGTTTAAAGGGGTCAGACCCCTTTAAGACCAAAAAGGGGTCTGACCCCTTTAAACCAAATTACGCTGGGGAGTACTGATGGCATACTCGTACACTGAGAAAAAACGGATTCGCAAGGACTTCGGCACGCTGCCGGAGGTTATGGATGTTCCATACCTGCTTGCGATTCAAATGGATTCCTATAGGAAGTTTACCCAGCAGGGTGTTCCCCTGGAAAAGCGCGGCCACTACGGCTTACACGCGGCTTTTAAATCGGTATTCCCCATTGTCAGCTACAGTGGCAATGCGGCGCTGGAGTATGTCGATTACAAGCTGGGTACACCCTTTTTTGACGTGAAGGAATGTCAGCTGCGCGGCATCACCTATTCCTGCGCACTGCGGGTCAAGGTTCGCCTGATCATTTATGATAAGGAGAACGCCAACAAGACCATCAAGGATATCAAGGAGCAGGAAGTCTACATGGGTGAAATCCCCCTGATGACTGACAACGGCACCTTTGTTATCAATGGCACCGAGCGCGTCATCGTGTCTCAGTTGCACCGTTCACCCGGTGTGTTTTTCGACCACGACAAGGGCAAAACCCACTCCTCGGGCAAGCTGCTGTATTCTGCGCGCGTTATCCCCTACCGTGGCTCCTGGCTGGACTTCGAGTTCGACCCCAAGGACCAGGTTTTTGTTCGCATAGACAGACGTCGCAAGCTTCCCGCGACGGTATTGCTGCGCGCACTGGATTTTGAGGCCGAAGAAATTCTGGACATGTTTTACGAAACCAACACGTTCCACGTGGCGAAAAACGGCGGTTTCACCATCGAGTTGATTCCCGAGCGCCTGCGTGGCGATGTGGCATCCTTTGATATTAAAGTGGGCCGCAAAGTCATCGTGGAAGAGGGCAGACGTATCACTGCCAAACACATTCGCGCACTGACCAAGGCCGACATCAAGGAGCTTGAAGTTAGCGCCGAGTACCTTTACGGCCGTTCGCTTTCCAAGAATATTGTCGACAAGAAAACCGGTGAAGTACTGTTTGAATGCAACACCCTACTGGATGAAGAAGTACTGGAAGCACTGGTGGAGGGGGGTGTTAAAACTATCGACACTCTCTATACCAACGAACTGGATTGTGGCCCCTTCATCTCCGACACCTTGCGCACAGACTCCACCCGCAACAGGCTGGAAGCGCTGGTAGAAATATACCGCATGATGCGTCCCGGTGAGCCGCCTACCAAGGAGTCTGCAGAGAACCTGTTCCAGAACCTGTTCTTCTCCCCTGAGCGCTATGACCTGTCAGCCGTGGGGCGTATGAAGTTTAACCGCCGCCTGGGCAGGGAAGAGATAGAGGGTAGTGGCATTCTCGACAGGCAGGACATTGTCGATGTGCTGAAAACCCTGGTTAATATCCGCAACGGTAAAGGCATTGTCGACGATATCGACCACCTGGGTAACCGCCGTGTGCGCTCCGTGGGCGAAATGGCCGAGAACCAGTTCCGCGTGGGTGTGGTGCGGGTAGAACGCGCCGTTAAAGACCGTTTGAGCATGGCAGAGAGCGAGGGCCTGATGCCCCAGGACTTGATTAATGCCAAGCCGGTCTCCGCTGCGGTGAAAGAGTTTTTTGGTTCCAGTCAGCTGTCCCAGTTTATGGACCAGAACAACCCATTGTCCGAAGTGACCCACAAGCGTCGCGTTTCAGCTCTGGGCCCCGGTGGCCTCACCCGTGAACGCGCTGGCTTTGAAGTGCGTGACGTACACCCCACACACTACGGTCGTGTGTGCCCCATTGAGACACCCGAAGGGCCGAACATCGGTCTGATCAACTCGCTGGCGACCTATGCTCGCACCAATGAATACGGTTTCCTGGAGACCCCCTATCGCAAGGTAATCGATGGCAGGGTCACGGACGAAATTGAGTTTCTTTCCGCCATCAACGAAGCCGATCACGTAATTGCCCAGGCGTCTGCGAAGCTGAACAAGAACAACAAATTTACCGAGGACCTGGTAGCGGTTCGCCATATGAGCGAATTCACCCTGTTGCCGGCCGACCGTATCGATTACATGGATGTGTCTCCCAAGCAGGTTGTGTCGGTGGCCGCGGCCCTGATTCCCTTCCTGGAGCACGACGATGCCAACCGGGCCCTGATGGGTTCCAACATGCAGCGTCAGGCAGTTCCCACACTGAAAGCCGACAAGCCCCTGGTGGGTACGGGCATGGAGCGCTACGTCGCCCGTGACTCCGGTGTGTGTGTGACGGCAAAACGTTCTGGTGTCATCGACTCTGTGGATGCCAGTCGTATCGTAGTGCGGGTGAGTGCCGACGATATCGAAGCGGATCAGGGTCCTGTCGATATTTACAACCTCACCAAGTACACCCGTTCCAACCAGAATACCTGTATCAACCAGCGCCCCCTGGTGCGCAAAGGTGACGCCGTGGTACGCGGTGATATTCTGGCCGATGGCCCCTCCATCGACATGGGGGAGCTGGCCCTGGGCCAGAATATGCGTATCGCCTTCATGCCCTGGAACGGTTACAACTTTGAGGACTCCATTTTGGTGTCCGAGCGTGTGGTAAAGGAAGATCGCTTCACCACCATCCACATTCAGGAATTAACCTGTATTGCCCGGGATACCAAGTTGGGTTCGGAAGAAGTCTCTGCCGATATCCCCAACGTGGGCGAAAGTGCCCTGGCCAAGCTGGACGAGTCCGGCATTGTATACATTGGTGCCGAAGTCGACGCCGGCGATATTCTGGTAGGCAAGGTAACACCCAAGGGTGAAACCCAGCTGACACCGGAGGAAAAACTGCTGCGTGCCATCTTTGGCGAGAAGGCATCCGACGTAAAGGATACTTCCCTGCGAGTGCCCTCCAGCGCCAAAGGTACGGTGATTGACGTGCAGGTGTTTACGCGTGACGGTCTTGAAAAAGATGCACGTGCCCTGCAGATCGAAAAGTATCAACTGGATGATTACCGCAAGGACTTGAAGGAAGAGTTCCGCATTTACGAAGAGGCTACTTACGCGCGTCTGGCCAGCCTGATTGGCGGCGAGAAAACCGTCAGTGGTGGTGGCCTGTCCAGGGGCACTGAGTTAAGCCCTGAGGTACTCGCTGAGTTGGATCGCGAACTGTGGCTGAAGCTCAAGTTTTCAAAATCTAGCCTTAACGAAGCCCTGGGTAACGCGGCGCGCCAGTTGGAAGAGCAGAACAAACTGCTGGAAGATCGCTTTGAAGACAAAAGGCGCAAGCTGCAAAGCGGGGATGACCTGGCCCCCGGCGTATTGAAGATCATCAAGGTATACCTGGCTATCAAACGTCGCATTCAGCCCGGTGACAAGATGGCGGGAAGACACGGTAACAAAGGTGTCATCTCGGTCATCATGCCGGTAGAGGACATGCCCTACGATGAGAACGGTGAGCCGATAGACATTGTGCTGAACCCACTGGGTGTGCCATCGCGCATGAACGTGGGCCAGATTCTTGAAACCCACCTGGGCATGGCGGCAAAAGGTCTGGGCGACAAGATCGATGCCATGATCAAGGCGCAGAAGAAAGTGGCCGAGATTCGCAAGTTCCTCGACAAAATCTACAACAACGGTGTGGGCCGCTCCGAGGACCTCAAGTCATTCAGTGACCAGGAGATCATGGATCTGGCGCACAACCTGACCGCCGGTGTGCCCATGGCAACCCCGGTGTTCGATGGTGCGTCTGAGGAGGCTATCAAAGATCTGCTGAGGCTGGCCGACATGCCTGACACGGGCCAGTTCACCCTGTACGACGGTCGCACCGGTGAGGCCTTTGAGCGCCCTGTCACCGTGGGCTACATGTATATGCTGAAGTTGAACCACCTGGTGGACGACAAGATGCATGCCCGTTCCACGGGCTCATACAGCCTGGTTACCCAGCAGCCGCTTGGCGGTAAGGCGCAGTTTGGTGGCCAGCGTTTCGGAGAGATGGAGGTCTGGGCACTGGAAGCTTACGGTGCCGCCTACACCTTGCAGGAAATGCTGACGGTCAAGTCTGACGATGTCGCCGGTAGAACGCAGATGTACAAAAATATCGTTGATGGTGATCATCGAATGGAGCCGGGCATGCCCGAGTCTTTCAACGTGTTGGTCAAGGAGATTCGTTCTCTGGCTATCGATATGGAGTTGGAAAGCGATTAACAATCGACCGTAAATTCGATGATGAGTGTGGTGGCGTTCCGTTGAACCCCCACACTTTCCAGTAAATTACCTCGTGGAGGAAAGGCCTTGAAAGACTTACTAAATTTATTGAAGTCCCAGGGAAAAACAAAAGAGTTCGATTCCATTCGCATTGGTCTGGCGTCGCCCGAACTGATTCGCTCGTGGTCCTTTGGTGAAGTTAAAAAGCCAGAGACCATTAACTACCGCACATTCAAGCCTGAGCGTGATGGCCTGTTTTGCGCCAAGATTTTTGGCCCGGTCAAAGACTACGAGTGCCTGTGTGGCAAGTACAAGCGCCTCAAGCATCGCGGTGTCATCTGCGAGAAATGTGGTGTTGAGGTGGCCCTGGCCAAAGTTCGCCGTGAGCGCATGGCGCACATCGAGCTGGCCAGCCCGGTTGCCCATATCTGGTTTTTGAAGTCATTGCCCTCGCGTATTGGCTTGCTGCTGGATATGACCCTGCGAGATATCGAGCGGGTATTGTATTTCGAATCCTACGTAGTGACCGATCCCGGGATGACTACTCTGGAACATGGGCAGTTGCTGACCGACGAGGGCTACTACGAGGCCATGGAAGAGTTCGGCGACGAATTCTCAGCCAAGATGGGTGCCGAGGCGGTTCAGGATTTGATGAAGCAATTGGATCTGGCCCAGGAAATTGCCACCTTGCGGGAGGAAATTCCCGCGACCAATTCCGAGACCAAGATCAAGAAGCTGTCAAAGCGCCTAAAGTTGATGGAGGCTTTCTCCAAATCCGGAAACAAGCCCGAGTGGATGGTACTCAATGTTCTGCCAGTGCTGCCACCGGATTTGCGTCCCCTGGTTCCCCTGGATGGCGGCCGTTTTGCCACCTCCGACCTGAACGATTTGTACCGCCGGGTAATCAACCGCAACAACCGCTTAAAGCGTTTGCTGGACCTGAACGCCCCGGATATCATCGTGCGCAACGAAAAGCGTATGCTGCAGGAGTCTGTTGATGCCCTGCTGGACAACGGCCGTCGCGGCAGAGCCATTACCGGTTCCAACAAGCGCCCGCTGAAGTCTCTCGCCGATATGATTAAAGGCAAGCAGGGGCGTTTCCGTCAGAACTTACTGGGTAAGCGCGTCGATTACTCTGGCCGCTCGGTGATTGTGGTTGGTCCCACGCTGCGTTTGCACCAGTGTGGCCTGCCCAAAAAGATGGCCCTGGAACTGTTCAAGCCCTTTATTTTTGGCAAGTTGGAAGCCCGCGGTCTGGCTACCACCATCAAGGCCGCCAAGAAGATGGTTGAACGCGAGCCGGCGGAGGTGTGGGATATTCTCGCCGAAGTGATACGCGAGCACCCGGTACTGCTGAACCGGGCGCCCACCTTGCACCGTCTGGGTATCCAGGCGTTTGAGCCGGTGCTCATCGAGGGTAAAGCCATACAGCTGCACCCCCTGGTCTGTACCGCCTACAACGCCGACTTTGACGGCGACCAGATGGCAGTACACATACCACTGACCATCGAGGCCCAGCTGGAAGCGCGCGCCCTGATGATGTCGACCAACAACATCTTGTCTCCCGCCAGTGGCGAGCCCATTATTGTACCGTCTCAGGACGTTATCCTGGGTCTGTATTGGATGACCCGTTCGCGGGTTAACGCCAAGGGCGAGGGCACTGTATTTGCCGATATCTCTGAAGTACACCGCGCTTATATCAGCGGCAATGTACATCTGCAGGCGCGGGTTAAAGTGCGCGTCAGCGAAGTGGTCAAGCACGAGGACGGTGAGAGCACTTCGCGTACCTTCATCGTGGACACTACGGTTGGTCGCGCCTTATTGTGGGAAATTGTGCCCGAGGGCATCGCCTACGAGATGGTTAACCAATCCATGAACAAAAAGGCCGTTTCCCGCATCATCAATCAGTGCTATCGCATGGTGGGGCTCAAGGCAACGGTGATCTTCGCCGACCAGTTGATGTACACCGGTTATGAGTATTCAACACGCTCCGGTTGTTCTATCGGCATCAACGATTTCGTTATTCCCAAGGACAAGAACAAGCTGATCGCCATGGCGGAGGCTGAAGTTAAGGAGATCGAAGACCAGTACGCCGCCGGCCTGGTGACCCAGGGCGAGAAGTATAACAAGGTGATCGATATCTGGTCTCGGGCCAACGACCTGGTGTCCAAGGCCATGATGGATGGTCTCTCTACCGAGTCGGTGATCAATCGCGACGGCGAAGAAGAACAGCAGGAGTCATTTAACTCGGTGTACATCTACGCTGACTCCGGCGCGCGGGGCTCCCCGGCACAGATACGTCAGTTGGCCGGTATGCGTGGCCTGATGGCCAAGCCGGATGGCTCAATTATTGAGACGCCCATTACGGCTAACTTCCGCGAAGGTTTGAGCGTACTGCAGTACTTTATCTCCACCCACGGCGCCCGTAAGGGTCTGGCCGATACCGCGTTGAAAACCGCTAACTCCGGTTATCTCACGCGCCGCCTGGTGGATGTCGCCCAGGATCTGGTGGTTACCGAGGCCGATTGTGGCACCGACCAGGGCCTGATGATGACGCCGGTTATCGATGGTGGTGACATCATCGAAACCCTGGGTGATCGAGTGCTGGGCCGTATTGTGTCCAGGGACGTGATCAAGCCAGGTACCGAAGACGAAATCGCCCTCACCGCTGGCACCATGCTGGATGAGTTGTGGATCACCCGTCTGGAAGCGATGAGTATAGACGAAATCGAAGTGCGCTCACCCATTACCTGTGAAACGCGCCACGGTATTTGCTACACCTGCTACGGCCGTGATCTGGCCAGAGGCCACCGGGTGAATATGGGTGAGGCCGTTGGTGTGGTTGCCGCCCAGTCTATCGGCGAGCCGGGAACCCAGCTCACCATGCGTACTTTCCACATTGGTGGTGCGGCATCGCGTGCCACGGCGAAAGACAGTATTCAGGTGATGAATGAAGGTACTGTGCGTCTGCACAACCTCAAGTTCGTGGAACGCAAGGATGGCACACTGGTTGCCGTCTCCCGCTCCGGCGAGCTGTCACTGCTCGATACTCGAGGCCGCGAGCGCGAGCGCTACAAACTGCCCTATGGCGCCGTTATTAAGGTGGCTGACAATACTAAAGTGGCCGCTGGCGATGTTGTTGCCAACTGGGACCCCCATACGCACCCCATCATCACTGAAGTGGCGGGGCTGGTTAAATTCAGTGGCATGGAAGACGGTATTACCGTCAAGAGCCAGACCGATGAGCTGACCGGTCTGAGCAGCATCTCTATTTTGGATGCCACCGAGCGCCCAACTGCCGGTAAGGATATTCGCCCGGCGGTGGCCCTGGTCGATGAAAAAGGTGAGGAGCTTTGCCTGGCGGGCACCAACGTGCCAGCCCATTACTTCCTGCCAGCGAACGCCATGGTCAGCCTGGAAGATGGTGCCAACATTGAGGCGGGTGACGTCATCGCGCGTATTCCGCAGGAGGGCTCCAAGACCCGTGATATTACCGGTGGTCTGCCCCGCGTTGCCGACTTGTTCGAGGCACGCAAGCCCAAGGAAGCCGCCATCCTGGCTGAAATATCAGGTACGGTGAGCTTTGGTAAGGAAACCAAGGGCAAGCGCCGGCTGGTCATTACACCTACCGATGGCAAGCCATTGGCGGACGGCTCCGATCATTACGAGGCGTTGATTCCCAAGTGGCGTCACCTCTCCGTGTTCGAGGGTGAGCACGTAGACAAGGGTGAAGTGGTATCCGAGGGGCCATTAATTCCACACGATATCCTGCGTCTGAAAGGTATCGAGGAGTTGGCCAGGTATATCGTGACCGAGATTCAGGAGGTTTACCGTCTGCAGGGCGTGAAAATTAACGACAAGCACATCGAGGTGATTGTTCGCCAGATGCTGCGCAAGGTTGTTATCACATCCTCCGGCGATTCCAAGCTGATCAAAGGCGAGCAGGTTGAGTACACCACTTTCCTGGAAGAGAATGAGCGTCTGGTTGCTGAAGGCCTGGTGACCGCTACCGCGGAACGGGAGCTGTTGGGTATTACCAAGGCATCTCTGGCAACCGAGAGCTTTATCTCGGCGGCCTCCTTCCAGGAGACCACCCGGGTGTTGACCGAAGCGGCGGTAACCGGCAAGCGCGATTACCTGCGTGGCCTGAAGGAAAACGTGATCGTGGGCCGTTTGATACCCGCCGGTACCGGCTTGACCTATCACGAAGAGCGCAAGAAGAAGCGTGAGGCGGATAAGGAGGTCACTGTCAGTGCCCAGGATATCGAAGCGGCGCTGACCGAGGCCCTGCAAGCCGACGGCTAGTGCTCTTTGGTGAAATTCGAAGCGGCCGGTGGCAACACCCGCCGCTTTTTGTTTGAAGTTGTACAAATGGGAAACTAGTCTACCTTTATAGGTGTTCGCGCAGGCACAATTTTGTGCGGTAACAATCACCGAAAAGGTATAGAACAATGAAAAAATTACACACAGTGGTAATGGGTCTGTTAGCGGTAGCTATGGCCTGGGGGCAGGGCGTACAGGCACAGGACGCAAAAGCGGTTCCCCTGGAGCTTTTCGCCTGCACTTACCAGGACGGTATGGGCATGAAAGATCTGGATAAGGTCAACGCCCGCTTCAATAAATGGTCCGATAAGCAAAACAAGGGCTATTCAGCGTGGACCATTACCCCGCAGTTCCGCTCCTCCGAGGAGCCATTTGACGTGGGTTGGATAGGGGTGTGGCCCGATGGCGCCAGCATGGGTGGTGGCATGCAGGCCTACCGGGATTC
>Ga0209987_10001489_pt1 | contig 12842 bp, 11 predicted proteins | sample N074metaG_FD_182134 | JGI IMG/M metagenome (GOLD analysis project Ga0209987, IMG submission 182134) | Deep subsurface microbial communities from Kermadec Trench to uncover new lineages of life (NeLLi) - N074 metaG (SPAdes) (version 2) | ecosystem: Environmental > Aquatic > Marine > Ocean trench... | reverse complement strand
GCCTGCGTGATTACGGCGTCGAACTCATTCGCGACAAGCTCATTTTCGGGAGCCACGAGTACGGCGGCCGCATACAGGTCAATCGCATTGCTACCGACTGGATTAACGATCTGACCGGCATTCCGTGCAGAACGCGCTTTTTTCAGAAGCGCATCAATCGCCTCGGCATTTTTTTCATCGCCCAATGCGACATCGGCAAGTCTTGTATCGGTGACCGGCTGTGACGTCTCGGGAATGACATCCACCTCCGTAAAGGTCGGTGTGCGGAGTTGAACATCTTGCGCCAATGGCATCTCACCGGGGCCGCTCGCGAACCAAAACCATGTACCTGCGAGCGCCACGATAGTGACGGCGCCCAAACCCAGAAAGCGCGGATTTAGCAGCAGCGAGCCAACGGCAGCCGCGGCGTTCTTCCCGCGCCTGACTATCTCGCGGATAGAACCGAACAGGCTGGTGATGGATCTGACCAGGCTGAAACTGTCTTCGCCAAATGCACTCGCGAGTTCTCGGTCAAGCAGAGAACTCGTAACCGGGCCAGCCGCAGAGCCCAGCGGCGGATCTGCTGGCGTATTATCACGCGGTGTCGGCGCCCGTTTAGGGGTTAGCGGCACGGCTTTGGGTGTTTTCCTGGCCTTGGTTGCGGCTCTTGGTGCCTGCTTTGCCGAGTCGGCTGCGCCCTTGGTTCCGAATGCTACGTTGGGTGCCTCGAGATGATGCTTAACTGAAGCTTCAACTGCGAGGCGCGCGCGACCGGGTGACACGGGTTTCAACAGAAAACGATATACTTTGCCGCGATTGATCAAGTCCATAAGCATATCGCCATCGGCCCGGCGACCCGCGACGATCGATACGAGGCGCGGCACGCCTCTGCGCAAATGCTGAGTTAGCTGTTCAACTTTCTGGCCGATCATGGCCGCGTCAACAACAGCAACACCAATCTTGAACTTGCGAATGGCTGCATCGGCCTGTGCGAGTGAGTGTGCGTAGTGCACCTTGTGCATTCCGCGCGCCGAATCTTTTATGGTCTCAAGAAATTCCTCGTCCTTGGTCAGAACCAGGATGTCGACAGCTCGAGAGCCAACACTTGCTGCGGCAGAAACTTTCTGGGGGTCAAGTGCGGGCATGCGTCCTGTGCCGTCGCTGATGATGGCCGAGCCGTTCTCGGACGTCTCCATAATGATATGTTCGGTGACTGGTCGATCGACGTTCGCTGTAGTGTCGTTCGCGGACTTGGCCAAGGTCATGAGACGCATTTGCTGGGTAGCATTTTCAACCAGCAGTAGCAGAGCCTCAGCTGTAACGGTGCCGCGCACTATCTGGAACACTTCTTTGTCGCTTACCAACGCCTCGAGCTCTGCATATGCGCTGCCGGCAATCAGGATGCCAAGGGTATTGGGCGAACGCTTCTTGGCCTCGCGCAACGCATCGAGTCCACTCATTCCCGGCAGGTTTTGGGCACTTACCATGACATCTATGGGTGTCTCGACGAGAGTATTGAGTGCCTCGCTACCACTGGTCGCGCAATGCACCGTATAGTCGTCGCCGAACCCCGAACTGAGTTGCTGTAGAGTGCTTTCTTCGCTGTGTAACAGTAGTACCTGTGTTTTGAATTCGTCCAGGGGCACTTGGCCTTCTCCGATGCATTATGTTGAATCGCAGGCCTAGTACCCGCGTTAGAACAGTATAGCCTCGGGTTTAAGACATATTGTCGTGATAGAGCCTTGGGGTTTCGATTCTGTGACGCGCCGCACATTGGCAGTGGACTGCGCGTCACGTTTGACGGCCGATGAGCAGATTGAAGCCGCGACTGCGGACGTGATCTAGTCGCTTAGTCCGTGGCTGTCGACCTCAGATTTGAGGGCTGAAATCGCCTCGCCCAGCGCCATGACCTGCTGCTTTTTCGAGCCGAGGCGACGCATTGCCACCGTGCCATTTTCAAGCTCGCGTTGACCAACGGCCAATTGTACCGGCACCTTCGCGATGCTGTGCTCGCGCACTTTGTAGGCAATTTTTTCGTTTCTGAGATCGGTTTCCACCCGCAAGCCGGCCTGGCGTAATTCGGTTGCGACCTCTGCAGCGTAATCGTCAGCGTCCGAGGTAATCGTCAATATCTTGACCTGCACCGGAGCGAGCCAAAGCGGCAGATTGCCCGCGTGATGTTCGATCAATATGCCAATGAAGCGTTCCAGCGAGCCGAATATTGCCCGGTGCAGCATCACAGGCAGGTGTTTCTCACCATCTTCGCCAATATACGTCGCGCCCAGGCGACCCGGCATGTTCAGATCAACTTGCAGCGTGCCGCACTGCCAGTCACGGCCGATCGCATCGCGCAGCACGAACTCGATCTTGGGCCCGTAGAATGCACCCTCTCCGGGATTATGCGTGTAAGCCAGGCCCGACACATCGAGCGCTTCGATGAGAGCGGCTTCGGCCTGATCCCAGACGGCGTCATCACCGACACGAACATCCGGGCGGTCGGCATACTTGATGCGAACATCGTCGAAACCGAAATTTCGATAAATTTCAAGAATCAAATTGCAGACGGCTATCGACTCTTCGGTTATCTGCTCGGGCGTACAAAATATGTGCGCGTCATCCTGCGTGAAGGCACGCACACGCATCATGCCGTGCAATGCGCCCGATGGTTCGTAGCGATGACACTTGCCAAATTCGGCAAGTCTGTAGGGAAGATCGCGGTAACTGGTGATGCCCTGCTTGAAGACCTGCACGTGGCCCGGGCAGTTCATAGGCTTGATCGCATAGGTGCGACCATCGACGGTCTTGGTTGTGAACATACTGTCGCCGAACGTTTCCCAGTGACCGGACGCTTCCCACAGAGAAAGGGCGACGATTTCCGGCGTGTTTATTTCCTGGTAGCCGGCGGCATTTTGCTTTTCACGCATGAAGCCGATCAGGGTCTGGAACAGAGTCCAGCCTTTCGGGTGCCAGAAAACAGCGCCCGGTGCTTCTTCCTGAAAATGGAACAGGTCCATGACCTTGGCCAGGCGGCGGTGATCGCGTTTATCGGCCTCTTCGAGCATGTGCAAGTGTTTTCGCAGCTGCTTGTCGTTCGACCACGCCGTGCCATATATGCGTTGCAGCATTTCATTCTTGGCGTCACCACGCCAGTAGGCACCTGACACGTGCGTCAACTTGAATGCCTTGCCGAGTTGGCCGGTAGAAGTCAGGTGAGGGCCGCGACACAGATCGATGAACTCGCCCTGGCGGTAAAGCGTCAGGTCTTCGCCCGCGGGAATGCTCTCGATAATCTCAGCTTTGTATTCTTCGCCGATGCCGCGAAAAAACTCGATTGCTTTGTCCCGCTCCCAAACTTCACGTTCAATGGCCTCGTCGCGATCGACGATTTCTTTCATGCGCGATTCGATGGTTTCGAGATCGGCGTCGGTGAATGCTTCGGCCCGCGCGAAATCGTAATAGAAACCATTGTCGATTGCCGGTCCTATCGTGACCTGGGTTTCGGGCCACAACTCTTTGACAGCTTCCGCCAGCACATGTGCTGCGTCGTGCCGCAGGATCTCCAGGCCGTCATCTGATTCGCGTGTGACGATTTCGACGGTCGCATCTTGTTCTATGGTGCGAGTCAGGTCCCAGAGCGCGCCGTCGACGCGCACGGCCACGGCATCGCGAGCCAGGCTTTTGCCGATGCTCATCGCAATCTCAGCTCCGCTGACTGCGGCTTCATATTGCCGCTCGGAACCGTCGGGTAATGTGATTTTTGGCATGTTTTAGCTTAGTCGACTGGCCGGCGCGATATTGTACGCGAAATGCCCCGCGGATAAACAAGTTCGCGTACAATAGCGCCCCTTCGAATACCATCCAGATCATCATCTATGAGCGAACCCGAATCGCGGGACTTTATCCGCCAGATTATTCATGAAGACCTGGAGTCCGGGAAGCACAAGGAAATTGTTACGCGATTTCCGCCAGAGCCGAACGGCTATCTCCATATCGGTCACGTAATGTCCATCTGTCTCAACTTCGGTGTGACCGATGAGACCGACGGGCGGACGTTTCTACGCTTCGACGATACGAATCCTGGCAAGGAAAGCGAGGAATATGTTGCGGCGATAAAAAACGATGTGCGCTGGTTGGGTTTTGACTGGCAAGACCGGTTGACGCATGCATCAGATTACTTTGGGCGGCTTTATGAGTACGCGTGCAAATTAATCGAACTGGGCTGCGCATATGTTGACAGCCTTAGCGCCGAGGACATGCGTAACTACCGTGGCACGCTGACCGAGCCGGGAAAAGACAGCCCGTATCGGGACCGCAGCATTGAGGAAAACCTGGACCTGTTCCAACGCATGCGGGCCGGCGAGTTTGCGGATGGCGAGCATGTGTTACGCGCCAGGATCGATATGGGCTCGCCCAACATCAACCTGCGCGATCCTGCGTTATATCGGATTCGCCACATTACGCATCAACACACAGGTGACGAGTGGTGTATTTATCCGATGTATGACTTTGCACATACATTGTCCGATGCCTGCGAGAGCATTACTCACTCCTTGTGCACATTGGAGTTTGAAGACCATCGTCCCCTGTACAACTGGTTCCTGGATCAGCTCAAGCCACCGCATCGACCACGACAGATTGAATTCTCCAGGCTCAACTTAGCCTATGCGATTACGAGCAAACGCAAACTCAACTCGCTCGTTGAAGAAGGCATCGTTACCGATTGGAATGATCCGAGAATGCCGACTATTGTAGGTATGCGCCGGCGTGGCTATCCGGCGGCTGCATTGCGCGACTTTGTTACTCGGGCGGGAGTGACCAAGAAAGACAAGCTCATCGAAATGGGCGTACTCGAAAATTGCGTGCGCGAAAACCTCGGCGACATTGCCGAACGTCGCATGGCTGTGCTGCGGCCGCTCAAGGTCGTATTGACGACCTACCCGCAGGACGAAGTCGAGATGATGGCGGCAATGAACCATCCAGGTCGTCCTGAACTTGGCACGCGTGAGTTGCCGTTTTCACGAGAGTTGTGGATTGAGCGTGATGATTTTATGGAAGATGCGCCGCGGAAATTCTTCCGCCTCAAGCCTGGCGGTGAGGTACGCTTGCGCTTCGGTTACATCATTCGTTGCGATGAAGTTATCAAGAATGACGCAGGTGATGTCGTCGAGTTACGCTGCAGTCACGATCCTGATACGCGTAGCGGCACTGGAACCAGTGATCGCAAGGTCAAAGGCACGATTCACTGGGTTTCCTGCCAGCACGCCGGCAACGCAGACGTTCGACTTTACGATCGTTTGTTCACCGCGGCAAACCCCAATTCAGCGGCTGACTTTCACACGGTATTGAATGCCGATTCTTTGCAGACTGTTGCTGCGATGCTGGAGCCTGCGTTGGCTTCGCTGGTGGTAGGCGAGGCCGTGCAGTTCGAACGACTCGGCTATTTTTGCCTGGACAGCGAAGACCACAGCGCTGCGGCACCGGTTTTCAATCGCATCGTGACCCTGCGGGACTCGTGGGCGAAGATTGAAAAGCAGGCATTGCAAAAACAGAGCTGAATCAGGCCGAGAAGCCTTCTGTGATTACCAGTGGCGCACCGCGCTCTATGCTCAATTCTTTCGCGGCACTGCCCTCTGATCTCGCAATCTCGACAACGGAGAAGGAATTGACCAGCGCAAGAATGTCACCGGGCTTGGCGCAACCGTAAGTTGTCAACATCGGAACCTCCTGGCCTGCGATATGCGCAACGGGCTCCTTGAAGTCCTTGAGCAACGCAGCATCGATGTTGCTGATCAGGTTGCCAAACGCGTCGATAGTGACAATCGTGCCACTGACTTTGCCGGCGGATACTGCCGGCTCATCAAGCCACCCTGGTATCCACTCGTACACGGATTCACCGATCGCCGTGAGTGAAAGCCGACCTGCCGCCAGTTCTGCAGCCACAGGGGCGAAGATATCGCGACCATGAAATGTCGGACTGGGTGTGCCGAGATTCAGCGAGCCAAGTCGCCCAAGGTCAAGTTTCCATACATGCGGATCGTTAGCGTTGTCGAGGAGTTGCGCTAACAAACCGTTGTCAGGCGCGATGAATACATGACCGTCAGACTCTGCGACGAGGATGTCGCGCTCCGTACCGACGCCTGGATCCACTATTGCCATGTGTATCGTGCCGCGAGGGAAGTACTGGTAGGCACGGCTAATCCAGAAACCTGCCTCGGGCGGCCACTGTGGCGGTATATCGTGCGCGAGATCTATCACCGTCGCATCCGGGTTGCGACTCAGGATCACGCCCCTCATGACCGCGGCGAACGGCCCCTTGTGACCAAAATCGGTCGTCATCGTGATGACGCCGGAGTAATGCATCGAAGTCATACCTCCTGTTGCGGCGAGTCAGGTTGCGAGTTTGTCAAGATGCCAGTCGGTGTTGCCGAATATCTGGCCGATTACAGTCAATCGTTTGAAATAATGTGCGACATCAAGTTCCCATGTAACGCCCATCCCACCATGAATTTGCACCGCCTCCTCACCCACCAGTTTACCTGCTGTGCCAACCTGGTATTTGATCGAATGGAGCGCACGGCTGGCGTCATTGCCACCGTCTGCCAGGGTCATAACCGCCCACAGAAGAAGTGAGTGGCTTTGTTCGCAGGCGGTATACATCTCAACCATTCGATGCTGCAGCGCCTGGAAGCTGCCAATCGGCACGCCGAACTGTGAGCGGTTCTTGGAATACTCGATTGTCTTGTCTGTCAGCACTCGCATGATGCCAACAGCTTCCGCACAAACGGCGATTGTCGCATCCGTGACGGCTTGTTGCAGCGCAGCGTGCCCATGGTCAAGGTCGCCAATAAGTTTGTTGCTACCGACAGCGACATCGTTGAAGCTTATCTCGGCGGCGCGCTGCCCATCGACGGTTTCGTAGTCACGTATCGAGACGCCGTCGCTGTCTGCGGCGATCGCGAACAAGGAGATACCACTCTGGTGTGTTTGTTCGCCGGCGGTTCTCGCAGGAATAATAAGCAGATCCGAATTGCCGCCGTTCAATACATAACTTTTTGTCCCGTTAATCATCCAGCCATTGCCATTAGCCCTGGCGACGGTCGCGATGTTGGCAATTTCATAGCGTCCCTGAGGCTCTGCAAATGCGAGAGTCGCTTGCAATTCACCAGCGATAATCGGGCGCAACCACTCTTGTTTTTGAGCATCACTGGCGGCGTACTGCAGGATACCGCCGGCAAGAACAACGTTCGCGAGGTAAGGCTCTACAACCATGCCACGACCAAAACGTTCCATTATGACCATCATGTCTACGGGACCACCGCCAAAACCGCCGTCATCCTCGCTAAACGGCACTGCAGTCCAACCGAGATCTGCGAACGTTCGCCAGGTTTCCCGGCTGTAGCCGAGTTTGCTTGCAGCATGTTCTTGTCGGGTTTCGAAATCGTAGTCGTTCGCAATGAATTTTTCGATACTGTCGGCCAGCATCGACTGCACTTCATTCAGGGAAAAATTCATCGCTCTGTCGCTACAGTCCGAGCACGTGCTTGGCAATGATGTTTTTTTGAATTTCATTGGAACCGCCGAAAATCGAAACCTTGCGATGATTGAAATAATCCAATGGCGACTTGGTTTCGTTGCCTTCTCCGATGCGCTCGTGCGGTGGAAAGTCGGCGGCGTACTGCTCGCGAACATAGGGCAGGCCATAGTAACCGGCGGCCTCCAGCTGCAACGCGTCGATGCATTGTGTCAGCTCCGTGCCGGCCAGCTTGAGGATCGATGACTCCGGTCCGGGCGCCTTGCCCGAGGTGATTGATGCGAGGGTACGCAATTCCGTGTATTCCAACGCCTTGAGCTCGACCTCTGCAGCAGCGAGCTTGCGCATGAAAATACGATCGTTGGCGAGCGGGGTTGCGGCACGTATCGATCTGGCCGTCCGCGCCTTGAGTCGGGCAAGGCGATACTTCGATCGCGCAACACCCGCGATATTGGTGCGTTCGTGTTGCAGCAGGACCTTGCCGTATGTCCAGCCCTTGCCTTCTTCCCCGACGAGATTCTCGACGGGTACTTTGACGTTGTCGAAGTGAATTTCATTGACTTCAGGTTCACCATCCAGCAACACGATTGGCCGGACCGTGATGCCGGGCTGGTCCATATCGATCAGGAGAAAACTGATGCCCTCCTGGCGCCGGGAAACGTCGGTGTTGGTTCGTACCAGGCAGAAAATCCAGTCGGCGTATTGTCCGAGTGTTGTCCAGGTCTTGGTGCCGTTGACAAGGTAGTGATCGCCATCAAGGTCGGCACGCATTTTCAACGATGCCAGGTCTGACCCGGACCCGGCTTCGGAATAGCCCTGGCACCACCAGGTGTTGAACTGCAGGATGTCGGGCAGAAAGCGTTGCATTTGTTCTGCATTGCCGAAGGTGTAAATGATCGGCCCAACCATGTTGACGCCGAAGGCAAGAAACTCAGGCGCGTTCGCACGCGCTTGCTCATCGGCGAATATGTATTTTTGTACAGGTGACCAACCCGTGCCACCGTGTTCCTGCGGCCAGTTTGGCGCCGCCCAGCCCTTGTCGTACATACACTTATGCCAGCGTATGACGTCGTCGCGTGTCAGGGAAATTGCCTGATTCTGTTTTTCGAGAATGTCTTGCGGAAACTCATCGCGGAAGAATGTGCGCACCTCATCACGGAATGCGAGTTCCTCGGTGGTGAATGAAACATTCATGCTTGGAATCCAGACTGTGGCTAGCGAAGCAGCTTAACAAACCCCATCGATTTCGTCTGTTCCGGTTTGTTACTCACTCGTCTTGGGGCAGAATACGGACATGACATCAGTTCATACCCCAGATGAATTGGCTGGCGCCAAAGCGACAACTGTGGCCGACGCGCTTGGCCGACCGTTGCACGATTTGCGCATATCGCTGCTGGACCAATGCAATCTTCGCTGTCCCTATTGCATGCCGGAGTCCGAGTTTCATTCTGACTACGAATTCCTGCGCAAACAACAGCGACTGACCTATGACGAAATCATTCAAGTCGTTCGTGTAGCGACTGGCCTCGGAGTTGGCAAGATTCGACTGACAGGTGGTGAGCCGTTGCTGGACAAAAATATTGCGGAGTTGATTGGCCGATTGACTGACTTGCCGCTTGTCAAAGATCTTGCGATGACCACTAACGGGATGCTGCTTGCTGCCGTAGCGCATAAGTTGGCCAAAGCGGGATTGCATCGCGTGACGATCAGTCTTGATAGCCTCGATGACGATGTGTTTTCGCACATGAGCGGCGGGCGTGGTGATGTGAGCAAAGTACTGGCTGGGGTCAGGGCCGCCGAGGACGCGGGACTCGACCCGATCAAGATTAATGTCGTCGTACAACGTGGCGTGAACGACCACACGATCATTGACCTGCTAGAGTATTTCCGCGGCACTGGGCATATCGTTCGCCTTATCGAGTTCATGGATGTCGGCAATCGTAATGGCTGGCGTATGGATCAGGTCGTGCCATCGCGAAAAGTACTTGAGTTAGTTGAGCAACGCTGGCCGTTGCAAGCAATGGACGAGAATTATACGGGCGAAGTCGCACGACGCTACAAGTACGTCGACGGCGAAGGAGAGATCGGCTTTATTTCATCAGTAACCGAGCCGTTTTGCGGTAATTGCAGCCGTGCGCGATTGTCAGCAGACGGTATGCTGTATACCTGCCTGTTTGCGACTCATGGTACGGATTTGCGCGAGCCTCTCAGGAACGGGGCAGATGACAATGAATTGAGGGATATCCTGTCGCAGATCTGGTTGCAGCGCGCTGATCGTTACAGCGAACTGCGACAACCCGATCTCGCCGAAGCACATGTATTGCGTAAAGTTGAAATGTACAGAATAGGTGGATGACATGAGCAAGCTCAGTCATGTAGACAAAGAAAACATGCCGACGATGGTTGACGTTAGCAGCAAAGACGTGACTGATCGGAACGCGCATGCCCAATCGGTAATCGTATTGCCAGATGAGGTACTGCAGCAGGTTTCCGGCGACGAAATCGAGACCAGGAAAGGCCCGGTATTTGCCACCGCCATCATAGCCGGTGTGATGGCGGCAAAAAAAACACACGAGTTGATTCCGTTCTGTCATCCGATCGGTCTCGAAAGTTGCAAGATTTCTATCGTGCTGCGCGATGACAAAGCAATTGTCGACTGCTATTGCAAGGTCAGGAATAAAACCGGGGTGGAGATGGAAGCTCTGACCGGTGCCAGCGTTGCCGCACTGACGATTTATGACATGCTCAAGGCTTTGTCGCACGACATCGTAATCAGCGACACGCGGCTCATGGCCAAGTCGGGTGGCAGGCGGGAATATCGTCGTGCGGGTTAGGCCTGTTTTCGGACTGGTCCTGTCTGGCGGTGAAAGCCGGCGCATGGGGCAGGACAAAGCGCTGCTGATACGCGATGGCAAGTCACAGCTGCGCTACCTCACCGATTTGCTGCTGGATTGCGTTGAGCGTGTATTCGTTTCCGCGCGGCAAGATCAGCAAGATGACGAAGAGCGTGGCCGCTATGCACAAATCATTGATCGCTATGAAAATATTGGTCCGGTTGCCGGAATATTGTCAGCCCTGGAAGAGTATCCTGAAGTTGACTGGCTGGTCGTTGCATGCGACCTGCCGAACATCGACTCGGATACCCTTCGCTACCTGCTTGAGCAGCGTTCGCCCAGCGACCCGTTTACAGCGTATACCAGTAGTCACGACGGTCTCCCCGAACCTTTGTGCGCCATTTATCGGTGCGGTTGCGTTGATATCGTGCGGCAGTTTGTCGACGATGGCGTTAATTGCCCTCGCAAGATTCTGATTCGCTCGGCAACGCATTTGCTCGAGCAGCCCAACCCACGGGCGCTGGATAATGTGAATACGCCGGAAGATCTCCGTGAAAGTATCCTGAGTGCGCAATGAAAACCATTACGGTTAAGTACTTCGCCATGTTTCGCGAGCACGCAGGCATCAGTGAGGAAGTATTGAGTCTTGATGCTGTGACTGCGCAGGACGTATTCGAGCAAACACGACTGCGGCATGGATCGGCGGAGCCAATCAGTCATTGCAAGGTTGCCATCAATGACGCAATGGCCGAGTGGAACTCTACCGTCAGTGACGGGGATACCGTGTTGTTGTTTCCACCGGTGGCGGGCGGCTAAAGTGTTTTCCGTTTCCGACAAAGCCATTGCCGTTGCCGAATTGCGTGAGCATATGTCTGCTCCGGCCGCCGGGGGTTTCTGCGTATTCGAAGGTTGGGTACGCAATGAAAACGAAGGTCGCTCGGTAGAGCGTCTGGAGTACGAAGTATACGAACCACTGGCAATCAAGGAGGGTGAGAACGTACTCGCTGAAGCGAAGCAGCGCTTTCCCTATTTGCAGGCGCGTTGCGTACATCGGGCGGGAATCCTGGAAATTGGTGACTGTGCCGTCTGGGTAGGCGTCGCTGCTGCGCATCGTGAAGAAGCATTCAAAGCATGCCGATACATTATCGACGAGATAAAAACCAGGCTGCCGATCTGGAAAAAAGAACACTATGTCGATGGTGATTCAGGATGGGTGGACTGTGAGCGCTGCGCCGCGCATGGTGGCGGCCGATAGCGCCAGGGACACATTGAATTGATCGGATCTTCCCTAGCTGTTAATTTTGTATTAGCCATAAAATATTGGCCATAAGATAAGGAAGTTGAATTGCGGCTTATAAAGTCCATTGAAGATGCCAAGGCACTGGAAGGCGAAGAAGTCGGCTTGTCCGACTGGGCCGTCATAGACCAGCATCGTATCGATCAATTTGCGGAGGCGACTTCCGATCATCAATGGATTCACGTTGATACGGAGCGCGCGGCCAGGGAAATGCCGGATGGCAAGACCATCGCGCACGGTTACCTGACGCTGTCGCTGATTCCTGCGCTGACGGGCAAATTCATTGAGGTCGAGAACCTTGCCAGGGCAATTAACTTCGGCCTGAACAAAGTGCGCTTCTATGCACCTTTGCCGGTAGGAACGCGGGTACGCGCGCGGGCGACGGTAAAGAAGGCGCGCCGCAGGGCCGGCGCGCTACTATTGCTGTCAGAAATACGCATTGAGGCTGAGGGGCAGCGCAAACCCGTCTGCGTAGCCGAGACACTCGGCATGTATTTTTTTAATGAAGATACAGGCGACGCGGATTAGCGAGTGTGCAGCCAACCCGGCAAGAAGCTGTATGGATCGCGGTCCGCGGACTCAGTCCAGGCGACATTGTTGTCCTTGAGTAGCTGCGCCATCGATCCATCCTTCGCGGCGTCAAACAGCTCCGTGGCGCCGCCGATATGCTTTCCACCAATATAAATTTGCGGAATGGTTTTCAGGCCCGTCTGCTCCTGAATGACGGCGCGGATTTTGCCCCCGCGATTGCCTTCCTGGTAGGCAACGGAGTCCAGATCGACTGAGCGATAGGGAATGTCGTAGTGCTCGAGCATTTTGCGCGCCGACCACGAGAATTCACACCATTCCAGGGCAAATACAACAACGGGGTGCTCTTTGTCCCGTATGACCGTCTCCAGGAACTTAGCGGCGTCGCTGTCGACGTCCAGCGTGATTGCCGCGTCTTTGTCTTCGGGCGGTGGAGCTGGTGGTGGTGAATCGAAGCGATAATTGGGCGTCGAGCACGCGATTTCCTGCTCCTCCGCGGTCATGTCAGCCGGAATATCCTCGAACAGCGGCGTACTCAAATAGCGCTCACCCGTGTCGGGTAGCATGCACAGGATGTTTGATCCCGGCTCGGCTTTTTCTGCAACGGCCAGCGCGCCGGCAAGCGTTGCACCGGCCGAAATGCCGACGAAAATACCCTCTTTGGTCGCGAGTT
>Ga0209987_10001488_pt1 | contig 12843 bp, 10 predicted proteins | sample N074metaG_FD_182134 | JGI IMG/M metagenome (GOLD analysis project Ga0209987, IMG submission 182134) | Deep subsurface microbial communities from Kermadec Trench to uncover new lineages of life (NeLLi) - N074 metaG (SPAdes) (version 2) | ecosystem: Environmental > Aquatic > Marine > Ocean trench... | reverse complement strand
CCTCTTCATCGCCGCCCCTAGCACGGGGTCCCTGCGCCTCAGCGCTGCGATCTGGGCCTTGGTCGGTTTCATCGCCGGAAGATGGCCTCTTTCGCCTGCGGTTGCCAAGACGTATCATATACCGAATAAAACCCGAAGACACAACGCCGAATGGACAATCAGGACGCAGACGCCCAGACCGTGGACTCGCCAAGCCGAATGACACGACTTCCGACGCTGCGAGGACGGGGGGTGACACCCAACCCAGCCAGCCGCTTCGAACGGATCACGATGGAGCGCGACCCGTCGACGCTGGTGGAGGACCCCGACCCGAAAACCCAGTTCTTCAAAGACTCCACGAGGTCGATCGTCGCACGCAACACGAGTCCGGATGTCGGATTCGACTTGAGCATCAACCCGTACAGGGGCTGCGAGCACGGCTGTGCCTATTGTTACGCCCGGCCCACCCACGAATACCTCGGCCTGTCAGCCGGACTCGACTTCGAGTCGAAGATCTTTATCAAGGAGGACGCGCCGAAACTCCTGCGACATGAGCTTTCCTCGCCTCGGTGGCAACCCAAGCTACTGGCACTCTCCGGGGTCACAGACCCGTACCAACCGGTCGAGCGCACCGCTAGAGTCACGCGGGGCTGTCTCGAGGTGCTCGCGGAGTTCAGAAACCCCGTGATGGTGATCACGAAGAATTTTCTGGTAACGCGAGACCTCGACCTCCTCGCAGAACTGGCCTCCCACGGAGCGGCGAAGGTTGCGATCTCCCTAACCACGCTGGACCGCTCACTCCAGAGGGTGATGGAGCCCCGAACCTCCAGTCCGGCGCGCAGGCTTGATGCCATCGAGAAACTGTCCCAGGCCGGTGTTCCCGTCGCGGTCTTCCTGGCGCCTCTGATTCCCGGACTCAACGACCATGAGATCCCGTCGATCCTCGAGGCCGCGGCGGACAGGGGCGCCACGGAAGCGAGCTGCGTACCACTGCGGCTCCCCTACGGCGTGAAGGATATCTTCCTGGATTGGCTGGAGCGGCACTTTCCCGACCGTAAGGAAAAGATCGTGAATCGGATCTTGGCCATGCGGGGCGGTCGGTTGAACGATCCGAACCTCGTGTCACGCATGAAGGGCCGGGGACCCTTGGCCGAACAGGTCATGCAACTCTTTCACGTGGCGCTGAGGAAGGCAGGCCTGGACGGCCCGCCTGTGGAGCTGTCCACTGCAGCGTTTCGACGGCCCGGGGACGTGATCCAGCTGACACTCGGGGTTTGACCGTATAGCGATCCTCAGATCTCAGCCCGGCCTCAGGTAATCCGTTGCGCTCGGTTTCTACCCCTGTCTCGGGTGCTCTTTCAGTTACCTTCAGCTTCGAGCCCCGCCTCGAGCGTCTTGTCGATGCGCGCCAGCGCCTCGAAGAGGTGAGCCCGCGTATATCCGTCCGAGGCCCCGGGCTGAGCCGCGTCGATCCGAGAGCGGAGTTGGGCCAACTCCCACCGTGCCACCGCACGAGCATCGGCCGGCGTTCGGTTCGCTGGATTCACCACAAGGCGCGCCATGGCGTCCAGGTAGGCCCGCTGAAGGTCCCGACGATCGGCGCTGATCGTCCCCCGCCCCAGCTCGCTCCAAATGGCGGTGGTCAACGACCCCAGCACCTCCGGAATCGTGGCGACCTGCCCGCTCCCGAACTTCGTCTCGCCGTCTCGAATACGCGCGAGCCGCCTAGGGTTGAGGATTTGGTTCAAGACGGACGACTGGAGTTCGAGGGTCCGAGCGTGGAACGGATAGTCGGCACGGCGTCTGGTCGTGCGGCCACTGCCCCAGGGCTCGTACCCGTCGGCCCCGAAGCTTTGGAGCACCGCAGAAGGCAGCGCCAACGCGCCCTCGGCGAAAACACGGTCGACGAGCAAATCGAGTGCTTCCAACTGCTTGGCCTTGGGTACGTTCACAAACGGAGCACGCCCGTCTCCAACATGATCGCGATTCATATACTGACCGCCGATGTACTTCACCGCCGGCGCGAGCGCCCGAGCATACTCATTCATGAGTTGGGTGTACGCGTTGGTGACATGGACGAACGGGGAGTTGTCCTGGAGGGCGTACTCCGGAATCTTCGGAAAGAGGTCACGGATCATCGCGGAGCGCTCGGCACCCCATGCGAGAGGGTCTCCCCCCAGGTCATACATGCCGATCGTAGGATCCAACGCTCCCCTGACGTCTGAGTCGGTGCCGTACATATGCCCGAGGTCGGCGACCTCGCGCGCGATGTCGTTCGCATCGTCCTGGCTCCGCGTGTATGCGTAGGAGATGGCCCAGCGATCGTACGAGCCTGCGTGGTACGTATAGTAGTCGCCGATGGCCTCCCCGGGTGGGGCCAGGTTGACCGTCGGATACTCCATCACGGAGCCATATACGCCATTTGCGCCGGTGAAGGCGGTGTTGTGGAGTTGGTCCATCGGAGTGCTCGCCGAGGACCGGAAGTTGTGTCGTAGACCGAGCGTGTGCCCGACCTCGTGCATGACCAGCCAAATCGTGTACTGCCGAAGAAGCTCATTAGGTAACGGATCACCCGGCTCCATCTCATCCCGCGCCGCGAGAACCAAGCCGGCCAACGCGCCCTGGGCCTCGAGCGCCGCAGCGAATCCGGGAACCTCCACACCCGGGATGTTTGGATCGGGGGCCCCAAATTCGCCGACTCCGAGCGCCATCTCGAAGGCTTCTGCCGCGGTCACCGGATTCACGATGTTCCGCCATGTGTTACGGAAGCTCCGAAAACCGTTCGCTTCGAACAAAATATCCGCGTCGAGGATCTCGCCTGTGCGTGGATCGACCTTGGACGGGCCGATCGCGCCATAGCCGGGGTCGTCGGAGGTGTTCCAGCGGAGCACGGAGTACCGGATATCGTTCGGGTCCGCATCCTCCGGCAGGTCGAGCGCACGAATCGCGTCCACCCAACCAGCCGCCTCGAACGCCGTATTCCAGTTCTCCACGCCTTCCTTGAACCACGCCCTGTATTCATCAGGTACGGTATGATCGATGTAGTAGGTAATGGGGTCGACCGGGCGCCGCCGGTCTCCGACGCGCTCGCCAGGCTCCAGGCGCCACCGGTTCACATACCGCCGAAAGAAAGTGGAATCCTCGGTGCTGAAGTCCTTGTGAACCGTCATGAAGTTGCCGACTCGGTCATCGGCGATCCGGCGCTCCATCGGCCGCTCGGGAAGTTGGGCCAACGTATAGTGGATCGTGACCGGGATGTATCGGCCATCCGGGACCGACGGGACCGACCTCGGCTGCCCCGAACGAAAAGTCAGCATGGCCTTTATGTTCGTGTTTTCGGGAAAGCTGGAGACGGCGTCGATGTAGCTCCGACTTCGGTCGAAGCTCGTGCTGCCCGATTGGCCGTTGGACCCGCGGGCGGCTCCCCGCGTAAGCCGGCCCACCCCCGAAAGATCGGAGAGGAACCAGCTCGTCACATCCAGTACGAGAGCGGAGTCCGGGCGTATGGCCTCGACATCGGCGCTCTCGACCACGGAGGACCCGAAGCTGATGTCGACAGCGGCCGCGGCCCGATCGTCCGATGGGGCGCCGAAGCGGTGCGGCCGTTGCACGAGGTAGACATTCTTCCCATGCTTCTCCAAAGCCATCAGATCCATCTCGAAGGTGCTCAGCGTCGTACCGCCAAACAGCCCGGCCGCGCCGATGCCCTGCGCCACTCGCATGTCCATCAGAAAGTCCTGGCCCAATCGATCCGCGGGAACAGCCATGTAGAGCCGGCCTTCCTTCCTGTAAAGGTCGAAGAACCCGAGCGAGACCTCGGCGCCCTCCACGAGCTTTTCGAAGTCCTCGAAGGGGTTCTCCTCCTCCTCGGTGTCCTCCTCTTCCTGGGCCTCCTCTGGGTCCTCAACGTCCTGTGCCACGGCACCCAGTGGGAGCGCGATCACAAAGGCCGTCGATGCCACGGTGAGGGCAAGAAAATGGCTCAAGACTCTTCTCGTCATCATCCCAATCACCTCCTGATGGTTCATCCCAGCGGTCGGACGCACTAACCTTGCGGCAGGGTGGCTACACTGGCAAGCGCAAACTCCGGCTCATTAACCGGCCTGGCCCTTGTTGCAGCCCGGAAGCTCGGAATCTATATCCGAACCTGGCGTAGATCCTCGCTTCCAGATAGAGAGCCCGTGCCGGAACTCCCAGAGATCACCGCATACGTTCATGCGATCGAGCGACGCACGCTCGGGCAGGTGCTCGAAGCCGTGCGCATTCGTACCCCGTCGCTCTTGAAGACCTTCGACCCGAGGGCCTCGGAGCTGGAGGGACGCCGCCTGACCTCTGTGCGCCGGGTGGGAAAACGCATCGTCTTCGAGTTGGAGGAGGAATTCTTAGCGTCATCCACGTGATGATCTCCGGACGGTTTCAGTGGTCGGAAACGCTCACTCCGACGAGATCCTACTCGAAGCGCGGCTCTCGCCGGTCCGGCGCACGAGACCAACTACTGTGCGGTCTGCCAGACGGGAGGCAAGCTCCTCAAGGATCGTGCACTCTCGAGGCTCGGCGAAAAGCCTGACTGGCCCTGGACCTATTCTTCCTCCGCCCGCTCCTCGCCTTCACCCCGCTCCCCCTCTCCGCTCGGTTCCGCCTCGCTGGTCCGCCTCGTTGCTTTTTCTCCGGGGCGGGCGCTCCGTTTTCCTCGGCGGCTCCGGCGGCGTTCCCGCGCGCCCTTCCGCGTAGCTCTCATATCTTCGACTGCCTTCTCGAGTATCTCATTCATCCGGGCGAGATCTTCCGGCTCGGCGCCCCACTGGAAGGCCTGATCGAATGTGAGCTGGGCGAGCTTCGAAAACGAGCGCGACAGGGCGCGCATGTCGCCACCGAAGAAACGATCCGTAAAGTGCTCGACACGTTCGAACACCTCGTCTACGACATCCTCGTTATCAGCGAGATACGCCACCCCCTCGTCGGTGATGGTGTGGATCTTCTTTCCCTCCCGCTTCTCGACCGTCACATAACCTTCGTCTTCCAGCATCTGCAGGGTGGGATAAACGGACCCCGGGCTGGGCCTGTAGTAACCCTTGGATTCTTCCTCGAGGGCCTTCATCACTTCGTACCCATGCATCGGGCGCTTCGAGATGAGTCGAAGAATCACGAACTTGAGATCCCCACGCTCGAAGATCTTCCATTTCATGTGGCGCCGGCGATGCCGGCGGCGGGGCCCGAAGATAAATGCTTCGAAGTCGAATCCAGAATCCATCGCGCAAAACATTTCGTTTTCCTCCCCTCTCCCTCCGTGCCGGCCTGGCACCCCCTCCAGGCTCGCAGCCACGCACCTTCCCGGCTCAGTCAGGAGATCAGTCGATATATCGTTTTCGTCCTATTACGATATACTAATCGATATATCGGAATAATGGAATGAGGGACTCATGACAACATGGCGGAGCTCGGTCCTATCCTGGGAGAACCAGGGACAACGAACTTCGCGGGCCGCGCATCGGAAAAGGTTGGCTGAGCTCTAGAGGCTCAAAAAAAACGCCGAGTGGCCTATCGGCCCCCGGCGTTTCCGATCCGCATCAAACGAAGTTGGTGCGGGTGTCCCCTCTCAATACACGCTAACGGCCGCGACCCGCTCTTGGCTGGGCACTCCGGCTGCCGCCGCTGGAACGCGGCGAGGAGCGGGGAGCGGAGCTCCGGGCGGGCGCCGCGGAGCGCGACCGGGCGGATCTGGCCGCGGGCGCTGCGGTACGGGAGGATCTCGAAGAGCGTGGCTGTGCTGATCTGCCCGTATTCCCACCGCTATTCCCGGCGCTCGTATAACCCCCGCCTCTCACCACTCTTCCCTCGGAATAGCCTGAGCCGCCCCCACTTCCGCTTCGACCGACGACAATGATCCGGTTGCCGTATCCTCCAAATCCGTAGTTGTAACCTCCGAAGCCGTACCCACTATAACCGTACCCAAACCCGCCGTAGTAGCCAGGGCCATATCCAAATCCGTTGTAGTAGCCGAGGCTGTACCCCCACCGAGACCCGTAGCGAGGATAATACCCGTAGCCATAGCGTGAATACGGCTCGTAGAACGGATCTACAAAGGGATTGAAACTCCGACCGTAACCGAGGCTCGAGGGTCCACCTTCGGCTTCCGCCGAGCGGCGCCCCGAGGCCCAACCCCCGTTGAGCACGAACTTCTCCGGGTACGAAACCGCGACGACGACATCGATGACGCTGGGGGGAACCCCGGCATCCGCCATCTCGACCAGCCGGCTCGCGTCCAAGGGGAACGGCTCACCCCGTTCCGCCAACCACAATTCGACGGTCTCCGCGGAAAGCTTCCCGGTCGCCTCGACAACGTCGGCGATAACGATCGGACGCGAGGCGACCATCCGGGCCACCCGCGCTTCCGAAGCCTGGGCTGCAAACAAATTCCCCTGCCCCGCCGCCTCGAAGTCGGCCTGGGACGCCAGCCGGTATCGAAGCGCCCACGGCACGCTCTGTCCGTCCACATCCATGGTCCGGACATCCAGCCACTCGAAGGGAGAGACCATGGACATCACCCCTGTCGAGCTTCTATGGGGACCGGCACCACAAGTGAGCTCCGATCGGACGTAGATCCGACGGGAATCGACCGAGAATTCAGCTTCTTCCCAACCCTCGCACCCATTTCGGCTCACCGCGTGCTGCTGCCCGTCGGTGAAGATCGACTCTCTTGACACGACCTGGCCGTCGACAACGGTGAGCATTTCGATGGCCGCCTCATCCGCGAGCGGCACCACACAAAGAAGGGGTTCGGTGGCCGTCGCCTCCACCGCCCGCCAGCAACCGATCCAAGGCGCCCAGCGGGTGTCTATCGCCTGGGCCGCCGCCACAGGAACCACCATCATCAGCCAGGCACCCGTAAGAAGGCCGAGCGTGACTCCTCGCTGCTGGTCGCTAAACGTGCTCACCATGATGCCCCCTTCGGTTAAAACCGAGCCGATATACCTATCGTGGCCTGGAATCCACTCAAATCGATATTGTCGAAATCGAAAGCGGAGCCGGTGTCGGCACCACTGAGCGCGTACCTTGCCTCCACCGTCCACAGAAACCGCGGGCTGATCGAAACGTCCACTCCAGCAAACACGTGGGCGGTGGGCGCCGCACCGCTCGACTCAAGTGTAAGGCTGAGGATGTCGAAGCTCAAGGCGTCCTTGAAATCCCCCGCTTGTTTGAACCGGTACCAGGCGAAGCCACCACCGGCACCCAGGAATGGGGCCCACTTTTCAGGAATCCAAACGAACCGGCTGATAGCCCGGCCTCGATCGCGAAAATAGAACTTCGCGCTGACCGTTATCGGCACCCGGACGAAGGTCGTGGTCTGCTGGATGGGGAGGCCGTCCTGATCCTCCCAATCCCGCATCTCAGATCCGACCTCGCTCTTGGAGAACCGGACATCAAACGCAATGTCCAGCCGCTCCTGCGCTCTGACGGCCAACTCCAGTCCCCAGGAAGATGCATCGAAGTCGCGCTTGTTCAGGGTCAACTCGTTCCGAGCAAAGTCCAGCACCGGCCCACCCGCCCGGGCAACAGTGTACCCGCCGCGGAGGCCTAGCTGAATCGTTGGCTGCTTGAAGAGAAAGCCCTGACCGCTCCCCTGCTGAGCAGAGGTCCCGGAGGGAAGCAGCGGGAACGTGGCGACGAGCAACAGAACACTAGCTCGAATTCGACTCAAGTGGTCCATCAAAAGGCCCCTCCCGGTTTCATCCCAGGTGCGACACTAGCCACAGCCAGAATTAACGCAAGAGACATGCCGGGCTCAGGAGCGATGTCTTGGGCCGATTACGGCCCCCTCATTCGGTTTTCGGCACCGTAGGAGGACACCGTGTGTCACCAGCTCGGGACACCGGCTCGAGGTGAAAAGGGCGGTTCCCGCCCCTGCCCATCCGACTACGAGGTGGGTGACCTCTCGGAATCCGGTACCAATCCAGAATTCCCCCGTAGGAGAATCGAAGCCATGGCGAGCGCATAGAGGAGTCCGGCGACCAGCACGAGCACGCGGAGTCCGGTCCACATCGACATATATTCGAGGCACCCGCCGACAACCGCTCCCAACAGATTCGAGCCCAACGAAGCTGCCGGTTTCGCGGTTTTTTGTAGCCGCGCGCTCACGATCACGCCGGCGAACCCGATCGGAATTCCCACCAAAAGGCCGCCGAGCACACCTCGAGCAAGCGTGGGAAGGGCATTGAGGGCACCCACCGGCATCGCCCAAAGGACCAGAAGGCTCAGCAACAAAGGAATGAACCAGGGCCGCTCGTCCTTAAGACCCAACCGGACCACGGCGAAGTTCGCCAGGAGTACGGTCGTGAGGATGCCCGCGAAAACGACCGAGTTGACCACCCAGGTGGACCCGAAGAGCAGAGACAAGCTTGTCACCCCCCGGGTCTCCAGCAGCAAGAACGCGGCTCCCATGAAGAACAGAGGTGGATCGAAACCACCACCCGTCACGTCCTTCCCGTAGGCGATCCGCACAGCCGCAATACCGGAAAGAAGCACCGCTCCAAGCAGAAGCACATACCCCCACGGGAAGACCCCGGGGCGTATATAGAGGAAGGGCCAATCGTCGCTCGTTGTCATGGTTTCCTCGCTGGACGAAGCCGGCTCCTCGAGCCCGAGATACCCGTCGAGATCCAGATCCAGAGGCCCTTTCCTAACCAGAAACGTCGTGCCGCCATGGAGGCCGTGATGAATCATCCGAGGTTCCTTGCCGGTCGCCTTAGCCAGCGTCCAGTAAATCCGGTCAGCGATCCATGGTCCCCCCACTACACTGAAGCTGATGGCGAGCACCCCGCCCTCCGACACGTTCCTCCAGGCGGCAGCGAGCCCTTCCTCCGTGTAGACGTAGTTCTCGAGTCGGAGTGAGGACATGGCGCTGAAGAGCGCGTGGGAGTCCAGGAAGCCGAACGACACCACGTCGAATGGCTCACCGTCGTACTGCTCGAGAAAGGCACGTCCATCGTTCGTGACCAGGCGCACGGAGGGATCCGAGTAGGGCTCCTCTGGGTGCAGCACTTCTCCGAGTTTCAGGATCGTCCCGTCGATATCGACCGCCGTGGTGGCCTCCGCACCATTTCTGAGCGCGGCCTGCACGTCGTTTCCGGTCCCCGCCCCGACCACCAGAACGCGCCTGGGTTGGCCACCGACCACGTACGGAATGTCATACACGATCCGGGTGCCCTCCGCGACCTTTCGGGCCTTGGGATCGGTGATGCTCGCGAGCCTTTCCGGGGAGAGGTCGTGGATGTATTGGTGGAAGTCGTGATTCACCTTGAGCAACACGTCGCCCCTCGCCTGGCTGACCAGATCGATGCGATTGTAGGGACTGAAGAGCGCTCCATCGACCGAGGTCCAGGTGAGGAAAAGGATTCCAGCGAAGCAGAGCGCGTTGATAAGGCGGGGCGACAGGTAAAGGAACGGCAAGCCCGCCACGAAGAACCATACCGGGGGACTCGTTCCAAGCGACGTAACAGCCATGACCGCCAAGACGCCTAGGAGGGAGCCGAAAAGATCCAGACCGTAGGCCTTCAGGGTCCCCAACTGACTGAAGTAGTGACCGACGGAGACGCCAGCCACCACGAATGATCCGGCCACGCCCCAGAACAAGATCAAGACCGTTAAGACGCTGATAAGCAGCGTCCGCGCATCGGAGATCCCATTCGCGACATCGCCGAGCACTCCTTCAGATCCCCAGATGTGTACCGAAAGATCCGGGAACGTGAGCTGGGTGAGCCCCAGAAGCTCGGCCGCTGCAGCCGGGATACTCAACATCAACACGGCGGGCAGGACCCAGTGCCGGAGCGCACCCCTCTTCTTGGCGATACCGAGGCCCAGCCCCATCCCGAGGAAGGCTGCGATCAAGACGAGGTTGCTGAAGTAGGCGAAAACCCGAATCTGGCTCGCGAGCCATCGGATGAACGCGAGTTCGAGCGCGAGAAGGCCGAACGTCGAAAGTAGAAGACGTGTCGCAGGTGACGCAGAGATGCGCATTCGCTCTCTGAACAGAAGCTCTCGCATGACGGGACTCTGCGTTGTTGAATTCGCCCCGCCTCCGGCCGAGGAGGGCGCTCCCGAACCGCCCCGGAAACCCCCGAGCTCACGGAGGCCACCGACTGTTCAACAGTAACAACGGACGCCGGAGCGCCCTACAGTTCTGTTTCGGCGGAGCGTCAGGGTGTGTGTGTTGTGCTCGGGTCTTGGGGTTGGGCTCAGATGTCCTTAGTTTCCAACGGGATTTTATTGGCGGTGCCCAACCGGGATGGTCTCGGTGTCAGTTTGGGACGCCGCTTTCGAGTGTAGGGGTTCTATATGAAGCGTATTTCCTTCCCGCCTGCCCGGTTCGTTCTGGCATTCTTGGCGACTTCAATGATGGTGGGGTGCTCCGGCCGCGTGGCGAGCGATGACGCCGACGTGGTAGACGATCTTGGGGCCGCGTCTCAGCCAGACACCCGTGCTGACGCCGCACCGCCATCCGGTGTCACAGCAGGGATCGCGGGGGAGGCGGGGAGCTTTACCGCTGCCATGGTCGAAGAGGGCCAGCAGATCTACGCGGGCGCCGGCATCTGTGCGGCGTGCCATGGCCCGGACGCCACCGGGGCCATCGGACCGGACCTCACCGACTCTGAATGGCTCATCGGCGATGGCGAGTACGAGCAGCTCGTTGCTCAGATCTTGGAAGGAGTCTCGGCCGAGGAGGCCACGAATTCGCTAGGCGCCATCATGCCTCCGAAGGGTGGAGCGGCCATCACGGAAGCTCAGGTCCGTTCGGTGGCGGCCTACGTGTGGACGTTGAGCCACTGAGGCCCTCAGGCCGTCGTACCGCCCCCCTAACGGGCTCCGGCCAGAGAATCGTGGGCTTGGGCGCGCTCCGCGAGCCGGTCGCTGACGTCGAGCGCGGCGCCCACGCCGCGCGCTCCCGGGACTGGAAGCGTCGAGATGATCTCGTTCTTCTGCCTGCGTGTCAGGGTGTCGGCTGCGTTGCTGGCACTGGCGTCGCCACTGCCGAGGCAACCAACGGAAAGAATGGTCAAAGCCGCCAAGGCGGCCATCGAAATCGTCTTGTACATGGTGCACCTCCAACGCGCTCATCTCGTAGACCGACGGCGCGGAGGTAAGGGATCAAGCCAGATCCCGTGGCCGAACGAACTCCGTCAGGCTTCCGCATCCGTTTTCGACGTCTTTCCAACGATCGACCCTCAACTCGATAATTGCCAGTCCCGCGGTTGGGAAGCCGGTCCTCATACTTTGAACGCTTTCCCGTAGGCCTTCGCCTGAGAGGCCATCGGCCAGCATCCCTGTGCCCGGGTTATGGCTCACCAGGAGTACCGACTCCACTGCATCGGGCACCGACCTGACCATATCGAGCATCTCACCTGGACCCGCAAGGTAGAGATCCTCCTGAAATTCGATGGCGGGGTCCACCTCCAATTCTGAAAGGATGGCGTCCAACGTTTGCCTCGTCCTCGTCGCCGTGGAGCACAGGACAAGATCAGGTAGATAACCCGCGCCCTGCATATGCGCCCCGACTCGCGGAGCGGCCGCTCGGCCCCTTGCGTTGAGCGGGCGGTCGTGATCGGAGAGTGAGTCGTCCTTCCAGGACGATTTCGCGTGGCGTAGCAGAAAAATGGTCTTCATAATCCCTACCGATCCTTGATTCCTAAACATTTGACGGGAATCGTAGTAGTATACGTGCGTCGCCCTCCGGGGCGACATCCCATGGGACACAGGGAGCTGGTTCGTGGCGAAAACCGTCGAGAAAGATCTCACCGCGATCGGTTTGCGGTCGCGGAAGCGATTTATCAACCGGGAACTGTCCTGGTTGGCGTTTAATGAGCGGGTGCTCGAAGAGGCGATGAATGAGAGCCATCCGCTGCTCGAGCGTCTTCGCTTCCTTTCCATCTCCGGTACCAACCTGGACGAATTTTTCATCGTCCGGGTGGCCGGCCTGCGGGCTCAGGTTCGGGCCGGGGTACGATCCCTCAGTCTGGACGGTCGAACGCCCAGCCGGCAGTTCGATCAGGTCAACAGCCGTGCGATGAAGCTCATGGTCCGCCAACAGGAGACGTGGCAGCTGCTCAGGGAGGAGCTGGCCGACCACGGGATTGCGGTGGTCCACCCGTCGGAGCTCGACGGGAAGGCGCGGCTCTGGCTCGACGATCACTTCAGGCACGAGATCTTTCCTGTCTTGACGCCGCTGGCTGCGGACCCAGCGCACCCCTTCCCGTTCATCCCAAACGGCGGAACGAGCTTGGCGCTTTCACTGCGACGGATCAGCGACGGTGCCTCGAAGGCCGCGCTTCTGCCCTTGCCCAACCAGATGCCGCGCTTCATCCGTCTGCCGGGAAGGAGGAAGAAGCCCACCTTCGTGAAGGTCGAAGACGTGATCTGTCAGCACCTCGATTCGCTTTTCCCGGGCTTCGAAGTCGAGGAGGCCGAGCACTTCAGAATTCTCCGGGACTCGGATGTGGAAATAGAGGAAAAGGCCGAAGATCTGCTTCTCGAGTTCGAATCCCTGGTGAAAAGAAGGAGGAGGGGATCGGCTATTTCCCTTCGCGTATCGTCCTTCATGTCGAAGGAGATGAGGGACTCCATCATCGAAGAGTTGAATATCCAGGAGGAGAACGTCTTCCAGGCAAGTAGCCTTGTGGGCATCGGCGACCTGAGCGAGTTGATCGTTTCGGAACGCCCGGACCTCCTGTTCGAACCCTTCACGCCACGTTTTCCCGAGCGCATCCGGGACTTCGATGGCGATCACTTCGCGGCTATCCGAGCGAAGGATCTGTTGGTTCATCACCCGTACGAGAGCTTCGATGTGGTCGTGCAGTTCATCCGCCAAGCAGC
>Ga0209987_10001487_pt1 | contig 12849 bp, 8 predicted proteins | sample N074metaG_FD_182134 | JGI IMG/M metagenome (GOLD analysis project Ga0209987, IMG submission 182134) | Deep subsurface microbial communities from Kermadec Trench to uncover new lineages of life (NeLLi) - N074 metaG (SPAdes) (version 2) | ecosystem: Environmental > Aquatic > Marine > Ocean trench... | reverse complement strand
TTGAAAAAATGTAACCACCCGGCATCTTTATAAAAACACTCGGTAAAGTATGAAAAATCAATCCCGGTCCTGCCGCGGGATCCAAACCAACTGCAAATACTGAAGTGAAAATTGCAATGCCCGCTATCAATGCAATAAGAGTATCGAGAAAGACAATTTGCAAAGCAGAAACAGGAACACTTGTTTTTTTAGACATGTAACTGCCGTAAGTAAGCATGGCGCCCATTCCCAAACTCAAAGTGAAAAACGCATGGCCCAAAGCAATTAATACAGACTGAGGACCTATTTTACTCCAATCCGGGTCCCATAAAAACTTCATTCCATTTTCTGCTCCATCAAGTGTAAGTCCGCGGATCATAAGGATAATTAAAAGGAAAAAAAGGATTGGCATCATAATTTTACTGCCGCGTTCAATTCCTTTTCGAATTCCCGCCCAGACAATTACAGCAGTTATCAGCATAAATAAAATAAAATATCCGAGATTCCAAAAAATATCTCCTACTAGGCCGTTAAAATAATTTGCTGATGAAGTTGGTTCGGTGAAATTGAAAAAACTTCCTTTTACAGATTCAACAATGTAGCCGAGTGCCCAGCCAGCTATAACAGCGTAGAATGATAAAATTAAAAATCCACCGACAATGCCCATTCCGCCAACACTTGCCCAAAATTTCGAATTACTTAATTTGCGAAATGCACCAACCGGGTCTCGTTGTGTGGTTCTGCCTATTAGTATTTCAGCAATTAAAACGGGAAGACCAATTATTGCAATACATATTAAGTAAACAATTATGAAGGATGCACCGCCGTTTTCCCCGGCGATGTAAGGGAATTTCCAGATGTTGCCAAGCCCGATTGCTGAACCGGCTGCTGCTAAAATGAATCCGGTTTTTGATCCCCAACTTTCTCTTTTTTGCTCCATACTTCTCCGGTAAGTTTTTATTAGAAGATATTAAAATTTTTAATTTTGAATTAGTTGATTTGGAATATGAAGACTTTGGACTTTAATTTCAAATGAAAAGTTGAAAAATATTAAATTAGTCTCAATACAAATTCTTATCGAATGGAAGTAGGATTTAAATATTTTAACTAAGTTTAATATTATTTTATCATACTTAATCCTATTTTGGTTTAGATGGCACAGACTCTTAAATTAAGTTATTATCCATACACACTAAAGTTGAAACATACTTTTACAGTTTCATCTTTTTCAAGAAATGAAACGCCGGTAGTTTTAACAGAGATTGAATACGACGGCAAAGTTGGGTATGGCGAAGCTTCGCTGCCCCAGTATCTTGGTGAAACCCGGGAAAGTGTGATGGACTTTTTATCTAAAATTGATTTTAGTCAGTTTGAAGATCCTTTGGATAATGAAAAAATTTTAAGTTATATCGATGATATTGAAGATGGAAATAATGCTGCTAAAGCATCGGTTGATATTGCATTACACGATCTAATCGGAAAGCTCTTAAAGATTCCGCTATTTAAATATTTCGGTTTAACAAAACCTAAGAACGCTTACACATCGTACACAATTGGAATTGATAAAAAAGAGATCATCAAAACAAAAATAGATGAAGCAAAAGATTTTAAATATCTTAAGATAAAACTTGGGACTAATAACGATAAAGAAATAATTGAAACAATTCGATCGGTAACAAATAAACCATTGTATGTTGATGCGAATCAGGGTTGGAAAGATAAACAGAAAGCATTGGATATGATAAAATGGTTAGCAGAAAAAAATGTAATATTAATTGAGCAGCCGATGCCAAAAGAAAATATTGATGATATTGCATGGCTGAATGAAAAAAGTCCCTTACCAATTATTGCAGATGAATCAGTTAAGAGATTGAAAGATATCGACAAAGTAAAAGACATTTACTCAGGCATAAATATTAAATTGATGAAATCAACCGGGTTAAGAGAAGCATTAATCATGATAAATAAAGCCAGGGATTTTGGATTAAAGGTTATGCTTGGATGTATGACGGAAACTTCTTGTGCGGTAAGTGCCGCGGCACATCTTTCATCACTTGCGGATTGGATTGATTTGGATGGTCCGCTTTTGATTTCTAATGATTTGTTCGATGGAATATCGTATATTAAGGGTGAGATGAAGTTAAACGAATTGTCGGGTATTGGATTAATAAAAAAAAATTGATTTTTTGATTAAAAAACATAGTTTATTTAAGAAGCATATTATTAATCAATTTATTATTGGGAAAATAATTCTTAAATTTGAACCATTAGAAAAAAAATATTAAGAATATAAAAATATTAAGGAGTTGCTATGAGCAAATTATATGTTTCAAACAAAGATGAAACAGCCCGAATGTTTAAGAGTGATTTTTTAGAAGCATTTTCAAAAATTCATTGGACTGTACCACTTTTTATTTACGTTCCTGTAATTGGATATTTATTTTATCTAGCGATTGTTGATAAAATACCTGCATTAGAAATTATCGGGTTAATTGCTGCGGGATTGTTTATCTGGACAATCACAGAATATTTATTACATCGATTTATTTTTCACTTTCATACCACAAGCAATTTTGGGAAACGTATAACTTTTATGTTTCATGGTGTTCATCACGATTATCCTAACGACACTAAAAGATTAGTTATGCCTCCTTCGGTCAGCATTCCTTTAGCTACAGGATTTTTCTTCCTCTTTAAAGTCTTAGTTGGCGATATTTTTGTAGCACCTTTCTTTATTGGTTTTATTGCGGGGTATTTATTTTATGATATTTCGCATTACGCAATTCACCACTTTAATATGCATAGTAAATTCTGGTTGGTTATAAAAAATCATCATATGATTCATCATTATCAGAGCCCGGGGTTAGGGTTTGGTGTTAGTTCTCCATTATGGGATGTAATATTAAAAACCGGTTATGATGCAAAGAAAAAAGACTAATTTTATTGTAAAAATAATTCTTAATTAGTTAGTACTTCGCATAATTGAAGTGACATCAAAAAAAAATAAAATATTAGTGGTTGAGGATAATACCGAAACACAGCTTATCATAAAGGTTAACTTACGAGATATTTACGATGTTGAAATAACCGATAATATAGATGACGCCATTTCATTAATTAATAACAATAATTTCGATCTTGTTTTACTCGATATTAATTTAGGAAATAGCGATGATGGAAGGGATGTTTTAAATATGATAAAAAAAGAACCTGATTATTCCAATCTGCCTGTAATTATTATTACTGCTTATGATATAGATGATGATGAAAAAGAACTGTTGATGAAATTATCCTGTGATTATTTGGAAAAACCACTCGATAAGAAGGTGCTGCTTAATTCTATTGGCAGTTGTCTTAGTTCAGCCAAGTGAGATGAATTTATTTAATCTTGTAATTTATAGATGAACTTCATCTCACCTTGCCTTGCCATTTCACTTTACCTTTTGTTCACTGCAAACATTTCTCCACAGGAAAATAATTTTTATATTCGGCTGAACCAGGTTGGATTTTTACCGGAAGATATGAAATCCGGCGTGATACTTTCTGAAGAAGAAATTCCCATAGACAAGTTTATAGTAATCGATCAAATATCAAATGAAAAAGTTTATTCGGGCAAAATCAGAAAATCTGATAACAATTACAGTAAATTTAATAAATGTTACAACTTTGATTTCACAAAGTTAAACGATAGCGGAAAATTCATTATTAATGTTGGAAATGAATCAAGTTCCCCTTTCATAATAGGTGAAGAAGTTTATAATCCGGTAGTTGATTCGTTAATGTTATTCTTTAGAATTCAGCGCTGCGGTCCTACTCATCCTTTAATGCACAAAAAATGTCATCTCTTGGATGCTTCAATAATTATCAGTTCCGCATCAGATACTTCAAATAATTCAGTAGATGTAACAGGCGGCTGGCACGATGCAGGTGATTATGTTAAGTTTTTTTCTACATCAGCGCTAACTACTTATATGCTCCTGTTTGCTTATGAATTTGATAAAGAAAAATTTGGATTCGATAACGATAATAATAATGTGCCTGATATTCTTGAAGAAGCAAAGGTGGGTTTAGATTGGCTTTTAAGATGTAATATTTCTGATTCTTTGTTTGTTGTTCAGGTGCAGGATGAACAAGACCATAATGTTGGCTGGAGATTACCGGAAGACGATTCACTTCGATTCGGCAGACCTGCGTTTACCGGTTTGAGTAAAAATCTTGTGGGGATTTATTCTGCAGTAATGTCATTAGCTTCACGAATATGGAGTGAAAAATTTTCAAGTGATGAATTTGCAAACCGATGTTTAACTTCAGCTATTCAAAAATATTCAATGCGTCAAAACATAAATGACATTGACAGTACTCATTCTGCATTTTATAATGATAAAAACTATTACGGCAAACTTGCTCTCGGCGCCATCGAGTTATACAATGCTACAGGCATAGATAATTATTTAGAAGATGCAGTTATTTATGGCGACAGCGCAAAACAAGATTTCTGGTGGAGTTGGGGAGATGTAAATTCTCTAACTCATTATAAATTAGCAAAAGTTATCCCGCGTTTTACGGATTATATAAAATCAAACATCAATTACTTTAATGCAAAAAAAGATAGCTCTGTTTTTAATGAAGGAGTTAATTACACCTGGGGAACAACAACATCTCTTTTAGGTACCGCGTTGCAGGCAATACTTTTTAAATCATTAACAGGAAGTAAGCAGTTCGATTCTTTAATAATTCTTCAGAGAGATTATATTCTTGGGCGAAACCCCTGGGGGTTGTCTTTTATAAACGGTATCGGGGAAAAATATCCTGAGCATATTCACTCACAAATTGCATTTTTTAACAAAGGAAATTTACCCGGTGCATTATCGGCTGGAGGTGCACCTGTTTCAATCATCAATGAATATGAGATAGCTCGTTCAGATTCAAGTTTTTCATTATTCAATTCACAATCAGCGGCATATTTTGATGATTGGAATAATTATATAACGAATGAAGCAACTATTTTTGGGAATGCTACCGCATTGTTTGTTTATGGTTACTTTTCAAAGCGGAAATAATTTACCGCAAGCAAACTTGTTAATTACCAATCGCTGTCAGAGCACAAGTATTTTTCTCATTGTTTTTACACATATCAACCATTTATTAAAAAATTGAAGAAAATTACTGTAACAGAATAAGACATCAATTTTCTAATTGTCTCTGTTTATTCCAATAATTAATACCGTCATTAGATATTTAACTGCAATGCAATCTGTTCATTCGGCACAATATTTGGCTTAAAAGAGTAAAATTTCCAAAAAATATGACCAAAAAAATTCAGTTATTCCCTTCGGGAATTCCTTTGGTTGATTTTGCGTGGGGAGGGCTTTATAGAGCAGGAACTTATTTCCTAATTGGCCCACGTAAATCCGGAAGAACTTTATTAGCATTACAATATGCATTGGAATGTGCACAGAGAAGAGAAGTATGTCTTTTCTTTACGTCTATGCGTCCAAAAGATCTTTTAATTCATGCAGCTTCAATTGATTTTGATTTACAGCATTATATGAATCAAAATCTGATAATAGTTGTTAGAGTTACTCCGCCGGAAGATTTAAACCAAGTGGAAGACACGGATACACATTTAGCCGAGTATATCAAGGATATAGTTCCTGTTGTCAAACAATACAATCCAAATAAAATCGTTTTTGATGAACTTACTCCTTTTATTGGGTTTAAAGATCTTAAATTCTTAAGGAATACTTTTCTAAACACAATAGAGGGTATAGAAGATACAGGAATAACAAGTTTGTTTCTTTTATCCGAACCTGCTAATCCTGCATCGCAGAACATTATTGACACTTTAATAGATTGCTCAACCGGAATAATTAGTCTTCAGAAAAAAGAAGAAGTTGTAACGAAATATCATTCTGGAATAATGACCATCACTCCGAATGTTGGACATACAGAAGGTAAGTTTTCTGCAAACTATTATATCGAACCGTATAAAGGTATCCTGGTAGATTACAAACCGAGTGAACCGGAGAGAATAAAACCCGATTTCATTACTCCTGCCGCTGATCAAAAATACGAAAGCTTTGCAGATATAAAAATGGAAGATGATGCAATTACACTTTCAAATGTTTATTCCCTTAATGATTTCGAACTAATAATTAATAACCAAATCGCACTTTTCCAGATTACGGGACAGGAATTTGCTTTGGTATCAATTCGGTTGGATGAATATGCTGAAAGAAGAGGAATGCTTACTCTCAACCAATTGAGAAATGCAATAAGACTTTCAACGGATAAAAAAGATAAAATTTGTATTATCGGTAGTAAGATATTCGTGTTAATTACCAAACCTAAAGATAATGTTGTTGCTAATTTAGTAACAAAAATCAAATCTAATTTGCCTAATGACGATCCCAATTTTTATGAGGCTATTTCACCCCACATCTCAGTATATGCTGTTACGGTAAGTAAAAATGTAAAAAATGCAGAGGGTATGATTTCCCAAATTCTTAAAGACACTGCAGCACAAGATGAAAAACCTTATCGTCGTTAATTTTAGTATCTATCATGAAATCCGTTATAACATGCATACTATATCTTACGATTCTCATACCTGTCTTTGCTCAGCCAACCTCTGAAGCACTGCGGCTTGAAGCCATTGAAAACATCAGCAATGGAAAATACGGGGAAGCAATCGAATTGCTCAATCGATACATTTCAGCTAATCCGCAAAAGTCGGAAGGTTTTTATCTTAGGGGTACATGTTTCGAAAAAAGAGGTGAGTATGAGAAAGCGTTTTATGATTATCGCTCAGCTTTAAAACTTGATCCGGACAATTCAGTTTACAAAACAAATTTATTCCGCACAACAGAAGAATTTCATAAGCTTTTATACAATACAATTGCCGGTTACAAAAGAGAAATTGCAATCGATCCATCAAAGGCAAAGAACTATCTTGAAGTTGGAAAAAGTTATAAGAAGTTAGGCGATTGGAAAACAGCAGAAGTATGGTATGATGATTATCGGCGAAGGGAAGAAGCATCAGCCGATGAAATACTGCGTTACACTGAAATTCTTGCAAAGAATAAACATATCTCTAAAGGCGAACCAATACTTAAAAGATACACGCAAAAATATCCTGACGATCACCGTTTGTGGTCTCGGTACGGTTATTTTACAATGTGGCTGGGAAAGAAAAAAACTGCTCGCATCGCATTTGAAAATGCTTTGGAATTAAGACCTTATTTTAAAGAGGCAATGGACGGTTATGATATGGTTAGAGGTAAAGGATATGTTTACACCGTAAATGATACAACCATTAGATATAACTACGGATTGCCTTCGCCAAAAAGATATAAACAGTATCCAATTGATAGATACTATCGAAAGCTTAAAAAAAATCCTGGTAATATAGAATCCCGCTATCTTCTTATTGATGAGCTGGTTAAGAATAATCGTTATGATGAAGCAGATAAGCAGTTGAATATTCTTTCGGAAACACAATCTGATTACAGCAAATTCCGAATGGTTGAGGCAGAAGTGATGGACAAACAAAATAATTATTATGAAAATAAAATCAGTACACTTGAAAGAAAATTATCATTCAATCCAAATAATAGAAAAACAGTTTTAGATTTGGGGAAATATTATTCATACCGTGAACAATATGCTAAAGCTATAAAACTGTATAATGATTATCTTCTAAACTATTACAGTGACCATGAAGTGCGCTATCAAAAAGTAAGATTATTATCCCAGGCAGGCAGCTTAGGTGCTGCACGGGATGACATGGAAATTGCTTTGAACCAGGCACCTTATAATAAAAATTATCAGTTACTGTATGGACAATTATTAGTCTGGCTTGATGAAGATCTTAATGTTGCTGAAAAAAATCTTAATTATGTATTAAAAAGTGATCCTGGAAACATAGATGCATTAATCACATTAGCAAACCTAAATTTTCAAAAGAATGATCTTGCAAGTGCAGAATTGTATGTTGACAAGGGATTTAAAATTGATCCAATAAATAACGACCTTATGCAGCTAGAAAGATCAATTGAGCTGCAGAAGAATATTAATGAAGAATCAAAAACTTACAGTTTATTAGAACAGGCACGAGAATATACATTTAAAAAGCAATGTAATGAAGCGATAGATTACTATAAAATGTATTTCGAAGAACCAGCCGCTGATCCATACTTAAAAAAAGAACTTGCCGAAGCTTATTTGTGCGATAATAATTACGATGCTGCAATAAAAATTTATGATGAACTCATTATAAAATATCCTGATGATTACGATTTAGCCAAGCAGCTTGCTAAAATATATTATTGGAGTGGAGATTCGTTAGCCGCTTTGTATCAGTTTCAAAAATTAGCTGCTGAGAATCCTGATGACGCTGAAACAAAATTATACCTTGGTGATGCTTATATGAAGGTAGGCGATTACAAAAATGCCAGAAATGTTTATGAAGAACTTTTAGCGATTTCGCCCTCATCGCATATTATACAAACTAGAATGAGATGGCTCGGCGGTGCTGGGCTAAATGGTTATTCAGCCGCTTCATTTCCCACTCATTTTTCTATTATTCCTGATGGAAATTATTTCGGCGATAATCTCGATTTCACTTACACCACCCAAGGTGTAAAATTAGAGTTGGGAGTTACAAGTTTCCTATCACTTTCTGGAAGCGGATATTTCGGTTTTGTTTCTTCAGAACAAACTAGATTAAATCTTAATATTATTCGCGCTGATGGTTATATTAGATTCAGCGAAATAGTGACGGGTTCGGTTGCTTATGGAGTTACAAATTTCCAGGACGATACGAGCACTGATATTTTTGAAGTATTTGTTAGAGCAGCAAAGCAAAAGGAATATAATTTTTCAGCAAGTTTTTATTCTGCCGATGCTGTGCAGATATTGTACTCTCCGTTTTTAGTCGATCTTCGTCTCACCGCAAATTATACTTTATTAACAGGAGAGTATATTGCTAAAGATGGAGTATTGCTTAGAGCTGATGCGGCTTATATTGCTGTATCCGATGACAACAGGGGAAGCAAAGTGATATTGAGAATAGGAAAAATATTTAATGGGGCTTTTGGTGTTGGATATGAGTATTACTATTACAATTTTAATGAGCAGACACTTCTTTACTGGTCCCCTGATAATTTTGAAACACACAGCATTTGGGGTGACTGGGACGCAATAGTTGATGCCGATTTTTTACTGAGCTTTAATGGTAAACTGGGACTTACCCCAAACGAGAATTTTATTGTTAGAGAACTGCATACTAACCTGAGTTATAATATTACTTCTAACTTTGTACTGCAGGCAAGGTTGTCATTTGGAAGTTCTGTGCAATTAAGTCAGGGTTACAATTCTGTGTCATTTGGTCTATCTGCTTACTGGACTTTGTAAGAAAAATTATCAGTTGTTCTTTAATTATAATAACTAAATTTAGAGCCAATCCAAATCAAAACATCACTTTTTTATCTCTTGTATTAGATTGATACACAATAAATTATTATCCAATATTGTTTCACTAATACCGTTTGAAAATATGCAATAGGGCAAAAATTTAGACTTATTGGTGGCATTATTGTTGAATTTTGAAATGGTCATTAATATATGCTAATATGAACATAAAAACTGAAATTAGAAGAAGCGTTATTGAGTTAACTCAATCGGAGGGCATTCAATCAACCGGAAATAGAAAAAACAGAATAATCAGAAGAATACTTATCAGCGGAATTTTCTCTCTTTCACTCCTGTTAATAATAATTTATACTCTGCCGATGACTGTCTTAACCGTATCATCGCTTTTTGAATATGCAATTATAGTTACACTTGTTATCTTCCTGCTGATTTTACTGATAAGGTATTTTGGCATTTTAATTTTAGCATATCTCTACTTGAATGAATACACGTTCAAAAATCATGATAATTTTAAACCGTTTATCTCTATCATCATTCCCGTATTTAACGAGGGAAAAATTTTGGATAAAACGATAGAATCATTACTGGAACTAAATTATTCGAAATATGAAATAATAATAGTAAACGATGGTTCAACCGACGATACGAAACAAGTTGCAGAAGAATTAATCGGTTTCAGAAGAGGAATTTACAATAAGATAAAAGTTTCATTAATAAATAAATCAAACAGCGGTAAAGCAAATTCACTGAATGCAGGAATTCAAGTCTCTCGCGCTGAATTTATTCTTTGTATGGATGGCGATTCGCAATTATCACCTGATAGTTTAACCATGGCAGTCAGGCATTTCACTAATCCTGAAATTGGCGCAGTAGCAGGAAACGTTAAAGTTCAAAACAGAGGAAGTTTTCTTACCGACCTGCAGGCACTTGAGTATATCGAAGGACTGAATATGGCTAGAAGCGCACAGAGCTATTTGAAACTTGTAAATATTATTCCTGGTCCAATTGGTCTTTTCCGCAGAGAAGCAATTGAAAGCGCAGGTTATTACACAAACGATACTTTTGCTGAAGATGCTGACCTTACACTTAGGATTCTTTCTAAGGGCTGGAAAATATTTTACGAACCTAAAGCAATTTCATATACTGAGGCACCAACTGGATTAAGGCAATTGCTAAAACAAAGATACAGATGGACGAGAGGAATACTTCAATCAATCAGGAAACATAAAAAGTTATTAGTCAATCCCACAATCAATTTTGGTAATACATTTGTTTTGTGGACAATGTTTTTTGAAGCATTGATCTGGCCGGCAATGAACATAGCAGCCAATGCATTCTTTATTTTTGCAGCTATGTATTTTGGATTTACATCATTAATATTTTACTGGTGGGCAGGATTAGCTTTACTTGATATAATGACTGCAATTTATTGTGTTGCCGCCGAGAAGGAAGAATTCAGGTTAGTGGCTTATGGCATTGTATACAGAATGGTTTTTATTTTGATAATAGACATCTGTAAAGCAATGTCAACCGTAGAAGAATTTTTAGGAATTAAAATGAAGTGGGGAAAATTAGAGAGGGCAGGGTAAAACCGTAATAAAATTATTTCTTAATTAATTAAACGAGGGTAAGATGGAACTAATTCCAATCTTGTCTACAATTATACTTGTAGCAACCATCAGTACATTTATACTTGCTGTTGGTGCTTACATCTTGTACAAAGTGCAGGAGAAAAAAGCAGATCAATATGCAAGAAAAGAAGCTGAGCAGGAACAAGCTGAACTTTTGGAGCCGGCTGATTTTGACGGCAGAAAACTTATTATAGAAGAACCTAAACAAAAACAGGCTTCTGTGCAGCATCATTATCACCCGGTGGAAACAGCAATAAAAGAAACTAAAATTAATCGTACTCAACAGGAAAAGGAACGCATAAGAATAAAAAGACATACGTTAGAACCTAAATTCTTAAAGTTTACTTCTGAAGGTTATGTGGAAACACGAAAAGATCAGGATGCCGGAGTTGTAAGTTGGCAGTAACTTCTTCAACAAGAAAAGGAATTAACCAATGGTTAATTATGATAGTTGGGTTTATTGTTGTTATTGCTGCAGTAATGGTTTTTCTATTTGTTCTTAGAGGCGTTTTTGGAAAATTTTCGGTAAATGAACTTGTTCCTAACGGTAGAGTATTAAAAAATGTTTTGCTAGGTCGTGAACCGAATGTTGCAATTTTATATTCTGAGTACACGCAGAATATGTTACCTGAGAACAGTACCTGGCTGCAGGAAAACATTACAACCTGGGAAAGGTTTCTTGGCTATGGTGATAATAAATTTGAAATCATCACCGACGAAGAAATTGAAAGAGGGAAACTCTTCGAGTACGAATTATTGATTCTGCCCGGCACAATATCTCTAAGTGATAGAGAGATTATCCAGATTAAAAAATATTTGGATAAAGGCGGAAGCATCTTTGCAACAAGCGGTACAGCATCTTATTCGGATGATGGAAAGTGGAGAGGATGGCATTTTTTCTCAGAAGTTTTTGGAGTTAAATTTTCCAGGGAAATTGGAGATGGTGACCTCACTAAAATTCATACGTTAAGAGGCGGAATACCTATCACGGCAAATGTTCCAACTGGTTATCCTCTTCATATAGCTACCTGGGATAATCCCATCGCTGTAGAAGTACTCGATCCGCGAACAGAACAAATTAGTTTTTGGTACAACTACCGGCTCGAAGAAGGATTGGTACGCGAAGGAATTAAAAAAACTGCGGGAATGGTTTACGGTAAGTACGGCTTTGGAAGGTTTGTATGGATGGGATTCGATATAAATTCTGTTATCGGCGTGCAGGCAGATTATATTTATTTCGACAGAATGTTTAGAAACTGCATAAGCTGGTTACAGAAAGAGCCGATTGCTTTTATTAAAGATTGGCCTTCCGGATTTAGAGCGGCTGCAGTACTTATGCCGACATTAACTGATGAAGTACAAAATGTTAGAAATCTGTTACCTATACTTACAAACGAAAATATAGAAGCTACATTTTTTGTTGAAGCCAACTTTGCTCAAAGAAATAACGATTTAATTCAATACCTTGCAGAATTTGGTGAAGTTGCCGCGATGGTTGATATCGGATATCTTGCTTCGGTTAACGATACCATAAATAAACTTTACAATTATGAATTGCAGCTTAATAATTTGATAAATGCTAAGAAAACTATTGAAAAAATTACAAGAAAAACATTATCCGGTTTCGTGCCATATTACGGATTGTTTGATAAAAATACAGTTATGGCAATTGTTAATGCTGGATACGATTATATTCTAACTGATTCGTTAACCGACAGATCAGTTCCGAGAGTAGTTATTAAAGGTGATAAAAGAATTTCATCAATAACTAAAACAGCCCGAGATGATTACGAAGTAATAAGAAATT
>Ga0209987_10001478_pt1 | contig 12908 bp, 12 predicted proteins | sample N074metaG_FD_182134 | JGI IMG/M metagenome (GOLD analysis project Ga0209987, IMG submission 182134) | Deep subsurface microbial communities from Kermadec Trench to uncover new lineages of life (NeLLi) - N074 metaG (SPAdes) (version 2) | ecosystem: Environmental > Aquatic > Marine > Ocean trench... | reverse complement strand
CAATCCTGCGACGATGGATGCCGTGGTCGATTTCTACGAGAACAAGGTGGGGCCACACATCGGGGCAAAAGTTGTTGCGAGAAGCTGGACTGATCCGGATTATCGGGAACGTCTATTGGCTGACGCGCGAGCCGTTGCACGGGAAGATAACCTCACGGGCGTGCAGGGCACCGATCTGGTGGCGGTGGAGAACACGCCGGAGGTGCATAACCTCGTCGTGTGCACACTCTGTTCCTGTTATCCGTGGCCGTTACTGGGATTGCCACCTTCCTGGTACAAGGACACCGCTTACCGTGCGCAATCAGTAATCGATCCTCGCGGTGTATTGAAAAAATTCGGGCTCGAGCTCGATGACGAAGTCGAAGTACGAGTCTGGGACAGTACCGCGGAGGTTCGTTATCTCGTGATACCGGAGCGGCCGGCCGGCACCGATGGAATGTCCGTGGAGCAGCTCGCCGAACTGGTCACTCGAGACTCGATGATCGGTGCAGAAAAACTTGCGTCGCCGGCGTAACAGGATCAATCGATGAACACGATTCATGATCTCGGCGGAATGGATGGCCTGACGATTCCGGATCGGGACCAGGGACGAATCCTGAAGGAAGATTGGGAACGGCAGATCTGGGGGCTGGCATTAGCCGTTTGGGCCAAGCCGCTTCCCGGCTACGCGGGCAGTAGCCGCGCCGACATCGAGCGAATACCGCCAGAGCTTTATCTCTCCATGCCGTATTACGCGAAATGGTTATGGGCCGAAGAAGTATCGCTATTGCGAAGTGGCCTGGTGACCAGGGACGAGCTTGGCAATCCGGACGGTGTGACGACCATGCCTGATATCGGAAATTTCGTGCCTGCGAGTCCGGCCGAAGTCACCGCATACCTCGCGAGCGATGCTTCGTCCGAAATCGCCGCCAAAGTGCCAACGCGTTTTGCGGTTGGCGAGATGGTCATTGTCAATAATGAACATCCCAAGGGTCATACCCGAATGCCCAGGTATCTGCGAGGTCGCCGCGGTACGATTCACAGGCATCACGGCGTGCATGGGTTTCAGGATGATGTTGCTGACGATGTCGGTCAGCAACATTTATATACGGTGAAATTTACCGGCCCCGAACTGTGGGGCAGCCGGGCCCATCCGAACGATGTCATCTATGCAGAACTGTGGGATTACCACCTGCAGTCGGCCGCATAAGGTAACCGCGCATGCCTGATTCAAACGATCTCGCTGATTTGCCATTGTTACCACGCGACGACGACGGGCCGGTTTTTGCCGAGCCATGGCAGGCGCAAGCGTTTGCGGTCGTCGTCGAACTCACTGAGGCAGGGACGATTACCCGTGAAGAATGGGCAGAGTGCCTTGGCGCGGTGCTAAAAGAAGCTGAACAGCGGGGCGAGTACGATACGGGTGAACGCTATTACGACCACTGGCTTACCGCACTTGAACGGGTGGTCGTTGAAAAAAATCTTGCAGGGTGGGAGGACCTGGCGAAAGAGGGTGAGACCATCCGCGAGCACGACCATCACAATCGCGAACATCAACTCGAAGGATTGACTAGTCCTTGAGAACCGCCGCGTTGTGTGTCGAGCGCGATGCGATTTCTGCATCGCAGGTGAAGTCATAGATCGGTGAGTCGAACGGCATCCTGTGCCAGATGACATTCGCTGTATAGGGTTCGGTCAGATAGGCTGGGTCGGTCACGGTGTATTCAACCGTCAACTCTGAGCCGTCTTCGTTCACGGTATACCTTTCTATAATCTCTTTCTGGGTGCTTGACGGGATATCCGCCCCATTGCCATTCGGTTCCCAGCCGGAGGCGAGTCCGGCGGACATTGCCGGGAATCCGTCCGATTCGATTATCAATGTATCGTTTTCGTACCTTCCGATGCGCCTGCCGAAAGTGGGATCGGTCACGTTCGGTACACTCGAGCCGAGTGTCAGCGGGCGGTGCAACTTTGCGTATTCGTGGAAGATGTCAACGTTGTTGCCGTCACGCTTGATCTCGTAGACGTACGGGATCATCAAAAGAGACGGCAGATTGGACGGCACGCACTTCGATGACGAATTATCTGCAGCGTTGAAATTTTCGCGGGCTTCCTTTCCTGCCTGGTTGAGCGGCATCGGCGAATCGGACACTCTCTGTCCGGTGATGAAGGTCATCCATTTGCCGGTGAGTCGATCGATGCCTGTAATGCCTTCGCGAGTATCAGAAATCGCGTAATCCGGCGCCTTACGGATGGAATCGAGCATCTCGAATTGCTCGCCGGACGAGGTGCGGATATTTGCACCGAACAGCAGCAGTTTTTCGGGCCGCCGGCTGCGCGGGCCTTTAATCGTGACTGTGTCACCAACTTTCAGTGTATCTCGTGAAATTCCCAGTCGCCTGAGTATCGGTACGGCATGCGCTTCGACCTCCCAGGTTTCCGTTGCGCCGTCTTCGGTGACGACATCCACTTCAAAAAATGAATGCGGGCTGCGCATTTTCACGCCGGAGAGCACACCGCTGATTTCGACGACGTTGGTGGTGTCGTAGTGGGTGGCGAATGAATGATGTGCAGTCGTGGTACTGGTGAGCAGCAATGCTATTCCAGCGGCAGTAACACGTAAGGTGTCGAGTAAATTCGTTTTACTGTTCATCCGGGTACTATCTGATCAGCAGGACTTTCTGGTTAACCGGGTACAGCCATTCTACACCGCGTTCTGTCACGATGGCATCGTCCTCCAGCGGGATGCGCAGCTTCTTGCCACCCCATTCGGGAATTGCCGTGTAGGCAAATAACTCGATCGAAAACAGATTCGATGGCTGGATCATGTAGGTCATTCGCTCCGGATTGAACCAGGCGATCGATGGGCCGATGCCGTGACCGAGATTGCCGACGGAATGGCAACCGATGATGACATCAACCAGGTCAGGATCGTCCGTCGGCTGGTTGAAGGTCTCCATGACCGTGAAGCCGGCCTCGTTGATGAGCCGATTCAGGATTTCGAAGGTCTCACCGGCAGTGCGCCCGGCCTTGATGTTTTGTTTCAGTATGTCCCGGACTACGCGGCCATTGTCGAACGCTTTTTGAAAACTGTCCGGCAAATGAGTTTCACCTTCCCGCAGTACATAGGCATGACGTTTCATGTCCGTATAGAAATTGAGATAACCGACGCCCCAGTCGATCGCAATAAAATCACCTCTCTGGATGACGTGATCATCTGAAAGCGCTACGAATCCATCTGGTCCGGTGATGTAAACAGAGGGCATGCCAAAAGAAGTATCGAGACTGTTCTCGAACTGTTGCTCGCGCATCCACCATGCGACATCAGCGAGTGTGGTTTTTCCAGGAGTGATCACTTCATTGGAAAATGCGCGTTCCGCAATGTTGCGTGACATCTCGCCGGCCCATGCAAAAGCGGCGATTTCGGAAGCGACACGTCGTGAGCGAAAGTCCGAAGCGAGTTTTTCCGCGGAAACGAAGCGTTCTGCAAATCGCGCGCCGAGCTCTTCAGTCAGCTTTTGATGCGAGGTGTGATTGAGCTCATCGGCGGCGCCAATGTTGCGAGCGTAGTTCAGGGCGATGGTTTGCGGATCCCGTTCTTCGACAAATTCCCTCAGCTCCGCGCTGCTACCGAATATGTCATAGGCGCCGTTTTTCTCGACCAGCGCAGTCTCAATACCAAGAATCGCCCGCTCGATGCGCCCGTCGCCGCGATCGGTGAAGATGTAGTAACCGTAGTCACCGACGTAGCCTCTGCCGAAATCATCAGTCAGCGGATCCTCGAAACCCTCTCGATTCACGGTGATCCACATGTCGATGTCGTTCTCGCGCATGACCTCGGGCAGGACAAGATCGAACTTCTCCTGGCGAATCTGGTTCATGAGCTCCCAGCGTCTTTGTGCCTCTCCCTTCGCGCTCGCGGCGCTGACCACAAGGGATAAGAGGACGACGGATAACAGGAATCTTGCAAGGCTGGTTTTCATGGTTCGCCTCTATTTATCAGAACAGGCCAGTAATGCGTCCAGCGTCGGTTACGTCGATCTGTTCGGCAGACGGGACGCGCGGCAGGCCTGGCATCGTCATGATGGCGCCACAGATCACAATCAGAAACTCCGCGCCTGTCGCGAGACGAAGCTCGCGAATCGGCACGTCGTGCCCCGACGGTGCGCCGAGCAACTGCGGATCGGTCGAGAAACTGTACTGGGTTTTCGCCATGCAAATCGGATAGCTGCCGTATCCTTCTTCTTCGAACTGCGCAAACTGCTGGCGCACTTTCTTGTCGGCAATGATGTCATCCGCGCCGTAGATTGTGCGTGCGATGCGCCGTGCTTTGTCCCATAGCGGCAGGTCGTCTTTATACAGCGACCGGAACTGAGATTTGTGATGATTGACCAGGTCAATTACCTGCTCTGCAAGTTCGGCCGCACCATCGCCGCCATGTTCCCAGTGCGAGGATACTATGCACTCGACATCAAATTCCTTGCAGTAGTTCTTGATCGCGAGGTGCTCAGCTTCGGAATCGGTGACGTAGTTGTTAATCGCAACGATAACGGGCACGCCGAATTGCCCGATATTGCGAATGTGACGTCCGAGATTCGCACATCCTTTGATGACAGCGTTGGCGTTTTCCTTGTTGAGTTCGCTCCTGGGTACTCCGCCATGCATCTTGAGCGCCTTGGTCGTAGCAACCAGTACCACGGCATCCGGATGCAGTCCGGCTTTACGGCATTTGATATCGAAAAACTTTTCCGCGCCGAGGTCGGCGCCGAAACCGGCCTCGGTCACGACATAGTCGGCTAGCTTCAATGCCGTCCTGGTGGCAATCACCGAGTTGCAGCCATGCGCGATGTTGGCGAACGGTCCGCCGTGCATCAGTGCCGGGTTGTTTTCAAGTGTTTGCACCAGGTTTGGCTGAAACGCGTCGCGAAGGAGGGCGGTCATTGCGCCGTCCGCATTCAACGCTCGCGCCTGCACGGGTTTCTTATCGCGCGTATAGCCGATGGTGATGTTGCCGATGCGTTTGCGCAGGTCCTGAAGATCGTTCGCCAGGCAGAAGCAGGCCATGATCTCCGACGCGGCCGTAATGTCGAAGCCAGCCTCGCGAACGACACTATTATGAAAGCCGCCGAGACCGGAGGTAATCATGCGCAGGGCTCTTTCATTCATATCGAGAGCGCGTCGCCAGGTCACGCGCCGCGGATCGATGTTGAGTCGGTTCTCCCAGTGCATGTGATTGTCGATCATCGCCGCAAGGAGATTGTGCGCGGCACCGATCGCGTGGAAATCGCCGGTGAAGTGCAGATTGATGTCTGTCATTGGCACAACCTGCGCGTAGCCGCCACCTGCCGCGCCACCTTTCATGCCGAAGCAGGGACCGAGACTCGGCTCACGCAGGCACATGATCGTGTTTTTGCCGATTTTGTTAAGCCCGTCACCCAGGCCAACAGTAGTCGTGGTTTTGCCCTCGCCCGCGGGCGTCGGGGAAATCGCAGTAACGAGAATCAGTTTGCCGTCGGCTTTGTCGTTCAAGCCCTGCAAAAAGTTGTAGCTGATTTTGGCCTTGTCATGGCCGTAGGGAATGATGTCTTCAGCAGGAATACCCAAGTTTGCGGCGACCTCCGAGATCGGCAGTTTGTTTGCCGCCTGAGAAATTTCTATGTCCGAGGGAACTTTACTCATGGGGTTCATCCGTTGGCTGGATTTGCTTGATTTTCAGGCGTTTGACCGTGAAGGCAGGCGATACTATGTGAAAATCGTGGTCGTAGTCCAGCGCTTCGTTTGGCGTCAGACCCGGATTTTTCCATTGTGCGTTGCCGAGCTGAAAATTCGACGTGGGGGTCAGACCCCATTTTTAGGCGCGGTGTAGTCCATGGCACAGATACAGCGCCACGGTAAACAACAGCATTGCAACCGCCTGGTGAATTGCTGCCAGGGAGACAGGAACGACCAGCAGCAAGGTGGCGATGCCAAGGGCGACTTGCAGCACCGCAGTGTGGAGCAGGGCATTCACCCCTTTTGCCACCCGCTCGGGCAGATCAGTTGTTCTGATCCGGGCCCAATAGACGATGATCAGAACAAAGGTGGTGATCGCCAGGATGCGATGATCGAACTGCACTGTGGCCATGTTGTCAAAGAAGTTTCGCCACCACGGCTCGAGCGCGAACATGCCGGGCGGGGCCCAGTAGTCGCCCATCATCGGAAACGTGTTGTAGATCTTGCCGGCTTTCAATCCCGCCACAAATCCGCCAGAGATGACGGTGACCGAAACGAGCGTCGCCAACGCCAGTGTTTTGCGATACCAGGGATGCGGCGTGCGGCTGTCGGATGGGAAAATAAGACTCAGTGCGACCCACAACATGTACGCATATATAAGGAATGCTGCGACCAGGTGGGCAACCAGCCGGTATTGGCTGACATGCGGGTTATCAACGAGCCCGCTTTTCACCATGTACCAGCCGAGCACGCCTTGCATGCCGCCGAGTATGAACATCAGCGAGTACTTCGCCCATTCCTTCCTCTGAATGTAGCCGCGCCAGGAAAATATCAGGAACGGGACCAGGAACACGACGCCGATCGTGCGGCCGAGCAGGCGATGCAGGTATTCCAGCCAGAAGATGCCCTTAAAGTCACCGACCTCCATGTGCGCATTGACCTTCTCAAACTCAGGCGTCTGCTGATACATCTCGAAGGTTTTTTGCCAGGCCTCGTCCGACATCGGCGGTAACGCGCCGAGCACCGGCCGCCAGTCAACCATTGAGAGTCCCGAACCGGTCAGCCTGGTCACGCCGCCGAGCACCACCATGGCGAAAACCAGCGCGCAGCAAACCAGCAGCCAGGTGGCTACCTTGCGATTATTGTCAGCAGTGTCGCCCTGCATCGCAGTTCCGTCGATTGTGCGGCGGGCAATGGTATCAGAGATAATCCAGCGGCAAGGCGGTCGTGTACTTGATGGTCTCCATACTGAACGAAGAACTGACGTCGAACAGGTTGATCCGCGAGATCATCTCCTTATACATCTCGTCATAGCGCTGCATATCCGGCACGACCGCGCGAATCAGGTAGTCGACGTCGCCACTCATGCGGTGCACTTCCATGACGTTGGGCATCGCCGTCGTCACTGCGTGGAACTGGTCGAACCAGGCCTTGGTGTGTTCATGCGTTTTAACGGCAGCGTACACCGTCAGATTAAGGCCGAGTGCCTGCTGATTCAGCAGTGTCACACGCGCGCCGATGATGCCCGATGCTTCGAGGTTCTGGATGCGCCGCCAGCAGGCTGATTTTGACAGCCCGATCCCGGCTGCCAGGTCGCTGACGGTCATCGTGGCATCTTGCTGCAGTGCTTCGAGGATAGCCTTGTCTTTCTTGTCCATATGCAGTTCCAGGGTCAATTCAGGTCGTTAGCGCAATGATCGGATAAATTGTGAAATTATGCAAAAAAAGTTCACAATTCATCAGAAAAACGGGAATTGGTACGGAAAATATCCCATTCTAAGCAACAATCCGGAACCCGATTTCGCCCTAAATCCGCTACCATACGGTGCAAGTCAATGCGGCAGTCCTGGGGATCGGTCATCAAAAATCGCGCTATTTTCAGCACCCTCTTTGTCTCGTACGTCTTCTATGCGGGCTATGTCTACACAGCGGGCACCGAGGCGCCGCATATTGCCCCGATTTCGGATGAGGCGCGGCATGGCCAGGACCTGTTCCAGGAACATAACTGCATCGCCTGTCACCAGTTTTATGGGCTCGGCGGCTATATGGGCCCGGACCTGACCAATGTGACTTCCAGATACAGCCCGGCGTATGCGCGCGCGTTTATCATGACCGGAACTCCGCGGATGCCCAACTTCAACTTGCCTGTAGACGATGTCGATGCACTGGTGACCTATCTCGAATTTGTCGATTCAACCGGCACCTATCCGCCGCAAAACTATGAAGTCACCTGGTACGGCACTGTAGAACAAGAGGACGATCCGCAATGATGCCCAAAGATGACAGCCTGATTGGCCTGAAGTTCATGCGGCTCGGCATACTTGCGCTCGCCGTCGGCATGTTCTTTGGCGTCATCGGTGGTTTTCAGTTTCTCTTTCCCGAATTCCTGCGAGAACTGCTTTTCACCAAGACGCGACCCTTGCATGTGTCGTTGGTGGTTGCCTGGATATTTCTCATTTCGATTGGTGGTATCTATTTGTACCTTCCGCGGCAACAGAATCTGAAGCTCTGGTCGCCTCGCGCCGCGAATGTGCACTTCTGGGTGTTCGTGGTCACCGGCCTCGCCATACTTGCAAGCTATCTCGCTGGAAAATTTGGCGGCCGGGAATACTTTGAGTATCCGGCGGTGTTGAGCATCCCGATTTTTCTCACCTGGATCTTGTTTGGCGTCAACTACTTCAAGACCGTTAGCAAGAGCAAGGGACCGTGGCCTGTGTATTACTGGATGTGGGCCACCGGCATCGTCTTTTTCTTCATCACGTTTTGCGAAGCCTACCTCTGGCTCATTCCTTATTTCCGCGAGAGTATGATTCGGGAAATTATCGTGCAGTGGAAATCCTACGGCGCACTGACAGGCTCGTGGAACATGCTGGTTTATGGCACGGCGATTTATGTTGCCAGCCGCATCGCTGGCAGTGAAGAAACTGCTACATCAAAACTCGCCTACAGCCTTTTTTTCCTGGGTCTGTTTAACCTCATTTTTGGCTGGGCGCATCACACCTACCTGGTGCCATCGCAGACCTGGATCCGGACTTTTGCGTACATGGTCAGCATGACCGAGTTGCTTATCCTCGGCAAAATCCTCTGGGACTGGCGAGCTTCGCTGCAGACTTATCAAAAGCACCAGTACTGCAATGCCTATCGATTCCTGTTCGCGGCAGACATCTGGATTTTCATTAACCTGATTCTCGCGTTATTGATTTCGGTGCCTGCATTGAATCTCATCACGCATGGCACTCATATCACCGTGGCCCATGCGATGGGTAGTACGATCGGCATAAATACGATGATCCTGCTGGCATCCATTTTCTACGTGATCCGCGAAGAACTGCCGCAGCACGTGCACGCGGGCCGCACCAAACAAGTGCAGATCGGTTATTGGACCGCGAATATTTCGCTGGCTGTTTTCTTCAGTGCGCTGGTGCTTGCCGGCCTCGGCAAGGGCCTCTACACGGGCGGCTCATTTCAGGACATGATGTTGCAGATTCGGCCATTCTTACTGGTCTTCGCTGTATCGGGCATAGGGCTGATGCTCGGATTCTGGGTCGTGTTGTGGCACGCGTTCAGACTGACCGGAGAAATCCTGTCGCCGGCAACGCCTGATCCCTATCCAGAACCGGCTTAGCGACCGGACGGATCGTCGAGCGGAATCGACTGGCGTGGTGAGCAAGTTGGCGTACAACAAAGAAGAATCGAAGCGCACCGAGCAGGCTTACCTCTCACCTGAAATCGTGCGCCAGCGAGAGCGCACCCTCGAAGTGATCAATCCGCAGAGTGGCGAGCAGATCGTCGACATCGGTTGCGGGCCCGGGTTATTGGCTCGTGAGCTTGCAGGAGCGGTCGGTGACAAAGGCTGCATAATTGGTGCCGATTCAAGTGCGTCAATGATTGAGCTGGCTGAGAAGCGATGTTCGCAATTCTCCAATGTAGCATTTGTCGAATGTGACGCGACTGATCTCGACATTGATGACGCAAGCACCGATGTCGTTACCTGTGTCCAGGTGTTGCTCTACATTGCCGACGTAGAAAAAGCACTGGCGGAAATGCATCGTGTACTCAAGCCCGGCGGGCGCGCCATCATCATGGAAACGGACTGGCGCAGCGCAGTCCTGAATTCAAATGATGAGGTTCTGACCGAAAAGATAATCGAGGCATGGGACAAGGCAGTGCCCAGCCCGAGATTGCCAGCGCGGTTGGGCCCGTTGTTACGCGGGGCTGGGTTCACGTCCGTACACGCCGAAGCATTTCCGTTACTGAGCACCGACTGCACTCCCGGTGGCTACTCGATGGCGATGATGACGCAATGTGCAGAGGCGGCCTGCGATCAGGGCATAATCACTAAGCCGGAAAGTCAGGACTGGCTCGAGGAGCTGGCACGACTGGGCGCAGAAGACGCGTATTTTTTCTGCGTGAATCGCTTCCTGTTTTCGGCGGTGAAGCGTTGAGTATCCGATCTCGATCCGGCATTACATTTCGGGATAAATCAAGATTCCAGTAGCGACGATATTCAGGCGGCCGGCGGCTCTTGAGATTGCCCGGAATCCTTACCACTGAGCGCTATCTGCACCGGCATAAGGAAGGAATGCATTAAAGCGAGTAATCCGGCCATCAGCATGAGAATGATTCCGCTTGAATAAGGAAGCGCATCGGGATTCCACGGCCAGCCGATCAGATTAATGGACATTGCCAACAAAGCAACAGAATTTAAGGTTTGTGCCGTTCGAAAAATTAACGGCGCCTGAGGCGGATGACCGAGACGAGTCATGCGGAAGTCAAACACGAATGATGAGTAAGTTGCGGCGCCGACACCCGCCACGCCAAATATGCTCGTGACTCGCCACAGTTGTTCATGGGACATCGACGAGAGATCAAATGCAAGGGGCAGCAAACTAAGGATGAACGCGATCCCGCCCTGGGTTACGACGAACAAGGCGCGTAATGCCCCGCGGGGACCAGTGGATCCCTGCAATGCTGCGTGAACAGCGCCGAAGCCCGCTAACGCGATCGAGCATTCGGCGAATGTCTCAAAGATGTTCATCTTGAAAGAACAGGTTCTCCCGCCGCCTGACTGGCAATCGGTCGTTAGTATAGTCTGAAGATGAATGCCCGGCTGTACAAACGTACCATTGGCTGATCATTCAATGGCTTTCCTGCCAGGCATCGAGGTCCGCTCGGAGTCGATTGACGACCTCTGTGTGCTCGTAGAACAGATTGTTCCGTTCGCTGATGTCAGCATTCAGGTTGAAAAGAAATTGTGTGTTGCCATGCTCGACGTATTTCCATTGTCCATCCCGAATCGCCAGCTGCTTGCCGAAGTCGTATAGATCGGCACGCCAATAAAACTGACGAGACAGTGGAGGCTGTTCCTGCCGCAGGTAAGGAAGCAGGTTGACGCCGTCCAGCGACGCAACGGGATCTGTTATCCCCGCAACGCCAAGGATGGTCGCGGTCAGGTCCATCGCAATGCCGGGCATCGCGGATCTCTCGTTAGCCGGAATTACACCCGGCAGCCGCAGGATCGCCGGGATCCGGATGCCGCCTTCCCACAGGTTTGCGAAGCCATGAAAAAGTGGCGCCGAATTCACGAGATGCCGGCCACCGTGATCGTATAAATAGATGACCAGCGTGTTGTCATCAAGATTGAGCGCGTCCAGCGTGTCCAGGACTTTGCCGATGCCCTCGTCCATGCGTTCGACCATTCGCACATAGTCATCACGCGTAGCCGTATTGACGTCCCAGCCATCGTCCCATTTTGATTCCGGCAACCCGGGTGGCTGGTAGGGTGGCAGCGCTGCGTTATAAGCAAGTGTCAGGAAGAATGGTTGGTCCCGGTTGCGACCGATGAAATCGACTGCTTCGTCGCTTAACAGATCCGTCAGGTAGCCGTCGCGCTCGATGATGCGATCGTTTTCATACAGGCCGGGATCGCCCTGCTCGGTCTTGTGGTGGTAGTAGCTCACCGTCCATTGGTGATGCCCGATGAACTCGTCGAAGCCGTGCGCATTTGGCGTGAAATCTCTGGCAGAGCCCAGGTGCCATTTGCCGAAGAGTCCGGTTCGATAACCGGCCTCGTGCAGCCAGCGTGGCAACGACGGGACAGATGAGCTTAGGCCATCGGTCTCGGTGCGTATGTTGTTTTCAAAGCCGATACGAGCCGGGTACTGGCCGGTATACAGCGCAGCACGAGCCGGTCCGCACACTGGCGCCGCCGCGTAGAAGTTTGTCATCGTGACGCCCTCGGACGCCAGTCGCGCCAATGACGGCGTGCGCACGTCTTCGGCGCCGTAGGGCTCGATATCGTGATAACCCATGTAATCGGAGATGATCAGAACGATGTTTGGCGGCTGTGCATTCGCATCGGCACTTGCGCCAGCCGATAGCGTGAAACAGATGACGATAAGAAAGAGCCTATTCACTCGACGCATCGCCGCCTTTGTCGCCCCATAGTCCAGTCTTAATTACGGCGAACGGCTCCGAATCGTCGTCGGGCCGCAGCGGTTGTCTTTCTTTCATATTGAAACGATCTCCCGGCGCCAGGAAATAAAACTGGCCGCCAGGTCCGACGATCCGGCTGCTGTCATAGATGGCCACGTAGCCTTGTCCAATGACCTCGAATTCATTGCCCCTGACAACGATCGCAGTGTCTTCATCGAGCCCCAGGCCGAGGAGTTCGGGATGGGCCTGGATAATTTCGATCAAATCGAACTGGCGGTTCCTCACTAACAGGTGCTGATCGATGGCAACATTTTGTATGTACGCGAAACCTTGTTCGTGATCTCCCATCATGATCGTGTTTGCATTGGTGTCGCCGCGAGCAAGGTAAGAGCCCTGGATTGTTGCTCCTGCCGATGACCCGCCAATGACGCCACCCCGATCCAACACCGCGCGAAATTCTTTTTCGGTGAGCGTGCCGAGGTAGGAATCCGCAATGCGCCATTGCCTGCCGCCGACAAACCAGACGCCCATGGCGTCCTTCAGTGGGGCGACAAATGCTTGCGTATTGGCCTCAGCCGGGTCCCTCGTGTGCAGGACGGTCAGGTTCGTCGCGCCAGCCTCGCGGAATGGATCCAGGTAATCCCATTCCAGGCTGTAGACATCGCCCTCGGCTGCAGTCGGAACCACGACGATGGCCACATCGGGCCCGCCAGCCAGTTCGAGGAATCGCTCGATGATCGCTGCATCCTTGATGTTGCCGCCTGCAACCACCAACGCGCCGG
>Ga0209987_10001476_pt1 | contig 12914 bp, 11 predicted proteins | sample N074metaG_FD_182134 | JGI IMG/M metagenome (GOLD analysis project Ga0209987, IMG submission 182134) | Deep subsurface microbial communities from Kermadec Trench to uncover new lineages of life (NeLLi) - N074 metaG (SPAdes) (version 2) | ecosystem: Environmental > Aquatic > Marine > Ocean trench... | reverse complement strand
AGGAACAACGACAAATGAGCTGTATCCCACTATGTATCAGGGTTTTATGGCTATTTTTCGGGAAAAATCGAGGACTTTCATAACCCTAGAAAAACGCATTTTCGTTGGCTGTTAACCACCATGTCGCAGGTTCGAGTCCTGCCCGCGGAGCCATTAAAGACAGGGGCCTGGCCAAATGCGGCCGGGCCCTTGTTGCATTTCCGGGCCGCGCGCCGGTTGCGCGTTAACGGGGTTCGGGGGCAGGATGGCCGAAATGAAATAGGGGGCCCCCGTGACACAGGTGAGGTTGACCGCCGCACAGGCATTGGTTCGCTACTTGGCCGCCCAGAAGGTCGTGGCAGAGGGTCGGGCAGAAGGTCGGGCCGGGGGCCGGGCTGGGGGCGTCGAGGTGCCGTTTTTTGCCGGGGTCTGGGCGATCTTCGGCCACGGCAACGTCGCTGGCCTGGGCGAAGCCTTGTCGCGGGCCGGCACGGCGCTGCCGACTTACCGGGCCCACAACGAACAAGCGATGGCCCATGCCGCGGTGGCCTTCGCCAAGGCCTCGAACCGGCGCCGCGCGATGGCTTGCACCAGCTCGATCGGGCCGGGCGCGACCAACATGGTAACCGCCGCCGCTCTCGCCCACGTCAACCGCTTGCCGCTGCTGCTGCTGCCCGGCGACGTCTACGCCAGCCGCCGCCCCGATCCGGTCCTGCAGCAGATCGAGTCGTTCCAGGACGGCACCGTCAGCGCCAACGACTGCTTCCGACCGGTGTCGCGCTACTTCGACCGTATCTCGCGGCCGGAACAGTTGTTGGGCGCCCTGCCCCGGGCCATGGCGGTGCTCACCGACCCAGCCGATTGCGGACCGGTGACGCTGGCGCTGTGTCAGGACACCCAGGCCGAGGCCTACGAATTTCCCGAAAGCTTTTTCGAGGATCGGCTATGGGCGTGGCGCCGCCCGCCGCCGGACCCGGACGAGCTGGCCCGCGCCGCCGAAGCGCTTTCGGGCGCCAAGCGGCCGCTGATCGTGGCCGGCGGTGGCGTGCACTACGCCGAGGCCTGCGAGACCCTGCGCGTCTTCGCCGAACGCCACGGCGTGCCCGTGGCCGAGACCCAGGCCGGCAAGTCCGCGCTGGCCTGGGACCATCCGCTCAGCCTCGGCGCCATCGGAGTGACCGGCACCGGCGCGGCCAACGCCTGCGCCGCCGAGGCGGACCTGGTGCTCGCCGTCGGCACGCGGTTGCAGGACTTCACCACCGGCTCCCGGACGCTGTTCCAGGACCCGGGCTTGCGGCTAATTCAGCTCAACGTCACCGCCTTCGATGCCCACAAACACCATGCCCTGCCGCTGGTCGCCGATGCGGGCGCCGGGCTCGAGGCGTTGACCGACGCGCTCGGCGGCACCAAGGCGCCGGCCGCCTGGACCGATGCGGCGCGGCGCCGGATCGCCGATTGGTCTCAGGTAGCCGAGGCCGTGCTGGCGCCGCCGGCCGCCCCCCTGCCGAGCGACGCCCTGCCGAGCGACGCCCAGGTGATCGGCGCGGTCAACCGGGCGGCGGACGCGGACGACATCGTGGTCTGCGCCGCTGGCGGCTTGCCGGGCGAGCTGCACAAGCTGTGGCGGGCCGCGCGGCCCGGCGGCTACCATCTGGAGTATGGCTACTCCTGCATGGGTTACGAAATCGCCGGCGGGCTTGGGGTCAAGATGGCGCGGCCCGACTGCGCGGTGACGGTCATGGTCGGTGACGGCAGCTATCTGATGATGAACTCCGAGATCGCGACCTCCGTGATGCTGGGTCTCAAGCTCACCATCGTGGTGCTCGACAACGGCGGCTTCGGTTGTATCGACCGGTTGCAGCGTGGCACCGGTGGCGAGTCGTTCAACAACCTGCTCGCCGACGCCCGCCACGAGACCCTGCCCGCGATCGACTTCGCGGCCCATGCCCGAAGCCTCGGCGCCGAGGCGGAGAAGGTCGACGGTATCGCCGGTCTGGAAGCGGCACTCGCCCAGGCCCGTGGCGCCGAGCGGACCACGGTGATCGTCATCGACACCGACCCCACCACCTCGACGGAAGCCGGCGGCCATTGGTGGGACGTCGCCGTGCCAGAAGTCTCCGAGCGCGCCGAGGTGCGCGCCGCGCGGGACGGTTACGACGCGGCCCGGACGCGTCAGCGGCTCGGCGACTGAGGCCCCGGCATGGCGATCCGTCTCGGCACCAACCCAATTGCCTGGTCGAACGACGACCTGCACGAGCTCGGCGGCGCGACCCCGCTAGAGACCTGCCTGGCCGAGGCGCGTCAGGCGGGTTTTGCGGGCATCGAACTCGGCCACAAGTTTCCGCGCGAGCCGGCCGCGCTCGCCGGGGTTCTGAAACCCCACGGACTGGCGCTGGTATCGGGCTGGTATTCGAGCGCACTGCTGCAGCGATCGCCGCGCGAAGAGATCGCCGCGATCGCCGGCCATGCCGCGCTGCTTTCGGCGCTCGGCTGCGATGTCCTGATCCTGGCCGAGACCAGCAATGCGATTCACGGCCGGCAGGACGCGCCCTTGTCCGCGTCGCCCACCCTGACGCCCGCCGAGATAACCGCCCTGGCCCACGCCGTCACCGAGGTCGGCAAGCACCTGTCGGACCTGGGCCTGCGCCTCGCCTACCACCACCATCTGGGCACCGTGGTCGAAACCCGGGACGAGATCGACGCTTTCATGGACGCCGCCGGCGACCAAGCCGGCTTGCTGCTCGATACCGGCCATGCCTTCGCCGCCGGGATCGAACCCGCCGAACTCGCCGAAACCTACGCCGGCCGGGTGGTCCACATGCACGGCAAGGACGTTCGCGCCGAGGTGCTGGCGCGCGTCCGCGCCGAGGGCATGAGCTTTCTCGACGGTGTGGTGGCGGGAATGTTCACCGTGCCCGGAGATGGTTGTATCGATTTTGGGAGCGTGCTGTCGCGCCTCCAAGGCGCCGGCTACGACGGCTGGCTGGTGGTCGAGGCGGAGCAGGACCCGGAGCGGGCGGACCCGCTCGATTACGCGCGCCGGGGCCACGACCATCTGCTCGGCGCGGCGCGGCAGGCAGGTATGGCGATAGCGGGAGAGGACCTCTAAACATGGTGCGTTTTGCCTTGATCGGAGCCGGGCGGATCGGCCGCCTGCATGCGGGAAATCTGGCCGCCGACCCGCGGATCCAGTTCACCGCGGTCGCCGATATTGCCGCCGCCGCGGCCGAGGAAGTCGCCGCCGCCCATGGCGCGCGCGCGGGTTCGGTCGAGGATGCAGTGACCGGCGCCGATATCGATGCCGTGTTGATCGCAAGCTCGACGGACAGCCACGCCGATCTGATCGAACGCGCCGCGCGCGCGGGCAAAGCCATACTCTGCGAAAAGCCGATCGATCTCGACTACGAGCGCTCGCGTCGGGCGGTCGCGGTCGCCGAGGACTGTGGCGTGCCATTGGGAATCGGCTTCAACCGCCGCTTCGACCATAATTTTCAATCTCTCAAGGCACGGCTGGAGGCGGGCGAGATCGGCGATCTGGAAACGGTCGCGATCACCAGCCGCGATCCGGCGCCGCCGCCCCTGGATTATCTGCGCGTTAGCGGCGGACTGTTCCGCGACATGATGATCCACGATTTCGACATCGCACGCTGGCTAACCGATGAGGATGCGGTCGAACTCCACGCCATGGCCGCGAACCTCGTCGATCCGGCGATCGGCGCGGCCGGCGATGTCGACACCGCGATCGTCATGATGCGCATGGCCTCGGGCCGGTTGTGCCAGATCACCAACTCGCGCCGGGCCACTTACGGCTACGACCAACGCATCGAGTGTCATGGTTCGCTTGGCATGGTGCGCGCCGACAACGTCACGCTGAGCACAGTCGAGGTTGCCGATAAGGCGGGGTTCCACCGCGATCCGGCCGAACCGTTTTTCCTGGAGCGTTACGGCGCCGCTTATAAGACCGAGCTCGCCGCCTTCGTCGATGCCGTGACCGCGGGGCGGGCGCCGGCACCGAGCGGCGCCGATGGCCTGGCGGCGCTACGCTTGGCCGACATGGCGGCGCAATCGGTGGAGACCGGACAGCCGGTTAGAATCTAAGTATCCGGCTCGAAATAGGTGCTTGATTTGAAACCGGAAATCCCGCGTCACCGGCACCACGATGTCACTCCCGCGAAAGCGGGAGTCCAGACGCCAGCATGGATTCCCGCTTTCGCGGGAGTGACATGGGACGGCGCGCCATTCTATAAGCGACCGAATAAAAACGGACCATTTCGAGTCGGACTCTAGGGACCGCCGGTCAATCGCCGCCGGGCACCAGGGCGATGCGGGTGCCGAAACCGACCGAAACCGAGCTGCCGACCGGGCGCGGCGCTTCGACCGAGTTGTCGATAACGAAGAGTTCGCCGACCGGTGTCGACACGGTGTATTCGAGATGGTCGCCGAGATAGGCGGCCTTGACGATTTCCCCGGCCAGGCCGTTGCCCGGATCGGAGAGGTGCACCGATTCGGGTCGGATCGCCACCTTGGCCGGCCCGGGAGCGATATCACGCGCCGGCAGTTCTATCTCGACCGTGCCGATGGACACCGTAGCGGTGTCGCCTTCGACGCCCCGAATTTCGGCCTCGACCAGGTTGGCGTCGCCAATGAAGTCGGCCACGAAGACGTTGCTCGGCCGTTCGTAGAGGTCGCGCGGCGCGCCCTCCTGGGCGATCTCGGCGTTGCGCATGACGATGATCTTGTCGGACACGGCCAGCGCCTCCTCCTGGTCGTGGGTGACGTAGACCGTGGTCAGATTGAGGGACCGCTGAATCTCGCGAATTTCCTCGCGCACCCGGCGGCGCAGTTTGGCATCGAGGTTGGAAAGCGGCTCGTCGAACAACAGGACCTCGGGCTCCAGCACGAGTGCCCGGGCGACCGCGACGCGTTGCTGCTGGCCACCGGAAAGTTCGCTCGGCAGGCGGTCGTCGTAGCCATTGAGCCTAACCAGATCCAAACCCTGGCGGGCCCGCTCCTGCGCCTCCGCTTTGCGCATGCCCGAAACCACGAAGCCGTAGGACACGTTCTCGATCACGGTCATGTGGGGGAACAGTGCGTAGGACTGGAACACCATGGAGACGTCGCGGTCGGTCGCGGGTAGCGGGGTCACCTCCCGGTCGCCGATAAATATGCGGCCCTTGGTCACCATCTCCAAGCCCGCGATCATGCGCAGCGTGGTGGTCTTGCCGCAGCCGCTGGGGCCCAAAAGGGTGACCAGATTGCCAGCTTCGATTTCGAAAGAGACGTTGTCAACGGCGACGACATCGCCGAAGGCCTTGGTTACGTTTTCGAAGCGTACCGATGCGGCCTGGCCGCCGAAGTCGCTGCTCATCGCGCGCCCCTATCCCCCTTTATCCGCCTATGACCGGCACTGGCGCCGGTTCGCTGTCGCGGGTGCGCCGGCCGATGCGCCGTTCACCGATAATCAGCTGGAACAGTCCGACGGCCACCAACATGACCAGGATCAAGACCGAACTATATGCGATCGAGATTCCGTAGTCGTTGTTCTCGACTCGGCCCAAAATGTAGGAAGTGGCCATGTCGAATTCGGCGCTGACCAGGAAAATCACCGCGCTGACCGCCGTCATGGCGCGCACGAAGCTGTAGACCATGGCGGCCAGGATCGCCGGTCGCAGCAGCGGCAGGATAACCCGCCGGATCGTTTTCCAGGAATTGGCGCCGAGCGTCAGGGAGGCCTCGTCGAGCGCCGGGTCGAGCTGCGACATCGAGGCGATGCCCGCGCGCACCCCGACCGGCATGTTGCGGAATATGAAGGAGATCACCAGGATCGCCCCGGTGCCGGTCAGCTCGAAGGGCGGCACGTTGAAGGCCAGGACATAACTCACGCCGATCACCGTGCCCGGGATCGCGAAGCTCAGCATGGTGCCGAACTCGAAGGCGTCCTTGCCCGCGAAACGCTGGCGCACCAACAGATAGGCGGCGAGCAGACCCAATCCGGCGGTGAGCGGCGCCGAGACCGCGGCGATGGTGATGGTGGTCCAGAACGAATTCCAGGCCCCGCCGCTCGGACCGAAGGCGTCGATGTAATGTGTCAGGGTGAGCGAATGGTCGAGACCCCAGATTTTGACGAAGCCGCCGAACATGATCATCGCGTAGATCACCACTGTCATCGCCGCCCAGGGCAACGCCGCGCCGAACACCAACCATTTGAGCCGCTTCGGCAGGGCGACGGGAACGCCGGCGTCGCCCTTGCCGGTTACGGTCACATAGGATTTGCGGCCGAGCCACACGCGCTGGAGCCAGAACGCCGCTAACGTAAAAGCAAGCAGTACAATCGCCAGGACCGCGGCGCGGCCCTGATCGTTCTGGGCGCCGACGATGGCAAAGAAAATCTCGGTCGACAGCACGTCGAAATTGCCGCCCAGGACCATCGGATTGCCGAAGTCGGCCATGCTCTCGATGAAGCCGAGCAGAAAGGCGTTGGCCAGGCCCGGGCGTATCAGCGGCAGGGAGACCGTGGTGAAGGTCGCCCAGCCGTCCGCGCGAAGGGTTTGCGCCGCCTCCTCCATCGAGGGGCTGACGCCCTCCACGACCCCGATCAGGACCAGGAAGGCGATCGGCGTGAAGGCCAGCATCTGGGCCAGCCAGACGCCGGCGAAACCGTAAATCCAGCGGGTCGGGTGGATGCCGAAGGCCCACTCGAGAAAGGTCGTAACCGCGCCGGACTGTCCGAGCAACAGGATGAGCGCGAGTCCGATCACGAACGGCGGCGTGATGATCGGCAGGACGGTCAGTGTGCGCAACGCGCGCTTGTAGCGAAAACCGGTGCGGACCGCGATCAACGCGAAGGCGAGGCCGAGCAGCGTCGAGCCGATTCCGACCGCGACCGCCAGCACGAAGGAATTCCAGGCGACGCCGCAACCGCGTGAATCCTCGAGGCAGTGCAGGCCCCAAATCTTCGCGCTGAACAACTTTGCGCCAAACTCCGTGAGGGAATAGGCGCCTTCGTTGTCCTGGATCGCGCTGATCAGGATGCGGCTGACCGGAAAGAAGATGAAAATCGCGACCACCGCGACGATCAATCCGATCGATCCGACCACGAAGATATCGCCATTGACCGCGCCGCGCGCAGCCAGGCCCTGAGTGAACAGGAAGAACAGCCCCCCCATGATCAGGAGCGCGCCGTAGCCCATGCCGTACTGGCGCTCCCTCGGCCCGAACAACTCGTTCAGAATCTGGTATTCCCAGCCGTCGATGCCGATGGTGAATCCCTGCAGCAGTACATAGAAGAATCCGCCGCCGCCAGCCACCAGCAAGGTCATGGCATAGGCGGGATCGATCTTGTCGCACCGCAAGGCATAGGCCGAGGCTGCGAGGAACGCCACGGTCGGCCACAGCCAGGGCGCCTCACCCTGCAATATCAGAAATAGAAGCGGTGCATAATCGCTGTCGAAGGGATAGCCCTCGAACAGCCACTCGAAATTCCAAAACCCGTCCTCGATGGCGTACCACGGCAGCACCACGAGCCCGAACAGCCCGATAAGTTGCCAGAGAAGAACCGGTTTGCGGGTCATGAGATTGGTTTGCCGGTCATACCGCCATCGAGAGCGTTCCCGGTCCCGGCCCTTGCGGGCTGAGTCCGGGATCACCCATCGACGAAAGTCGCAAAGCGCCGACTATTTCGGCAGCGACTTGACCTCTGCGTCCCATTTGGCCAGCAAGCGCTTGCGCTCGGCCGAGGAACCGTACTTCTTGAAGTCGTAGTCGATCAGCTTGATGTTCTCGAGCTTCGGCGCCTCATCGGGCGGCACCGCGGCCTTGTTCGACATCACCTGATAGGCCTTGGCTTCCTTGGCCCGCTCCTGGATCTCCTTGCCCAAGGCAAAGTCGTAGAACTTCCGGGCCGATTCCAGGTTGCGCGCACCCTTGATGATGCTCATCGAGCCGACTTCGTAACCGGTGCCTTCGCAAGGCGCCACGGCGACGATCGGAAAGCCTTTGACGGTCTGCGTGACCACGTCGTGCAGGAACACGATGCCGATGGTATTCTCGCCACGGCCCGCTGCCTTGATCGGCGCCGAGCCGGACTTGGTGTAGGTGTTGATGTTCTTGTGCAGGGCCTTCATGAAGTCGAAGCCGCCCTCCTCACCGAAGATTTGCACCATGGTGGCGAGCGTCGTGTAGGCGGTGCCCGAGGAATTCGGGTTCGCCATCTGGACGTGGCCCTTGTAAATGGGCTTGGTCAGGTCCTTCCAGCACTTCGGTATCGGCAGGTTGTTCTTCGCGATCAATTCCGTGTTGTAGCCAAAACCAAGCGCACCGGCGTAGATGCCGATGGTCTTGCCGTCGGCCGATTCCGATTGGGTGATCGCCCAGTCCTGCAGCTCGCCCCGCATCGGCGAATCATAGGCCTGGGTCAGGCCTTCCTCGGCCGCCTGAAGATGCGGGTCGCCGGTACCGCCCCACCAGACATCGCCCTTCGGATTGCGCGATTCGGCCTTGATCTGGGCGAAGGTTTCGCCGGAACTCTTGCGGGTCATGGCGACCTTGATGCCGGTTTCCTTCTCGAAGGCCTCGACCATCAAGTTGCACCATTCGATCTGCGGGCTGCAGTATAGGGTCAACTTCTCCTTGGCCTGCGCCAGGGTCGTCATGGCGGCCAGGGCAACGACTGTCGCGGCAACCGCGACAAAACTTCTCTTCAGCATTCCTTTGAACCTCCCTCGGTTTGTGACCCCACCGTCGTATCGGGTTCGTCTTGCCCGGCTGTCATGGTTGGAGCCAATCTGTAGAATAGCACCACTAAATCGTTGGCAATTCAATGATTCCCTGTGCATCCAGTGGCTGTAAGACCACATTAACAATCCTAAACCCATGAAATCAAACGGAGAGACCCCGTGGACCTTGCGGAACTGAACCGACGTTTGGCGGTCACCGAACAGATCGCGCGCGAAGCTGGAACCCTGGCCCGGAAATGGTTCGACCAGCGGGACCGGTTGCAGATCGAAAACAAAGGGCCCCAGAATCTGGTCAGCGAGGCGGACCGCGCGGTCGAAGTCCTGATCCGGGACCGCCTAGGGGCCGCCTTCCCGGGCGAGCGGGTGATCGGCGAGGAGGGCGGCGATGATGGCGCCCCGGTGGGCGCCCCGGGGGGCGCCCCGGGGCGCGCCGAGGGGGGCAACGGCAGCGCGCCGATCTGGATCGTCGACCCCATCGACGGCACCCAGTGTTTCCTCGCCGGCATCCCCAGTTGGTGCGTCTCGATCGGCATGACCGGCGAGACCGGAATGGCGCTCGGCGTGATCCACGATCCGGTCATGGGCGAGACCTTCACCGGCGGCCCGGAACTGGGCGCGTTTTGCAACGGGCAACCGATCCGGGTCCACGAGGCTTCCGGCTTCGGCGAGGGCATGGTGGAGGTGGGCATCTCGCTCCGGCGCCCGATCGAGGAGACACTGGTCGTGCTCGAACGCCTGTTGCGCGCCGGCGGCATCCACCATCGCTCCGGCACCGGCGCGCTGTCCCTCGCCTATGTCGCCGCCGGCCGCTACATCGGCTATTACGAAGACCACATGAACACCTGGGACAGCTGCGCCGGCGTCGCTCTGGTCGAGGGCGCGGGCGGCTGGTGCAGCGACATTTTTGCCGATGAGGGATTGACCCGCGGCGCCCGGGTCATCGCTTCGGGCAAGCCCCTCGCGCCGGCGATGCGGGCCCTGGCCGAGGGATCGGGCCCGGCGGTGGGGCTGGCGGTGGGCCCGGCGGCAGGACCGGCGTCATGACCAGCGGCAGGACCGGCGTCATGACCGGGGCAAAGATCGGCGGGGACTGGAACAGCCAAGCCGACCTCGCCGGCGGGGTCTACGTGGTCACCGGTGCGACCCAGGGCATCGGCGCGGCGATTGCCCGCCGCCTGGCCGAGCGCGGCGCCGCCGGCATCGTCGTGGCCGGCCGGAACACGGCCCGCGGCGAGGCCATCGCGGCCGATCTCGCCGCGGCGGGCACCGAACCGGTGCTGGTCACCGGCGACTTGGCCGAGGTCGACACCTGCCGCCGCGTCCTCGCCGCCGCGGATCGGACATTTGGCCGCCTCGACGGCTTGGTCAACGCCGCCGGCGTTACCGACCGGGGCACCCTCGAGGACACCACACCGGAGCTCTGGGACCGGATCTTCGCGGTCAATACCCGAGCGCCGTTCTTCCTGATTCAGGACGCGGTCCGGATCATGCGCCGCGAAGGCATCGCGGGCCGCATCGTCAACATCGTCACCATGTCGAGCCACGGCGGCCAGCCAAAGCTGGTCCCCTACAGTGCCTCGAAGGGCGCGCTTTCCGTGCTCACCCGCAATTTAGCCCATGGCCTCAGGAGCGACCGGATCAGGGTCAACGCCATCAATATCGGCTGGACCGATACCCCCAACGAGGACCGGGTGCAGCGCGCCGAGGGACAGGACGAAGATTGGCTGGCGCGCGCCGAGGCGGCGCAGCCGTTCGGCCGCCTGATCAAGCCGGACGACGTGGCGCGCCTGGCCCTGTTTCTGTTGTCGGCGGATTCCGGGATCATGACCGGCGCGGTCATCGATCACGACCAGATGGTGATCGGCGCCTACGACTGAGGCGCCTAAAAACCGAGCTACACCTAACCCCAGGGGATTCGCGGTTCCCGGCGCTCGGGCACGGGGTCGCGCCAGGGTTTGCGGCGGTCGTTCCATACCGCGTAGCCGGCGGCAACGCCGATTACGGCGAGGAAGACAACGATCCCGATCATCTCTAGGACTCCTTCAAAAACCGCTCGGAGGCTAGTCGATTCGGGCTAATTTTTTATGAAAAACAGACGTTTAATCGAATGATTTCGGTCGCGTCCCGGGTTTTGGGCGTGATCCCGATCCTCGACCTGGTCCCGGCGGCGATGATGCCATAAGCTCCGGCCGCGATTCTAATACACACAATAAAACTGTGGGGAGTCATGACCAGCAAGCTGTTTACGCCTATCACCCTGGGCGGAGTGGAACTGTCCAATCGCATCGTGGTCTCGCCGATGTGCCAATACACCGCCCTCGAGGGCACGGTCGGGGATTGGCACGTCATGCACCTAGGGCAGTTTGCGGTCTCCGGCGTTGGCCTGGTCATGGTCGAAGCGACCGGTGTGGAGGCGATCGGCCGCATCACGGCGGGTTGCGTCGGGCTCTATTCCGACGAAAACGAGGCGGCGCTGGCGCGGGTGGTCCGCTTCTGCCGGGATTACGGCAGCGCCAAGATTGGCATTCAACTCGCCCACGCCGGACGCAAGGCCTCGACCGATCTGCCGTGGCGCGGTGGCAAGCCGCTGCCGCCGGACACCGAGGATGGCTGGGACACGGTCGGCCCCTCGGCCGAACCCTACGGGCCGGGCTGGCACGTACCGGCCGCGCTCGACCAAGACGGCCTGGCGCGGATCAAGCAGATCTTCGTGAAGGCCGCCGAGCGCGCCTTGCGGCTCGATTTCGATTTGATCGAGATCCACAGCGCCCACGGCTACCTGCTGCACCAGTTCCTCTCGCCGATCAGCAACCGCCGCAACGACGCTTACGGCGGCGACTTGGCGGGCCGCCTGCGTTTCCCACTCGAGGTCTTCGAGGCGGTCCGCGCCGTTTGGCCGCGCGAGCGGGCGCTGGGTCTGCGGCTGTCGGCCACCGATTGGGTCCCGGGCGCCTGGGACGTAGAGGGCTCGGTCGCCTATGCCGAGGCGCTCAAGGCGCGCGGCTGCGACTACATCGTCGCCTCCAGTGGCGGCTCCTCCGCCGACCAGAAGATCGAGGCCGGGCCCGGTTACCAAGCCGGCTTCGCCGCCGAGATCCGGCGCGGCGCGGGCATTGCGACCATGGCGGTCGGTCAGATCAGCCAGCCGCGCCAGGCCGAGACCATCCTGCGCAGCGGCCAGGCGGACATGATCGCCCTCGGCCGGGGTATGCTTTACGATCCCCATTGGCCCTGGCACGCCGCCGAGGCGTTGGGCGCCCAGGCAGCCTATCCGGCTCAGTATCTGCGTTGCCACCCCACGCTCCAGGGTATGCCCGTGCCCGGCAATCCGCCGGCGCCAAAACCTGCGTGAACGCGCCCGGTGGCGATCTCGGATTAGTTGGACTTGGGCTTCCAGCGCCGGACCAGGCGCTCCGCCTTTTCGATCTGCTCCGCGGACATGAGAGCGCCGACGTTTTCCCGGTTGCGGAACGCATCGTCCTGGTATTCGCCCTCGGGATAGATCAGATAGGCCAGCGCGAACCACTTGTAGGCCGAGACATAGCTTTTCTTGACGCCTAGGCCGTTCACGTACAACAGGCCCAGGTTGAGCTGGGCGTCGGGATCGCCTTGGTCGGCGGCTTTGCGGTACCAGCTGGCGGCCTTGCCGGAATTCGAAATGACGCCCTCGCCCCGGGCGTAGAGGTAACCCACCATGTATTGAGCCGAGGAATCGCCGCGCTCGGCGAGCGGCCGCCAAATTTCCATGGCGGCCGCATGATCGCCACGATGATAGGCGAGCAATCCGTCCTGGAAGGCGGGTTGGGCTTGGGCGCCCAGCAGCACAAAGAACGCGATGCCAAGGAACACACGTCTCACGACAGGTCTCCCAATTTCTTCTCGCCAAACAAACGTAGCAGAAACGCCGGAGTCGCCGAGACCCGAGTTTTGGAGATCTCGGGCCGAGGCCGGGGTCGCCCAAAATGGGACGGCCATCCACTGCCCGTCTATAGAGCATAGGGGCGTTAAAATCGCCCTAAGCCCCACAGGAAATTTTCGATCATTAGCACAAGAAAGCCCGGACCACTGCGCCCCCGCCGCGCCCCCGCCGCGCCCCCGCCACGCCCCCGCCGCGCCGCCAACCTAAACGATCACTCCGCCGCCGGCAGGTTCTTTTTCGCCAGAACGATGACCGGCTCCATTTGCTCGAGCTCGTCGCGC
>Ga0209987_10001472_pt1 | contig 12930 bp, 10 predicted proteins | sample N074metaG_FD_182134 | JGI IMG/M metagenome (GOLD analysis project Ga0209987, IMG submission 182134) | Deep subsurface microbial communities from Kermadec Trench to uncover new lineages of life (NeLLi) - N074 metaG (SPAdes) (version 2) | ecosystem: Environmental > Aquatic > Marine > Ocean trench... | reverse complement strand
GCTACCGTGGCGGTCATTGGTGGCAGCCTGGTTAATCATGGCGGGCACAATGTGCTTGAGGCTGCGGCCTGGGGCGTCCCGGTGGTCACCGGCCCGTATATGTTTAACTTTTCTGAAATTAGCGATTTACTGGTGGGCGCGGGGGCGATGAGGCGCTTGAGCGACCCCGCTGAACTGGGGAGCTGCCTCGTTGAACTACTGGCAAGCCCACAGCGTCGGCGCGAAATGGGCGAGGCGGGTCGGCGAGTTGTTGCGGACAACCGCGGGGCCAAAGAGCGCCTGCTGGCACTGCTTGACCAACAATTGAGCTCGCTTACTTAGTGCTGGTCGCCGTGGGCGGCGGGGGCGTTTCCAGATAGGAATCGAGGCTATTGATATCCTCTGGGCTCAGCAGCCCGGCCTGCTCTTTCAGGCGCATAATGTCCAGAATGTAGTCGTAGCGCGTGTTGGCGTAGTCGCGCTCCGCGGAGAACAGGGTGTTTTGTGCATTGAGCACATCGACTACGTTGCGCGTGCCCACTTCGTAACCGGCCTGGGTTGCGTCCAGGGCGCTGCGCGATGACACAATGCTCTGCTTGCGCGCCGCGACTCGGGACACATCGCTAATCACTGTCATGTGTAACGAGCGGGTATTAGTGACCACGTTGCGCGTCAGGTTGATGCGGTTTTCCCGGCTGGCGTTGAACTCCTGTGCCGCCCTGCGACGGTTAGAGCTTATGGCGCCGCCTGAGTACAGGGGGAGGTCCAGGCGAATCTGCCAGGTATTGATGTCGGTGTCATTGTCCGGCGAGTTGTCGAATTGTGTTTCGGGCTTGCGGGTGAGGTCGCCTTCGGTGCTGTAATCGGAGTAGGCATAGCTGCCCCTGATAGTGGGTGCGTGGGCCGATTTGTTGGCCTTGGCATTCTGGCGCGAGGCCTCCTCGGCGTAGCGTGCAGCCGCCAGGGTAAAGTTGTTTTCCATGGCAAAATCAACCCACGCTGCCCTGTCCAGAGGATCCGGCATTTTTATTTCGAAATCTTCTTGCAACACGTCGAGGTTGCTGTGGCTCCGGCCGGTTAATATCGTTAATCGCTCCAATGCGACCGAGACGTTGTTTTCGTCGACTATGCGGTCAACCTGGGCGAGGTCGCGGGCGGCCTGTGCCTCGTATACGTCGGTGATGGCGATGAGACCACCTCGAAACGCTGTTGGGTCTGTTCCAGCTGTCGTTCGAAGGCACGTTCCTGAGCGCTGGAGGCAGACAAATTGTCCTGGGCACGCAGCACCAACAAATAGGCTTCCACCACGCGCACAACCAGATTTTGCTGGTTGGCGGCGAACGTGGCTTCGGCCTGCTTGGTCAATTCTTTGCCGGATTGAAAGCCGAACCATGCGGGCAGGTCGAACAGGGCCTGGTTAAGCGACACCTGGTAGCCGTCTCTGCTCACATCGGTATTGGTAAAGGTCTCGATGACAGTGACATCGCCGGTGAAATCGAAGCCCTCGCCCTCCACGTCCTGGTCTGTGTCGGTGTAGTCATAATTTGCGTTAATCTGGGGCAACAGGCGAGACAGACTGAGCTTTTCAGATTCCAGGCCGGCTAAATATTGCGCTTCCTCAGCCTTCAGCTGGGCGTCGTTCTCCAGGGCAAGTTCGTAGATGTCACGCAGTGACTCGGCGTGCAAGCTAGCGGATGATATTGAGAATGCGAGCGCGATAAGCGCGACACCAGATCTTTTCATGCAAGTTTTCTCCATCGATTATGGTTGAGCCACGGCAGTTTAACAGCCTCTCGGCTTCGGTGCATGCCATACACGCGATAGCAAAAGGTGCAATTTGCCGATAATTTCTGTCATCTTAAGTGCTACACTCAAAGTGTGTCTATGGGTTTACAGGGCGTTCGTCGAGAGCACAGCTGTACTCATCGCAAAACGCCGCGGTAAAAAATGTATACCCTCTGCCACCTAAAGTACTGAAACACGGGAGACAGTGTGCAGCTAGCCCAAAAACGGAAGTATAAAGTGGATTTGACCAGCCTTCACGGCGTGTGTGAGGCTAATTATGCGCGTTTTATGCGGCTGTTTCCGGATTACGAGACCTGCAATACCAGAGAGTTTGCGGTGGGCCAGGCTCGAATACAATTGGACGTGGTAGAGCGCTGTCGCTACACCACCATATTTCGAGTGCGGCAGCAGGGCGGTGACAGCCGCTGGCTGGGAGGCCTGACACTTGAGGTTCGGCTGTATCACGATGCGCGCATGGCCGAAGTGGGTATGTTTCAGTCGCACCGGCGTATTGATGGGCGTTACCAATACCCCAATGCCCAGATGTATCAACAGGACGAAAAATGCCAGCAGAATCAGTTTCTGGCCGATTGGCTGGAGCACTGCCTGCACAATGGTTTGAGTACCACAGTGGCCACTACCGCTCTGGGCTCAATGGGGGGTGAGCGACGCTGACTCCTGCGATGACCTCCGTGCACACACCCACAGAGCACCGAGCTATTCATCTGGACCACCCCGGGGGGGTTGTTCAGCTGGTGCAAATTACCGATTGCCATCTGGGCCATTCCCAAGGTAGCACCTTGCTGGGGATGGACACAGACCACTCCCTGCAGGCGGTTATTAACCTGGTGATGCAAGAGCGCGAGCACACCGATTTCATCCTGGGTACCGGCGACTTGTCAGACCATGGCGCCAATGCTGCCTATGGGCGGCTGTATCAATATTTTGGTCAAATATGTGAGACCAGCTTCTGGTTGCCCGGCAATCATGACACTTGGGGGGATATGTCTGCTGAATCCGGGCCAAACCTGCAGTTGTCGAATGACATCAGCATCGGCAACTGGCAAATATTGATGATGGATACCCAGATTCCCGGCGAGAGTGGCGGCGAGTTGGGTGCCGACCAGCTGGCCCTGTTGGACGATTGCCTGGCGCGCGCCGGCGAGCGGGGCCTGCACACACTAATTTGTCTGCACCACCAACCTGTTGCCATAGGCAGTGCGTGGCTGGACCGCCAGATGGTAGCGGATGCCCCCGAGTTTTTTGCCCTGCTGGACAGGCACAGCTGTGTGCGGGCTGTGCTTTGGGGGCATATTCACCAACAATTTGAGGGGCAGCATAACGGTATTCCCCTGTTGGCTACACCGTCTACCTGCGTACAATTCGCGCCCGGGCTTGCCGACTTCAAAGTGGATGATCAGCCCCCTGGCTACCGCTGGCTGGACCTCCATCCGGATGGCAGTTTAACAACAGGTGTTTCCCGTGTGCAGAATGTTTCTTTTACCGTGGAGCTGGATTCCGACGGATATTTGTAGCGTCACGTACCCCTACTGATGCAAACTACCCTTGCGTAGCGACCATGCAGTTACACCCTCACCTATACAAACCTCGATTATATTTTGGGAAGTGAAAGACAGTAATGAGCCAATATACCGCCGAAGACATTGAAGTCCTCACCGGGCTGGATCCGGTGCGCAAGCGCCCGGGCATGTATACCGACACCACCAGGCCCAATCACCTCGCACAGGAGGTGATAGACAACTCCATAGACGAGGCGCTGGCGGGCCACGCAGATTTGGTTGAGGTTGTTCTGCACAAGGATGGTTCCATCACCGCCACGGATAATGGCCGGGGGATGCCCGTGGATATTCATCCGGAACAAGGCGTAAGCGGTGTGGAAGTTATTCTCACTACCCTGCACGCGGGGGCCAAGTTTTCCAACAAGAACTACGAGTTCAGCGGCGGTCTGCACGGGGTGGGCGTGTCGGTGGTAAATGCCCTCTCCAGCAAGCTGGAGATCACCATTCGGCGCGATGGCGCCGTGCACCAGATGACGTTCGTCGATGGTGAAAAATCCAGCGAGCTGGAAGTGATAGACAGCTGTGGCAAGCGCAATACCGGCACCGCTGTCCGCTTCACCCCCAATCCCAAATATTTTGACTCGGTCAATTTTTCGGTGCCCCGGTTGCGCCATGTGCTGCGCGCCAAAGCGGTATTGTGCCCCGGCCTGAAGGTGCGTTTTAGCGATGAGGCCAAGGGCGAGTCCGAGGAGTGGTATTACGAAGATGGGTTGCGCGACTACCTGATGAGCGCCACCGCCGATGAAATATGTCTGCCCGAGGAGCCCTTCACCGGTAGTTTTGCGGGGGCCAACGAGGGTGTTGAATGGGCCATTCAGTGGTTGCCCGAGGGCGGTGAATTAATTACCGAGAGTTATGTAAACCTGATACCGACCTCCCTGGGTGGCACCCACGTGAATGGGCTGCGCACGGGTTTGCTGGAAGCTCTCCGGGACTTCTGTGAGTTGCGCAACCTGCTACCACGGGGCGTCAAGCTCACACCCGACGATATCTGGGATCGCTGTGTCTATGTGTTGTCATCCAAACTGGCCAACCCACAATTTTCCGGGCAGACCAAAGAGCGCTTGTCCTCGCGCGAGGCGGCGGCCTTTGTCTCCGGGGTTGCCAAAGATGCATTCAGCCTGTGGCTGAATCAGCACACCGAGGAGGCCGAAAAACTGGCGGAGATGTGTATTAACAATGCACAGAGCCGCTTGCGAACCGCCAAGAAAGTCACCCGCAAAAAGGTTACTTCCGGCCCGGCACTTCCCGGCAAGCTAGCGGATTGCTCGGGAGAGGACCCCGCCCAGGGTGAACTGTTCCTGGTGGAGGGTGACTCCGCCGGGGGTTCTGCCAAGCAGGCCAGGGACCGGGGGTTTCAGGCCATCCTGCCCCTGCGCGGCAAAATTCTAAACACCTGGGAAGTGGACTCGCAGGAAATTCTCGCCTCGCAGGAAGTACACAATATCTCCATCGCCATGGGCATAGACCCGGCCAGCGATGACCTGTCTGGCCTGCGCTATCACAAGATTTGTATACTCGCCGATGCCGACTCCGACGGCCTGCACATTGCCACGCTTATCTGCGCTCTGTTCGTGCGCCACTTCCGCCCACTGGTTGCCGCGGGCCATGTGTACGTGGCCATGCCGCCGCTGTATCGCATCGATGTGGGCAAGGAAGTATTTTATGCCCTGGACGAAAGTGAAAAACAGGGTGTGCTAGACCGCATAGAGGCGGAGAAAAAACGCGGCAAGGTCAATGTACAACGCTTCAAGGGTCTGGGCGAGATGAACCCGCTGCAGCTGCGTGAGACCACCATGGACCCGGACACGCGACGCCTGGTGCGTCTGGTTCTGGACCCCGGTGATAGCACTAACCAAATGCTGGATATGCTGTTGGCCAAGAAGCGCGCCGGTGACCGCAAAGCCTGGCTGGAGGAAAAAGGCGACTTGGCGGGGGCTGCTTAAACCAGTGCAGGGACAGGGCTAGACGGCCTAGCTGTCCTTCAATTGAACATGCAACTGTTGATAATTCCGATTGCCGGGAGCAATTTCCGTTAGTGTCTTGGCAAAGCCCCGCGCTTTATCGCGCTCACCCAATTCGGCGCTGTAGTTGGCCAGTGCCAATAGAACGTCTTCGTTATGGGGTGTCGCGCGCAGCAGTGCCAGAAGTTGGTCTATCGCCTGCTCGGGCTTGCCCAGGTCGTGCAGGGCAATGGCGTAGACAAAGCGATGTCGGGTGCCCACCCGTTCCAGGTCGGCAGCGCGGCCCAGGTAGGTCAGTGCTTTTTCGGCTTCGCCACTGCGCGTTTCAAGCAGCCCCAGCGCATGTAATGCGGCGCCGTGATCGGGTGCAATGTCCAGCGCTCTAAGCAAAATCGTACGCGCCTCATCTTCCCGGCCCTGCTGGCGCAGCAGATCGGCGAGATTGAGCAGTGCCGGAATTAATTGGGGATTTATGCGAATCGCCTCGCGATAAGCTGCCTCTGCTGAGGACAGGTCTCCCCGGGTGGTATAGAAAACGCCCAGTTGCAGTTGTACTCCGGGCATGTCGGCATTGAGTGTTTGAATTTCGACATACTCGCCGAACAGGGCTTCCAGGACCCTGGCCTGCTCTGCCGGTATCTGATCCAGCGGCACCCCGGCAAGCGACATGGCCACCTCCATACGCACACTGGTAATGTCATCGTCAATCAGGGCTTGCAGTAATTGGTAGCGTTGATTCAGGGGTAAAAATTGCAGTGCACGTACCGTGCTGGTGCGAATAATGGCGTCATCTGAATACAGGAGCATGGTGGCGCTTTGCAGGGCTTCACGCCCACCAATCTGCCCCAGGGCCTCCATGGCTGTAGCGCGCCAGATGGGGGCAGCAGAAGTGTCTGCGGCCAGTTGGGCGAGGCTGGGCAGGGAGCGGTTGTCACCCTGGTCGGCGCGATAGAAAGCCCTGGCAGGGTGACTGGCGGTGTCGCGAAACTCAACACCCCATTTGCGCAGGGCATCCAGCGCCCACGGTGCATCTTTATCGGTATGACACTGATTACAGGCGTTGGGTGTGCCCATCACCATGCTCAGGTCGGGGCGAGGCACACGCAGGCTGTGGTCGCGACGGGGGTCCACCCCCATGTAGGTGGTTTCGGGCATATGGCAGTTACTGCACTGGGCGCCGGTAGAAGCTGTTTTATGGTGGTGATGCTGCTCTACATCGTACACGTCTGGCTTGTGGCACTGGGCGCACACACCGTTTTGCGGGCTGCCGCGCGCAGCGCGCAACTTCAGGCTGTGTGGTTCGTGGCAATTACTGCAAACCACCCCCGCCTGATGCATTTTGCTCTGGATAAATGAGCCGTAAACATACACTTCATCCAGAATTTGGCCGTCGTGGTAATACAGGGGCGACTGGGGCACGGACAGCCTATGGGTGTCCAGCAGGTCTGCGCCATAATGGTATTCGCCCAGGGTTCCGCGGCGTGCGTGGCAGCGGCCACAGCTGTCAATCTGGGTGCGTGACTCGAGTTTTGTGACCCGGCTGGCGATATCTTTGTCCTGGCTAAACTGCCATTGCCCACGCTGGGCCAGAGACATGGGGAAGCCGCCATTTTCGCTGCCGTCCAGAGTGTTGGAGGCAGCTAACTCCAGGTGGCTCTTGCCGGGGCCGTGGCAGGCTTCACAACCCACATCGATTTCTGTAAAGGTTGTGGCAAAGGTTTTGCTGACCGGGTTGTAGTTTTTTTCCAGTTTGGTGCTGTGGCATTCGGCGCAACGGGTGTTCCAGTTCTGGTAGGGGCCGGTCCAGTGTAGTGGGTCTTTGTAGTCAATATTTTCCTCCGGGTACAGGTGGTACCAGCGCTGGCCGCCCTCCTCTTTTGGCCGCGCATCCCAGGCAATACTCAGCGCCTGCCAGCGCCCCCCGGATAAGGGCAGCAGTAGTTGTTGCAGAGGATAGACACCAAACAGGTAATCCACAGGGAATTCGGTGAGTACGCCGTCCTCGCCATCGGTGCGCACAAAGTACTTGCCGGATTTTTTGAAAAAAGTTGTGCTTGTGCCGTTGTAGCTGAAGCTAGCGTTATCGAAATCGCCCAGGACCGTTTCTGTTGTGGGCAGTTGCATTGCCAGATCGTGGTGCGACCCCTGCCAGTTTTGGTAGGCCTGGGTGTGGCAACTCTGGCACTGGCTTGAGCCTATAAAGTTGGAGTCGGATTGTTCTGAACTATGGGCCGCGATGCAAAACATCAGAGCCAGTGAAAGGAAAAGTTTGATTGGGAGCAACCGCATGCCAGAATTTCTGTTTGGAGCGCGCTATTACAGCACAGTTACCGGGGTTTTATCGAGGATACTTTCACCCTTTGCCCAACAGGCCAGTAGCTTCGCTTACAGTGGAAAATGCCTGCCTTCAAAAACGGTTCCCCAGAGCTGTATGTCTTTGATAGCGGTAGGGTCTACCGAATAGGGGCTATGTTCCAGAATGGTAAAGTCGGCCTTCTTGCCGACTTCGATGGAACCAATTTCATCTTCCATTCCCAGGCTCCAGGCGCCCTCTATGGTGATGGCACGCAGGGCCAGGTCCAGTGGCAGTTTCTGATGTTCTCCCCAGACTTTACCGTCGCTGCCAATTCGGTTTACCGCGGCCCAAACCAGTGTCAGCGGCTGCGCTGGTGCCATGGGGTAGTCCGAGTGGAATGAAATGGGCACTCCGGCACGGGCCAGCTCACCCATGGGCGAAATGTCGGCCGCCCGCTCGGGGCCCAGCCCGTTCTCGGCGTAAATGGGCGCCAGCTCATAGACATAGTAGGGGTTGTTGGAGACCGCAATACCCAGGGCTTGCACCCGGGCGTGTTGGTCGGGCCTTGCGTAGCCGTAGTGCTCTAACACGACTCTTTTTTCCGGGGCGGGGTTTATCTGCTGCTGGCGCTGTACCTCGTCCAACACCGTGTCCAGCCCCGCATCACCGTTGACGTGAATATGAATGTCCCAGCCCTTTTCCCAAAAGGCTTGCAGGACGTCACTCTGCTGCTGGGGGGGCATCAGCCACTCCCCATGGTGGCCGTCCAGATAGGGCTCACTCATTTGCATCAACTGGCTGAAGATGGCGCCGTCGGCATAGTATTTCATGTGCTTGATGGGAATGATGTGCCGATTGCCGCGCTGTAAAATCTCACTGGCCGCTTCCTCAGCCGCCTGGGCGCTGCCGTGCTTCGCCAACAGGAACATGGCATTGGGAATCAGTACGAATCGAAACGGTGTCTGTTGGCCCAGCTCCCACCATAGCGTCCAATACTCCATCATTACGCTGGTCTGGGGGAAGCCCTGCTCGGCAACTGTGGTGAGCCCCCCCTGGTGAAGAATTTCACTCATCATACCCAGGCCACGCAGATAACCGGCTGGCGACGCCATGCGTTTGAGCATGGGCTGGCCGACAGAAAACAAGCCGGCTTCCCACAGGTGGCCGTTTTCCCAGTCTGCGTGTTCGCTGCCGGCGAAATCTTCCTCGGTCAGCTCCAGGACCTCCAGCGCTTTGGTGTTGAAATACATTTCGTGCACCGAGCGCTGCCACACCATGATGGGCCGGATGCGAGATACCTCGTCCAATATTTCCCGGGACATTTTACCGTGGTAGAGCGCATGGTAGCCCCAGGCCATCAGCCATTGCGAATCTGTTTCCCTGTTGAGCTCCTTAAGGCGCGCGATAAAAGCATCGTGGCTCCTCACCGCTACTGAGGTACCCCGGGGCGTGGGCCATTCCATTGCCGCAACGATATTCATGGGAAGGACAATGGCGGCCAGCGACGGATGCAAATGGGGTTCGACAAAGCCGGGCATGATGACTTTATCCGCAAAGCTGGCGTCCAGCTGGTAATTGTCAGCGGAGAATTGCTGCTTCAGCTGGCTGAGCTTGCCAACGCCGACAATGCGATCGCCCCGGGTCGCCACGGCTTCCGCGAACGGCTGCTGAGGGTCAATGGTAATTACCTGGGCCGCGGGATAGATCACCACCTGTGAAGAATGGGGCGTGTTTGACGGGGAGCAGGCAGATACCAGGCACAGCGCCACGGCAATGACGCTGTTCGCATACAGGCCGGGGGCAATCATGTTCGCCTGAGCTTGAATTGGCCATTCGCTCTAACCACCGGGCCGTTTGGTCCTACCAGGGTGGTTGCGATAAACCCCAGGCTGGCCGTGGTATGGACAAAATCAATGCTGGCCTCCAGCCAGTGTCCCTTCTTTGCCACGCCCACGAAATCGGTAGTCAGGTTTATAGTGGGCCGGAACTCCATGACGCCCAGGTGGTAGCTGAGACCCATTGCCAGCACGTTGTCCAGAAACGTCACCAGTGCGCCACCGTGACAAACACCGTGGCCGTTGCAGTGCTGGTCCATAACCATCAGGCCCATGCGAAACTGGTCGTTTTCCTTGCTGTAGTAGAAAGGTTGAATGGTATCGTTGTAGCCACCCATATCGGGGGCCTGTTTAAAGTCGGCGGGTACGTCGCTCACCATAACTCCTTTTGGGTAGCCATCATGGCCTGTCAACGCTGGACAGGGCATGTGAGCCTACTTATTATTACCGACTTTTACAAACACCTGTTAAACAGGGTAGAGGTTTATGTGAAGCTGGGCATACTCAGAACCGACACGGTGCGGCCAGAATGGGCTGGTGATTTTGGGCAGTATCCGGATATGTTTGTCAACTTGTTGGGGCGGGCCGACCCGTCCATGGAATTTGTGACATACGATGTGGAGAGTGGCCAGTATCCGGATGACCTCGATGAGGTGGATGCTTATTTAATTACCGGCAGCAAGTCCAGCGTGTACGACGACAAGCCCTGGATTCCACCCCTTATTGCCTTTGTGCAGGAGATTGCCGCGCAGGACAAAAAAATTATCGGCATCTGTTTTGGCCATCAGTTGGTTGCCCAGGCACTGGGCGGCAAGACCGAGAAGTCCGACAAGGGCTGGGGTGCCGGCCTGCACACCCACACATTTACCGAAACGCCTGCCTGGCACGATGGCGGCGATGCCGATCTCAATATCCTGGTGAGCCACCAGGACCAGGTGGTGAAAAACGCAACCGGCGCCAAGGTTCTGGCGAGCAGCGATTTTTGTGAAAACGCTGTGTGCCAGATTGGCGATCAGATTCTCACGTTTCAGGGCCACCCCGAGTTTATCCCGGAATATTCACGGGCGATTATGGAGTTCCGGCGCGAGCTGTTCGGGGAGGCGGTTTACCACGCTGGCGTGGCATCACTGACGGGCGAACAACAGGGCGACCGGGTTGCCCGCTGGGTTGTAAACTTCTTAAAGGCCTAGGCGGCTGCCCCGCGGTTGAACGGCGTTTATGGCTCGCCTTTTACCTTGTTCTGCATGGCCTCCAGGTAGTCATCCAATTCCTGGTCATTGGCGAATACCGCCATGTCTGGCAGCGCCTTTAGTATCTCGAATACTTTGTCGATATGGGGCTTGCGGTTGGCAGCCGCCAGCCGGTTACCCGCCGCCTTGGTTTGCTTTGCCGCTTTAAAAATCACCCGCAGGCCCGCTGAACTGATGTAGTCCAGGTCCTTCATGTCCAGCACAGTGAGACCGTAATTCTTATCGACTACCGCCTGTAACTGCTGTTCAAAGCCGGGAGCAGTATCGGTATTTAATGCACCCGCCAGGGCCACTCTGGCGACAGTATTATCTTCATTAATGCTTACCTTGGTGGTCAAATTCATGTTGTTACTCGCAGTCTGGTATTTGTTACTGTGTCTCTTCACTATCAAAGAACTTCAGCACCGTTAATACATTGCGGCCCTGGTGACGTCGGTAGCTTTGCTTGTCAGTGAGCTGTGTTAGCAAGTGTACACCAAGCCCGCCTATCTCGGCAGACTCAATGTTTGAGCCCAGTGTTGAGCGGTGGCCATCTTTAATTGGGTTGAAAGGAAAACCTTCATCGGAAAACTCAAGGCTTATGCCCTGGTGATCAGTCCAGAGGGCGAGTTCGATTTGAGCGGTATTGGGCAGCTGGGCGTGCTTGTGGATATTTGTGAGTACCTCTTCCGACACCAGCACCAGTTCCATGCCGGTCGCATCATCAATGTCCAACTCTCCCATGACGCTCTCAAGCCACTGCACGGCAGTTCTGAACAATTCAGAGTCACAGTTGACTGTGCGTGAAAATCGTGGCGAACTGCCCGGCGCGCTATTCAACTCGAGCAACATCAAAGTAATATCATCCGATTGTGGCATGTCGCCGGCAAAGTCATCCACCGCCTGGAAAATCCGGGCCCCCGCGACGGGCAGTGTGTCTGCTGCAGTTTTGCGCAGTTGGTCGTTGAGGCGGTTGTGGCCAAACATTTCCGATTGCGCGTTGAAGGCCTCGTCGATGCCGTCGGTGTAAATAGCCAGTCTGTCGCCCGGGGCCAGGCTGATTGTGTTTTCGGGGTAAGGCATGTCTTGCGCCAGGCCCAGCGCAGGCCCGGTTTCCTGGGCTATTGCCGTAACAGTACCATCGCGAAGCAGGCAAGGGGCCGTGTGCCCGGCACTGGCAAAGCGCAGCTGCAGGGTTTGCAGGTCCAGCACAGCAAAAAACAGGGTGACAAACATACAGTTGTCGTTGCCCTGTTCCAGGGCATTATTCAACAGGGTCATGCCCTGGCTGGGCGATTCGAAGCCCTGTTCAAATTGCTTGATGTGGCTAATTGCCTTGGCCATGAATAGCGCTGCCGGTACGCCCTTGTCAGAGACGTCACCCACTGCCAGGTAGAGCTTGTTTTGTTCTCCGTGGTAATAGGTGTACAGGTCGCCACCCACAGATTTGGCCGGACGCACCTTTGCCCACAGCGAATAGCTGTCGTTTTTTTCCAATGCCTCGCCACCCTGGGGAAGCATGGACATTTGTATTTGCGTAGCGGCCGCCATTTCGCCTTCAACCCTGGCTCTACTTGCAGTGGCAAGCTCCAGGTCGCTGATGTAGGATTTCAGGTCCTGCTTCATGGCGCCGAAAGACCGCACCAGTTGGGCCACCTCGTCGTTTCCCCTCACCCGGGGAAGTGGCGCATTAAGGTCCCCGGTGGCGATAACATCTGTCGCCTGGGCAAGTGCCACCAGGGGCCTGGTCAGGCGGCGCGTAACCAGACCGACGGTTATTGCCATCAACAGCAGGGTGACAAGCCCCACAATCAGCGTTTTGATTTCATACTCATGGAGTGGGGCTAGCACTTCATCCCGGGAGTAAATTATGCCCACTGGCCAGCCCGTGCTCTTCAATGGGGAGAGACGGGCATTGCATTGCCCGATTTTTACCGGGCATTCTATAGGAAACACTCTGGTGGCACCTCCCAGTGTTGCCTCGAAAGCGCTTTGCCAGACTTTTCTGTCTCCGGGTGTACTCAATACTGCCAGGTAACTGTGCATAAGGGCGTCGGGATTATCGGCACTTAACACGGTACCACCACGGCTAATTAACACACCGTAGCCGTTTTTGCCCAAATGCAGTCGCTGTACATAGTTATGCAGTTTGGTCAGCGAGACATCGGCTGTGACTATTCCATACAGTGAACGACGCCCCTGATCGTTGAAGTGGTAGACGGGTACGGAAAAAGTGGTCATTAATATTTCGCCGCCGCCCTC
>Ga0209987_10001470_pt1 | contig 12950 bp, 10 predicted proteins | sample N074metaG_FD_182134 | JGI IMG/M metagenome (GOLD analysis project Ga0209987, IMG submission 182134) | Deep subsurface microbial communities from Kermadec Trench to uncover new lineages of life (NeLLi) - N074 metaG (SPAdes) (version 2) | ecosystem: Environmental > Aquatic > Marine > Ocean trench... | reverse complement strand
ATCCAGGATAAAGCCTTCTGCCGCGTCGGGCTCCGTCAGCCGTTCGCTGATGATGCCAAGCATGATGTCGTCGGAGACCAGCTGGCCGGCCTCCATGATGTCCCTGGCCTGCTCGCCGAACCGTGACCCTGCTGCGACAGCCGCCCGCAGCATGTCGCCGGTCGAGATATGTGGAATATTTTGGTCAGCCTCAAGCCGCTTGGCCTGAGTGCCTTTACCGGAGCCCGGCGCTCCCAATAAGACGATGCGCATGCGAGTCTTCTCTCGGTTGGTGGCTCATGATGCGGCGGTAATTAAGGGGACAGTTTACTTAATTGAGTTGATCATTACCTATTCGGTGCTTTCCCCCGTATCAATTAAGTAAACTGTCCCCTTAATTGCCGCACAGGTGAGACCCAGGATGTCCAGAATGAATGCGTTCTATGCACAATCGGGTGGCGTCACTGCCGTCATCAACACCTCGGCGTGCGCGGTCATCGAAACTGCCCGCAAGCACCGGCAGCAAATCTCGAATGTATACGCAGGGCGCAACGGTATTATCGGTGCGCTGACCGAAGACATGATCGACACCAATCGGGAGTCCGCCGCGACGATCAGGGCATTGCGTCATACACCCGGTGGCGCGTTCGGTTCCGCCCGCTACAAGCTCAAAGGAATCGAAGAAAACCGCGTAGAGTACGAACGGCTGATCGAAGTATTCAAGGCGCACAATATTGGCTACTTCTTTTATAACGGCGGCAACGACTCGATGGATACCGCGCATAAAGTATCCCTCATTAGCAAACGCCTCGGATATCCGGTTACTTGCCTTGGCATTCCGAAAACAGTCGACAATGATCTGCCGGTCACAGACAACTGCCCCGGATTCGGATCCGTGGCCAAGTACGTTGCTATCTCAACCCTGGAAGCGGCGCTCGATGTATTGTCCATGGCCAAGACCTCGACCAAGGTTTTTGTCCTCGAAGTGATGGGCCGACATGCCGGCTGGATAGCGGCTGCGGGCGGGCTCGCCGGTTCAAAACCCGGAGACGCGCCGCACATCATTTTGTTTCCCGAGATTCCGTTCAGAAAACGCGCATTCCTGATACGCGTGCGGGAATCAGTTCAGAAATACGACTATTGCGTCATCGTTGTCAGCGAAGGTGCGTGCTATGCGAACGGCAAATTCCTGGCCGAAGCCGGAACGACGGACGCGTTCGGTCATTCCCAACTCGGTGGTGTCGCACCAGTCGTGGCCAATATGGTCAGAGACAATCTCGGTTACAAGTTTCACTACGCGGTCGCCGACTATCTGCAACGGTCCGCCCGTCACATCGCATCGGCGACCGACGTCAAGCAGGCATACGCGGTCGGTGAAGCCGCTGTCAAAATGGCAGTGGCCGGGGAGACCGCTGTCATGCCGGTTATCAAGCGCATCTCCGACCACCCTTACCGCTGGAAAATTGAAAAGGCCGCACTATCCAGGATCGCAAACAAGGAAAAGATGCTGCCTCGACGCTACATTTCCGCTGACGGTTTTTCGATCACTGCGGCAGCCCGTCGCTACCTCGAACCGTTGATTCGGGGAGAGGATTATCCTCCGTATATCAATGGCTTACCCAAGTACGTGACACTCAGAAACTGCGCCGTACCGAAGCTGCTGAAGACAAAATTTGTGGTATGATGCGCCGCCTGCCGACAGGGCCCTGTCTTTGGGCACGCAAGCCGGCGGGACTCCTGTGCAAATAAGAACTATCTGACGCAGGACTTCAAACATTAAGAACACGTCGGTCCCGGCCTGAATGCGCGGGGGTCATTGGCGTGATTGGGAGACGATCTGATGACTAACGAGTTGGCACTATGGCTCGCCATAGGCTCGGGAATTCTGGCAGTTGTATACGGACTTTTATCCGCGCAATGGATTCTCAAGCAGCCTGCCGGCAACGAACGCATGCAGGAAATTTCACTGGCCATTCAGGAAGGCGCCAATGCATACATGAATCGCCAGTACTTTGCGATTGCTGTGGTCGGCGTCGTACTGTTCGTCCTACTCGGCATTACACTGAACTGGGCAACCGCAATTGGGTTTGCAATTGGTGCGATTCTTTCAGCCCTGACCGGATACATTGGAATGTTCGTGTCCGTACGTGCCAACGTTCGTACAGCTCAAGCTGCAACCCAAGGCGTTAACTCGGCACTGAACATTGCCTTTCGTGGCGGCGCGATAACCGGAATGCTGGTCGTGGGATTGGCACTGATCGGTGTCGCCGGTTACTTCCTGATTCTGACCCGCATGGGTAGCAGCATTGACGGTGCCATTCATGCACTGATTGGCCTGGCATTCGGTGGTTCACTGATTTCTATCTTTGCGCGGCTTGGCGGTGGAATATTTACGAAAGGTGCCGACGTCGGCGCCGACCTGGTCGGCAAGCTCGAAGCAGGCATTCCAGAAGACGATCCACGCAATCCGGCTGTTATTGCCGATAACGTCGGCGATAACGTTGGCGACTGCGCGGGGATGGCAGCGGACCTTTTTGAAACATACGCGGTAACGATTATTGCGACAATGTTACTTGGCACCCTCGTTGCCTCCAGTATTGGTGCCAACGCCGTATTTTATCCACTGGTTCTCGGCGCTGTTTCGATCGTTGCCTCAATTATCGGGACGTTCTTCGTCAAAACATCGGACGGCGGCAAGGTGATGGGAGCGCTGTACAAAGGTGTGATCGTAGCCGGCGTGCTTGCCGCAATCGCGTTCTACTTTATTACGGACACGATGATGGCTGATAGTGGCAACGCGATGGGCATCTACGGCTCGGCACTGATCGGTCTCGTATTGACCGCCGCAATGGTATTTATCACCGAGTACTATACTGGCACAGATTTCAAGCCTGTCAGGACGATTGCGGAAGCATCACTGACCGGCGCCGCAACCAATATTATTGCTGGCCTCGGTGTTTCAATGAAAGCAACGACATGGCCGGTTATTGCAGTTTGCGCGAGCATCTGGGGTGCGTTTTCGCTGGCGCCGGAAGGTGATTCCCTTGCTGGCCTGTACAACATTGCCATTGCCGCAACGGCGATGTTGTCGATGACCGGCGTCATCGTGGCACTCGACGCTTTTGGTCCGATCACAGATAACGCTGGTGGCATCGCTGAGATGGCGGAACTGCCACCGGAGATTCGCAAGATCACCGATCAACTCGATGCGGTCGGCAACACGACCAAGGCAGTGACCAAAGGTTACGCGATTGGATCCGCAGGGCTTGCGGCACTCGTGCTGTTTGCCGACTACACGCATGCGCTGGAAGGCAGGGGGCTTGTTGTCACCTTCGATCTGTCGGACTACCGCGTGATCGTCGGATTGTTTATCGGTGGTCTCGTACCGTTCCTGTTCGGCTCTATGGCCATGGAGGCCGTTGGTCGTGCCGCCGGATCGGTCGTCATTGAAGTACGCCGGCAGTTCAGGGAAATCGAAGGCATTATGGAGGGTACCGGCAAACCGGATTACGGCCGCGCCGTGGATTTGCTGACGAAAGCCGCGATCAAGGAAATGATTGTACCGTCGCTGCTGCCGATCGTTGTACCGCTGATAGTCGGTCTTGTTCTCGGCCCGGTTGCCTTGGGTGGTTTGCTGGTTGGCACGATTGTTACCGGCCTGTTCCTCGCAATCTCGATGACCGCCGGTGGTGGTGCCTGGGATAACGCCAAGAAATATATCGAAGACGGAAATTTCGGCGGGAAGGGCTCAGACGCCCATAAAGCCGCGGTAACCGGCGATACTGTCGGTGACCCGTACAAAGACACCGCCGGCCCGGCCATCAACCCGTTGATCAAGATCATCAACATCGTAGCCCTGCTGATGGTGCCGCTGCTGTAACGAAAAGCAGGGTCAGAGCCCTTTTTCTTGATTGGTCGTGCGGCTATGGCCAGCGTGAAGGAAAAAGGGCTCTGACCCCCTTTTCGTTAGTCGCCGGACGTCAGCCGATTTTTCCTAAGCAGGTAATACCCTGCAGCCAGGGCAATAATCAGAAATCCGATGCTGAATATCAACATCGGATCCATGAGGCTTGAATCCATTATCACTATTTTCCTGGTTGCGGCAGTTAAAGCCACGAGAAACATCATCTCGGCATGAATCCTGTGATCGTCAAGATACATGTGAATGCTCGTCATGAGTTCGAGACCGATCAGTACCATCAGGAACAAACCGAATACATCATGTAGTTCGGATACTCCCAGAAAGAAGCCGGGCGGATCAATCAGGCTCGTGACAATCTCGTACCCAACCTCGATGGTCCCGGATGCCACCACCACTCCCATCAATAACAGCAGTACGGTGGCAATAATTTTTTCAGCCTTGTCGAATATATCCATGTGCATGTCTCCGTGGCAAACGTGCTGCAGCAATAGTTGATTATACAGCGACGATGCCTTGCGACATTTGTTGGGTCAAGTAAGGCAAAATAAGGGGCCGGATCCACTGCTGTCCCACAAAAAGAATGTGCGAGGCTCTGAGGACAATTGCTATCAGGGCGCTCAGGTAAATTGATGCGCATGGAAACATGCTTATCGCCCGCTGGGGCGGGCTCCTACGAAACCATCGTAGGAGCCCGCCCCAGCGGGCGATAGCTGGTCTTTGTATTGTCACTATGCGCCGTGTTGCCAACAATCTTGAGTTTATGGGACAGCAGTGGGTCGAACCGAATTAACCTGGTAATTAAAGGGGTCGAACCGATTTTCAAGGTTAATTCGGTTCGACCCCTTTTCCCCGGCCGATTTGTCATATCGTCAAATCTTTGAACCAGTCCCTCTAAATAGTGTGACGACTATGCAATATTCCGCTGATACGAAAAGCTTGAGCGGCAATTGCTCTGGCGACTCTGCAACCTGATTGGGCGTCCATCTCCGACATGAATTGTGTCCATACGGGGCTGGACGCCGCCGCAGTCCTTCCCTGTGGAGATTCTGCGCCGGCAGGGTACACGGAGATCGAGAGGCAGCGGCGAGATTGCAGATTTTAATGGACTAAATTTTGACCCACGGATATGGCGAAAACTAAATCATGATATTTGATCAATCGAATCAGAAGGAATCACAGACCGTAGAAGCACTTGTTCCTATGGTAGATCTGTTTGCTGTGCTTGCAATCGTATTCATGATCTACGCAACTGACGAAATCAAAATTACCGAAATGGCGACCGCGAACAAGATTCAGGAAGTCGAAAGGAAAATTGAAGAAAAAATACAGGAGATTGCCGATCAATACGAAAGCGATCCCCAAGTCGTTCTGGCAAAAGAGGCGGAAAAAACATTACAAGAAGTTAAGGATAAGCGAAAGAAAAAAGCAGAAGAGCTAGTGCTCGCATTTTCCGCAATGTTGGAGGCTCAACAAGACCAAGCCGCTGATGAATATGAAAACCTTGTTGCTGCTATTGAACAAAAGCACCAGGAAGCACTGTCACAGGAAAAGGTTTCTCTGGATGAACAGAAACAGGCTGAAATAGAAACCGAAAAACAAGAGCTCAGGGCACAAGTTGAATCAGAGAAGTCAAAACTCAAGAAAGAACAAGAAGAAGCTGTGGAAAAAGTGCGCAAGGAGGCTCAGCGGGAAATATTCGAAAAGGAAATTGATCTGCAGGTAGAAAAGATGGTGGCGCTGGCTGAACAAGAGGAAACTTTTGAGAGTCAATTGGAAGCGGAATTAGCCCAGGCGGAAGCGAAACACGATCGTGAATTGGCGCGAACAGAGACTATTTTAGAGGCAGAAAAACGTCAAGAGTTGGAATTTGCGGCGCAGGCAGAAAGGGACGCATTGGCCGAGCAGGAAGCGACTCTTGCGGCCCAGGCCGCTGAGAAATTACGTCAGGTACAAGCGGAAGCCGCTCAGGCACTGGCACAGGCGGAAGCCGAGTCGGAAGCAGATAAACAGCAAGCGTTAGAGCAAGCGGCGCGGGCAGAGAGCGAACGACTAGCCGCGCAGGCAGATGCTTATGCCGCGCAGTCTGCAGAGGAATTAAGACAGACAGAAGCGGAATTCGATCGGGCCTTGGCGCGAACCGAGGCCATTTTGGAAGCACAAAAAACTCGCGAGCTGGAAAGAGCAGCGGAGGCGCAAGAAGCCGTATTAGCGGAGCGCCAAGCTGCTCTTGATGCGCAGGCAGCAGAGGAATCAAGACAGGCCGAGGCGGAAGCCGCTCAACAACTGGCACAGCGAGAAGCCGAATTGGACGCACGAAAACATCAAGAGTTGGCAAGAGAGGCGCAGGCACAAGAAGCAGAATTAGCCGTCGCTAAAGCTGCTCTTGAGTCACAGAAGGCAGAGGAATTACAACAGGCAGAAGCAGAACACGCCCGGGAACTGGCACAGGCGGAAGCCGATGCGGAAGCGGAACGACTTCAAGCGTTAGCAGATGCGGCAGAGGCAGAGCAAGACGCACTGGATCAGCTACAGGCCAATCTTGCGAAGGAAAAAGAAGACGCACTGGCAGAGTCAGAAAAGGAGTTTGCCAGGGAGCTGGATCGGCAACAGGAGTTAACGGCTAAAGCAGTGGAAGAGCTTAGTCCTTACCGCAAGGCAGACGAAGCCAAGCAACAGATCGTCGATCTGCTGAACGAAAACTTCAAAGACTACGATGCGTCGGCCATAGAGATAGACGACAAGACAGGAAAGGTAAGGCTCAACTTCCAGCAATCATATTTTGTGCGGGGCTCTCATGAGCTATCACAGGAAATGAAAGATTTTCTCAGAATAGTGATTCCGAAATATGCAAAAAGTATTTACGAAAATAAAAATGCTGCGCAGCTGGTTGAGTCTCTCAAGATTTCCGGAATGACATCGCCCATTTACATGGGGAAATACATTGACATAAACGATGCGTCTCCCCGATCAGAAAGAGCGCGACAGTACAATATGGCGTTGAGTAACAGACGTGCGGTTGCCATGTATAACTTTATCTTTGATGCAAGTGAGATGGGCACTTATCCTTATCGTACGAGGCTGAAAAGAGACATGGGCATTGCAGCGCTGGGCTTTCAGAACGCTCAACCTGTCAGACAAAATTTAGTGGGAAAGGAAGCGCTCTGTATTGAATACAATTGTATGAAGGAACAGGCAACGATTTTGCAGTTTCAGTTGTATACGGAAGAGTTCATCACTGTGGATGACTCATTTTAATTTTAAATTCTGGGTTTAGAGGTCGACATGTTTAAGTATGTAATTTTGACAATTCTGGCGGCAATATCATATTTCGTTTTTATCTCTGATGCTGCGCTTACTAACGAGCTGATCGGGCAACTGTTTGTGTCGGGTATATTGGCTTGCCTGGGTGTATTTCTGCTCTTCAAGTTTGGCTTGCATTACAAAATTAATGCCCTGAACAGATTTGCACTTTCATTCTACTACTGTGTATTTGAGTACAAGAAAGCTCAAAAAGTGCCTTCCGGCCTGGACTATGGAGACAGCGTAAGAGAGCAGGGAGATGTCGCCCTCACTGTCAATTTCGATCCGACATTGCCGACTTCCGCACTGAAAATTCCCGCTTCACTTTATTCGGGAAAGGACCCGTTTCTGGACAAGTTGCGGGCCAAAATAAAAGAAGCGGAAAAGATCAAGCTCAATGCGCGCCAGCTCCACCGTAAGGGAACCGTGATGCTGGAAAAAACCAAGGATGAGTTGGTCGAAAAACACCTGGCTAAAAAAGAGCATCCCGCCCGAATGGATGACATGTTTGATATAGAGAGTGGCGTGGCGCATATCGTCGACGTAACCGTCGATGAAATCAAGGAGCAAAGCTACGAAGACACTCCGGACTATGACATTGTTACTCGCATTGCGTTTGATAATAGTCCGTATTTTTCAAGTACCTTTAAATATTTTGACTCTGAAGATGTTCTCGCCATTCTTTACCGGGCGCCTTTTATGGTAATTCTGCTTGGAATTATCGGGACATTTGCGGGATTTTACCTGGCATTAGGCCAGGGTGGAGATATCAAGTCTGGAGCTGCTGTGGCGATTGTCAGTTCACTGGTGGGTCTGCCGGTTTCGTTGCTTATGGACTATATAAACACCTTGTATCCAGACAAGAGTCGATATCAGCAGGCGTTTAACAAGTATAAGGAAAGTCTGGAAATACTGTTTATTCACGAAAAAGAACTTGCCAGTATCGGACGGGACAGAAGAAATGATCCGATCAGACGAAACGTGCCGGTAGCAGATGTTGAAGAACAGTACTGAGAGGATTGTTTCCTGGTGGAGTAGCGGTAATAGTTTCGAGTATAGCCAAACAACCGGTTATTGAATCTCTCTGAAGTGCTCAGTCTTTCGAATCATCGTCAAAAAGCACACGGTTGAGAGTCCCGCTGCACCAAAGATCATGCACATCACCATGATCTGGTAGCGCACCGCGATCAGGGGTGATACGCCGGACAGGATTTGCCCGGTCATCATGCCCGGTAGAGAGATCAGTCCAACAGCAAGACACGAATTGATCACCGGAATCATCGAGGTTCGAAAGGCGATATCCCTCGCAGCTTGAAAAGCGATGCCATTTTCAAGTTCCGCATGTAAACGCTCGAGCGCCAGGCTGATGTTGGTCATGCTGGCAGCGAAGATCATGCCAGCGAGCGGAATCATGAAACTTGGCTGATACCAGGGCTTTAGTTGCAGCACGCCCTGGGTAATCAGGACCAAGGTGCTACCGCCGCCGAGCAGAACTGAAACCAGGGATGCCGGAAATATTGATCCCTTTGGCAAGTCCACGGTATTGAGTGCGATCCAGCTCGCGGCGACCAGCATGATGCTGAGCACGCCGCTGATGATCAGCCCGGATTCTGCCTGGAAGATATAGACAAGGACGTAACCGATCAGTGTCAACTGTATCAGCATGCGTGCAATTGCCTGCAGCGCACGACCGTAGCGATGGCTCCAGCGCCACATCAGAACAATGACAATTGCAACCGGGATAAAGGAAAGCGCCAGTCGAGGCACTGATATGGTTGCGATGTCCACTTTGCGTCACCTCTTGCAAGGGCGATTGATTAAGCCTTCCGCGTGTATACTGCGACAGTCAATTCATAAGAACAACAAAGGGGAGAGTTATGAAAGCACAACTGACCAAGATCTTATCGGTGTTCCTGGTGCTGTTCATCTGGGGTACGGCCGTCGCAGATAGCTCGGTACGTGTCGTGTGGATATGTTCGGTCAATGACGGACAGACGATGGATGACGTTCGGGCCTCAAATTCTGCGTGGGTCCGGTTCATGCACGCTAACGTCGATGACGCAATTTCCAGCGTTATCCTGACGCCGATTATCGGGAATATTGAGGAAGGTCGATTTATTTTCGCAGACGATTTCCCGAGCTACGACGTCTGGAATCAGGCGCGTGAGGCCAGCGAGACAGCCGCGGGGCAAAAAATCGATGCGGCGATTAACGATGCAGCGACCTGCGATAGCAACAGCCTCTATTCAGCAGAGGAAAGCTAGGGGCTGGTGTCCTGGAGAGAAAGGGGGCGGCAAATGCCGCCCCTGACGTCTTTCGCACGAAATAAATCCGCTACCAGTTGCATATATCGCTCGCCGGGGCGAGCTCCTACAAAATCATCGTAGGAGCCCGCCCCAGCGGGCGATAATTAGCCTTTCAATAGCCGGCGGCAAAATCGACCACGTAATTGAGTGGTTGCTGCTTGAGATAACGGCGATAGTTATCCACGAAGATCGGCACAATGATTGACGGATAGCTCACTGCTGCTACGTGAGCGGTAATCGTCAGATTCGGTGTATCCCAGAGAGGACTGTCCTGCGGAATCGGTTCCTCGTCAAAAACATCCAGTGCCGCGCCCGCCAGTCTATTGTTGCGTAGTGCATCGATCAGTGCGTCGTCATCGACGACATTGCTGCGGCCGATGTTGATGAAATAGGCGTGTTTGGGCAGTTTTTTTAGTGCCGCTGCGTCGAGCAGATTATCGGTATCAGGGGTGTTTGGCAGGATCGCCACCAGGTAATCGATCGCTTCGAGAAATTCGTGGAGGCGATCAGCTTGCATGACAGTATCGAAACCAGGCTGAGAGGTACCCGATCGACTGAATCCCGCTACGGTCATGTCGAGGGAAATGGCGGTTTTCGCAATGTGCTGGCCGATGGAACCGGTGCCCATGATCCCGAGTCGCTTGCCTTCAAGCGTGCCGGAGAGTCCTATGAACCAGTTGTGTTGCTGTTGCTCCTGCATGCGCTCGAGCACCCGCAGTTGGTGCGCGAGTAAATAGCCGATGACGTACTCCGAGATCTGTGGGCCGAACACATCCTTGACGCCGGTCAGCACGTAATCGCGTCGTTTGGCGACGATCAGAGGCGTGACGCCGGCCCAGGTGGACTGGACCCAGTCGACCGTTGGCATGCTCGGCAATAGCTCTGCGATTATGTCGGGCCTGCCGAACAGAATGGACTCGTCTGTGTATTCCCTGAGCGCCTGCTTTGCCGAGCTGCAGGCTTTGAATGTAATAGGGAAATCCGCGAGGCGGGTTAGTTCCTCGGCATATTCCTGTGCGGTTGCGGTGACGATCAGACAGGTCGGCATAGGCGTGATCATATCGAAATGCGGACTAATGAGGGTGTAACAAATAGATTGTTTTGCTGTACTCGCAAGGACGATTATGGTGCAAGCCGCTTGAGCCCTGCGGGGAAATCATTGATTATCACCGGTCGGGTGCTGAATTGATCAGGGGGAAGCCATGTGTGATGAACTAACGAACAGAGATGCCGAGAAATACCTGCGGCGGAATCCGTTGACGCGGCGCGAGTTCAACAAGCGGGGAACGGCTGCCGCGATTGCGATGATGTTACCGGCAGTCGCCAACGCGGTGGATGTAGTCGAGCAAGAGGTCATGGTCGAGACGCCGGATGGCATGGCGGATTGTTATTTCGTGCATCCGGAAAGTGGCCAGCACGCCGGCGTCATTGTATGGCCGGATATCATGAGTATTCGCCCGGCGTTTCGTTCGATGGGCAAACGCCTTGCCGAATCCGGCTATTCGGTGCTGGTCGTCAACCCCTACTATCGGACGGCAAGAGGCACCATCATGCCGGAGGGGAAGGGCTTTCGTGACCCGGGGATACGCGACATGCTGATGCCGCACGCCAGGTCCTTGTCGCCGGAAACCTGCGTCAGCGACGGTCGCGCGTTCGTGGAGTTCCTCGATGCGCAGTCAGCGGTCGATACCGGCCGCAAGATTGGCACCACCGGTTATTGCATGACCGGTTCCTACACGATGCGGCTGGCAGCGGCGATTCCGGATCGCATTGGTGCCGGCGGTTCGTTCCACGGCGGTGGGTTGGCGACGGATGCAGATGACAGTCCGCACCTGCTGGCGTCGCAGATGAATGCGGCGTTCCTCATTGCGATTGCTGAGAACGATGACGAGCGTGATCCTGATGCGAAGGTTTTGCTGCGTGAGGCGTTCGATGCCAATGGTGTGAAAGCAGAGATTGAAGTCTACGCGGGCACGCTGCACGGGTGGTGTCCGCCGGACTCCGCGGTGTATAACGAGGCACAGGCCGAACGCGCATGGAGCAGGCTGTTGGATTTGTTTGAGCGGGAGTTAGCGTAGGAATAGTCGTCCAGGAATCTGGGACTAAAGGTAGCAAATTTATTTGTTGTTAAGTAAATACGCTAACTTTTTGTGGAACAGGAACGGCGTGAACGATCATCAAGCCCCAGAACCAGTCGATCTTCTTCCTGGAGCTGCCAATCATCCTTAAACCGCAGCGGGCCAGGTTTTGCTCCAGTTCGCCCAGGCTGAAGGTGTGGACATGCGCGTGTCGAGTCCAGGGCAGGAGCCGGTTCAGCAGTTTCATCGTGGCGTAATCCCGGCACCAGTCGGTAATGACCAGGTTGCCGGACGGGACAAGGACGCGCCGCATTTCACGCAGTGCGGCAGCCGCGTCCGGAAAATAGTGCAAAGCGTTGGTACAGGTGACGAGTTGGAATGCGGCCTGGTCAAACGGCAGTTCGTCCGCTGAGGCTTCCATCAATTTTGCCCGTTGCCCGATGCGTTGTTTTGCAACTTCAAGCATCGCAGGTACCCGGTCAATGCCGAACAGCTCAGGCTCGTCAGGATGTTCTATCAGCATTTCCAGCAATTGTCCGGTACCGCAGGCTACATCCAGTACGCGATCGGCCGGCAGATCCGCGACTAATTCTGCCGTCATGGAGAGCGATGCATGGAGATAGGTGGGCCAATACCGATCGTAGGCAGGCGCCAGCGCTGTGTATTCCTTGAGGAGCTTCTCGGTCTCGAGTTTGTCTGCCTGCATTGTGCGTTCTCAGCCGTATACCACAGCGCCGATTATCGCCAGGTTATCTCGCGCGCGGTGCTTGGGCGCCGCCACCTTTTCTTGGGCTGTTTTGGTTAGCGAAAACACTGTTGAAACATAGGGATAAAGTAGTCTATTAATGTTCTTTACTATCAGTAGGCTCGGGTAAATTGATGCGCTGGAAACATGATTATCGCCCGCTGGGGCGGGCTCCTACGATGGTTTCGTAGGAGCCCGCCCCAGCGGGCGATTTGGGACTAGAAGGCAAGGAATTTAGTGATTAAAAAACAAATCTGGCACCTTTGTTGACTATCGCCTATCGGGCAATCATGCAGGCATCCATGATCACGTTATGAGCAAACGGCTACAGGCCGGCGAAAAATTCCCCGGGACATCACGTAACGATGATTCAGTCGCTGACGCACTCTATTTCGCAGCTTTCGGCAGCGGTTGGCGTGAAAAAAACAGCCCGCATTAGCGGGCTGTCTGTTTTCACAAAGGCTCGGTTTGGTCAGTCGTCGTCGCTGCCAGCCATCTCCGACGCGGACAGGTCTTCGCGGTACGCCCATACCGTGTAATTGGAACCCGAAAATCCCGCACTGAACTGGGCGAAAATCTTGCCGGCTTCTTCCGCTGAGCCCACGTGCTCCGAAACGAAT
>Ga0209987_10001468_pt1 | contig 12954 bp, 6 predicted proteins | sample N074metaG_FD_182134 | JGI IMG/M metagenome (GOLD analysis project Ga0209987, IMG submission 182134) | Deep subsurface microbial communities from Kermadec Trench to uncover new lineages of life (NeLLi) - N074 metaG (SPAdes) (version 2) | ecosystem: Environmental > Aquatic > Marine > Ocean trench... | reverse complement strand
GCGGTAGCAGGAGGAGTCCCACCGGACCTGGATGTCCACCACGTTTCGGTGAATCGAAATCTCAGAGAGTTGCTCGGTCAACCCGTTGATGAGAGAGGACATCCCGGGTCGCAGGGTGAGAAAAGCAGGTTGGGAGGAGGAAGAACGCTGTCTTGAAGTCCTGCGCATGCCTTTCCACAGGCTCCCGAACTTTTGTTCGATCTGGTAGACGCGGGGAAGAGCACTGGCTGTACTCAAATCGCGGATGTCTCCTCCGTAAATGGCTGAAACGAGTGGTTCGGCCACCTTTTCTGTCAGCTCGCGTCCCAGACGACGGGTGAGAAAAGCCTCTACGCTCATGTCTCCGCTACTGGGTCTGACCAGGGGTTCCAGAAAGGCTCGAAGTTTGCCTTGGGTGCTGATCAGGCTGGAGGACCAAAAAGGTCGAACACGAACAGGCGAGAGAAACTCCATACCCTGGGGAAGGGGTTGGAGCCTGGAGTCCTGAAGGACAAAGGTTTGACGCAGTTGGTCATTGGATCCCATGACCTCATCGCCAAGTCCCAGTTCCTTGATCAACTCAAGGATTTGGGGCTTGAAGGTCACGAAGTTCTGGGGTCCACCCTCAATCAAAAAACCCTCAGTTTTCTCGCTCCATATAACCCCGCCCAAACGATCGGATCGTTCCAGGATCGTCACCTCGATCTCAAGATTCTGCCGGAGACTTTCCTGGAGCAGATAATAAGCGGTGGCCAACCCCGAGATGCCTGCCCCGATGATTCCGATCTTTGCTGCATGTCCCATAGCTGGCGTCAGATTAGTCGATCATCGCGCGATCTAGCAAGAGAAGCTCCGTTGATAGCTTCTTTGCACCCGATCGTGCATGTGAACTACCATAAAGTAGAAATGAGAAGTGACGATGGAATCCAAGGGCATTGAAACGGATCTCCCGCAAACCAAACTAGAAGCCGTGATCCCTGAGGAGCAAAAGGTTCTGTTGGAGGTGAACGCCGACCGTTTCGGCATCCATCAACAGATGGAGAAACTGCTCACAGAGATCAACACCGACCACGTGGACTGGGCTCAGACCCTAGAGAATCTGCACTCCCGGGCCATGAGCGACTTCTCCTATTACAACAATCACAAGCGAGGGGCCGATGCGGTTGGGGTCTATTGTGAGCTCTACACCCAGGTGGCTGAGCAGTCGACTCCGGATTCTCTACGTGAAGTTGGCATTCGTAACTTGCTGTACTACCTGGAGAAAGTGGTCAGTACCTCGGAGGAGCACCTGGTGAGGAATGTCACTCCGACAAGCCAGGCTCTTCGTCGTCTGGGGAAGATTCTTCACGACGCGCCCGCCTACGCCGTAGCCTCAACTCCGGGCCTGAGGCGTGTAACCCAGGCCGTGCTGGCTGCGGGAAAGCCGGTTAAGCCCCTGCTGAAACCCCTGTTCAAGTTATTCAGCTCGGCTCTCGGGCAGTGCTATGAAGACTGGTTGGGGCGGGAAGATCCCGCAGTGTGGTTTCGCCAGCGCCGCGTTACGGGCCCATCCAGGGAGGATCCACTTCCCGAGGCGGTAGCCTGCATTTCTCATGATCGCCTGAGATCCTGGCAGGCCGATCTGGCGGATCTGCGTGGAGGTAAGGACTCCCTGGAGAAACGTGCTCGAGAACTGTTGGCTCTCCCGGACAATGCACAAATCATGCGCAGCTACTATGAGGCTGTCTCAGCCGTGGAGTCCGAGGAAAACGAAGAGTGGAAGAACCTGTTGGAGAGGATCCACTGGCTGGTTCAGGTGGTGAGGACCGAAGCCCTCACTTCCGTGCACGAGATGGCTCTACGCGAGATCCGGCGCTGCTACGAGGAAGTACTAGAGGGCGGCGACCGGAGCAGGGTGCAGGAGTGTATTCACGAAACCTTTGCCACCCTTCGTGATGCCCGGCTGCCCGCGACACAAACGGTGGACCACTTGGTCACGACCATTGGTCTAAAGGTGCTGGCTGCCCAAGATGCCGCCTGGGCCGATGCGGTGATCGATGAGATCATCGGCTGGGACTTTCATTACCCCGAATTCGATGGTTACACCGAGAAGTGGGCTGTGCAGGTCAATCCTGCCCACCTCAAGAACATTCGTACCTATCTTAGCCTGATTCAAAGTGATCCTCAGCTAGCCCGCCGGCTGCTGGCTGCTTTGGTGGTTCACCTCAAGATGGGGGGAGTGTTCATCGCTGACACCGATCTTTTTCAAAAGGATATCTCACGATTCCTGGGTAGCGACATAGGTCCCGTTTACCACCAGGCGAAGCACCTGTTGAAGCTCTTTCCTGTCTACTTCAGCGACATCGGCGCAGAGGGAGAGCTGCGGGAGATCTCCACTCGTATCGACGAGATTGGAAAGCTCAAGGATCCGCTCTGCCATTTTCTCCGCAAACTCTGCCACGTCGAGAGCAATTCGCAGCTGGTTTCTTATATTGAAGCCATCGCCCATTTCTGGGCTACAGGCGATCGCAAGCCACTGCGAGCGTACATCCCCCCCAACAGATACAACAGTCTCGACATTTCCAGCGAGTTCTATAAACCACTGCACCGTATCATGAGCAGTCTTGGGGGTTCGGAAGGGGGAATCGAAGAAGCGTTCACTCTGGGGAGCGAGGTACTGAAACAGCGCCTGTCTGAGATCTCTGGGGCAGAACCCCTCGATGTGGAGAAGGTGGAGCTGCTGTTCCGACTGAGGCACTTGCTCCAGCGCAAGTATGCGCTCAATCATGAGTACCTGCTCGATCAGTTGCAGGCTTTTGAGCACCTCAACCGCAGCCAGGTCAGGGAGCTGGAACGGGCCCTGGCGGCCGGGAGACACGAAGCGTCTCTGGGGATCCTTCTGGGAATGCTCGAGAAGCTCAAAGAAATGATCCTAAGCGAGGAAGAAACCCAGGCCATCGAGGATATTCACCTCAAGCGCCACGTTGCCGTAGGCATTCCCAGTATGTCCGGCCGTTACCTGGAGATGCGGTTTCAGGCCATGGGTCTCACCTTTCGCATCGAATCGTTGGCCAACGTGCTCTTTGAAGAAATGGTCGCGAGCCAGAATCTGGAGTACATCACCAAGAGCGACTTGCAGAGGATCTGTCGATGGCTGCACCTGGTGTACAGGGCATTACGGGTCGACGGTTGCCGGGCCACGGGCCTCAGTATGGGAATTTCCATGCTGGAGCAGGCGCTGCAGGCCCAGGCCTTTACGGTGGACCAGTTCATCAACATCTTTCAGTTTATTTCCCACAGTATTCACTATCTGATTCGTGTTCGCTTTCTGGATGTGTACGAAGGGCCCCTTGGGCGGATCGTTGAGCGAATGTTCCAGAAGGGTCTGTTAACCCGTGATGCAAAGGGCAATGTGCAGGAAGAGATCCTTAAGGTGAGCGAGACCTTTTTGCGGGATTTGATCGCCGAGAGCTTTGGGCTGCAAAGACTCGACAACCTCTTGGGCAAGATTCTGAACACCCTGACCGAACAGAGGGGGAAACTGGACCGCACGGGACTCAACCTGCTGATGACCTATGACGTGGACCGGTGCTTTTCGGACATCTACGGGCACAAAACCTCTGGGGAAGGCAACATTTTACTGGGATATAAGGGCTATATGCTCAAGGAGTTGGCTTGCCAAGGCTTCCCGATTCCACCTGGCTTTATCCTGACCACCGAGGCCTACCGCTGCCGTTCGGCAGTCCTGGACTTCGCCGAGTTGCAGCACGAAAATGTGGAGCGGATCAGGAAGCAGATTGCCAAGCTGGAACGTTTGACGGGCTCCCGCTTCGGAGACCTGGCGAACCCGCTCCTTCTCTCCGTGCGCTCCAGTGCGGCCATCAGCATGCCCGGGATGTTGGACACCTTTCTGAACGTCGGAATGAACCCGGAGATCGCCGCCGGCTTCGCCGCCAAGATGGATAGGCCCTGGGCGGCTTGGGATGCCTACCGGCGCTTCCTACAGTTTTGGGGGATGAGCTTTGGCATCAATCGCGATCTGTTCGACGGGCTGATGGGGGAGGCCAAACAGAAGTACTCGGTGCTCAAGAAGTCCCTGTTGCCCCCGGAGATGATGAAGGAGTTGGCACTCCGGTACCGCACGCTGCTTCTCGACCACGGTCTGGAGATTGTGGACGATCCCTTCGGACAGCTCATGAGATGTATCGACCTGGTGATGCAGTCCTGGCAATCGAACAAGGCGCGGGTTTACCGCAGCGAGTTGAAAATTGCCGATGAGTGGGGTACAGCAGTTCTTGTGCAAAATATGGTCTATGGTAATCTTCATGCGAAGTCGGGTACGGGGGCACTGTTTACCCACCACCCGAGAGAAGGGCCGGAGGACGTGCAGCTTTATGGTGACTTCATTATCCAGGGCCAGGGAGACGACGTGGTGAGTGGACTGGTGGATACCTTTCCGGTGAGTGAAAATCAACGTCTCTCGGAAAGCGAGGAGACCAAAATCTCCCTTGAAAAGGATTTTCCGAAGATCTACCAGAGTATGCGTCGTTATGCCGAAAACTTAATCCATGAGCAGGAAATGCACCACCAGGAGATCGAGTTCACCTTTGAAAGCGATAATCCGAAGGACCTCTATATACTCCAGACCCGAGACATCGTGTTCTTTCAGACCTCTTCTTTGCCCACCTTTGTAGCCGGCCAGGCCCTGGAGGACTCGAAGGCGGCCACCGGTATCGGTGTGGGCGGCGGTGCGCTGAGTGGGCGCGTGGCTCACACGGCTGAGGACCTGACCCAACTGAAGAAGCAGTATCCAGACGACCCGATTATCCTGCTGCGACCCGACACGGTACCCGACGACATTCACTTGATCCTGAAGGCCGATGGGCTCTTGACGGCACTGGGAGGGGCCACCAGTCATGCTGCACTGGCGGCTCAGCGGTTGGGACGAATCTGTGTGGTCGGCTGCCGGGTGTTGCAGGTGAGCGAGGAGAAGAGGGAATCCGAGTTGGCCGGCCACGTCATTTCAACGGGAGAGTTTCTTTCCATCAATGGCATCGACGGATCCGTGTACCTGGGAAGGCACCCTATCACCATCACCAAAAGACACGGGCTGATGCGGTAGATCCAATAAACCTGAACCCATACAAGGCAACAGAGGGAGTTGTGTCGAAACTAGAGACAGAAGATGCACTGGGTATTAACGGTGCTGGCCGCACCGGCAAGCTGACGTTGTGGCACCATGTTGCCCGGAAATATTTCTCAAAGATCGTGGTCAACTTCGGACGGGAAGTGGGTACCAATCTGGAGGCGGTCTGCAGCCTGATCGAGAAAGACTCAACTTACGGCTCACTTCATCGCTTTCTATTTGGAGTCAATGCTGAGCCCTGCGTCAAGATCGTTGATCGCGGGAAAAATCTGCTGGAAGTCGCCGGGGTCCCCGTCACCATCCTGCAGAGTGCTCGTAATCCGAAGGATATCGGATGGCGAAAGTATGGAGTGCGCATCGTGGTCGATGCCACTGGCGCCTTTAACGATCCAACCCGTCCCGTGGATCATCCCCAGGGGTCGCTGCGAGGGCATCTTGAGGCTGGAGCGGAAAAGGTCCTGAACAGCGCAACCTTCAAGATCAAAGACAAAAGCCAGCCGCAGCCCCAAGACGCGGTGACTCTGATTTATGGCGTGAACCACGATGTCTTAAACCCCACTCAACACCACCTGATCTCAGCCGCCTCCTGCACCACCACCGCTTTAGCTCACATGGTCAAACCGCTGCTGGACAACCTCCACTCATCGAAGATCATGACCGCCTCCATGAGCACGGTGCACGCGGCCACCAACAGCCAGAGTGTGCTGGACACGGTTCCCAAGGCCGGAGCCCGGGATCTGCGCCGCAGCCGCAGTGTGCTCAATAACATCATCTTGACCTCGACCGGCGCTGCCCAGGCCCTGGAGCAAGTGATCCCGGAAATTCGGTCCATTGGCTTTATGGCCGACTCGGTGCGTGTCCCGATCCTCACCGAGTCGTTGATCATCCTCAACGTGACCTTCCAGACGACTCTTGAGGGGGACGACAAGAGCTCGGTTCACCGCGAGAAGCTCAACAAGATTTACGCTGCTGCGGCTGCTGCGGGTCCGCAGAAGGGACTGTTGTGCTACAGTGAGGACCAAAACGTGCCCTCCGACGTGATGGGTATGAAGGCCGCTGTAGTGATCGAGGCGGCAGAGACCCACACCCGTACCGGTTTCGTCAGTGTGGACCTAGCCCAAATTCCAGGAATGGACCCAGAGATCATCCAGCATCTGGACAGCGGGATCGTGAAGATCCCGGTTACCCACGCCAAGGCCTTTGGGTGGTACGACAACGAGTATGGGGGCTACACCAACCTGCTGGGTGACTTGACCGTTCACGTTCACCAGGTCCTCGACTGAGCGCCACGGGCTTCCGCTGCCTTCCCCTTAACTGCCAGCCTGCTTGAGTTGAACCGGAGTGTTGACATCCTGCCAGGCGGTGACCAGAGAGGAGGGAGGTGAGGGCATGATGATTTTGGGATGGGTGGCCAAGCGAGAAAGGGAAAAATCGCCCTCGGAGGCTAAGTGTTCCAGCGGGAGACGGGAGCGGAAGTCGTAGTGAGCCAGAAGAGGTTCGATTCCATCCTCGGGTCCTTTGAGTCGGGGAAGCGTAGCCCAGACTCCTGGAGCACGGGTGGAGAGGAGCCATTCTAAAGCAGGTAAGGCGAGCAGCGGCAGGTCGCAGGCAGTCACCGCCTGTCAAGGAAGTGTGTCGATTCATTCGATATTGAACAGTCCAATCTATTTCCGAGCCCACGCGGCGAGACAAAAGGGGATCCGCGGCGCCTACGATCCCCCCACACGTTCAATCAGGCGTGTTTCCCCACAACCACACTAACCGCATTTTCTGAAAGCAGGAAAATCGGTGATGGTCGTCGTCCCGTCGCTTTCTCCCAAGGGTCCGATCGGAATTTCCATCGGTCAAAACTCTCGTCATTCAGTTTTGGTTCTAGGCAAAATCTAGTTTGTCTTTGTAAAAAGATATGCTAAACTCTCGCGCTCGTGACGCAAGTTCGAAGTCGGCTGTTGCAACGATTCCCCCAGCCTGCACAGGCAAGAAACCATTCTTCGGGAGGTGAAATTTCATGAAGAACTTTGAGTTTGACAGCGTCATCATCGGCGCTGGCCACAACGCCTTGGTTCTGGCCGGATACCTGGCTAAATCGGGTTTAAAGGTGGCGGTCTTGGAAAGAACTGCTTTTATCGGTGGAGGAGCCGGTACGTTTCCAAGTCCGTTTCATCCCGGTTTTGTCCACGAATACCATTCCCAGTTTCACCGGAATATTCCGAATCTTCCCTGGTACAGCGACTTGGAACTGGATCAATATGGTTTGGAATACATTTACCCCCAGGTGAACAATGGTATGCCTTTAAGTGACGGCCGCTGCCTGATCGTTCATGCGGACCCCAACATCACTAAGAAATCCATCGAGCGGTTCTCTAAGAAGGATGCCGAGAATTATTTTAAAATCTACCACGAGTACGCGGATATGGGCCGCAAAATCTGGTTCGTGAGAGATTACTCCCCTCCTATTCCTCCTGACGAAGAACAGGAGCTGATGAAAAAGAGCAAGGTCGGTCGGGAGTTCCTGGAGCTGAACAAGAAAAGCGCCTATGAAATGGTTCACGAATTATTCGAGGACGAAGCCCTGCGGGCCTTCTATCTCTTCCTCTTTTCGGTCAGGGGATACCTGCCGGTGCCCACGGTGAAAAACACCGGTTTCGCTATTGTGGCCATGACGGTGATGGGAAACAAGGCCATGATGCCCCGAGGGGGCGCCCGCCAGTTGACTCATGCCCTTGGCTCGATGGTTATTCGCCATGGCGGCGTCCTTTTCCCGGCCACAGAAGTGGGCGAAATCATCATTAAAAACGGAAGAGCGGCGGGCGTCGAGACTACTGACGGCCGCAAGTTCATGGCCAAGCAGTGCGTTGTCAGCAGTGTGGATCCCACCCAGACGTTTCTCAAGTTCATTGGGGAGAAACATCTGGATAGTGCCATCGTGGAAGGGATCAAAAACTACAAGTACGGTATTTCCGGGAAGAGCTTCGGTGTGCTCTTTGCCCTGCACGCAGGCAGTCATGAAGCCCCCAACTACACCGCTTCCAAGTGGGATCCCATGATCAACCAGGCCTTCAACACGTGTGTGGGGTATGAGTCTCCCGAGGAGGTGCTTGCTCACCTCACCGGAGTCATTGAAGGAACTCCCACGGAGAACATCGGCATACAGTGTTGCTGCCCGACCCTGTTTGATCCCACCCGAGCGCCGAAAGGAAAGCACGTCCTTTTGGCCTGGCAATTCGCTCCCTATTCCATCAAGGATGCGGGTCCGGAAGAGTGGGAAAAGATCAAGCATGAGTACCTCGAGAAGGTCCTGGCCCGTTGGGCGGAGTATGCTCCCAATTTAGCTCCCAAGGGCAATAACATCATTTATAAGTTTCCGGAGACACCTCCGGACACGGAGCGCCATCTCATCAATATGCGGGAAGGCGATTTCCACGTGGGTGCCCTGATTCCCGAGCAACTCGGCTTTAATCGGCCCCTGCCTCAGATCTCCGGGTACAAGGCTCCCATCGATCGTTTGTACTTGACCGGGGCTGGAACTCATCCGGGCGGCAACATCACGGGGGCCCCGGGATACAATGCCGCACAAGTGGTGATTCGAGACCTGGGAAAAGAGGTCTGGTGGAACCCACCGGACCCCAGAAAAGACTGGGCTGAATTGGACTGAGTTCGCAGGCGTGAAGAGGACCTCATTCGGAGGGAATCTGGGCGAGACGGTAGTGGAAGATTCCTTTTTAGCCTTCTCCTCAACGCAGATCCATCAGATCCTGGCCTGGTAGGTGTAAAGCTGATGATAGCGGCCTTCCTTTTGGATCAACTCATCATGGGTTCCCCGTTCCACGATTCGACCTTCTTCGATCACCAGAATTTGATGAGCCTGACGAATCGTGCTCAACCGGTGGGCGATGACGAGGGTGGTTCGCCCCTTCATCAAAGTCTTTAAACTTTCCTGGATGTAGCTTTCGCTTTCGGTGTCAAGATTGGAGGTGGCCTCGTCCAGGATAAGAATTCTGGGATTGGCCAGGAGGGCGCGAGCGATGGAGACCCGCTGGCGTTGTCCGCCTGAGAGTTTGACGCCGCGCTCTCCGATCAGGGTTTCCACACCGTCGGCTAGGCGATCCGTAAATTCCTTTACATGGGCTGCTTTGACGGCCTCTTCAATTTCTTCCTGGCTGGCTTCGGGCCTGCCAAAGAGGATGTTTTCCCGGATGGTTCCATCGAACAGGAAATCGTCTTGCAGAACCACGCCCAATTGACTTCGATAGCTGTCGAGAGTCGCCCGGGACAAATCCTGGCCGTCGATTCTCACCACTCCGGAGTTGGGCTTCATGAAGGAAGCGGTAAGACCGGCTATGGTGGTCTTACCCGAACCTGAACTACCCACCAGTGCGGTGACGGTGCCGGCGGGGGCCTGGAAGCTGATGTTGATGAGCACCTCGGTGTCTTGGTCGTAGGAGAAGGACACGTTCTCGAAGGAGAGGTCTCCGGTCAGCTCCTGGAGGACGATGGTCCTCTGGTCGTCCTCATGTTCTTGAGCGGTGTTGAGAATCTCTTCCGTTCTGTCCAGCCCAGCGAAGGCTTCGGTCATCTGACTGCCGATATTACTCATTTGCACGATGGGAGCGATCAGAAAGCCCAGGTACAGGGTGAATGCGAAGAAGTCACCCAAAGTCATTTCTCCCTCCATGATCATGGAGCCACCAATGCCCATGATGGCGACAGCAGCCAAACCCAACAGCAGGGAAGCTGAGCTGGTCACCAGACTGGTGGCCGTCAAGGACTTCTTCACATTTTGGAAAAGCCGATCCACCCCCCGTTCGAAGACCCGAACTTCGTGGGCCTCCGCGTTGAAGCCTTTGATGACCCTGATTCCACCGAGTGACTCGGTAAGCCGACCGGTGACCTCGGCGTTAATGCGTCCACGCTCTCGAAAAACCGGTCGGATGTAGCCAAATGCTTTCAGAGAAACCACGCCGAAAGCCGTAAGGGGGACCAGCACATACAGGGTCATGAGGGCATTGATGCGAATCAGCAGGAAAAAGGCGACTACGGCGGTAAGCGTTCCTCCCACCAGCTGGACCAGACCCGTTCCCACCAGATTACGAACTCCTTCCACATCGGTCATGATCCGGGAGACCAATTCCCCGGATTTGGTGTTGTCAAAATAACTGACGGGCAGCTGGATGATGTGTTTCTGAACCTTGGCTCGCAGAAGAGAAATCAAGTGTTGGGCTTCCACACTGAGAAGCCGAGTCAAAAAGAACGAGGTCGTGGCCTGTACCAGAATGGCAGCGGCCACAATCAGAAGGATCAACCTCAAGAGGGAGAGATCGCCGTCGCTGATGGCATTGTCAATCAAGTACTTGCTGGAGCCGGGCAGAACTAAACCGGCAAGTCGATTAAGGACGATGAGAATCAGTCCCAAGAAAATCAGTTTCCTTCTGGGCCAGACAATGGTGCGAAGGGCGTAGCGTACGGTGGTCAGTGAAGGCTTGCTTGGTTTGGTTTTCTTCATAATAAGATCTTTCTATAAGAGGGGACGTGTAAAACGTCGATGTAAATTCGGGGACAGACGACTCATTCCCCAACTTCGAAATTGGGGAATGAGTCGTCTGTCCCCGAATTTCTTGCACGTCCCTGTATATGATATCGAAGACTACCCTGTCCCCCAATTTCATATGATATTCTTCCCCCATCCGCAGGAGGTCTCCCTATGACGGAATGGATCATGAGCAATGAGCCGGTCATTCGCCTGGGTTTCTTCGCTGGAATCTTCGGTCTGATGGCCATCTGGGAGATCTTGGCGTCCCGTCGTGAGCTCACCACAGGTAAAGGGCGTCGCTGGGTGGGCAACCTGAGCCTTGTTTTGGTGGATACCCTCATCGTGCGATTGCTTTTCCCCACGGCGGCAGTGGGAACGGCCTTGATCGTGGCGGACTTGGGCTGGGGCGTGTTGAATGTGGTTTCTGTCCCCTACTGGGCTGCCCTGCTGATCTCGGTGGCCACTTTGGACCTGGCCATTTACCTCCAGCACGTCATGTTTCACGCTCTGCCAGCCCTGTGGCGGCTGCATATGGTCCATCACGCCGATCTGGACCTGGATGTCACCAGCGGCTCCCGATTCCATCCCATCGAGATCGTTTTGTCGATGTTCATCAAGCTAGGGGTGATCTCCGTACTGGGGCCTCCCCTCCTGGGCGTGTTGATCTTTGAGGTCGTGCTCAATGCCCTGGCCATGTTCAACCACGCCAATGCGCGCATCCCACTGCCGCTGGACCGTGTCCTGCGCTGGATCATTGTCACGCCGGACATGCACCGGGTGCACCATTCGGTGGAAAAACCGGAGCATAATACCAACTTTGGTTTCAACCTCTCCTGCTGGGACCGGGTGCTGGGAACCTATAAGGATCAGCCGGCCAAAGGGCATGAGGGGATGATCATCGGGCTGAAGAGTTTTCGGGAGCGCAGTTGGCAGTCGCTTCCCCGGTTATTGTCCATGCCATTTTTCAAGCCGGCTGAAACCAGCTTGAGATCAGGCAGTGAAGGGTCACCGGGTGAAATGGAGAAAGAATGAACCGTATTCCTGAGCCGGAATTGATGCTGGGGCAAGAGCAGGCTCGAGCGTATTCCGAAGCCGATTTTGAGGAACCTCATAGCCGCTTCATAGAACTGTTCTCAAGGTGTTTTCCGGGGAAGGTTGCGGCCGGTACTGTGCTTGATTTGGGTTGCGGTTCTGCCGATATCTCTTTGCGCTTTGCACGCGCCTATCCGCAATCCAGGATTCACGGGGTGGATGGATCCGAGGCCATGTTGAGGTTTGGGGAAGAGGCGGTCTGCCGGGAGGGATTTGAAGAACGAGTTCAACTCATTCACTGCACCCTGCCTACGATGGAGTTGCCGCAAAAGATTTACGATGGGGTGATCAGCAACAGCCTGCTTCACCATTTGCAAGATCCCCAGGTGCTCTGGCAAACAGTCAAACAGTTTGCGCGACCTGAAGCACCCGTCTTTGTCATGGACCTGATGCGTCCGGCCAGCGAGGTGCAGGCAAAGGAGTTCACCGAAACCTATGTCGCCAGTGAGCCTGAGATTCTCAAGCGGGACTTTTACCACTCTTTGAAGGCTGCTTACCGAGCAGATGAGATTCGGTCTCAACTGGATGAAGCGGGCTTGACCCGCTTCACGGTAGAAATGATCAGCAATCGGCATATGATTGTTTGGGGAAATGTGGGCGGGCCCGCAGGCTAAAGCCTGCGGCTCTGTTCAGAGGTGGCCAGGAGTAGTCAGAGCCGCGGGCCAGTGAGACCGTCTACTTCGGCGGTTCGGTGGGACCCAGTGTCCCTTTCAAGGAAAACAGCCATAGGCTGTCTCCGCGAGGGCCTCTTCCAAAAAGATTACCGGCCGAGAGTACCGTGATGTATTGCTGGCCATCCAGTTCAAAGATGGTGGCCGGTGCGTTGACGCCGGCATCGGTCTGAAACTCCCACAGTTGCTGACCGTTGCTGGCGTCAAGAGCGACGAATTTACCGATGGTTCTCCCCACAAAGACAAGGCCGCTCGCCGTCACCACCGAACCGCTGTAGCAGTTCTCCGGCCATTTCTCACGCCAGACCAGCCGGTTTGTTTTCATATCCATAGCCGCGAAGATTCCAAGCAATTCAGGCTGCACCTCACTCCTTCTAAAGTGTCCACCGATGTAAGCATCACCCGCAGGGGGTGGGATCTCATCCTTTTCGCCACCGTTAAAAAACGAGATCCGGTCGTTTGCGCAGAGGTACAGATAGTTGGTGGAGGGGTCGTAGGAGCTGGGGGGCCAGTTGGCACCTCCAAAGGAGCCGGGCTTGGCCAGAATACCCTCCGTC
>Ga0209987_10001467_pt1 | contig 12964 bp, 12 predicted proteins | sample N074metaG_FD_182134 | JGI IMG/M metagenome (GOLD analysis project Ga0209987, IMG submission 182134) | Deep subsurface microbial communities from Kermadec Trench to uncover new lineages of life (NeLLi) - N074 metaG (SPAdes) (version 2) | ecosystem: Environmental > Aquatic > Marine > Ocean trench... | reverse complement strand
GGCACGCGGGGCGGACCGGGTAGAAATCAGCCTGGCGGACGAGGCCGACTATGTCGTGGCATTTGCCGTACTGGCCTGATAGGGCGATAAAAGAGCAAAGAAATTGCCAGTGAACTGGTAGCGCGATGAAAAGTCTATATACTTTTGCCGGTTAGTATTGTGGTAGGCACCTATGTCAGATTATCCCACTGTTGAAAGCTGTATTGGCGACACACCCCTGGTGCGTCTGCAGCGTCTGCCCGGCCGCAGTAGCAATACCATTCTGGCCAAGTTGGAGGGCAATAACCCGGCGGGTTCGGTCAAGGACAGAGCTGCCCTGAGCATGATTGTCGAGGCCGAGCGCCGCGGCGATATTCGCCCTGGTGACACGCTCATAGAGGCCACCAGTGGCAATACCGGCATTGCCCTGGCCATGGTGGCCGCCATTCGCGGCTATAAGCTGATTCTTATCATGCCTTCGCATATGAGCGAAGAGCGTAAATTGGCCATGTCTGCCTATGGTGCAACTCTACTCGAGGTCAGTCAGGCATCGGGAATGGAGGGGGCCAGGGACCTGGCTTTGCAAATGCAGGCGCAGGGAGAGGGGCGGGTTCTGGATCAGTTTGCCAACCCCGACAATCCCCGCGCCCATATGCGCGGCACAGGTCCGGAGATATGGCGTCAAACCCGGGGGCGCATCACCCACTTTGTCAGTTCCATGGGTACCACCGGCACCATCATGGGTTGCTCGGCCTACTTTAAGGCGCAAAATCCCGAGGTACAGATCGTGGGTCTGCAACCCGTTGAAGGCTCAAGTATTCCCGGTATTCGGCGCTGGTCGCCCGAGTATTTACCGGAAATATACAATGCAGCGAAGGTTGACAGGGTGCTGGATATATCCCAGGCCGAGTCAGAAAACACCATGCGGCAGCTGGCGATTCAGGAGGGTATTTTTTGTGGTGTTTCATCCGGGGGCGCTGTGGCAGGGGCCCTGCGTCTGTCCAGTGAAGTGACCGATGCGGTGATTGTGGTGATCATTTGTGATCGTGGCGACCGCTATCTTTCCACTGGCGTGTTTGATCAGCAGCTGCCATAAATGGTTCAGGTGCGCGAGCAAAGTTATGTCGATGATGCCGGCGATGCGGATCTGAGTCGTTGGATTTCCCAACTTACAGTGACCTTGAACGAGGTCCAGCAAGAGCGAATTATTGCCGCCTGTGAGGTAGTGCGAGCGGCAAAAGGCAGCGCTGGCAATGATGTAGCCGATTGGGCTCAACGTTCGGACTGTTTTTTGGCGGGACTGGATATCGCCCACCTGCTGGCAGATTTACATGTCGACAGCGATTGCCTGGTGGCAGGCATTCTCTACAGGGCAGTGCGCGAAGACCGGCTCACGCTGGCTCAGCTGGAACCCCAGTTTGGTTCACAGGTGATGGAACTGCTGCGCGGTGTGCTGCGTATGGCTGCCACCAGCAACTTGAATCGGCAAAGCGCCACGCCGGTTCTCGGTCAGGCCGATGGCCAGAAGGACAATATCCGTAAAATGCTCATTTCTCTGGTGGATGATGTGCGGGTTGCTCTGATAAAACTGGCGGAGAGAACCTGTGCGATTCGCGCGGTAAAGAACGATGATGTGCGCAGGGAGAACGTCGCGCAGGAAGTATTTGATGTGTACGCACCGCTGGCTCACCGCCTGGGCATAGGGCAGTTAAGATGGGAGCTGGAAGATCTTTCCTTCCGCTATATCTATGCCGATGCCTACCGCAAAATCGCCAAGCTGCTGGACGGCAAAAAATTGGAGAGGGACCGGTTTATCGCCCGGGTTAAAATCGAATTGGGGCAGGTGTTGCGCGGTGAGGGCTTTAACTTTGAGATAGACGGGCGAGCCAAAAATATTTACAGCATTTGGCGCAAGATGCAGCGCAAGGGTATCGGTTTTTCCCAGGTGTTGGATATACGCGCGGTCAGAATACTGGTGCCGGAAATTAAGGATTGTTATGCCACCCTGGGCCTGATGCACGGCCTGTGGCGCAATATCCCCAACGAGTTTGATGACTACATCGCCAACCCAAAAGAGAACGGCTACCGCTCCTTGCACACCGCCTTGATAGGCCCCGAGGGCAAGGTGTTGGAAATACAGATTCGAACCCATGAAATGCACGAAGAAGCAGAACTGGGTGTGTGCGCACACTGGCGATACAAGGGTGCCGACAGCAACCGCGGTGGCCTGGCTAATACCTATGAAGAAAAGATTGCCTGGCTGCGGCAGGTATTGGATTGGCATGAGGAAACGGGTGATGCCCGTGGTGTCGCCGAACAATTCAGCTTCGACGTCGCCCAGGATCGGGTCTACGTGTTTACGCCCCATGGCGATGTGGTCAATCTGGCACTGGGCGCTACGCCACTGGATTTTGCCTATCATGTTCACACCGAGGTGGGGCATCGCTGCAGAGGGGCAAAGGTCAATGGGTCTATTGTCCCCCTGACTTACATCCTGAAAACCGGTGAGCGTGTTGAAGTGCTGCTTAACAAAGAGGGGGTGCCCAAGCGAGACTGGCTGCAGTCCGGTCTGGGATTTTTGCGCACCTCCAGGGCCAGGGCCAAAGTGCAGCACTGGTTCAAGGCCCAGACGCGCGAAGATAATGTCGATGCGGGCCGCCACTTGCTGGAACGTGAATTCAAGCGCCTGGCACTCACCAGCATAGACTACAAACGGGTGGCGAAAAAAGTACAGATAAGCACAGTTGACGATATGTATGCTGCGGTAGGGTCTGGCGACCTCTCTTCTTCCCAGGTGCTAAATGCTGCCCAGGGCCTGGTGGAGGCCCGCCCCGAACCCCTGCTGAAATTGAAAAGAGTGGGTGCCCGTTCTTATCGTAACCCGGTACGGGTCCAGGGTGTGGGCAACCTGTTAACGCAAATGGCCGGTTGCTGTAAGCCCCTGCCCGGTGACGGTATCTGCGGCTTTATTACCCAGGGCAGGGGGGTAAGTGTGCACAGGGAAGATTGCAGTCGAATCATCAAGCTGCAAAGTACAGCGCCGGAGCGTATTGTCGATGTCACTTGGGGTGATGCCCCCAGGGCAGGCTACCAGGTAGATGTGGCCATCGAAGCCTATGATCGCCAGGGTCTGCTGCGGGATATCACCGAATTGTTTGCCAATGCCAGAATTAACGTACTGTCTATCAACACCAATACCAACAAGAAAAGTCACACGGCGACCATGCGCCTGACCGTCGAGGTGCCTGACCTCGGCTTTCTGGGCAAACTTCTGCAGCGTATTAATCGATTGAATAACGTGATCTCCGCTGTGCGGGTAGTTAGCTAGTGGCTGCAGAACAGACGTCGGCTCAATATTCCCTGAGCGACTTATTGCGGGTGATGGAGCGCTTGAGAGACCCGCAGCTGGGTTGCCCCTGGGATTTGGGCCAGAGCTTTGACAGTTTGGTTCCGTCCACCCTGGAAGAGTGCTACGAGTTGGCGCAGGCCATTAAAAACCGCGACTACGCCCACGTGGAGGAAGAGTTGGGCGATGTGCTGTTTCAAGTGGTTTTCTATGCCCAACTGGGCTCAGAACAGGCCTTATTTTCCTTTGATGATGTGGTCAGCACCCTGGCAGAAAAGTTGCTTCGTCGCCATCCTCATGTGTTTAAGGACGGTGACATAGAGGGAGTGGTTGAGCGGCCGGTGAAGGGTGTTTCTGGCGATGCAACCGTTGATGTAATCAAACAATCCTGGGAGGCGATAAAGAAGGCCGAACGAAAAGAAAAATCCCAAACGGGTATTCTGGACGACGTACCGCTGGCGTTGCCCGCGTTGCCCAGGGCACAAAAGATACAAAAGCGAGCGGCCAGCGTGAACTTTGATTGGCCCGACGCCAACAGTGCTCTGCTCAAAATAGAAGAGGAGTTAAGTGAACTGAAGGGGGCCATTGCCGCCGGCGATGCCGTGGCCATGGAGGAGGAGTTGGGTGATTTGTTATTCAGTTGTGTTAACGTGGCTAGACACCTGAACCTGGATGCCGAGGCCAGTTTGCGCCTGGCGACAGCCAAGTTTGAAATGCGCTTTAATAAGATGGTCGAACTGGCCGCCCGTAGCGCCAGGGAAATGGGTGAGCTCGACGCCGCCCAATTGCATGAGCTCTGGTTACAAGCGAAGCGTGATGGCGGCGACTGAAACCGGAATACTTGTACAAGCAGCCGTCCCTGTGTATGGTTATTGCCCCCTAAATCAGTGCTTCTTACACGACTTGACACACCGCTTCTACCCCCACGATTTCGATACCAATACAGGAAAGATTAAATGCGATTGATATTATTGGGCGCCCCGGGCGCTGGCAAAGGCACCCAGGCACAATATATTACGGAAAAATACGGCATACCCCAGATTTCCACAGGCGATATGCTGAGGGCGGCGGTCACGGCCGGCACCGAGTTGGGTGTTAAGGCAAAGGCGGTTATGGACGCGGGCGAATTGGTGTCGGACGACATTATTATCGGCTTGGTTAAGGAGCGCATCAAGGAAGACGATTGTCACAATGGGTTTTTATTTGATGGCTTTCCAAGAACTATTCCACAGGCCCAGGCTATGGTGGATGCCCATGTCGATATCGATCATGTGTTGGAAATTGCTGTCGATGATGAAGACATCATTGCACGTTTGAGCGGCAGACGTGTGCACCCCGCTTCCGGTCGTATCTATCACCTACAGTACAATCCACCGGAGCGCGATGGACTGGATAATGAGACGGGTGAAGCGCTGATTCAACGCGAGGACGACAGCGAAGATACAGTTCGAAACAGACTGAAAGTGTATCACTCGCAGACTCGCCCGCTGGTGGATTTTTACCAGAATATGTCTGGAGACAAAGTGCCTGCGTATCACACGGTGTCCGGTATTGGTGCAATGGAAACAATTCGAGACGAGGTGTTTGCGGCACTTTCACAGTGATTTTTTCGTAGAATAAAAAGGGCTTAGGCCCTTTTTTTATGTCTGTTTTCCTTGTGCCTGGTGATTAATATTGCTATTTTTCAAAAGTCGGACCCCTGTGGGGTTGGTAGTGTGGTAGGGCGCTTGCACGTTCTGCTATAGTTTTTTAAATATGCTGCCGATTGAAACTAATAAAAGTGGAGAAAAATGATGGCTACTGTTAAAAGAAAGACCAAAGCTAAAGCTAAAAAAACGGTACGCAAAGCGGTTTCAAAAAAAGCGGGAAAAAGTCTCTCAACTGCAAAAAATATTCTGTCACCGGCGGTACGCCGAGGCAGTGAGGCTTTGGACAAGCTCAGAAAAGCAATAGATAAAGAGAGTATCTCTCTGGCTGGGGCGCGGGAAAAAGTTGCGGCAGCGCGAAAGAAAGCGGCCAAGAGCAAAGCCGGCGCGGATAAACGCGCTGCCAAGGCAGCATCTGCGGCTTCGGCAAAAATTGCTGCCAGGGTTAAGGGTTTGCGGGAGCGTGCCGCTGCGGCCAAGTCCAGGCTGGCGGAGCTCTCAGCGGCCGCTAAAGCCAAGGCTGAAAAAATTGCAGCCAGTGAACAAATAATGGCTCACAAGGGCGCTCTTGCTGCCCGGGCCGAAGCGGACGGCATCAAGGCAGCGGCAAAACAGGCAGAGCGGTGGTTGAAGAAACGCCTCTCTGCCGATGCCAGAAAATTGGCAGCTTTCCAGAAGAAAGTCGCGGCCAGTCTGGCCAAAGCCGAGAAAAAAATAACGGCCAAAGCCAGGGCATTGGAAAAAAAGGCGAAAGCGGCGGAGAAAAAAACTGAGGCTAGAATAAAAGCGGCTCTGAAGAAATCCAGCAAGCCCAAGAAAGCTAAAGCGAAGCCCAAAGCGAAGTCTAAAGCGAAGCCCAAAGCTAAAGCGAAGACTAAAGCGAAGAAATAGTTTGGCCTGAACAAAACCCCGCTAAGAAACTTCTTAGGGGGGGGGGCGTGCTGGGGGAGGCGTGCCAGTATTGTAGTTCCGAAAAGCGTCGGCTCGGTCTGAAAAGTCGACCACGGTATGGGGGTTCTCCTCATACCAGAGTTTGACAGCGCGCTGTCCCCGTTCCAGAAAGCCGCTAAGACTGTCGAGGCAGCGCACATCCAGAACGGCGAAGAGGTATTGGTTGCGCTGTCCATCGTGGGCGTAGCTTATCAGCGCTCCATGTGTGTCCGGGCTCTCCAGCGGAAAGAGAAGTCGCCTGACCAGGTCGGTGGGTAAAAGCGGTGTATCGCAGGCAACCACGACCAGGTATTTCGTATCCACATACGCGGCGGCTGCTTCAATGCCCGCCAGTGGCCCCTGAAAGTTTGGCCGCCTGTCCTTGATAGTGGCAAAGCCAAGGCGTTGGTATTCGCTCAGATTTCGATTGCAGCTAATTAGCAGTTGACCGGTTTGCTTTTCCAGTCGCTGGGCAACATGCGCAATCAGAGGTTTGCCTTCCCAGGCTATCAGCCCTTTGTCCGCGCCACTGACCCGTGTTCCGGCACCGCCCGCCAGAATAAGCCCTGTGACATTGTTAAGTGAAATCATGTCGACCTCGGAAGTGCTTAGATAGCATTGTTGTTCAAATAGAGCCTGTAAAGGTTTTTACCCGCTACTGCCTGTGGGATAATCCCACGATGATAGGAACCAATCCAGTTTAAAACATGAAATACCGCTTCCAATACCGGACAAAATGACCAATATTCTTGCCATAGAGACCTCCACTGATGCCTGCTCCGTCGCCTTGTATAGCGGGGGTGAGACTCGGGAAATCTTCGAGATAATTCCTCGCCAGCACAGCCAGCGCCTATTTCCCATGCTGCGCGAATTATTGCCCAATGGAAATCTGGTCGAGCAGAAGATCGATGCCATTGCCTATGCCTGCGGCCCGGGTTCTTTCACCGGTTTGCGTATTGCGGCCAGCGCGGTTCAGGGGCTGGCCTTTGCCAATGGCCTGCCGGCTATTGCCGTCTCTACACTGGCATGTCAGGCACAGGCGGCACTGCGTCTTGGCGATGCAGACTCTGACCAAAGCGTATTGTCTGTTCTCGATGCACGGATAAACGAGGTGTACTGGTCTGTGTATGAATATGCCGATGGCCTTGCAAAATTAGTAGAAGGCCCACATGTCTGTGCCCCGCAAAATATAAAACTGGCCCGCCTGCGGGGCACTCTGGCAGGGGTGGGCGGGGGCTTGAGTTACTTTGATCAGCTACCCCAGGTCTTACAATCGGCATTGCAGAAGCGCAACGAAAAATTATTGCCAAGTGCCGTGGACCTCATTCCCCAGGCACTGGCGAGCTACGCGGCGGGTGAGTGGCAGACGCCTGCACAGGTTTTGCCTGTGTATGTAAGAGAGGAAGTCTCCTGGAAAAAACTGGCGGAGCAGGGGAAAGGCAAGTGATTGACTGGTATCAGGCCCTCATTTTAGCCATTGTGCAGGGGTTTACCGAGTTTTTGCCTATTTCGAGTTCGGCGCACCTTGCCATGGCCCCTATTGTACTGGGCTGGCCAGACCAGGGGCTGGCCTTCGATGTAGCCGTGCATGTGGGGACTTTGTCTGCGGTGCTAATCTACTACCGCCGCGACCTGCGCGAGATGCTGAACAACTGGTTTGGGTCATTGGCAGGTGGGCCATCTAACGCTCACAGCCAACTGGTGTGGTATCTGGTGGCTGCGACACTACCGATTGCGGTAATGGGCATTGCGGCTAATGAATTTATTGGCGGTGAGTTGCGCTCGCTATCGGTGATTGCCACCGCCACGCTCGTGTTCGGCCTGCTATTGGGGCTGGCCGACAAGCGGGCGCGCGAGCCATCGGCTGCCGTGCCATTGTCGATTAATGTTGCGCTATGGATTGGCCTGGCCCAGGTTGTGGCGCTTATTCCCGGTGTGTCCAGGTCGGGTGTGACTATCACCACGGCACTGCTGTTGGGGCTGGACAGGCAAAGCGCGGCGCGCTTTTCTTTTTTGCTCTCCATTCCGGTGATAGCAAGTGCCGGTGGATTGATCGCCCTGGAGTTGATTAGCCGAAGTATCGCGCTGAACTGGTCGCAACTCATTGTCGCAATGATGGTGTCGGGTATTACAGCTTATTTGTGTATTGCCACGTTTATTCGCCTGTTGGACACTGTTGGCCTGATGCCTTTTGTGTATTATCGAATTTTTTTAGCGGGGATACTTTATGCCCTCATCTTTTTCTAGCGCGCACTAGCGCGCTGGCACAGGCAGAATTTTTATCCTCTGCTACACTAATATTTCGATTAACTTGTGCAGTGTGCAAAGGGATATTTTGCTATGCCAAAAATTGTCGATCATGAGCAGCAGCGGCTGGAGTTGTCATCAACGGTTGCCAGTGCGCTGGCTGAACTGGGCCTGGAGCACACCACCCTGCGCGCCGTGGCGGTTCGTCATGGCTGCACCAAAGGCATGGTGCAACATTATTTTGCCGACAAGGAAGAGTTGATGGTGGCTGCCCTGATATATGTCGAAGAGCAATGTGGGCGGCGCCTGAACGATGTGAGTGCCACGGACAGGGGGTTGGCGTTGCTTCATGCACGGTTGACGGCGCAATTACCGATAGGGACTCAGGCCCTGGAAGAGTGGAAAGTACGCCTGGCATTTGGCACGCGTGCGGCGCTGTCAAATGAGATGCGCGTCCACTTGCGCCAATTTCAGGATGGCTATCAAAATATTGGCGTGGGCTGCCTGCGTCGGGCACAACGGGCGGGTGATTTGAAAAGCGGTTTGAGTTTGCGCAATCGCTATCGCGCTCTGATGGCACTGGTTTGCGGCATTTCGGTGTCTGTTGTTGCCGGTGAAGCTGGCCTCAATGCTGGAAACCAACGTCAAATACTGAATTCAGCCATTGAGAGCTTGCGTCACTGAAGCTGCACAACTACCCTTGCGCTACTGGGCTTTTCATTGAGTAGAGCAATATGGCGCAAGACACATTCAACACGCAACTCATCCAATTTCTGGAGCGCGCCACAACGCCGTTTCATGCCGTGGATAGTATGTCGACCATCCTGTCCCTGGCGGGTTTTCAGGCCCTGAATGAGAGTGACAGCTGGGAATTGAAAGCGGGAGGCAAATACTACCTGCAACGCAATGGCAGTTCGCTGGTGGCCTTTATTATTGGTAGCAACAGCGGCCCAATGGAGGGCTTGCGCATGGTGGGTGCGCACACCGACAGCCCCTGCCTGATGGTTAAGCCAAACCCGGAAAAGCCCAAACAGGGTTATCTGCGATTGGGGGTTGAGGTCTACGGCGGCGCCCTACTGAACCCCTGGTTCGACCGCGACCTGTCCCTGGCAGGCAGAGTGAGTTTTGAAACTGAAGAGGGCCTGTTGGCTTCTGCCTTGATAGATTTCAGGGCCGCCATTGCCACCGTACCCAGTCTGGCCATTCATCTGGACAGGGAGGCCAACAAAAGTCGTAAAATTAACCCCCAAACCGACATTCTCCCTATTCTTTGCCAGCTCGATGGGCAGGATAAGCCCGACTTTCGCGCGATCTTACATACCCAGTTACTGGAGGAACACCCGAATTGCGGGGTACATCACGTGCTTGATTACGAGCTGTCCTTCTACGATACACAGCCCCCGGCAATCATCGGCTTGAATAAAGAGTTCATCGCCTCCGCCAGGCTGGATAATTTACTCAGTTGCTTTACCGCTCTACAGGCACTTTTACAAAGCAAGGGAGAGGTCAGCTCGCTGTTGGTGTGTAACGATCACGAGGAAGTGGGTAGTCTCAGTGCCGCAGGTGCCCAGGGCCCCCTGCTATCCACCGTATTGAAGCGCATGGTGGACGGACACCGGGAGTACGCCGCCCTGACCGACAAGTCGCTGATGATTTCCGCGGACAATGCCCATGGCATTCACCCCAATTACGCCGACAGGCATGATGATAATCACGGCCCCATCCTCAACGCGGGGCCGGTAATTAAAATCAACGCCAACCAGCGCTATGCTTCCAACAGTGAAACATCGGGGTTCTTCCGCCTATTGGCGGGCAGGGAGGGGGTTGCGGTGCAGTCTTTTGTAGTGCGCACCGATATGGCCTGTGGCAGTACCATTGGCCCGATTACCGCCGGTGCAATCGGTGTTCGCACCCTGGATATTGGTGTCCCAACCTTTGGCATGCATTCCATACGCGAGCTGGCCGGGGTTAGCGATGCCTGGAACCTCAGTCGTGTGTTACAGCGTTTCTTCAATCATGAGGGCAGGCTGGGTGTAGGCTAATTTACCCCCTAGTCACGGCGTAACACCCGGTGAGAATACTGCTACTATCGGCCTATGCTGCACAGAGCCACGTTTACTGGCATGAAAACCTCCTGCGCATGTTTCCCGATTGGCACTGGCAGATACTCACCATGCCGCCCAGACATTTTAGTTGGCGGGTGCGTGGCAATCCACTGTTTTGGTCGGTGGCGGAGGCCGCGGTGTTGGCGGGTGAGTATGATCTGCTGATCGCCACGTCCATGGTTGACCTGGCGACACTGCGCGGCCTGGTCCCGAAACTCGCGACATTACCCACAGTTCTGTACTTCCATGAAAATCAGTTTGATTACCCCCGGGCCCCAGCGGGCACCAAGGGGCGTGGCCCGCAGGCGTTGCTGGAGGCGCAAATGGTCAGCCTGTACTCAGCCATGGCCGCCGATAGAGTCGTGTTTAATTCGCGGTATAACCAGGAGGGTTTTTTTAGCGGTAGTGATGCGCTGTTGAACAAGCTGCCAGACAAAGTGCCCACCGGGATAGTGCAAGCGCTGCGGCGCAAGGCCATTGTGATACCCGTGCCGTTAAGCCCGGTTAGCGAGCCTGTTCGCGCCGATGCATCAGTCTGGGGCGCCCAGCAAGCGCAAATGCCGCGGCGGGATCTGCGCTTGCTGTGGGTTGGTAGATTCGAATATGACAAGGGTGGTGAGCAATTGCTGCTGTGTCTGCGGGCGCTCGAAAGCAGGGGGCTGTGCTACCAGCTCGCCGTTGTGGGGCAACAATTCAGGAGTTCCCCAGCGGCCTTTTCCACCATAGAAAATGAATTTCAGCATCGCCTTGTTCAGTTCGGATACCTTGAGAGTCGTCGCCAATATCTGGCAACATTGGCCGCTGCAGATATTGTCCTGTCTACCGCACTGCATGAGTTTCAGGGGCTGGCGGTGCTGGAGGCGGTAGCGGCCGGCGCTTTACCCGCCGTGCCGGCGGACCTGGTGTACCCCGAAATATTACCCGCCAGAAATTGCTACCGGACTTATCCCGATGAGCCAGGGCGACAGGCTGGCGCCGCGGCTGACCTCATTGTCGATTTGGCAGGGCAGTTGGAGGAGGGCGTTGCAGACTTACCCGATGTCACCCGATTCAGTACCGTCTCACTGGCACCACAATACCGCGAACTGTTTCACTGCCTTGCCGAGCGGCGGCAATAGCCAGCGCCAGCCAATGCCAGTATCATAACGCCTTTTTCCACCCAGTGAACAAACAGGTGAGCAGGTATTATGGCGAGGCAACGGGTTTTAACGGGCATCACAACCACGGGTACCCCCCACCTGGGCAACTACGTGGGGGCCATTCGACCCGCAATTGAGGCATCGCACAGTGATTCCGTGGATTCTTTCCTGTTTTTGGCAGACTACCATGCGCTGATAAAATCCCAGGATCCGGCACGGGTGCGCCAGTCCAGTAAGGAGATCGCAGCGACCTGGCTGGCCCTTGGCCTGGACCCGGATGAAACCGTTTTTTACCGGCAATCCGATATCCCGGAAATACCTGAACTGACCTGGGTGCTGTGTTGCAATGCTGCCAAGGGTCTGATGAACAGAGCGCACGCCTACAAGGCAGCCGTGCAGGACAATGTTGATGCGGGTAACGACCCCGACCTGGCTGTGACTATGGGTCTGTTCAGTTACCCGGTATTGATGGCGGCCGACATCCTGATGTTCAATGCCACTAAAATTCCAGTGGGCAAAGACCAGATCCAGCACGTGGAGATGGCGCGCGACATCGCCCAACGCTTTAACCACAACTTCGCCGATGTATTTACCCTGCCCGAAGCGGTAGTGGGTGATGATGCGGCGGTATTGTTGGGCCTGGATGGCCGCAAGATGAGCAAGAGTTACAACAACACCATTCCCCTGTTTGACACCGAGAAAAAACTGCGCAAAGCCATCAATAAGATCAACACCAATCTACTGGAGCCCGGACAGCCAAAAGACCCGGATGATTCAACGGTATTCCAGTTGTGGAGTGCCTTTGCCAGCCCCGCAGAGACGCAGCGTATGCGCGCTGACTTCATTAACGGTATCGCCTGGGGGGAGGCCAAGAAGCAACTGTTTGAATTGATAGATAGCGAACTGGCCGATGCACGTTTGCGCTACACGCAGCTGATGGATGACCCGGGTTATATTGAGAGTGTACTGAAAAAAGGCGCGCAGCGGGCGCGACAGCACAGCGAGCCCTTGATGAAAAAGGTGCGCGATGCCATTGGCATAGGCCCTATTCTTTAGTGCATTGAAATTGACGCCATGGGGAGGGTCATAGAGCTCATGTCCCCGCCCTTTGTCGATCAGTTCCAGCGGCTGCGGCAGAGCGGTAGCAGCGGCCTTGGGCTAGCCATCGCCGTCAGCTGAGCCGCAAGTGCCTGGCGAACACCTCAAAACATTAAGACAGTTTTTTATTGTTTGTTATCAAAAAGTGATAATTGCGCGACGCTGTCGTGATATCAAATTCATAGAATAATTACTCGCCTAACCAAGGGAGTATGCGAATTATGAATAACACAAAATCAAGCAAGATCAAGGTACTGGGCACTCTGGCGCTTATCGGTGCAATATCCACTTTGTCAGCTGGCGCTATTGCCAAGGGAAAGGGCAGGGGCACCGGCCCCGTTGTCTACGTAACCTCAACCGGGCTGTTTCACGATTCGATTGTGCTGGCTGACTTGCCGCACCCCGGCAGGTTGCAAAAGCTGGAGCCCGGAGCAGGGCCATCCGGTTTGCAAACGGAATACGGTCCGGGCGACC
>Ga0209987_10001463_pt1 | contig 12982 bp, 17 predicted proteins | sample N074metaG_FD_182134 | JGI IMG/M metagenome (GOLD analysis project Ga0209987, IMG submission 182134) | Deep subsurface microbial communities from Kermadec Trench to uncover new lineages of life (NeLLi) - N074 metaG (SPAdes) (version 2) | ecosystem: Environmental > Aquatic > Marine > Ocean trench... | reverse complement strand
ACCTGGCAGCAAATTGTATTTGTTGATTTTGATAACAGACCAAGAAACAGAAAAGTGATAGTTCAGGTTGTGGGGGAATAAATTATTTTGTTTACATCATTAGGAATGTATTTTATCTCGTTTAGTATCATAAATATATTTGGATTATAAAACTGTGCTTTTCGACTCTGCAAGAATTGATAAACTAAGAACAAAGTATTCTGGAATGTCTAGATTTTTTGTGCCAGAGCTAATCAAATTAGATAGCTATCCGTGGCTTTGTTCAGAAAGGAAGTATTTAGAAAGCCTAATTGAATCAGTTGATGAAAAAATTCAAAAAAAATGGAAAGGTGATTTTATTTCAAAACGTAATAATCAGCATCTAGGTGCGTGGTTTGAAATAATGCTTTATGGATGGTTAAAGGAAATAGGCGAAGTAGAAATTGAACCCAATTTTGAAGGTGAAATTCCTGATTTTTGTTTAAAGCTAGGAAATGAAAATATTTTTATTGAAGCTCGAGCTATAATAAAATCTGATGAAGACAGGAAAAAAGACGCTTTGCATAATGAATTAAGGTCTACACTTGAAGAAATAAAAAAGAAATATCATATCAGGATAAAAAAACATATATTGAAGGATAGACTAGATACTAGAAAATTTATTGCTTATGTAAATGAGTGGTTAGATACTAATCCTGATCCTGATCAAGAGTTTAGTTATGTATATGATAATGATAATCAAATTTACCTGCAAGCTACTCCTGATGAGACATTAGAATGTGTTTGTGTATATTCCACAGTTGAAATAGGCGGATTAGACCCTGAAAAATTTAAAGCTCCTATTAAAAAGAAAGCCTCTCAACACAAAAAACTCAGAGCATCTGATAATCCATATTTAATAGCTGTTTTTCTTGAGGAATTAAAGTTTCGTCCGGATATTATCACCAGAACTTGGTTTGGGAATACATTAGTTAAAATGAATAAAACAAATCTTGAAGTAAAAGACATAACAACAGATCAAAAAGGTTTACATTACTTTAAAGAAGAAATTCAACACACATCGATAAGCGGCACATTAGTTTTTAAATCTTATTACGATAATACAAAAGGAAAACGGGAATTAAAAGCTTGGTACATACAAAATCCCTTTGCAAAAGTAAACATTGATTCAAGCATATTCCCAGTTGAAGATCGATATTTAGTCAAGGCTGAATCTGATAGTAGATATACTCTAGGTTGGGAAAGTTAGTTTAGTATTGAAGAGTTATGAATTTACACTTTTATACATTATCTAAATATACCCAGACTATATGTTGTATATTAACTATCTTAAACAAACTTAACTGAAAAATGTTGTGGTTTGTATCTGATATTTAAATTTACAATTAGTGGTGTAATAGCCTCAATCATTGGTGATACTGACAGTGCACCGGCGTCTAATACCTTTAAGTTAGGAATTTGCTCAGTAAGTTTAGTTATAACTGCTTTTGCATCTTCGTCATCCCCACAGATCACCACATCATAATTCAGTTCTTCATCAATTCTAGCCAGTTCCTTGGCGGGTAGATTATGATAGGCGGAAACAAGCTTTGCAGTTTCTGGAAGTTTTTCTTTAATTTCTAAAGCTGAAGATCCCTGCGAAGGGGGGTTGAATAAAAATGTTTTACCCTCTTTTTTCATAGAAACAACGGGTGTTACTACAATCTGATCGGTTATACTGCCCCCAACCTGTTCAATTGTTGAAGCTGCATATTCCGGCGGGATACTGATTATTATTACCTCAGATTCTTTTGCGGCGTCGGCATTAGCTAAACCGTGAATCTTAGGCTCGATTCCTAGCCCCTTTAGTTTATCTATGTATTCGGCTGCGATTCCCTGTGCTTTTTCTTCACTTCTTGACCCTATAAATATCTCATGGCCAACCTTTGACCATCTAAGCACCAGACCTTCAGCAATATCTCCTGTACCGCCTAATAATGATATTTTCATAGATTAATACTCCTTAATTCTCGTTTTATTGGGCGGTATTTTAACGGATTTATAACGGTAGTAAATATATAACGAAGATGGGTGAATCTAAAATTTCTTGTTTATATATAAGAAGAATCCAATTGGAACTACTATATCGTCGCCGTTTCTGAAATTTGCTAACAAATCGATATTTTCATCGTCAAATGATTTTATGTTTTCTGTATGCTTGATAAATTCTAAAATGTTTTCTATATGGGTTGGCATTGATAGCGAGGGTCTAAACTCATTTTCAGCGTTTAAAGAAGGCAGTTGCACATCGTCGTCAATTTTTTCATCAGATGCGACGAAAAGCTGATTGTCTGGGTCAATAAAGCTTATGAACATCATATTATAATCTTGTTCACTTAATTGGTCGTTATAATAATCAGCGTTTGCCTGTGAACAGAAATTGCAATTTTGCTGTAAAGCAAACGAGCTGGAAAGTGAAAATAATGTTAAAAATATAAAAGATACTACAATCCTCATGTCATTCCCCTTCAAAATATGCCTTCATTCTTAGTCTAAATTCTTGCTCTAATGCAAGCAGGAAGAATTAAACTAAATCAATTCTAAACCTAAAATTATTTTTTTTCAAGTAAAGTTAAAAAAATATTATTAATTAACGTATAATTGTTAATATTTGGATCATTTTTAAGTAATTTATTATAAATAGTGAAGTATAAAGGGATCGGGACCTATGTTTGAAAGAGGGTTTAATAAGTTAAAAAAACGAGTAGAAGAAAATTAATAATAAATTTTTGATGAATTATAAAGAACTAGGCGATACGGGGATACAAATTTCAGAAATTGGGCTTGGTACCTGGAATTACAGGGGCTGGATAAAACCGATCAAAACGGCAATTGAACTAGGGGCAACATTAATAGATACCGCCGAAGGTTATTATACTGAAGATATAGTTGGACAAGCCATTAAGGGGATAAGAGAAAAAGTATTTATAGCAACAAAAGTATCTGGCCGGCATCTTGGCTACAGGGATGTATTAAAATCAGCTGAAGACAGTTTATATGAGCTTAACATAGACTATATTGATCTATATCAGATTCACTGGCCAAATACCGTATATCCTATCCAAGAAACAATGAAGGCTATGGAAAAACTTATTGAAGATGGTTTGGTCAAGTTTATTGGTGTCAGCAATTTTTCTTTAGATGAAATGAAAGAAGCCCAATATTACTTAAACAACCATAAAATTGTATCTAATCAGGTTTTATATAATTTAAATCACCGGGATATTGAAAAAGATTTAATTCCGTATTGTAATAACAATAAAATCACGATTATTGCTTATACGCCTCTTGATTCCGGCAATCTGACTAAAAAGGGGCTTCTCAATAGGAGATCAAATGAAGTTTTAGAACAGGTAGCCCAAGATGAAAACAAAACGATGAGTCAGGTGGCTTTAAACTGGTGTAACTCGAGGCAGTGTGTTGTATGTATTCCTAAATCCAATAGCGCTGACAAGACTGCAGAAAATTGCGGTGGTTCGGGGTGGAGACTTAAAAAGGAAAACATTGATAGATTAGACGAGGCTTTTAGTTTTTAATTTGCAAATATTTATCTGTAACTTAAAATACAGGTTTAGTGCAGTCACAATATATTAAACTTTCTTTTCCTGCAATTTTATTTATGATTGATTTTTTACGGCTCTGCATATCATAAGTAAATTGGGATTTGTATTATGAACTCATTTGAAAAAACTTTAAAAATAACTCCAGCTATTTCTTTGAATACTGATGAAATTGAGTTTGAATTTATAAAATCTTCCGGACCTGGCGGGCAAAATGTAAATAAAGTATCTACAGGTGTTAGGTTAAGGTTTAATATATTAAATTCTAAGTCTATATCTGCAGATATTAAATCCAGATTATTTAAGATAGCAATTAATAGAATTAATAAAGAGGGATATTTGATTGTTGAGTCTCAGAGTTTTAGAACCCAAGCAGTAAACAAGAAGGTGCTGCTCACCAAATTTATAGATTTATTAATCCAAGCAAGTATAAAACCAAAAAAGAGAGTACAGACTAAACCATCTAAGCATTCGGTACAAAAAAGGCTGGATATGAAAAATAGAAGAAGCAAGCTTAAGCAAACCAGAAAAAATCCCCCCAATGGTAGTTAATTGAAATAGATATATGGATAGAGGCACCTTTTTAAGAGTATTCTATTATTTTTTAGCTTTTGTAGTGCCGCCCCTTATTTTTGGAGCAGTGATAATTTATAAGTCTATTTCAGACATATCTTTTTCTGATCCCAAGCCCCTTGACATATCAATACTTGAGCCTCCAACACTGGATAAAAGTAAATTAACTGCTTTTGTTGGAGTTGGTAATAATGGTACTGAAATTACCAATTTTTTAGCGCCTTATGAGATATTATCACAAACTGGAAAGTTTAATGTATTTAGTGTAGCACCTGAGAGAGTCCTATCACCTTTAAATGGGGGCTTGGACTTTATTCCTCATTTTTCATTAGAACAAATAGATGAACTGCTGGACAGCAGTCCTGACTTGATTGTTATTCCAAACATTCCAAATATTCAAAGCCCTGAGGATAAAGTAATAATAGAATGGCTCAGGCAAAAAGATAATGGAAAAACTAAGTTTTTATCAGTTTGTGAAGGTGCGCGAACTCTAGCGGCTACAGGACTGCTTCATAATCGAAAAGCCACGACTCACTGGTCTGCTCTCGGTCATTTAAAAGGGCAATACCCGGGTACTGAGTGGTTAAGCGGATATAGGTATGTCGAAGATGGAAATATTATTACCTCTCCTGGCGTCGTTACCGGATCTATGGACGGGACATTATATGCAGTGGAAATGCTAGTAGGTAAAGCAAAGGCTCGGCAAGTAGCTGAGAATATTGGCTATAAGCATTATGGTGCTTCGGAGTTCAGCTCAGTCAAAATAAGTATTCCCGATTCTGTGTGGCTCATAACGGCTTTATATCCCTGGAGTAAAGATGAAATTGGCGTGTATATTTCAGATGGTGTAGGAGAAATAGAGCTTGCATCAATTCTTGATGTTTACCCCAGATCTTTTAGCGCTGTAACCTATACTTTTTCAAATGAAAGAAATATAATTAAATCAAAGAACGGTTTGGACTTTATACCAAGATATGATTTTAAGACTATCGGCTACTTGGATAGATTGCTTGTATTAGGAGACGGTCTAAAACAAAAAGAAATAAACTTTTTTAATAAATACTACAGTACTTTAGAAATAGAATCTCCTGAGGATTTAGGAGGAAATGAAAACAAATTTGCATATGATAAAGTACTGTTAGATTTATCTGTGAAAGAAAATAAAGCAATTACTAAATCCGTTTCAAAAACCTTGGACTATCCCATCGGTCATTTGAATCTTGTCGGAAAAGGCTGGCCCTTCAGTTTATTGCTTGGGCCAATAATATTTGGTCTTATTGGGGTGACATTTGCTAATTGGTTTGAAAAAAGATATTTGAGGTAAAATATGGAGAAAGGTCTTATCCTTTATCGATGAAGATTATTATAGACTAATAAGATCAAGTTGGTAATATAGTAATCAGTTTAATGCTACAAACGTTCTATCTATGCCAGAAAATAACCAAAAAACATGTAGATGCGGTTATACCAGGGATCATCCCTGGGTAGTTCCCAAACACAAATATTCCTTATTGGGATGGGTTATTGTCGTTATTGGCATTAGTTATGCTCCAAAAGAAATAACCGTGGAGTGTGACAAATGCGGAGAAGTTTTTGAAAGAATAGACGATAAGGAAACCCTTCTAAAAAATAAGTATAAGTAACTTTATATATAGTAACAAATAGGTTTGTTAAGCATGAGCTTAAAACTGATTTGAAATTGTTTATGTAACTTAAGTATTTTTCTTAAAATTTTCTATGTAAATTTATTATTAATGATATAATATTGTTCAATATAGGATACCTATATATCAAATTTCAATAAATTTGTTGGAGGCCATTTATGACGTTTGGCGATTATCTTAAGAATCAGCGAAAAACTAGGAATATTACACAAGAAGACCTTGCAAAATCTCTGGGTGTATCGAGTGTATTCATACATCAACTGGAAACAGGCAAAGTGGATGCGCCTTCTGTGGATAGATGTCAGCAGCTATCAAATATTATTAACATTCCTTTCCAGCAGTTATGGAATTTTGCCAGAAAAGAAAGAATGAAACGTTTTATGGAAAAAGAAGGTTTAAAGGAAGAGAATTTGGAAGTCTTGAGTGAAGAAGAAAAAATGCTAATAAGTCTATTCAGAACCTTAGATTATGATTTAAAGAATGATTTCAATGGCATGATTTATATGCTTTTTAGACATGCTAAAGACCACAAGATACAACAGATTTTAGAAAAATTTATGAAATGCGCTTAAATTTTAGAAATAATACGATAGTTCTTGCTGTCGTTGTTGAATTATGCATTTTTGCATTAGTAGGATTGGTGTTTCTTTTTCAATACAATAGTGCAAAGGATGAATTTGTGAGCAAAACACGGGCTATTGCCGAAACTATTGGCGATCTCTCAGGTAGTTTCTTTGCAGAGGGAGCCATAAATCCAACAAGCGATGAGTTTTATCATTTTCTAGATGAAAGGCTTGGCAGAAAAAAACTGTTTAATACATTCGAAATTGCGCCTAAGTTTTTCAGCGTAATATTCAAAAGGGATTTAGATCATCAAAATGGCGGCGTATTCATGAAAGAAGTTGATCCTGAGAAAAGTTACTCAGTATTTAACAGGGATGGCGTGATATCGGTAGCTGTGCCTTTTTCTATTAAAGATTCGCTGCAGCCTTATGGGATTGTTAAAATTGATTCTGATACTGCTGCAATAGCAAAAAAAGTTTTGTCTCAAAATTTCCTGCTTTATGCAGCCATGCTCGTTGTTTTTAATAACCAGGCCTTTATTTTGTATTTGCTAAATAGAAAGAAAAAAGAAATTGTATTTGAAAAAGGGTATTTAAGAGATAATTCAGTTGGCGCACTGAAAATAATGCATAAAATACTAGGTGATGTTATAGCGGACCATGAGCTTGATGAACAAGGTGTGCAAAAAGAAGATTCTGTAAAAAATTCTGACGGCAAAAACGTTATTTCCTTTTTATCACTTTCTGAGAAGAAAAAGAAATGAGATATTTGATAGCTATATTGTTATGTGTTTTATTGCTAACGGGATGCATCGAATCCGAAAATGACAGTTTTGTAGGACTAGATGGTCCAATATTGGAGAGTATAAACAAAGATGGGCAGCTCGAGTTCAATGGAGTCGTTCTTAATAGTGGAGAGCTTCCCGTCGAATCTGTTTTTGTTGTTATTATTCTAAAAGATGAATCAGGAAACATCATAGAAGCTAATTCTACGCCGCTTTTTGAAGATGGAAATGACCTGATCCTTTACCCTCAGCAAAGAGAGTTTTTTACTTTGAGCTTGGATTCTGATTCTGATAAAGTGTTTTCAAAAGAAGTAGAGATATACTACGATGTGTTTGATGATACAACTTTAGACGTTGATGAGTCCCAGGGTGACGAACTAGATTTGGAGTTTAACTAATTATTTAAAATTATTTCTATTTTTCTTTGTTTTGTTATTTCTTTTGTTGTGTATTTCTTTTCTATAAAAGCTTTTTCATTAATCCCTTTGGAGATTAAATAACCTATTATCGTATCTTTTTGCTTATTAGATAGGGCCATGTTTTTATTAGAGCTCTTGAAACTATTATTGTACAATTTAACTTCAATTTTTAAATCTTCATAATCTTTAATAGTTCCTGCTATCTTGTCTAAAGAAGGGTATAAATCAAACCTTATAGAACTACTCTGAGGAGAAAATACATCCTCAGATGATAGTATGATGGAACTATTAACACTATCCGAAGTAAACCCAAATATATCAGAAAGGTTACTTCTTAGATTTTCTTTTTCTTTATACTTATTTGTGGATTGCTGCAGTGCCTGCTTTGCAAATTCTATACTTTGTTCTGAATAGGTTGCAGATTCTTCATAATGGCCTTTGTTATGATTGTCTGAGGCTTTTTGGTAATGAGTATATGCTTTATTTAAGAGGTTCGAACTATATACGGTAGCATCAACCTTTTCTGCATCGTTTATAAGTGAGAGAGCGCTTTCCAGATTGTTCAGTGAATTATTATAAATTAATTCTTCAGAAAGAGTTGTATTGTCTTTAAATTGTTTTAACTTAGCAATATTATTTCTAAATTCTTCTTTGATTATTAGATTTTTGGATCTGATAGAAGCAAGGTTGTTTTCTAACTCCGCTGTCTTGGCTTTGATTAAATAGCTTCTTAGAAGCGACTGTCCGGTTTCAAGCTTTATTTCTGCAATCTTAATATACTGCTGAGATTTTAGTAAATTGCCGGATAACTTCTCCTGGTTAGATTTCTCGATAAAAGCTAGTGATTCATTTATTTTTTCTACTGCTATTTTGTTTTCAGAACCTGTTACCAGATCTTTTTCATCTGATTTTATGGATTCTACAAACAAAGCAGCAATTATAATGCAGGAAGCAAGTAAAAGTTTAGTATTTATCATTTGTAATTTTTGAGCTCTTCAGTTATTTCAGAATTATACTTTGATAGTTGTTCATATTTTTGCTGTTCCTCTTTTATCTTATTGCTAGTTTCTTCTAACTTGATTTTGTTTTCTGCCTCAGTGATTAAAATATTGAGAAAATCTATATGGACTTTTGCTATTTCATCTAAAAGTTTGGTATCAAAATTATTGTTAGTATCATCGCTTAAATTTTCAACTAAATCTTTAGATAAATCTAATGAGTCTTTAGGTATGTACTGTTTGTAGTCTTCAAGCTTTTCTATTAGTTCCGAAATTCTTTCAATTTTATGATTTGTATTCAAATTTTGCGCATATAGCAAGGAGTTTATGAATAAACCAGCAAAAATTGCTAGCAAAAAAATTAAAGTAAATTCTAGCTTTGAAAGAAAAAGTATTGACATGAGATAAGTTACAAAGTATTGTTAAAGTAATTGTTAAGATATTTAAATGTGTATATTGCTAATATTAGAAATTATATTAAATATATTAAGGGTATTAGTCAATAAATTTTATTTTAAAAACATTTAATTAATTAGTTATAATATGGTAAATACAAAAACAAATGTCAGTTTGTTAAAGCTAATTATTAGCAGTTTAATTCAACTGTCTGATATTAAAAGTTTATTTATGTTATATGTTGTTTTCTATGATCTTGATAAATTTAAGAAAATGTGTTTTAATTCTATGAATCATCAGGGAGGATGAATGTTTTTTTCGAAGAAAGAAGTAGTTGGACTTGATATAGGTTCTAGTTCGATAAAACTCGTAGAACTTAAAGGTAGCAAGAAAGGTTATCAGCTTAAAAACCTTGGTGAAGCACTACTCCCTCCAGATGCTATTGTAAATAAGGTTATAAATAATCCTGAAAATGTTATTGATGCAATTGCTACATTGATCGATGATTTAAGTATAAAGTCGAAAAATGTAGCCATAGGGGTTTCTGGGCATTCTGTTATTATCAAAAAAGTAAGTATGCCTAAAATGCCAGATAAGGAGCTTAAAGAATCAATTCCCTGGGAACTGGAGCAATACATTCCTCAAAGCGTAGAAGATGTAAACTACGACTTTCAGATACTTCCGGGTGAAACTGCCGAAGGAAATATGGAAGTCCTAATAATAGCAGCGAAAAAAGACATAGCGGGCGGTTATCTAAATGTTGTAACTGATGCTGGCCTGAATCCGGTCGTTGTAGATGTAGATGTTTTTGCCTTAGAAAATATGTACGATGTCAATTATTTTGAGGATCATGGTGTTATAGCGCTAGTTAATGTCGGTGCCTCCATAATTAACGTAAATATACTTAGAGAAGGGGTTTCAATATTCACAAGAGATATAACCACAGGTGGCAACCAATTTACAGAAATGATACAAAAAGAATTTGATGTAAGTTTTGAAGAAGCCGAAAAAATGAAATATTCACTTGGATCAGAGAGTGCCTCTCAAGAATTAAAAAGAATTTCAAGTGATTTTAATAACATGATATGCGGCGAAATCAAAAGAACACTGGACTTTTTCACTAATACTATATGGAAAGAAAAGGTTAATTCTGTGCTTGTTGGAGGTGGATCAAGCAAGGTTCCTGAAATGGAGTCCACTCTAAAGTCACTCATTGCTACAGAGGTGGAAACTCTCAACCCGTTTAGAAATATTGGGTTTAGCACAAAAGATTTTGATTCTGATTATATCAGTGATATTGCGCCTAAAATGAGTATTGCCACTGGGCTAGCTATTAGAAAAATCGGAGACAGGCCATGATAAAAATTAATCTATTACCTCTAGAAGAAAGAAAACAAGTAGAAGGTCTTTCCCAATTTGTATTTGGTGTATTTATAATTTTAGTTGTAATTGGTTTCATGTTTGTAATTGTGGTTAGGCAAAATCAACAAATAAGCAGCATAGAAGATGAAACCGTACAGGTTAATAAAAGAATAAAAGAACTGGATGTTATAAAAAAGAAAGTTGAAAAATTTAAGGTGCAGAATAAAAAATTAGAGGAAAGGATAAAGGTAATTGCACGGCTTGAAAAAAACCGCGTTGGTCCTTTGTATGTCATGGATGCACTTTCTTCTGAAATTCCCGAAAGGGCGTGGATTAGTACATTTTCTACAAGAGGTTCTTCAGCTAAGATAACGGGTACTGCAAGTTCTGAATTTGTGATATCAGAGTTTATACGAAGTCTACAGTCTTCACCTCATTTTGAATCGGTAAATCTTTCCAAGATAAGAAATAAAAAAGTAAGCGGCAAGCTGTTTAAAAGTTTTGGTCTTTCAGTAAGAGTAGATTATTTTAAGTCTCCAGAAGAACAACCTGAGGCTAAATCAGATACTGATACGACTGTTGTTAAGACATCTGATTCGACAGTGCATCCTTCTGTAATTGATAGTAGTAAAAGTGTTGTTACAGATGGAATGGAAGTTTTAGATAAGTCTAAATCAAAGTTAAAAGAAGATAATATGGATGATATAGATTCTGAAAAACAAGAAAAAACAGAGACAAAGAAGAAACCTATGACAGGAATTGTAGGTTCTGACGATGGCTCTAATGTAATAGTATTTTAAAAATACAGAGGCATATATGGCAATATTTGAAGATATGGTAGAAAGTATTAATAGCAAGTCTTTTCAAGCCAGGTTACTTATTCTTGCGGTGATAATAGCTGTGCTTGCAGGGGCCTTTTATTACTTTTTGTTGGAGCCTAAACGATCAGAGATTAAGAGCCTTCAAACAACCCTACAAAAAAGAGAAAAATTAAGAAATGAATATGAAAACATAGCAAGAGAATTACCTAAATTTGAAGCAGAAAATAAAAGATTAGAAAATGAATTCAAACAGGCAGCAAAAAAACTGCCTGTAAAAAAAGAAATAGCAACATTAATAGACAGTATTTATTCGGCAGTTAATGCATCTGGATTGAAACCAATTGCTTTTACTCCTAAAAAAGAAGTCCAGAAGGAAGTCTATATTGAGATACCAATTTCTTTAAACGTAAGAGGATCGTATTTTGAGTTAGCAAACTTTTTTGACAGAATTGCAAAGCTGCCGAGGATAGTAAATATAAGGAATATGTCTTTAAAAGTGAGCAAGAATACTAGGAAAAAGATGATATTAAACGCAACTTTCAGTGCCGTTACATTTAGGATTAAGCCTGTAAATAAATAGTGTAATAATATATTGCAAATAATTAATATAAATTATGTTAAATCATAAATAAATATTAATAGACGAGATAAAAATATGAATAAAAACTATATATATATAATCATAATCATTGTTTCAGTATTCTTAGTCAATGTGAAAGTAGATATTTCTTACTCACAAGAAGTAAAAAATCAACCTAATGATAAAAATGTTTATTCAGATACTAATGTAGAAGATATCGATCTTGATTTATTTATTAAAGATATATATTCAAAAGAAAAATTTTATAATCCCATAGATAAGAGAGATCCTTTTAAGCCATTTTTAAAAGTTGTAGATGCTGGTGATAGGGAGTTAAACCCTGAAATTGATCCTCTAGCTCCACCTATTAAGAGATATAAATTAGATCAATTTAAGCTGGTAGGTGTTTTTTGGTTAGAAAACACTCCTCAGGCAATGATCGTAGACCCGGAAAAAAATACATATATGTTAACTGTAGGAGATGAGGTTGGTAATAGGGAAGGAAAGATTATTGAAATAAGGGAAAATGGTATTTCTGTTCAAGAAAGGAAATATTTTATAAATGCAGATGGTTTAAGAAGTATTAAACTAAGTAAATCAATATTAGCTTTTAAAGAGTAAACATATTCATAAAAAGAATAAGGAGAACGGAGTTATGATGAAAAATTTATTAAAAATATTTATGCTTGTTACCATTTTGTTTTCTCCTTTAGATTTATTTGTTAATTCTGAAGAGGTAGAAAAGATAAATGAAGAAATGGCGGCAGCAGATACTCCCGATACTGGCGAAATTGTTAATACAAATGAAGAAGTATCTCACGATGAAAGTGAAGTTGCTTTAGCGGATAGCGATGATATTCCAGCAGTAAGTGCTTCAGTTATAGAGGATACAAATACTTTAAATACTATCGAAAATATAAGCATTGAAGTTGAAAATGGAGTAGGCATTGTCACGATAACCACAAGTTTTATAGCTTCATACGAAGAAATTGATAAGGAGTCGAATAAGTATAGCCTGAAACTCATAAATGTAGTACTTGATGATAGATTGCAGGTTGCAAGAGACTTAAGTGATTTTGATACGCCTTTAAATTTTCTATCCTCATTTCGTGATCCTCTGGATGAGACTAATGTGATAATAGTTGCTGAACTTAAAGAAGAGGTAGATATTCAGGTAAATCAAGATGGAAATTCTTTAAAGATTAAAATAGGTAAAACACCAGAAGAAAAAATTGCTGAAGAA
>Ga0209987_10001462_pt1 | contig 12985 bp, 6 predicted proteins | sample N074metaG_FD_182134 | JGI IMG/M metagenome (GOLD analysis project Ga0209987, IMG submission 182134) | Deep subsurface microbial communities from Kermadec Trench to uncover new lineages of life (NeLLi) - N074 metaG (SPAdes) (version 2) | ecosystem: Environmental > Aquatic > Marine > Ocean trench... | reverse complement strand
ATTTCCGCCCATGCCACCGCCACCGCCGCTCGCTTGGAAGGGCGTCGACGAGAAGCGAGCGGATATGAAGCTCTGCAGCAACTCCTGCTGCTCGAATAGGCTGGAGCTTGGCAGCAGAAGGACCCGCGAATCCGCGTCGAGTCCGTCAATAATTTCACTGTATTCCAGGTCGGTCAATCCGGTACGAACGGCCACCGGTACCGGCTTTCCATCCTGCAGCGTGACGACCCAGTAGTCGCCGCCGAACTGATAATCCGTCACGGCAGGCGTGGAACTCGTTGCTGCGGAACGATTACCGCCCCTGTCGCCACCGCCGCCACCGCCGCCACCTTGCATGCCGCCACCTTGCATGCCGCCAGCACCACCGAACCGCTGCTGCAGTTGCTCTGTCAGCGCTTGTTCTCGCGTCGTCAGTGCTTCACCGCTGCGGCGCTTGGCGATGATCGCCTGAATCTGCGTGACATCGAACCCGTTCGGCACTTGAGCGCCAGGTCCCGCCGACGGTTGCTGCGCCGTGAAGTCTCGACGAACCGCTGAACCCGCCGCCACGCTGTCGGCCAGCATCTCTCGGAGTTCGGATTCGGCCAGGTCCAGCATCAGCGCAGCCGTGGGAATATCGCTCTCGGCACGTAACGCGATGGTCGGCACTGCGGAGACCGCCTCGCTATTAGCGATCAAAATTTCCACTTCCGCATTCATGCCGGGCTTGAGCAGGTCACCCTGGTTGTCCAGGCGGATCAGCACCGCGAACATCGTCACATTCTGTTCGACGATCGCCAGGGGTTCTATTTTTAGAACCTCGCCGTCGAAGGGTTGGTTGGGATAGGCCAAGACCGTCACGCGAGTCGGCATACCCGGCCTGATCTTGCCAATGTCGGTCTCGTCAACCAGAGTTCGAACCTGCACCGTTCTCAGGTCCGCCATCTTCAACAGGATGCTGCCGCCGCCGACGTCCTGGGTCGGCGACGAGATGACCGATCCCGGTTCCACATTCCGTTGAATGATCGTTCCGGTGATCGGCGCACGTACTTCGGTGTCGTCCATCGCGATATTCGCGTTCTCCACGGCGACTTCCATCCCGATTACCTGGGCCTGAGCGTTGGCATATTCCAACTGGCTCTCCTCGTAGTCCGCCTGCGTCAGCGTCCCCGACTCGAAAAGCGTTTGCGAACGCGCCATCTGGGTCTCTGCGATGGCGCGCCTCGCTCTGGCCGCCACCAGGTCGGCTTTAGCTTCGGCGAGCCGATTACGCGGCGTACGCTGGTCGATCTCAACGAGCAGGAAACCCGCTGCGACGACGTCGCCGGTCTCGGCATACATGGCCAGAATTTCGCCGGACGCCTTCGACTTCACCTCGACCGTTATCTCAGGCTCGATCACGCCAGCCGCACTCACCGTCACCTCGATGGCTCTGGTCTCGACCGGCACTGTGTCGTAAAGCGACGCTAGAGAGTCTGGTTGTTCCTGCTCACACGCCGTGACGGAGAGTACGACCGCCATTCCTAACCAAACTCGCATCGTCAATGACTCCCTGTTGATGTCTGCTGATCCGTCTCGATCGAGCCGTCGCGGAGGATAATCGAGCGCGCCGCATGTTCCGCAACATCCGCCTCGTGCGTGACGATTATGATCGTGTGGCCCGCCGCATGAAGCTCGTCGAACAGCCCCAGGATACTTCGCCCTGTGACCGTATCCAGATTGCCCGTCGGTTCGTCGGCGAGAAGGATGCTCGGTTCCGTGACGAGCGCCCGCGCGACTGCGACGCGCTGCCGCTGGCCACCCGACATCTCGGTCGGCCGATGGGTCATGCGGTCGGCCAATCCCACACGCACCAACGCAGCGCTGGCACGCTCCAGTCGTTCTCTGCGCTTCATGCCGCCGTAGATCAACGGCATCTCCACATTCTGCAGCGCGCTCGCTCGAGCCAACAGATTGAATGTCTGGAACACGAAGCCGACTTCCCTGTTGCGGACCCGCGCGAGCTCCCGGTCGTTCATGGCCGAAACCAGTTTGCCGTTGAGCCAATACTGGCCGTCATCCGGCGTATCCAGACAACCGATCATATTCATCAGCGTGGACTTACCCGAGCCCGACGGGCCCATGACCGCAACGTACTCGCCACGATCGATCTGTAGATCGACGCCGCGCAGCGCGTGTATCACTTCGCCGCCCATCTGGTAGCGCCGCGCGAGATTGCGCGTCACGATGGTCGCTTCTGACTGTGTTGCCGTCATAGGTCTCACGCCGTTCGGAGGGCCGACTCGTTATCACTGCTTGCGTCGATCGAGGCGCCAATTATCCCATCATGCACTAGACATTGCGTCCACCCGAGCGCGTAAACCCACGGTACTAAAGGATTCTTTGCATTGACAGGCGCGAAGACCGCACGGCCTTCGAGCCGCCAGGCCGCATCCCGAGGCCTGTTCGAGCTTACTGTTCGGCGCGGCTCAGGCGGCGGAAGTAGTCGGCCACCGCGTCCTGGTAGCCCTGTGCCACCTGGGCCGGCGCCTCGGTTCGCACCCCGGATTCCTCCGCACCGGACGCGCTCTGGGCGAGCTGCAACTCCAACTGCTCGACGAGATTGAGCATGGCGAGGAATTCCTGTTCGATCAATTCGGGGTTGCCCGTCAAGCCACCGCGCAGGGCATCAGCCAGACGCCGAACCGCCAAGAGCTCCTCGGCGGTTAACCCTTCGGCCCGCAGACGCGAACCCAAGACCAGCAAGTTCCGTCCAGCCTCGTCGAGCCGCTCCTCGAGCTCTGCCCGACCATTGGCATCGAACGTCGCGATGCCCGCCGGATCCCAGACGCCGAGGCCTCGGCGCAACGGATCGTAGAGGCCGCCGCCGCCGCCGAAACGGTTACCGCCGAGCGCGCCACCAGCCTGTTGCCCAGGCTGGCCCGGCTGACCGCCTTGGGCCTGGCCCTGGCCCGGCTGATTCCCTTGTCCCTGCTGACTCTGCTCACCCGCCTGCGATGCCTGGGCCAGTTCCCGGCGCAGGCTCTGCAATTCCGCGAGCAACCGTGCGGTCGGGTCCGGCTCGGCCTGGAGGCCATCCCTGGATTCCCTCGACGCCAGCGCCAACGCCCGCTCGGTGCCCCGTTGCAGGTCGTCCAGCGCGGTCGTCGTGATACCTTCCAGCGCCGCCGCTTCGAGGACCGCGTTGTAGCGAATGCGGGTGGCCGCATCGCCGAGCCGCGCGATGGCTTGTGACTGCTGTAGATCGATCAGGGAATCTCGCAACTCCTCGCTCGCACCGGGTGTCTGGCCGCGGAATTGTTGTGCCACTTCTTGAATGTCCTGCTCGAGCGCTTCGAGCTCTTGCTGCATCGCCCACTTGCGTTCGGCGAGATCGTAGGCGTCCTGCGGACTCAGGAGGTCTTGCTGAGTTGCGCCGCGTTCACGAGCCTCTAGGAAGCGGCGGGCAATTTGCTGCAGCTCGGTCGCGATCTGGCGCTGTTCGTCGAATAGCTCGCCGGAACGATCGGAGAGATCGGAAAACGCTTCCTCCGCCGCCGCTTGCCGCTGCGCCGTCATCTGCTCGAGCGCGCGATCGAGCTGTCGCCGCGCTTCCTCGATCGCCCGCCGCATCTGCTCGGGGCTAAGGTTCTCGCCACTCTGGCCGCTGGCTCGAGCCATGGCCCGAAGCGCGTCATCGAGCTGACGAATCGCTTCCGCTGTCTGCTCGCCCTGTGCGCCACCATTCGCCTGGCTGCCGGACGCGTCGCCGGACTGCTGTCCGGATTGTTGCTGATTCGCCGCCGCCTGACGCCGCAATTGCTCCAGCTCCCGGCGGAGTTCTTCGGTCTCACGACGCAGCTGTTCCTGCTGCCAGCGTTCTTCCTCGGTCAGGCCGTTGCGTTGGTTCGTCTGTCGCGCGAGATTCTCCTGACGTCGCGCGAGCTCCTGGAGCTTGGCGATCGCTTCATCAACCTGTTCTTCCTGACTGTCGAACGCAACCGCCGACTCCGTCTCGTACTGGTTCCTGTCCAGGTCCATCTCCAACTCGAACAGCTCAGCGAGATCACGGCCGGCGAAGCCGCCGCCACCACCGCCGCCGCCGCGTTGAAACGCGACCTGAATATCGGTAAAGACGGATTCTGCCTTCAGAAGATGGCGCAGCGCCGACTGCTCGGAAGGGACCGCTTCATCGAACTCGATGGCGTCCAAGCGCTCGGCTGCCGGCAGCATGGCCTCGGCGGCGCTCTCCAGACTCTCTACGAACATGCGGATGTTTTCATCCGCGCTCGTGAGCTGCCTAGCCCGGGTACGCGAGGCCAACGTCTGAGCCTGATCGGCGAGTGTGCGCTGCAGCTCCGCCAACAGCGCACCATTGTCCTCGATCTGCCGCTCGTCCTGGAAACCAGTCTGCTCGTCCTGCTCGCGAATCAGATTCCAGGTCGCGACGAGAATGTCCTTCTGCCGTTGTGAGATTTCGCCCTGCTCTCCGCCCATGCCGCCGCCGCCACCGCCGCCGGCCTGCGAGGACTGCGAGAAGCTTCGTTCGAACGGTTGTATCTCGACGAAGTACAGGTCTGTCCGCACCGAAGTCTCGCGGTCATAGGCCTCGGCGAAATATGAGATCAGATCGCCCGGCTCGAGTCCGGTGTCGGCCGCCTCCGGACGCTGCTCGTTAGAGAAATCCAGCACCAGGGAGCCGTCCAGCGTGCTGATATCCTCGAGGTAGAGGATCTGTTCGCTGACGACATAGTCACCTTCGACGTCGAGCGGTGTGACCTGCCACTCCCCACCGTTGACGGCATAGTGAAACTCCAGCCGGTCCAACCCGAAGTCATCGCTGGCCTGGATACGTATCGAGACTTCTTCGATATTGCTGGCGCGCCAATCGCGGCCGGGCTTGACGACGCTGACCACCGGCCGATTGTCCGCCACGACGTCGATGAAATAGGTGTCGGAGAGTCGTACCGGTTCGCCGTTGAAGAGCGTGGTGACGAAGTACTCGCCTTCCTCGGCTACCTCCAACGTCGCCGTCGCAACCGTGCCTGCGGGAGTCATCGTCAGCGCGTCACCATTGACGACCAGCTCCGCATCGCCAAGCGGCTTGTCGGTGCGGATCTCGACTTCCACTACGGTTCCGGCCACCGCGCGGATATCGTAACCCGGGTCGTCGGTCTTCGTCTCGAGCTGCGTCCACTGGGGATAGTGGTAGGTCAGCTTGATACTGTTGATACGGGGAAGATCGACTATCTGGATCTCGAACTCCGGGCTGCGGACCCCCGCCGACATCACGTAATAACGCAGCGGCTCGCGCAGCGCGAAGAATCTGAAGTCGAAGCCTACTTCGTCCGCGACCTCCATGGGCGCACTCTCCCAGGTGTCGCGCCCTTCGAACAGGGCGAAGACTTCCGCCTCCAGCGGATCGAAACCCGCGGCCTGTGCCGTGATCAGCAAGTCGCCGCCACGTCGGACCGCGCCGTCGCCGGGGCTCACGATGATACGTTGTGGCGGCAGCGTGTCGGCTATCGCCCACCCGGCCCAGAGGTGGCGTACGCCGTAGCGCCAATTGTCAGGACCGTACGCCGCGAACCACAGCAACGCACCCAGCGCCAGCGCCGTCAGCGCCGCAGGCACGGAAAGCTCCCAGTTCGGCAGGCGTAACGCGATCGGGATGCGTCGCGCAATCTTTAATGTATCTTCGGCCAGCAAACCGAGAAACGGCGATCGACGTTCCGCGTCCTCGGACGCCTTCGCGAGTTCATGATAGGTTTCAACGCGGCCATCGAAATCCGGCACGCGCCGTTCGATGTCCTGCACGCCCTCAGTACGGCGCAGCGCACGTAGCGGATAGGCCAACAATCCGATGACGAGGCCGGCCAGCAACAGCACCAGGACGAGGCGCGCGGCAACCATGAGTTCATTGGGAAATGCCTGGCGCGTACCCAGATACACGGCGCCCAGCGTGAGGAATAGCGCAGCAATCGACAGGGCCGCAGTGCCGCGAGCGACGATCAAGGCTCGGAGCCGGCGACGGAACGCGCTTAAGTAGCTCTCCAGTTGTGCCTGTATGCTCATGTGGCGATGCCCCTCCGGACCCTAAGATGCCAGTTTCCGACCCAGGATTCCACGACTGCGATCACGGCCAGTAGCCCGAGGAGCCACGGCCATAGAGGCGTCGGCGGCGTCTCCGCCACGCCGAGCGCGTCGCTTCGCACGCTCCGCGAGGCTCCGGGACTCAAGGCCAGCCAGCGCGAGACGGCGTTGGGCTCCATCGGAGCCAGGTCTGATTCTCTTGGATCCACATTCACGGCGACGAGTTCCGTCTGTCCTGCGCCCACGATCTCGTAGAAACCCGTCTGGTCCAATAGCACTTCGTCTCCGGATCCGGTGCCGGCGAGGCCCAGCGCCTTGTTGCCATCGGGGTCGAATATCTGCCCACCGGCGAGGCCAACCGCACGTGCTGACAGCGTACTGCCCAAGCGGGCTTCACTGCTCAACCCCAGACCGCCGGTCAGGTAAGTCGAGAGTTCGGCCACCAACGATACGAATACCGGCTGCAGAGGCAAATCATTCCACTCCCGATTCAGAGAAGACGCAAATAACAACACCTGGCCGTCACCGAGCGAGTGTTCAATCAATAACGGCGTGCCATCGTCCAGCCGGATCAGGACGCTGTCGGACGCGTCGGGCACGACCGCTAGATAACGAAAGAACTTCGTCAAGCGCAGGTCGCCGACACGGTTCAGGGCCAGATGAGTCCGATCCAGATTACCGACGGTGGCATAGTCGCCGCGGCGATCACCGAATCGCGAGACGGCGCGAAAGTCGTGATCGGTGACCGGCACCTGACCCAGCCCGGCCGCGCGCGGACCGAGCGCCATCAACAGTGCGCCGCCCGCTGCGACATAGTCGCGAAGTTGCGCCGAGTCTTCTGCCGCGAGCGCCCCGCCATCCCCGACGATGACCAGCGCGTAATCCGTAAGCGTCTTGTCGGGCAAGGCCGCCGGGACGATCTGCTCGAGCTGCCAGGCGAGTTCCGGCGACGCGTCCATCGCCGCCGAGATATACAGCGCGTCGCGGCCGCGCGGGTCGCCGGCGACGAGCAGAACAGGACTCGGTAATGGGCGTCTGACCACCATCGCTCTGTGGTCATCGACCGTCAGGGCATCGCCGGGTGTCAGCAGTGCGCGGACACGGTTGGCGCCCGACTCGAGCTCCAGGCCGTCGAACAGTAGTTGGACGCCTGCCCCGGCAGGCACCGTGACAAGCCGTCTCGCGACCTCGTTCCCGTTGAGTTCGAGTACGACCGTCGTCTCCGCGGCTTCGGTGCCATAGCCGCGAATGCCGACGACCACCTCCGCCGCAGCGGCCGTCCAGCCCAGACCGTCTATCCCCCAATTCGCCTCCCCCGCAACTGAGACATCATGGACCTGAAGCTCCAGAGACGCCTGCGGTGCCAGGTCCGCGAAACGCGTCGGCGATGATGTCTGCTGCAGATCGGTGACCAGGTGCAACACGACGGGTATCTCGACGCCTCTCAGGATCCCGTCCACGGCGCTGATGATCTGTCCGTAGTCGATGCGGAATAACCCCGGCTCCAACGCGTTCAGGCCCTGCCGCAACTTCGCCCGGTCCAGAGACGGCTCCGCCAGGACGCGGGTCAGTCGTCCTGCGGCGACGAGCTGGCCCAAGTCCGTCGAGCCCATGTCGTCGATGAGATCTGCGGCGATATCTCGTGCCCGTGCCCAGCGCTGACCGTAACCCATGGAAGCGGAGACATCCATGACGATGACCTGGAGGCGCGCACTCTCGCCGAGGAGCGTCTGTATAGACCCCTGCAAAGCTGGCCGCGCGAATGCCAACGCCAACAGAAGCAAAATGCCTATCCGTAACGCGAGCAATAATAGATATTGCAGCTTCTTCGCCAACACGCGCCGCGGCTCCCCCGGCTCGAGAAACATGACCGAGCTGAACGGCTGGCGGTTGGGATTTTCCGACGAGAGGCGATGCAACCACAGCGGTATGCCGATGGCGAGCAGACCGACGAGGAACGCGGGGGCGAGTAGCGTCATCGCCGCGTCGCCACGTTCAACCCCGCCGCTCGCGGAAGAGCAGGTAGTTTCGCAGCGCGATATCCAAAGGCTCCGCGATACTCACCAGCCTGTGGTCGGCGGCCGCCCCGGCGGCCGCGTCGCTGAGTGCTGCGATGTGCCCCTCGATACGCTCACGGTAGCGCGAGTGCATATAGATCGGCGAGACCTCCATCGCCTCACCGGTCTCCATGTCCTCCAGCAGCACCGATTCCTTGAATTTCGGTTCGAGTTCTTGCGGGTCCAATAGCTGGAACAGGATTACATCCTGCCCCTGGTACGCCAGCGGCTGGACGCTTTTGATCATCGCTTCCGGGTCGCAATAGAAATCCGAGATGACCGCGACCAGCCCACGCCCCGAGCGGTACTGCCGAAAGCGCTCGAACGGCACGCCCAGGTCGGTGCCGGCACCGGGCTTCGCGCGATCGATCGCATGTAGCACACCGCTAAGCCTACCCGGCTGCGACGAGGGCGGGCGATGCTCTCGCACTTCGTCGTCGAAGACGACGAGACCCACCGCATCGTGCTGGCGTGAAGCCAGGTAGGCCAGCGTCGCGGCGAGGAACTTCGCATACTGGAGCTTGGTGATCTCGCCGGAGCCGTAACCCATGGAGGCGCTCGCGTCCAGAAGTATCACCAGGTGCGTATTGGTTTCCCCGAGATAGCGCTTGATATAGGTGCGTTCGGTACGCGCGTAAACATTCCAGTCGACGAACCGCGGATCATCGCCCTCCGCGTAGGCGCGATACTCCACGAATTCCTGGCTGAAACCGAAAAACGGGGAACGATGCAGGCCGATGAGAAAGCCGTTCACGGCCGCACGCGCGACGAGTTCGAGGTTCGATAGGCTCGCCAGCACCTTCGGGTCGAGGAGTTGTCGTGGCGTTCCAGGGACCCTCGTATTCATCGACTCGCTGGCGAGGCCTTAGCCGGCTTGGGCCTGGCGACCGGGCGCGCTCAGCGATTCCACGAGCTGCGACAACACGTCGTCCGTGTCGACGCTATCGGATTCCGCGTAGTAGTTGGTGAGAATCCGGTGCCTCAGCACCGGCAGCACGAGAGAGGTGATGTCGTCCTGGGTAACATGGTATCTGCCGGTCATCAGTGCGCGAGCCTTCGCAGCCAGGGTCAGGTACATCGTGGCTCTGACACTCGCGCCGTACTGGACATAGCGGCGAACGACGTCGGGTGCAAGAGGATCTTCGGGTCGCGTCGCACGCACCAGATTCACCGCGAACCGGGTGACGGTCTCCGAGACCGGGACCTGTCGCACGAGCCACTGGAATTTGAGTATCTGCTCAGGTGTCGTACACGAAGTAACCGCCGGAATGTCGAGCCGCGTCGTATAGCGCTGTACGACTTCGATCTCTTCGTCATCACTCAGGTAATCCAACACGACGTTGAACAGAAACCGGTCGAGCTGCGCTTCCGGCAACGGGTAGGTCCCCTCGAGCTCGATCGGGTTCTGGGTCGCCAGGACGAAGAAGGGTGGCGTGATGACGTGGCGGTTACCGCGCACCGTCACCGAGAGTTCCTGCATCGCTTCGAGCAGAGCGGACTGGGTCTTGGGCGGCGTCCGATTGATCTCGTCGGCGAGCATGATATTCGTGAACAACGGTCCGGGCACGAAGGTCCAGGTACGGCGCCCGGTCGTAATGTCTTCCTCGATGATGTCCGTGCCGGTCACGTCGGTCGGCATCAGGTCCGGTGTGAACTGAATTCGCTTGTACTTGAGTCCCAACGTGGACGCCAGGGTCTGTACCAATAAGGTCTTCGCCGTTCCGGGCAGACCCGTGATCAGGCAATGACCACCGACCAGCAGCGTCATCAGCAGATGATCCACAACTTCATCCTGCCCGATGATGACCTTCCGGATCTCCTCACGAATGCGTTCGAGGGCTTCCCGGAAAGTCTCGATCAGAGCACGGGCTTCTTCGGTCTCGAGTTGGCTAGGCGATTCAGAACTCAACGTGCAATCTCCAGTAAGAGTCGTTGCGCTTCCCGATAGTGCGGGGCGATTTCCAAAGCATACAATACATGCTCCCGAGTCTTGGCGCCGTCCTCCAGTTGTCTATACGCCGTCGCCAATCGATAGTGTGCCGCTGCCTGGTCGTGGGGATTCATCGCCAACGAGGCCTCGTACTCGCGTAGCGCCGCGAACGGCATTTGCTCTTCCAGCAACCATTCGCCGAGCTGAATATGCAAGCCATCGTCCAGCGGCGTCACATAGAGCGCATCGCCCAGTACGTCCACGGCGTCTCCGGTTCGCTGTGCTTCGGCAAACCAGAGCGCGAGTTCCTTCAGGGCGGCCGGCTGATGCCCGCCGCGTCGCCAATATTGCTCCAGGGCTTCGATCGCCAGCGCACGCTGGCCGAGCGCATCGTGAGCGTGGGCGTTGAGCAGGTAAGCTGAATTGTCGCCGACGTGCTCCGGGTAGCTCGTTATCGCATCGGTAGCGGCTGCGATGACGTCCTCCCACCGTCCACCGTTCAGCGCGTCCGCGGCCGCCCGGCGTCGCTCGCGCCAGGTCTCGAGCCCGTCGAGCGTCGCCGTGAATTCCTGTTCGATGAACTCCTCGAAACCCCGGTCCAGCGTGGCGGGGGAGACCCCGAAGGCCTGCTGAATCGCTTCGCCGGTGTCCAGACCCTCGCGATAAAATTCCAACATGGCCACGAGCCCTCGCTGTCCCCAGCGTCGCTCGATGTACTGACAGACCAATCCCGCCTGCATATAGGAAACCATGACCTGGCCGTCATAGGTTGGGCGTATGAAGCCGCTGTCCAGGTCGGCGACCGGGAGAAACTTCTTTTCCTCCATCGCCTCGAGCACATGCAGCGGAATATGCCGCCCGGGGAGCGGCCCCGTGCTCCACTCTTCGAACACGGACACGCCCTCACTGAACCAGCGCGGCACCAGGTGTTCCGTCGCCTCCAACGTAAAGACGTGGGCCATCTCGTGCCAGAGCGTCGTGCCCCAATGGAACTCACCGTCGGCTCGACCCGAAGGACTGTCCATCGCCACGAGATAGCCGAACGTGACGCCCAGCAGCCCGATCCCAGGCAGGCCCGAGATTCGTACCGCGAAGTCTTCATGCTCCGGGTAGAATTCTACGACGACGGGTTCCTCGAGCTCGAACTGGTAGCGTTCCGTAAACGTTGCGACGCTTCGAGAGACGAGCTCGACGACGTACGGCTCGAGCACGTCAGCTTCATCCTTATGGAGTCGCAGGATCATGCCCCGGCCGCCCGACGAATCGTCCTCGCTGGGCACCCGGGTGATGACGCGGAAGTCGTCGAAACTGTCGATCAACCGCAGCGTATTGACGATCTTGGCGCTGAACGGATCGCCTCGGTACGCGATCGTCAGATGTCGCCGCGCCTCCTCGAGACGATTCTCGCGCAGCAGGTTGACACCGAGCTCGGCGTGCGCCGTCCACAGATTCGGCTGCACGTCGACGGCTTGCTGCAACAGCGCGATGGCCTGCCGATAACGCCGCGTGATTACGTAGAAATGCGCCGGCGTCGAATAGATCCCCCCGAAGTTCGCGTTATAGGCCAGGGCCCGCGACGTCCAGGGACTATCGGTGACGCCGTGTAGTAGATCGCTCGCGGCGTTCAGCGCGTAGACCTCCAGCGGAGGCAACCCTTCCGCTTCCACGATGTCCAGCGCCGTCGCGAGCGCGCGGTCGGCGACTTCCAGCGACCCGTCTTCCAGATTCATGCGTGCCAACAGCAGGTGCGCGTCCAGCATGGCGGGATCCGCCGCCAGCACTTCAGCGATCAGCTCCCGGGCTTGTTCCTCGAACCGCCCGACGGAGACGCTGGCCAGACCGAGTTTCGCGTCGGCGAAATCGGGATCGAGCTCGAGCGATTCTTGAAACAGCGTGACGGCTTCGCTGTCCTGATGGGTGGCGAGATACAGCCGGCCCCAACGGGTTCGGGCGCGCGCATCGTCCGGATAGATCTCGATAGCGGTCTGGAAGTAGGAGTTCGCGGTGCGCAGATCGCCGAGACTCCACGACGCTTCAGCCCGAATTCGAGCATCCTGACTTTTCGTCAGGAGCGCCCCATAACAGCGCTCGGCTTCGACGCGCTCCCCTCCATAGAGATGCGCATCGCAGGATTGTAGCTCGGCGTCGCGATCGCTCGAATAGTCGAACTCCAAGCCAGACACGCTCGAAGTGCCTAATAGCGATGCAGCGGCTACTGTGAGCAGTCTCTTCATGGCTTATTCTGAACCGCGTACCTCGTCGATCTCTCGCTGCACTAACGCGAGCTCGATCAGCAGGCTCTCTAATTCGGACAGGTAGGCGTCGTCACTCAGGTCGTTCCGGCGCAACCTGAGGCGACCGAGCGCTTCCTCCAGCGAGACCAGCTCGCCGATCAAGCCTTCCAGCTCCGCCGTCGTCGCAATTCGTGCTTCGAGCAACGCCACGTTCATCGAACCGGCGGCGTCGCCGACGAGCTGCGGGTGCTCGGTCGCGAGCGTCCCGGCGCTCTCGTAACTATCGCTGACCTTTCTCGCCGCGAAGTCGAACGCCTCCTGAACAGTAATCGCCCCATTCTTATTCACGTCGGCTTCGTCGCTGGAAAGCGCGGCGGCCCAGTGCTCGCCGAAGCGCGTCGCGATCCGCTCCCCACCACTCCTCGTCGCCGTAATGAGTATGCGCCCGTCTCCGGCCCAGCTCTCCAATACCGCACCGCTCGCGCTCGTCGTATTCACCACGAGCTGCCGTCCGGCGGGTATGGCCGCCAGCAGCTCAGCGAACGTCTCGTCATCGATGTCCGGCCCGGGCAGATTGAACTTGTAGAACTCGCCGTCATAGCTGCCGTGGCCGAGCAGGAAGATGGCGACGCTGTCGGTGGCGACCGTCACCTCGGCGAGCCGCGACAGCTCAGCCGTCAGCGCATCGCGGCTCGCTGCGTCCCCAGACAACA